>Ga0210102_1000014_pt1 | contig 56859 bp, 52 predicted proteins | sample RushOxbow_ThreeS_4_FD_185563 | JGI IMG/M metagenome (GOLD analysis project Ga0210102, IMG submission 185563) | Wetland microbial communities from San Francisco Bay, California, USA, that impact long-term carbon sequestration -... | ecosystem: Environmental > Aquatic > Marine > Wetlands ...
GGCGAACTCCTCCACCCGCGCCGCACTGTCCACCGGATAGCGGTAGAGATTCCAGCTCAGGTTATGGAACCCTCCGACAAGGAGCCCCGAGCTGTCGGGGAGCGGGACGCCGTCGAAGGCCCCGCTCCAGGACGAGGTCTCCCGTCGGCCGTTGCCGAGGGTGTCCACCGAGAACACGTTGAGGACACCGTCACGGTCGGAGGTGAAGTAGATCCGACCGTCGGGCCCCCAGGCCGGTGATTCGTCCTTCCACTTCCCCGCGCTGAGCTGCCGGATGGAGGCTCGCCGCCGATCGAGGAGGAAGAGGTTGGCGGCACCGTCCTTTCCGTCCGCCGTGCGGTCGGAGGCGAACACCAGCCAGCGGCCGTCGGGACTAGGGGCGGGATCGAGGTCCTGGTAGCGGTCCCGGGTGAGCGGCTCGAGCTCGCCATCGGGCAGCCGCACCACGTAGAGATCGGACACCCCGCCTTCGGAGAGCCCGCTCAACACGATACTGCGGCCGTCCGGCATCCAGTGGGGTGAGAGCAGGGAGACGAGCTCGGGAAAGCGGTAGCGCCCGCGGACGCGGTTCCGCTCGAGATCCCAGACCACCAGGGCGTCGCGCTCACCGTAGCGCGCGGTGAAGAGCAGCAAGCCGCGCCGGTCGGCATCCATCCTCGAGTCGAAGGGATGAAAGGCCTCGAACTCGGCGGAGCGGCCGCCGGTCAGGACGGTGCGGGTACGCCCGCTGTCGAGCCCGCGCAGATAGATGGCGACGTACCCGGTTGCCGGCGAGAGATACGCCACCTCCCCGCCGCTGGTGCTGTCCGGCACGTAGGCCGGCTTCACGGCCAGGTGGGCCACTTCCCGGCCGAGGACGGAGAGCGGGGCCAGGCTGTCCACCGAGGGGTAGTACTTCCGCCGCATGGCGAGCTGGAACTCCTCGCCCAGCTGGTCGATCGTCCGGCCGTACACGGCCTGGAGCGCCGCCCCGAAGGACTCGTAGCGGTTCTGCTCCTTGTACATGAGCGGCACCCGCCAGTCACCGTAGGTATCCGCGAGCCAGCGGTGGATCTGCCCACCGATGGGATACACGATCGCGCTGGTCACGTAACTCAGTGAGCGGATGGTCGGCAGCCGACCGGTCATGGTCAGGTCACGGAGAACCATCTCGTCCCGGGCGTCCTGCCCGCCGGACCAGAGCTCGGCCAGGCCCTCGGACCACCAGAGTGGAAAGTTGAAGCGCGTGTGCCGCGGTGATTGGAGGTAGTTGTCGGTGAGCAGGTCGAGCTGGAAGACGTGTACCAGCTCGTGCCGGAGCGTGTGGCGGAACTCGGCGAAATTCCCCCGGAACGGCAGGGAGACGCGGCGCTTGAGGTAGTCGGTGACACCGAGCAGCCCTTCGGGCGGGGTGAAGGGGAGGACGTTGGTCTGCTCGAAGTCGGTGTGGGACGCGTAGACGATGAGAGGGATGCGCCTGCCGACCTCGTGGCCGAACTGGATCGCCAGCGTGTCGTAGCTGGCCTCCGCGTAGGCGAGCGCCGAGGGCGCCAGATCGGCTTCGGCAGGATAGTAATACAGATCCACGCGGGGCCCGCGCAGGATCCGCCAGTCGAGGCGGCGGTACTGGATCTTGTTCTGGCCGAAGCTGAAGTACTGCGCATCCGCCGTTACGACGGTGGCGCCCAGAAGAAGGGCGGCGATCCCCAGCGAGACTGCGGCACGCATAGAGCTCATCTCATGTTACAGCGTCGCGTGCCGGCCCGGCGCGTGCCGCCGTCAGTGGATTCTGATCGTCCGGATGACCTCGCCCTGGGTGATCCGGACCAGCACCGCCAGGCCGCCGACCACCTTGCCGAAGACGGTATAGGTCCCATCGAGGTGCGGCTGCGGGCTCAGATTGACGAACCACTGGCTTCCGCCGGTGTCGGGGCCGGAAAGCGCCATGCCCAGCATGGGCCCCTCATAGCGGAGCCGGTTGATCTCGTCGCGGATGGTGCCGCCGGGGCCGCCGAACCCGTCACCCCGGGGATCGCCGTCCTGAATCACGAAGTTGGGGACCACCCGGTGCCAGCGGTCGCCGTCGAAGAACCGCCGGGCAGCAAGCCGGACGAAGTTGGCCACCGTGAGCGGAGCCTCGGGCCCCGCCAACTGGATCTCGATCGCGCCGCGCTCCTCGGTTTCGATGGTCACCTTGGGCCGGGCCAGCGAGTCCGGACCGACGATATACCGGACCGCGATGTCGCGGTAATCCTGCGCCGTCCGTCCGGTCTCGATCGGGTAGGCCGGCCCCCACCGGTCCGCCGCCTCGGGCCAGTATTCCGCGGCCCAGCGGCGCTGCAGGTAGTCCCGGGGGCGTCCGACCACCCGGAGGAACTCCGCGTCCACCCGGGCCCGGGCCGCGGCGCCGCTCTTCCGGATGGCGAGGAGCCCGCCGAGCGCGGCCAGCGCGGCATCAGGGAACGAGTCGCGCGCGGTCCGGCGATAGGCGGCCACGAGGGCCGGGAGGTCGGCCTGATCCCCGGCCCGGGAGACGACGTCGGCGGCCACGCTTCGCACACCGGCATCGGGATGGGCCAGGAGCCGCCGCCCGGCGTCGAGCAGCGCCCCGTCGGGCCCTTCCACCTGCGCCGCCCAGGCCTGCAGCCCGGCCGCGACCACGCGCCCGTCGCGGTCGGCCAGGAACCAGGGGGACCGGCCAGGGCCTGCGATCGCCGCCCCCTCCGCGGCCACCGCGCGGAGCCTCCAGTCGGGGCTCTCCCGCCAGGCCGGGGCCGCGGCCCCGAAGGCCGCGGTGTCGGCCCGGGCCAGCCCGATCAGCGCCTCTCGCCGGATCGCGAAGAGCCCCTTCCCGGTGGCGAGCCGCTTCAGCGCCGCGGCCGCCTCGTCGCCACCCAGGGCACCGGCGGTCGCGATGGCCTGGACCTGCACATTGGGGAAGGGATCGTCCAGCAGTGGGAGCACGTCACGCACCCGAGTGCTGTCCCGGTACTCGGCGAGTGAGCGCAGTGCGTTGATCCGGACCTGCGGATTCTGATCGCCCGCGGCTCGCCCGAGCAGCTCCGCCACCGAGGTCGGCGCCAGCCCGGCCGCCTCGGCGTAGGAACGGGTGAGTCCCCGGGCGGCGAAGCCTCGCACGATCGACTCGGGGTCGCGCAGGGCGAGCACCAGGCGGTTGGCCGCGGCCGGCGCCTTCAGACGGCCCACGGTGTAGGTGGCTCGCCAGCGCAGCGCCAGCGCGGTGTCCTCGAGGAAGGGCAACAGGGTGCTGACGGGGGCGTCCGGTCCGAGGCGCCAGGATTCCAGCACGACCTGCTGGAGCAAGGGGCCGCGGTCGGGCGCCGTGAGGGGGACCCTTCCGCCCAGGATGCCGGCGAAGAACTCGCCCACGCGGCGGCTCCCGATCTTGGCCAGCGCCGTGATGGCCTCGAGGGCGGTGGGCTGGTCGAGGGCGGGGACTCCGGTCAGCCGATCCATCAGCGGCTGTGCCGCCGCCGTATCGGCCAGCAATCCCAACCCGAACGCGGCGGCCACCCGGACGGTGGAATCCGGATCCAAGAGGATCGGGACCAGCACCGGCACCGCGCGCGGGTCCCCGATCCGGCCGGCCCCGACGGCCGCGATCCGCCGGACCAGGGAATCAGGCGCGGCGAGCGCCCGGTGGTAGAGCTCGGGCCGGAAGTCGCGCCCGTCCTCCGCGGCCAGGAGAGGAACCAGCTGCTCCACGACGGCGCCCTGCTGGGCGGCGGCGGGCACGGCCAGGAGCGGCAGCAGCGCCAGCACGGGAGCCGCACGGCGTAGGCCACGGCGGGTGCTAGAAACCATCACCGAGCCTTCTCCGCCGCGCGGCGGGGAGCTGCAGGCTCAGGGGATCGGGGATGACGCGCAGCGCGCGGCGCACCGCATCCGGGAGCCGGGTGGGCCGCATGTCGCGGTCCAGCGCCAACAGCGCGGTGGCCGCCGTGGCGAGCAGGCGGCCCTCGTCGGCCTGCTCCACCAGGTACCCGAACTCCACCCGGCGCGAGGCGAGGTCGCGCACCCAGCACCGCACCCGCACGGGGTCATCGTAGCGCGCGGGTTGCCGATAGCGCACCGCTACCTCGGAGACGGCGAGGCGCAGCCCGGTCTGCTCCAGCTCCCGGTAGCTCATCCCGCTCAGCCGCAGATGCTCGGTGCGGGCGACGTCGAGCCAGACGAGATAGCGGGCGTGATAGACCACGCCCATCTGATCGGTCTCCGAGTAGTTGACCCGAACCCGGACCTCGGACACCTCCGGCACGGATGACGGGCCGCTCATCGGAGGGAGACTCCGGGCGAGACGGCCGCAGCACCGCGCGGCTCGCGGTTGCGATCGTCCGCCGAGCGGCCCATCTTTGCCGCCGTGCCGGGCCCTACCCTCGTCGTCGTCTGCGACGCCCACCTCGGCGTGACTCCGCCCCCGGTCGAGGAGGCGTTGCTCGGATTCCTCGAGTCGGTACCCGCCCTGGGCGATTGCCTGCTGGTCAACGGCGACCTCTTCGATTTCTGGTTCTCGTACTCCCGGGTGATTCCCCGCCGCGGCTTTCGGGTGGCTGCGGCGCTGGAGCGGATCGCCCGCCGCATGCCCGTCTTCATGGTGGGGGGCAACCACGACCGCTGGGGCGGGGATTTCTGGGAGCGCGACCTGGGCCTGCGGTTCGATCCGCACCGGCTGACCTTCCGCCTCGGAGGGCTGACGGTGGCGGCGATTCATGGCGACGGGCTCACCGAGCCCCGCTGGCGGGCCACCCTGCTCCATCGCCTGATCCAGCACCCGATCACCTCGGCGGTGTACCGCGCGATCCACCCCGAGATCGGGCTCCGGCTGGTCGACTCTCTCAGCCCCCACCTGGGTGACCCCACGCACGACGAGGCCCGGCTGGCGGAGGCGGCGGCGCGGCAGCAGGCCTGGGCCGAGGAACTGCTGGTCCGGGAGCCGGGGCTGGACCTGGTGATCATGGGGCACACGCACCGGCCGGCGTATAGCCGCACGCCTCGGGGCGCCGCCTACCTCAACCCCGGGGCATGGTTCGACGGATTCCGCTACGCCGTGGCCACCGAGGAAGGCGCTGAGCTCCGCCGCTTCAGCCCAGCGTCACCACTTCCGCCCGTCCCAGCCGATCGCCGATGAATCGCGAGCCCATCTGACGGAAGCGGGGCTCGTCGTCGCTGACGACGAACCGGTGGGTCGGTCGAGCGCCGGAAGGCGCCGAGAGTCCCCCGGCCCGAATCGCGCGCGCCACCGCGGCCGCGGTTTCCTCGCCACTGTCGATCAGCCGTACTCCCCCGCCCAGCACCCGCTGGAGCAGCGGCTTGAGCAGCGGGTAATGGGTGCACCCCAGCACCAGCGTGCCGATCCCGGCCGCGGATAGCGGGGCCAGGTACTCGCGGGAGATCAGCTCGGCCGCGGGATGATCGAACCATCCTTCCTCCACCAGCGGCACGAAGAGCGGACAGGCCCGCTGCTCCACCCGGGCATCGGGGCGGATCCGGTGAATGGCGCGGGCGTAGGCGTCGCTGGCGATGGTGCCGGCGGTCCCGATCACGCCGATGGGCGCGGCGCCCGCCACGGCGGCCGCCGCCGCGGCGCCGGGCTCGATCACCCCGATCACCGGCACCGGCGATTCCGCCTGGAGCACCTCGAGCGCGTGCGCGGTGCTGGTGTTGCAGGCGATGACGACCGCCTTCACCCTCTGCTCGAGCAGCCAGTGCAGGATCTCGCGGCTGTAGCGCCGCACGGTCTCTGGCGACTTGGGGCCGTACGGCACCCGGGCGGTGTCGCCGAAATAGATGGTGGACTCGCCCGGTAGGCATTGATAGACGGCCCGGGCCACGGTGAGTCCCCCGAGACCGGAGTCGAAGATGCCGATCGGGGCTCGATTCATCGGATGCGGACAGGGATGGTCACGCTGCCCCCCACGCCGCCGGGCACGGCCTGGAGCTTGAGGTCACCGGGAAAGTCGGCGAGGTGGGCGGAGACGTAGGCCTCGAGGCCGGCGAAGAGGTGGTTGAAGGCCAGCAGGACCAGCCAATCCTCGTGTTCCCGCCGCTTGTCCTCGGCCCGGCCGGAGTTGGTGCGGCGGAGGTAGGCCAGCTCGTGCCGGGTCTTGAGACTCATGCCCAGGGTCACGCCCTCCCAGGCGAGGAATATACCGCCGGTGAGCTTGCGATCGAGCCGGGCCTGACCCCAGCCCGGCAGCACGAAGGAACGCCAGAAGGAGCCCATGGGACCGGGTCGGCGGACGCCGCTGGTATCGGTGACGATGTCGGCGCGAGTCGGCGCAGTGGTGGAATCCTGGGCGAGCACGCCGCGGAGGGGCAGCGCGAGCAACAGCGCGGCAACCGGGGCGAGGGTGGCGGGAGCGTGTGGGAATCGAACCCACCGGAGCCGCCGCAGGCGTCTCCGTCGCGGTTTTGAAGACCGGCCAGACCACCAGGCCCGATCCGCTCCCATCAGACGGCGGCCACGGCCTCGATCTCCACCCGCGCGCCACGCGGCAGCGCCGCCACGGCGACGGTCGAGCGGGCGGGGCGGTGCTCGCCGAAGACCTGGGCGTAGACCTCGTTCATCGGGGCGAAGTCCGCCATGTCCACCAGGAATACCGTGGTCTTTACCACCTGACCCAGGCCGCTGCCGCCCGCCTCCAGGATGGCGCGGATGTTCTCCAGGACCCGGCGGGTCTGCTCGGCGATCCCGCCGTCCACCAGCTCGCCCGTCGCCGGGTCGAAGCCGACCTGGCCCGCGGTGAACAGAAGGCCGCCCGCCCGGATGGCCTGGCTGTAGGGACCGATGGCTCGGGGGGCCTCCGGCGTCGCGACCATTTCGACCGGCATCAGAAGAGCCCCTCGATAGTGCCATCCGGGTGGACCTTGATGGCTTCGGCGGCCGGGGTCCTGGAGAGGCCTGGCATGGTCATGATGTCACCCGCCAGGGCGACCACGAACCCCGCACCAGCCGAGGGATAGACGTCTCGGATGGTGAGCCGGTACCCCGTGGGCCGGCCCAGCTTCGCCGGGTCGTCACTGAAGGAGTACTGGGTCTTGGCCATGCAGATCGGGGTCTGCCCCATGCCGATGGCCTCGAGCTGGGCGATGTTCTTCTCCGAGGCGGGCGCGTAGTCCACCCCCGCCGCGCCATAGATTTCCCGGGCGATGGTCTCGACCTTCGCCTTGATCGGCTGGGCGACGTCGTAGAGCGGTTTGAAGGCGGCCTTCTTCTCGCCCAGCACCGCCAGCACCTCCTTCGCCACCGCTTCGCCTCCCTCCCCGCCCTTGGCCCAGACGTCGCTCAAGGCGACTCTCGCTCCCCAGCCCTTGGCCGCGTCCAGCACGGTGCGTATCTCCGCCTCGGTGTCGGAGGTGAAGCGGTTGAGTGCCACGACGACGGGCACGCCGAACTTCTGCACGTTCCGCACGTGCGCCTCCAGATTCACCATCCCCTTCTGCAGCGCGGCGACGTCCTCCTTGCCCAGGGCGTCCTTCTTGACACCGCCGTGCATCTTGAGCGCGCGGATGGTGGCGACCACGACGGCCGCCTCGGGATTCAGCCCGCCATATCGGCACTTGATATCGAAGAACTTTTCCGCCCCCAGGTCGGCGCCGAATCCCGCCTCGGTGAGCACCAGGTCGCCCAGGCCCAACGCCAGTCGCGTCGCCGCGATCGAGTTGCACCCGTGTGCGATGTTGCCGAAGGGACCGCAGTGGACCAGGGCCGGGCCTCCCTCGAGCGTCTGCACCAGGTTGGGCAGGATCGCATCCTTGAGCAGCAGGGTCATGGCCCCGGCGGCCTTGAGCTCGCTGGCGGTGACCGGCTTCCGATCCCGGGTGAAGCCCACGATGATCCGGCTGATCCGGGCCTCCAGGTCCTGCAGGTCCGTCGCCAGCGCCAGGATCGCCATGATTTCGCTGGCTGGGGTGATGACGAACCGGTCCTCCCGCACCGGGCCGGCGTTGATCCCGCCCAGGCTGATCACCATCGAGCGGAGCGCCCGATCGTTCATGTCCATCGTCCGGGGCCAGGTGATCCGCCGGGGATCGATTCCCAGCACATTCCCCTGGTGGAGATGGTTGTCCAGCATCGCCGCGAGCAGGTTGTGCGCCGAGGTGACGGCGTGGAAGTCGCCGGTGAAGTGGAGATTGATCTCGTCCATCGGGACCACCTGGGCGTAGCCACCGCCGGCCGCGCCACCCTTTACCCCGAACACCGGTCCCAGCGAGGGCTCTCTCATGCAGAGCACCGCCCTCTTGCCGAGCCGTCGGAGCGCCTGGGTCACGCCCACGGTGACGGTGCTCTTTCCCTCTCCGGCGGGCGTCGGATTGATACCGGTGACCAGGACCAGCCGGCCCGTAGGTTTCCGCCGAGCGACTGCCTCGGCGCTGATCTTGGCCTTGTAGCGGCCGTAGGGCAGGATCTCATCGGCCGACAGCCCGACCTCGGCGGCGACGTCGGCGATGGGCCGCAGCTTGGCCGCTTGCGCGATGGCGATGTCGGAGGGCACGGTCGTCACGAGGCGTTGCTCCCAGGGAGTGAGTGTAGGCCGAACACCCGGGCCGCGTTCTCGGCGGTCCGCCGGATCACCTCGGCCACCGGAACCTGGCGCAACGCCGCGATCCGCTCCGCCACGTGGCGGACGAAGGCCGGCTCGTTGCGCTTTCCCCGGTGCGGCACCGGCGCCAGATAGGGACCGTCGGTCTCCAGGAGCAGCCGGTCCATGGGCGTCTCCAGGATGGCCTGGTCGAGGCGCCAGTTCTTGAAGGTGACCATCCCGCTGAACGACACATAGTGGCGGAGGACCAGCCCCGCCCGCAAGAGCCCGAGCCCGCTGCTGAACGAATGCAGGATCGCGACGACCCGGGGATGGCCGCGGAGGACGGCGGCAACGTCGTCGTCCGCCTCCCGGGCGTGGATCACGGCGGGCTTTCCGGCCTCGGCGGCGAGGCCGAGGTGGGCCTCGAACGCCGCGCGCTGCCGCTCGCGGGGCGAATGATCGTAGTGGTAGTCCAGCCCCATCTCCCCGGCCGCCACCACGCGAGGGTGGCGGAGCCGCTCCCGGAGCCAGCGCTCCGTGTCGGGAGACCAGGTGCTCGCGTCATGGGGGTGGATGCCGGCCGTGGTGGAGAGGCGCGGCTCGTTCTCGGCGAGGGCGAGCGCCCGATCGGAGGCGGCGGGGGACTCCCCGACCACCACGACATGGCCGACCCCGCCGGCCCAGGCCCGCTCGAGGACACTGGGTCGGTCCGGGTCGTACGCCGGGTCGGCGAGATGACAGTGGGTGTCGATGAGCATGGTCGGCTATCCGCTATCCGCTATCCGTCCTGAAGCACCGAGCCGCCGACGATCCGGACGGATAGCGGATAGCGGATAGCGGATAGCGGCTCAGCGCCCCACCGGCTCCGCCTTTCGTCCGTGACTGGCCGGCGCGGGCGATGGAGTGGTGCCGAGGTGACCCCGCGCCAGGGCCCCGGGCCAGCGGCGCTCGATGGCCATCAGCACCGGAGAGGCGATGTAGATCGAGGAGAAGGTGCCGGTGAAGACGCCGAAGAACATCACTAGGGCGAACGGGCGGATCACCTCGCCCGCGAAGATGATGAGCGCGAGGAGCGTGGCGAGCGTGGTGCCGTGGGTCAGCACGCTCCGCGGCAGGGTCTCGTTGACCGCGAGGTTGAGGATGTCCTCGAAACCCATCTTCTTGTGCTTGCGCAGGTTCTCCCGCACCCGGTCGAAGATGATGATGGTGTCGTTGAGGGAATATCCGACCATCGAGAGCACCGCCGCCACCACGGTGAGGCTCACCTCCAGCCGCATCACCGCGATGAAGGCGATGGTGGCCAGGATATCGTGCGCGGTGGCCATCACGGCGGCGAGGCCGAATCGCCACTCGAACCGGTAGGCCAGATAGGCCAGAACCGCGAAGAAGCTGAGGAAGATGGCGAAGAACGCCTTCTGCCTGAGCTCGCCGCCGACCTTTGGCCCCACCGCCTCGGTGCGCTCCACGGTGTAGGTGCCGCCGCCCAGCACCGCGTCCAGCGCCAGGCTCACGGCGGCGGCGGTAGCCTGGGTGTCGTTCGCATCGGTGCCCGGCTTGGCCACCCGGGCACGGATGACGTACTCGTCGGGCGCACCGAAGTTCTGGATCTCGGCCCCGTGGATGCCCTGGCGATCGAGCCCGGCGCGCAGCTCGGCCACATCCACGGTCTTCTGACTGTGGATCTGGATCAGGGTCCCGCCGGTGAACTCGATGCTGTAGTTCAGCCCCTTCACTAGGAGGAAGAGCAGCCCGGGAAGGATGAACGCCGCCGTGACGACGTAGGCGTAGCGGCGAACCCCGATGAAGTCGTACTTGGCGTTGGCGAAGAATCGCAGCATGTCAGATGCTCAGCGTGGCCATGGCCGGCCGGCGGTCCAGCCAGATCATGTAGAAGGTGCGGGTGACGAACACCGCGGTGATCATCGAGGCGACGATGCCCATGATGAGGGTGACGGCGAAGCCCTTGACCGGCCCGGTCCCGAACTGGAAGAGGAACATCGCGGTCAGCACGGTGCTCACGTTGGAGTCGACAATGGCGTTCATGGCGTGCCTGAAGCCCTCGTCCACCGACAGCCGCACCGTCTTCCCGTGCTGCAGCTCCTCCCGGATGCGCTCGAAGATCAGCACGTTGGCGTCCACGGCGATGCCGATCGACAGCACCAGCCCGGCCAGCCCGGGAAGGGTCAGCGTCGCCTCCACCATGCTGAGGCCGCCCAGGGTGAAGAGGAGGTAGAGCGCGAGCCCCGCCACCGCCAGGGCGCCGCTCACCCGGTAGTAGCCCAGCATGATCAGGATCACCAGGACGGTGCCCACCAGCCCCGCGGTGATGCCCTTCTGGATCGAGTCGGCGCCCAGGCTGGCGCCGACCTGCCGCTCCTCCACGATCTTGAGCGGGATCGGGAGTGCGCCGGCCTTGAGGGTGAGGGCCAGATCCTGGGCCTCCTGGAGGTTGCGACCGCTCAGGGTGATCTGGCCGTTCCGCCCGATCCGGCTCTGGATCACGGGCGGGCGGCCCTGGACCCGGCCATCGAGCACGATGGCCATGTAGTCGCCCACGTGGCGGCCGGTCTCGTCGCCGAACTTGCGGCCGCCGGCGCGATCGAGCTGGAAGGTGACGATCGGCCCGTTGGTGAGCGGATCGAGCTGGGCCTGGGCGTCCTCCAGGTTGCTGCCGGTGATGATCGGACGGTCGTCGAGGGCGTAGAGATAGCGGACCGACTGCACCCCGACGCTGGTGGGCTGAGCCGACCAGCGGAGCGCCACCCCGCGGGGAAGCTGGCGGGCCACCTGGGGCAGATTGATGAGGCTGTCCACCCGGGGGAACGCGGTCTCCGGCACCACGTACTCACCGGGGGCGCCGCCGGAGGGCTGGATCAGGCCGCTCAGCACTCCGCCCAGAACCGGGGTGGTGTCACGGGCGGCGCTGTCGGCGGTAGCCTTGTTGCCGCTATCGGCGCGGGCCTTCTTCCCGGTGTCGCCGACGGCGGCCTGCTTGGCGCTGTCGCCTCCGAGCAGCTGCTCCACCGCGGACGGCTTGGTCGTCGTGTCGCCCCGGATGCCCAGGCTCCGGAGAACCCGGTCCATGGCCGGCAGCGCCTTGTCCAGCGCGTTGGTCTCGTTGGTGATGCGGAACTCGAGGAAGGCGCTCCGCTGCACGATGGCCTTGGCCCGGGCCGGATCGGTGATGCCGGCGAGCTCGACCACGATGCGGTCATCGCCGACCTTCTGGATCAGCGGCTCGGTGACGCCGAACTCATCGATCCGCTTGCGCAGCACGGTGAGGGCAAGCTCCAGGTCGCGCTTGGGATCGGCCGAGACCTGCTTCGACTGATCCAGCTCGAGCGCGAGATGCATGCCGCCCTGGAGATCGAGACCGAGCTTGAGCGGCACCTTCCGCTCGGTCCGGTCGATCATCACCCCCGTGGCCGGATCCCGCTCCCGGACGGTGATCTGCCGCGGGATCAGGTAGAAGACGCTCAGGGCGACCAAGCCCAGAATGATCAGGATTCGGGTGCGAATAGACATCGTCGGATCGGCACTCAGGCGTGGGTCATACGGCTAGGGTCCGACGCGGCGCCGGCCAGCACGACCAGCGCTCGGACACGATCGCGCTCCAACTGCTGCTGCAGCTCCTCGACCGACGCGAAGCGCTCGACGTCGCGGAGCCGCTCCACCCACTCGAGGCGGACCCATTCGCCATACAGGTCGCCCTCGAAGTCGAACAGGTGCGCCTCCAGAGTCCGGCGGCCGTCGGCGAAGGTCGGCCGGGGGCCCTGGTTCATCATTCCGCCGGTGCGGCCGCCACGCCATTCCACCCGCACCGCGTACACGCCGTCGGGCGGCAACAGCTTCTGGGGCGGTACCTCGGTGAGGTTGATGGTGGGGACACCCAGCAGCCGCCCCCGTCGCTCGCCGTGACCTACCCGGCCGCTCACCTGATAGGGCCGCCCCAGCATCCGCGAGGCGGTCACCAGGTCGCCACCGGCCACGGCCCGGCGGATTCGAGAGCTGGACACGTGCTGGTCGCCGTAGTCCACCGCCGGCACCACGTCCACCTCGAAGCCGTACTCGACGCCGAGCCGCCGCAGGGTGCTCTCGTCGCCGCTCCGGCCCCGGCCGAACCCGTGGTCGTGCCCGATCACCAGCTCGCGCATCCGGCAGCGCTCGAGCAGGACGTCCCGGACGAACTCCTCCGGCGTGAGACCCGCCACCTGCCGGTCGAACCGGAGGAAGAGCACGTAGTCCAGCGGCGTCTGCGCCAGGATCTCCCGCCGCTCCGGCCCGGTGGTCAGGAGCGGCGGCGCCGCCTGGGGGTTCACCACCTCGAGCGGATGCGGCTCGAAGGTGACGAGCACGCTGGCCCGCTGCGCCTCGTCCGCCCGCCGGGCGATCTCCCGGAGCACGGCCTGGTGCCCCAGGTGGACCCCGTCGAAGGACCCCACGGTGACCGTGGAGCCACCGGACAGGCGCGGCAGCGGGGCGACGGGGCCGAAGGGCAGGGTCATGGTGTCGCGAGCACCACCAGCGGCTGCAGCCGCCCGCCCTCCTCCCTGGCCACCGCCGCCAGCTCGCCCCCGGCGAGCAGGGCCACCTCGGCGCCGTCCCGCCGTGCAGGCGCCCCCGGGTCCGCCACCGTGCGCCCGTGCGCCACGTCCCGCCGGGCGGCCTCGTCCAGCTCCACCGCCGGAAGGTGGCGAAGCACCGCCGCGGGTGACAGCACCGCGTCGGGCGTCACCCGGTCGAGCGGTACCGCGTCGGCTACCGACAGCGGCCCGATCGCCTCTCGCCTCAGCGCCGTGAGGTGGCCGCCCACGTCGAGCCGCTCGCCCAGATCGCGGGCGAGCGCCCGGACGTACGTGCCGGCGCTCACGGTGGCGCGGAAGGACAGCTCCGGTGGCGCCCATCCGAGCCACTCGACCGCGTAGACCGTGACCGGCACCTCCGCGGGCTGAACCCACTCCCCCCGACGGGCCAGCCGGTGGCTCCGCTCGCCGCCGACGTGCTTGGCCGAGAAGGCGGGCGGTCGCTGCCGTCCGGTGCCGACGAATCGCTCCAGCTCCCGTCTGATCTGCTCGGCCGTCAGCCGGTCGATCGGTCGCTCCTCCAGCACGGTGCCGGTGCGATCATCGGTATCGGTCCGCCGACCCAGGCATGCCACCGCCCGGTAGCGCTTGGGCTGCCCCTCGAGGAACCGGGCCAGCCGGGTGGCGCGGCCCAGCAAAATCACGAGGAGCCCGGTGGCGAACGGGTCGAGGGTGCCGGTGTGCCCCGCCGACCGGATCCGGAGGAGCCGCCGCACCCGCTGCACCGCGTCGTGCGAGGTGATCCCCTCGGGCTTGTCCACCAGCACCGCTCCGATCAGTCCTGAGACTCCCGCCGGATCTCCTGCAGGAGCTGGTCGATCCTGGCGGCGTGCGCCAGGCCCTGGTCCAGCTCGAAGTGGAGTTCCGGCACGGTCCGGGTGGTCAGGGCCCGGGCCGCGCGGGTGCGAAGAAACCCGGCGGCGCTCTGCAGCCCCTGCAGCGCGCGGGCACGCTCGCTCTCGCCGCCGGTCACCGAGACCAGCACCCGGGCGTGCGACAGATCGTTGGTCACCAGCACGCCGGTGACGGTGACGAACCCGACCCGCGGGTCGCGTACCTCCCGGGCGAGCGCGTCGGCGATCACCTGCCGCAGGGTCTCGGCCACCTGCTCCGGCCGGCGGGACGATCCCTTCACCGGAACTCCACGATCGTATCCACGATGCGCACCCCGTCGGTCTCCTCCACCGCGCGATCGGCGGCGCGGAGTACCTCCTCCACCACCGGCCGCGCGGTGCCCACCACCGCACAGGCGATCTCCGCCCGTTGCCACAGATCCTGGTGGCCGGTTTCCGCCACCGAGACGTTGAGGCTCTTGCGCAGCGCCGCGGTCAGCGGCTTCAGCACCCCGCGCTTCTCCTTGAGGGAGTGACAGCCGGGGAGATGCAGGTCCCAGATCGAGATTCCGACGATCATGGACGCTATCCGCTATCCGCTATCCGCTATCCGCTTGCCGAGACGAATAGCGGATAGCGAAAAGCGATACGCCTCACCCACCCGCTCCGGTCGCCGCGCTGGCGGACAGGGTGCGCTTCACCTCCTCCATCCGGAACGCCTCGATCCGGTCGCCGACCTTCAGATCGTTGAAGTTCTCCACCCCGATGCCGCACTCGAGGCCCTCCCGCACCTCACGGACGTCGTCCTTGAAGCGCTTGAGGCTGGAGAGGGCGCCGGTGTAGACCGCGACGCCGTCCCGGACGACCCGCGCCTTGGCGGTGCGCTGAATGACCCCGCTCCGCACCGCGCAGCCGGCGATGGTGCCCACCTTGCTCACCTTGAAGAGCTGGAGCACCTCGGCCTCGCCCAGCACCGTCTCCCGCTCTTCCGGCTTGAGCAGCCCCTCGAGCGCGTTCCGCACGTCCTCCACCGCCTCGTAGATGATGCGGTAGGTGCGCACGTCCACCTGCTCCCGCTCCGACGCCGCGCGGGCGTTGGAATCGGGCCGCACGTGGAAGCCGAGGACGATCGCTCCCGAGGCCTTGGCCAGCAGGATGTCGCTCTCGGTGATGGCGCCGACCCCGCGGTGGACGACGTCCACCCGGACCTCGCCGGTCCCGAGCTGGGCCAGCGCGTCGGCCAGGGCCTCGGCGGGGCCGCCCTGGTCGGCCTTGATGATGATCCGGAGGGTCGAGACCTCGCCCTCCTTGAGCGCCCGGCTGAAGTCTTCCAGGCTGGTGCCCTTCTGGCTGCGCCGGTTCTGCGCTTCGCGCTCGAGCCGCTGCCGCTTCTGGGCGATCTCGCGGGCCTCGACCGCGTCGGTGACGACCACGAAGGTGTCGCCCGCCGCGGGCACGCCCTCGAACCCGAGGATCTGGACCGGAATCGAGGGGCCGGCCTCCTTGACCGTCTTGCCGCGCTCGTCGTAGAGCGCGCGCACCCGGCCGGAGAACTTGCCGCAGATGAAGTTGTCCCCCACCCGCAGGGTGCCCTTCTGCACCAGGATGGTGGCGAGAGGTCCCTTCCCCGGATCGAGGGTGGCCTCGAGCACGGCGCCGTGGACCTTGCTCTCGGGGTTGGCCTTGAGGTCGAGGATCTCGGCCTGGAGAAGGATCTGCTCCAGCAGGGCGTCCACCCCGGTGCCCTTCTTGGCCGAGATCTCCGCCGCCAGGGTCTTGCCGCCGAACTCCTCCAGGACGACGTTGTGCTGCAGCAGGTCCTGCTTGACCTTCTGCACGTTGGCCGTAGGCAGGTCGATCTTGTTGATCGCGACGATCATGGGCACGCCGGCGTTGCGGGCATGACTGATCGCCTCGATGGTCTGCGGCATCACCTGGTCGTCGGCCGCGACCACCAGCACGACGATGTCGGTGACCTGGGCCCCGCGGGCGCGCATGGCGGTAAAGGCCTGGTGCCCCGGGGTATCGAGGAAGGTGATCTTCCGGTCGCCCGGCAGGGTGACGTGGTAAGCGCCGATGTGCTGGGTGATCCCGCCCGCCTCGCCCGCCACCACGTTGGCCTTGCGGACGTAGTCGAGCAGCGAGGTCTTGCCGTGGTCCACATGGCCCATGATGGTGACGACCGGCGGCCGCGGGACCAGGCTCTCGGGCGCCTCCGCCGCCTCCTCGGTCTCGAGCTCGGCCGCGTACGCCTCCTCCCGCACGGCCTCGAACCCGAAGGCGGACGCGATCAGGTCGATCTGGTCGAAGTCGAGCCGCTGGTTGACCGTCACCATCAGGCCCAGCTCCTTGAAGGCGAACTGGACGATCTGGGTGGCGGGCACCTTCATGGCGGCGGCGAGCTCGGAGACGGAGACGAACTCGTTCACCCTGATCCGGGTCTTCTCCTTCTCCCGCTCCTCGGCCAGGCGGCCGGCCTGCAGCTCCCGGAAGGAGGGCTCGTCGGGACGGCGGGCGCCTTTCCGGCCCGGCCCTTTCATGCCCTGAAGGGTCCGGAGGATGTTCGCCTGCACCGCGTCCTGATCCACCATCGAGCGCTTACCCTTCTTGCCCTTCTTCCGGCCGGCGCCTTTCTCCGCGTCGGGGCCGAAGGTGCGCGTGGGCGCGGCCTGACCCGGACGCCCGGGGGCCCCGGGGCGGGGGGGAGCGCCGGCACGGCCGGAGGCGGCGGGCGCGCTGCTGCTGAAGACCGGCTTGGGACCGCGCGGAATGGCCGGGGGCCGCTGGATCCGGGGCGGAATAAAGGGGGCCCGGGTGGGCTCGGCGGGGGACGGGCCGCCGGGCCGGGCCGGTGCCGGCTCGCCGGCGCGCGGCGCGGCGGTCTCCTCGGCAGGAGCCGCTTCCTCCTGCTCCTGCGGCGCGGGCGGCAGATCCTTGAACAGCGCGCGGGCGCGCTCCTCGAGAGTCTGGGCCGGCGCGGCCTCCTCGATCTCGACGACCGGGCGCTCCAGCTCGAGGGCGGCCAGCTCGGCCGCCTTCTCGACCTGGGCCTGGGCCTCGGCCTGCGCCACTTCGGCCGCGGTGCGGCGGCGCTTCGTGGGGCGGGCCTCGACCGGAACCGGCTGGGGCTCCGCCTTGGCCGCTTTCCGGCGACCCTTCTTGGCGCCAGGCTCCTCGACGCTCTTCCGCTTTTCCCGCTCCCAGCGGACGCGGATGGCGGAGACCTGATCCGACTCCAGCGCGGACAGGTGACTGCGCACGAAGATGTTCATGTCCTTGAGCATGCCGAGCAGCTGCTCAGGAGCGATTCCGAACTCCGCCGCGAGATCGTGCACTCTCGTCTTGACCACTCAGACCTCCATCAGCTGTGTGCGGCGCCAGCTGCACCATGCCGCCGGCCAACGCGCGGTCCCGCACACCCACCGCCATCACCGGCGGCTTTCCCAACCGGGCGCCGATCGCGGCGGCGCCGGGCCCGGCGAGCAGCGGTACTGCCCTGGCCGCCGCCAGCCGAGCCACCTTCTCGACGGCGCGGGGGCTGGCGTCCGCCGCCAGCACCACGCACCGACACTTCCCCGCCTGCAGCTCCTTCCGCACCGCGTCCACCCCTACCACCACCGAGCGGGCCCGGTACCCCAGCCCAATCAGCCCCAGCAGCCGGGCCGAGCCCGGCTCGGCGTTACCCATTCCCGCGGGCCGCCTCCTCGCCACCTTCCTCGGTAAGCTCGGCGAGGAAGGCCATCAGCTGATCGGCCGCCTCGGGGCTCATTCCCGGAATGCGGGCGATGTCCTCCCGCTCGAGGTCGAGGATGTCGTTCAGCATGCGATACCCGGCGTTCTCCAGGATGGCCGTCAGCTCGGGCGAGAGCCCCTGGAGCTCGCTGAGGGGCACCTGCGAGGCGATCTCCTCCTCGGGCGGGAGCGGGGCGAAGAGCGGGCCCTCGCCGCCGCGCTCGAGCCACTCGCGGCTGGAGTAGAGGTCGATCTTCCAGCCGGTGAGCTCCGAGGCGAGCCGCACGTTCTGTCCGTTGCGACCGATGGCGAGCGAGAGCTGGTCCTCGTCCACCACAGCCTGGATGGTCTTGGCCTCCGGATCGGAGAAGACCTTGGCGACGCGGGCCGGCGCCAGCGCCAGCCGGGCGAAGCGTTCGGGATCGGGCGACCAGGGGACGATGTCGATCCGCTCGCCGCCCAGCTCGTTCACCACCGCCTGAACCCGCGAGCCCTTGAGCCCGACGCAGGCGCCGACCGGGTCGATCGAGTCGTCGCGGGAGATGACCGCCACCTTGGTGCGGCTGCCGACCTCGCGGGCGATGGCCCGAATCTCCACGATCTGCTGCTGGATCTCCGGCACCTCGAGCTTGAAGAGCGCCTTGACGAACAGCGGATCACCGCGGGAGAGGATGAGCCGGGGGCCCTTGGGCGTCTCCTCCAGCCGCTTGAGCACCGCCCGGATGGTGTCGCCCTGGTGGAAGTGCTCCCGGTGGTTCTGCTCCCGGTAGGGGATGATGGCCTCCGCCTCGCGGAACTTGTTCAGCATCACCACCAGCTTGCCCCGCTCGATCTGCTGCACCTCGCCGGAGAGCAGCTCGCCCACCTTGGAGGCGAACTCGTCCCGGATCCGGGCCCGCTCGCCCTCGCGGACTCGCTGGATGATCCGCTGCTTGGCGGCCTGCACCGCGAGCCGCCCGAAATCCACGAAGGGGACCTCCTCCTCGAGCATGTCGCCCACCTGGAAGTCGGGGTCCTCGTACCGGGCCTCCTCCATGGAGATCTGCCAGCTCGGGTCCTCGACCGTCTCGACGACCTGGCGCAGCCGCACCACCTTGATGCTGCCCTGCAGCTCGTCCACGTTGAGCTCGAACTTGACGTTCGGGCCGAACTTCCGGACCAGCGCCGCCTGAATGCCGTCGCGGAGCAGCTCCAGGAGATCGGAGCGCTCCAGCTGCTTCGTGGTCGTCAGCTCGCGGAACGCGGCCAACATCTCGGTCGAACCTGCCATGCGTGTCACTCCTCTCCAGCATCCCGACTCACGTCGTGCCGATGACTGGCCATCCCGACGACCTACTTCGACCGCCTCCCCAGCTCGGCCCAGTCCACCACCAAGTGGGCGTCCCGGACCTGGTCCAGCTCGAGCGCGATGGTGGAGCCGTCCTCCCGGCGGAGCACCACGTGCTCGTCGTCGGGCACGGCGGCGATCTCCACCACCCGGCGGCCCCCCAGCGCATCGGCCCGGACCCGGGCCCGCCGGCCGATGAAGCGGCGCCAGTGCTCCGGCCACCGGAGCGGGCGCTCGAGTCCCGGGGAGGACACTTCGAGCACGTAGCGCGGGCCGACCATCGCCCTGGATTCCAGGAATCGCTCGAGGGACCGGCTGACTCCGGCGCAGTCGTCGGCCGTGACTCCCTGGCCGGGGCGGCTGTCCGGGCGGTCCACCCGTACCTGAAGGATGGGGCGCTCCAGGGTCCCGACCCGTCTCAGATCCGCCAGCTCGAAGCCCAGGCCGGCGAGATGGTCACGAATGGGAGCGAGAAGCGCGTCGACGGACATCGTGGAGCGGTAAAAAAAATGTGGGGGAACTCCCCCCACATCAACAGTCGGCCCGTACTGGCGCCCCCGGGACAGCGTGGAAATATTAGCGCCCTCGCGGCCCCGCGTCAACGCCGCGGGCTCGGCGTTCCGGCGTCATCCCCAGGTAGGCGACCATCCGGCCATCGGCCCCACCAGAGGCCCGGTGGCTGTAGAAGCGGGACCGGTCGTGGGCCGAGCACCAGGAGGAGCGGGTGACCCGTGCCACCCCCAGGGCCCGGGCCTCCTCGGCGAGTCGGTTCCGGAGATCCAAGTGCCAGGGGCCCGCTCCCCTGGGCTCCAGCCCGCAGGCCAGCATCACCTCAGATCCCACTTCATAACAGTCACCGCAAATGCCAACTCCGCAATGCATTACGATTTCATCTGCTGGCACGGCTGAAACCGCGCTCAGGCGCTCGATGCCGCGGCCCAGGATCCCGCCCGCCAGCCCGCGCCAGCCTGCGTGCAGGAGCGCAACGCCGCCCCGCGGGGCGGCCAGATACACGGGGACGCAATCGGCGACCGTCACCGTGAGCAGAACGCCCGGCGTGGTGGTGACCCAGCCGTCCACCCCCTCCACCTGAATCCAGCCACGCCCGGGGCCGGCCGTGATCACCTCGACGCCGTGGACCTGATTGCCCAGAACCACGGTGTCGAATTCGGCAAAGGCCGAGCGGAGCGCTCGCCAGCGACTCATGACCTCGCCCACCGGGGCGTCGGTCCAGAGCCCCAGATCGAACCCGCGGCCCTGCTCGGTGCCCCGCCCGGTGATGCCGGCCAGGAGCCCCAGCTGCTCCCGCCAGGCGGCCAGCTCGAAGCGGGGCACCGGCCCGGGCACCGGCTGCTCTGTTTCGCTAGTCATCCACCCGTTGGATGTCGGCGCCCAGCGCCCGGAGCCGCTCGTCGATCCGCTCGTAACCGCGCTCGATCTGCCCCACGTTGTGGATGGTGCTCGCCCCGTCGGCCGCGAGGGCGGCCAGCAGCATGGCCATGCCGGCGCGGATGTCGGGCGATTCGACGATGCCGCCCTTGAGCAGGCTGGGCCCGGAGATCACCGCGCGGTGGGGATCGCAGAGCACGATCCGGGCTCCCATGCCGATGAGCTTGTCCACGAAGAAGAGCCGGGACTCGAACATCTTCTCGAACACCAGCAGCATCCCGGAGCACTGGGTGGCGGTCACGATCGTGGTGGACATCACGTCGGCCGGGAAGGCAGGCCAGGGCCCGTCTTCCAGCTTGGGCACGTGCCCGCCGAGGTCGGGCCGGATCCGCCGCTCCTGTCCGGCCGCCACGGTGAGCCGGGTGCCGTCCACCCGGGGCCGGATGCCGAGCCGCTCGAAGCCGAGCAGGATGCTGCGCAGATCGTCGGCCCGCACCGGGTCGATGGTCACCTCGCCGTTGGTGACCGCGGCCAGGCCGATGAAGCTGCCGATCTCGATGTGATCGGGGCCGATGGTGTGGCGGGCCCCGTGCAGCGGCTTGCCGCCCTCGATGGTGTACACGTTGGAGCCGATGCCCTCGATGTGCGCGCCCATGGCGCAGAGGGCCCGGGCCAGATCCTGCACGTGCGGCTCGCAGGCAGCGTTGCGGAGCACGGTGCCGCCCCTGGCCTGCACCGCCGCCATGAGTGCGTTCTCGGTGCCGGTGACGCTGGGCTCGTCCAGGAAGATGTCGCTGCCGGTGAGTCCCCGGGCCTCGAGCTCGTAGCGATCGCCCACCATGACCGAAGCGCCGAGCTGCTCGAGCGCGAGGAAATGGGTATCCACCCGCCGCCGACCGATGACGTCGCCTCCGGGAGGCGGGAGCGTGACCGTGCCGAACCGCGCGAGCAGCGGGCCCGCGAGCAGGATGGAAGCGCGGATCCGGGCGCAGAGCCTGGGGTCGAGCGGCTTGGGTCGGAGCTGCCGGGTGTCCACCCGGACGGAGTTGGGTCCGGTCCACTCGGCGAGGGCGCCGAGATCCACCAGCAGCGCGAGCATGGTCTCGACGTCCCGGATGTGCGGGATGTTGTCGAGCTCCATCGGGCCGTCGGCGAGAACGGTCGCGGCGAGAATGGGCAGAGCGGCGTTCTTGTTGCCCGCGGGACGCACCGTGCCGCGCAAGGGACGGCCGCCACGCACGAGAAAACGAGGAGGCATGGCCAAAGCTGACCAGGGCGGGTGGATGCGTCAAGCACGGCGAGGGGGTTGCGGCCGATGGAGGACCCCTTTGTTTTCAGCGGGGAACGGCACACGTACCGTCAGCCTGGGAGCACCCCACCATATGATGACACCCGGACTCGTCCAGATCGCCGACTCGCCCGGCTGGGTCGGCCCGACGATGGCCGTCTCGCTCGCAGTGATCGCGCTCTCCATCCTGGGTATGGCCGCCGCGGTGGCTGTCGCGGCGATGCGGGTGGCCGGCCAGACCAAGAAGCTGGGCACCCTGGTGGATGGTCTGCAGGACGACGCGCAGCAGGCGCTGAGCGCGCTGCGCCGGCTCACCGAACAGGCCCAGGACCTGATGGTGCTGGTCCGCCACGAGGCGGGCGCCTTCGCCCAGACCAGCCGCCGGCTCCGCCGCAAGGTGGTGCGGGGCATCGACCGGGTGGAGGGCAAGCTCAGCGATCTCGAGACGCTCTACGACGTGGTGCACGAGGAGGTGGAGGACACCGCGCTCGACGTGGCCGCGGCGCTCCGCTCGGCCCGTCGGGGCCACGGGGTGATCGGGCGGGTCCGGCGTCTCCTGGTGCCGAGCCGCCGGTGAATCGCACCCGCCTCGCGCTGGCACTGCTCGGCGTGGGGTTCGTCTGGCTGGTCCTTCCCACTCCGGCGCACGCCTGGACGCCGGGCACCCATGTGTATCTGGGCGAGTCGGTGCTGGCCAACCTCCGACTCCTGCCCGCCGCGGTGGGGGAGCTGCTCCGGTCCTACCCGTTCGACTTCCTCTACGGCAACATCGCCGCCGATTCCTCGATCGCGAAGCACTACGCTCCGCTGGGCCGCCACTGCCACTACTGGCACGTGGGCCAGGAGATCCACGACCTGGCCGAGTCGGACGCGCTGCGCGCCTTCGGCCTGGGCTATCTCTGCCATCTCTCCGCCGACACCGTCGCCCACAACTATTTCGTCCCCCGCCAGCTCATGCTCACCCGCAGCACCGCCGCGGTGGGCCACTCCTACTGGGAGGCGCGGGTAGAGAGCCATCTGGGCGACGCCTACGCCCGGGCGGCCAAGGACGTGATCCTGCTGGACCACGGCGAGGCGGACGCGCACCTGGACCGGATCATCTCGCCCACCATCTTCAGCGTCCGGACCAACCGCCGGCTGTTCCGGGGGATGGTGCGGCTCACCGAGACCCAGAGCTGGCAGCGCGCCGCTCAGGTGGCCCGGGAGTACAGCCGGTGGCCCCTGGCCGATGCCGACGTGGAACACCACCTGGGGCTGTCGTTCGACTACATGATCGAGCTGCTGGGCGGGCTCAGCATCACCGCCCACCGGCTGGATCCCTCGGGGGAGCGCCCTCTCAAGATGGCGAAGGAGCTCAGGCGGCGGGTGCTGCGGGATGCGGGCCGGCGGAACGCCGCCAAGCTGCGATCCGAGGCGCAGGACCACTTCGGCCTCCCCTCCCGCCCGCTGGAACACTGGACCCGCGCCGTCGAGAAGCTGCCCTGGCGGGCGCCGGAGGGATCGGCGCCGTCGCCCCAGGCGCTCGTCCACCGGACCGGTTGACCAGCGCCCCCGACCTCGACGTCGGCGACCTCGTGCGCCGGCTCGGCCTGATGCCCCACCCCGAAGGCGGCTTCTACCGCGAGACCTTCCGCAGCCCGCTCACGATCCGCCTGTCCGACGGGCGGACCCGCGCCGCATCTACCGCGATCCTCTATCTCCTGCCCTCGGGGAGCCAAAGCGCCTGGCACCGGGTCGCCTCGGACGAGGTCTGGCACCACTACTCCGGGGGCGCCCTCAGACTCTTCCAGCTCGGTGCGGGCGCGCAGGTGCTCGGGCCGGACCAGCCACAGGCCGTCGTGCCGGCCGGCGTCTGGCAGGCCGCGGAACCGGTGGACCGCGCGGTGCTCTGCGGCTGCACCGTAGCGCCCGGGTTCGACTTCGCGGACTTCGAGCTGGGCGAGACCGAGACGCTGATCGGGGCGTACCCCTCGGAGGCGAGCCTGATCCGGCGGCTGGCGGGATGAGAGGACTTCCCGCCACCGGGGCCCTGCTGCTCGCGCTCGCGCGAACAGCGACCGGTCAGGCCGGACCGGCGGTGGCGATCACGGTGACGCCGGAGCTGCCCCGCCGCGGCACCGTCGCCTGGCTCCGCGTCGCGGACGACAGCGGGAACCTGGGCGCCGCCAGGCTGGAGAACGTCGAGGGCGAGGCCGCCGGCGAGCCGCTCCATTTCGAGTCTCGCCGCACCGGCGGGTTCCGGGCCCTGCTGCCGATCCCGGTCGAGGGCGGCGACTCCCTCGCGGTCGGGCTGGTGCTGAGGCGGGGTGTGCGGGAGGACAGTACCAGCGTCCTCGTCGCGGTGGCGCGCGACGACTACCCTCGCGAGCGGCTCATGGTGGCCCCCCGGATGGCGCGGCCCGACAGCGCCGCGCGGGTACGGATCGCCACCGAGCTGGGGCAGGCGCGCGCGATCTCCCGGCGGTCGCACGAGACGCCTCGTCTGTGGGTGGGACCGTTCCGCCTTCCGCGGCCGAGCCGGATCACCAGCCGGTACGGCTCGGCGAGGGAGTTCAACGGGGAGGTCACCAGCAGGCACCTGGGCACCGATTTCGCGGGACGGGTAGGAGCGGCGGTCACGGCGCCGGCCCGCGGCGTGGTGGCGCTGGTGGCGGACTTCTATCTCGCCGGGCACGCCCTCTACCTCGATCACGGTGGCGGGTTGGTGACCGGCTACTTCCACCTCAGCCGGACGGCGGTGGCGGTGGGCGACACGGTGGCCCCGGGGCAGACGATCGGGGCGGTGGGCCGGAGCGGCCGGGTCACCGGGCCCCACCTGCACTGGATCGCGAGGTACGGGACGGTGAGTGTGGATCCGATGAGCCTGGTCGAGTTGGGGTGGTGAAACCGGCGGTGAAAGGTGAAGGGTGAAAGGTGAAGGGGGGCGCTCGAGAGAATCTTACCGGGCGCCCCATTTCACCTTTCACCTTTCCACCCTTCACCTTTCACCCCCTTCACCCTCACCGCCCTCCCGCCAGCCGCTCCTGCAGCACCGGCTGCACTCCCTTGGGATCGGCCTTGCCCTTGCTCCGCTTCATCACCTGCCCCACGAAGAAGCCCATCAGCTTGGCTTCGCCGCCGCGGAAGCGGGCGACCTCGGTGGGATGGGCCGCGAGCACCTCGTCCACCCATTCCCCCAGCGCGTCCTGATCGCTAACCTGGAGCAGGCCGAGCCGGTCGGCGACGGCGCGCGGGTCACCGTCGGCGGATTGGGTCAGCTCGGTGTACACCCGCTTGGCCGCCTGGTGGCTCACCACGCCGCTGCGCACCAGCTGCACCAGCGAGGCGAGGCGGGCCGGGCTCACTGGAAAGCCGCCCACCTGGTTGAAGCTGGTGATCACGTCTCCCATGACCCAGTTGGCCGCGGTCTTGGGATCCACTCCGGCCGCCACCACCGCCTCGAAGTAGTCGGCCAGGGAAGCCTCGCCGGTGATCACCCGGGCGTCGTAGGCCGAAAGGCCCAGGACGGTCTCCAGCCGGGTGCGGCGCGCCTCGGGCAGCTCCGGGAGCGCGGCGCCCTGCTCCTCCATCCAGGCATCGCTCAGCACCAGAGGCGGGAGATCGGGATCGGGGAAGTAACGGTAGTCGTGACTCTCCTCCTTGGAGCGGGTGGGCTTCACCTGCCCGGTGCCGGCGTTGAAGAGCAGCGTGACCTGCTCCACCCGCCCCCCGCTCTCCAGCAGCGCGGCCTGGCGGTGCCGTTCCGCCTCGAGCGCGCGCTCGACGTTGGCGAAGGAGTTCATGTTCTTCACTTCGGTCTTGGTACCGAGACGCGCCGCGCCCGGCCGCCGGATCGAGATATTGGCGTCCACCCGGAGGCTGCCCTGCTCCATGCTGCAGTCGCTGACCCCGGCGTAGACCAGGATCTGGCGCAAGGTGACCAGATAGGCCCGCGCCTCCGCCGGCGAGCGCAGATCGGGCTCGCTCACGATCTCGGCCAGGGGGACGCCGGCGCGGTTGAGGTCCACAGCGGTCTTTCCGGGGAACCGGTCGTGCAGCAGCTTGCCGGCGTCCTCCTCGAGGTGCAGCCGGGTGACCCCCACCTCGATCCGGCCGCGCTCGGGCGACTCGAACGCCACCCGGCCGCCGGTGGCCAGGGGCTGATCGAACTGGGAGATCTGGTAGCCCTTGGGGAGGTCGGGATAGAAGTAGTTCTTGCGGGCGAAGACGCTCTCGTGACACACCATGCACCCCAGCGCCAGCGCGGCCCGGGCGCCGAGCCGCACCGCCTCGGCGTTGGGCACCGGCAGGGCGCCCGGCAGCCCGAGGCAGACCGGGCAGACGTTGGTGTTGGGGGGGTCGCCGAAACTGGTGCGGCAGGCGCAGAACATCTTGGTCCGGGTGCGGAGCTGCACGTGGACCTCGAGCCCGATCACCGTTTCCCAGGTCATCAGCCCACCTCCGCCTCGGCCGGGACGGCGCCCTCCAGCGCCGCGGCGGCCCCGAGCAGCTTCTCCTCCTCGAAGTAGGGTGCGATGAGCTGCGCCCCCACCGGGAGCCCCTCGCTCCGACCCACCGGGAGGCTCACGGCCGGCAGCCCGGCCAGGTTCACCGCGCAGACGAAGATGTCGGCGAGGTACATCGCCACCGGGTCCTCGGTCTTCTCTCCCGCCTTGAAGGCGGGTGTAGGCGTGGTGGGGGTCAGGAGCAGGTCCACCCCCGAGGCGAACGCGCGCCGGAAATCGTCGGCGATGAGCGCCCGCACTCGCTGTGCCTTTCGATAATAGGCGTCGTAGTAGCCAGCGCTGAGCACGTAGGTGCCCACCAGGATGCGACGGCGTACCTCGGCCCCGAAGCCATCGCCCCGGGTCGCCTGGTAGAGCGCCCGGACGTCCCCGTCCGGCCCGGCGCTACGGGGACCGTAGCGGACGCCGTCGTAGCGGGCCAGGTTGGCCGCGGCCTCCGCCGGCGCCACGATGTAGTAGGTCGGGACCGCATAGCGCGAGTGAGGCAGGGAGACCTCGTGAAGCTCGCCCCCCAGCGCCTCCACCGCCTCGCGCGCGCGCCTGAGGCCCGCAGCCACGCCGGGGTGCAGGTCGGCCGGGAAGTACTCCCGCGGCAGACCGATCCGGAGGCCGCGGAGATCGGCCCGCGGCGCCGGCACCCGCATCGGCGGCCGGTCCACCGTGGTGGCGTCGAGGGGGTCGGGGCCGCTCATCGCCGCCAGCACCCGGGTCGCGACGTCCACCGTGCGGCCGAACACCGAGATGCAGTCAAGCGACGACCCGAAGGCGACCAGCCCGTACCGGCTCACCCGCCCGTAGCTCGGCTTGAGCCCGACGACACCACAGAAGCTGGCCGGCTGCCGGACCGATCCGCCGGTCTCCGAGCCGAGCGCGGCGGGCACCACGCCCGCGGCCACCAGCGCAGCCGAGCCGCCGGAGCTCCCCCCGGGCACCCGCTCGGGGTCGAGCGGATGGCGGACTCGCTCGAAGGCCGAGTTCTCGGTGGAGGAGCCCATCGCGAACTCGTCCATGTTCGCCTTGATCCCGACCATCCCACCGGCGGCACGGAGGCGATCGACTACGGTCGCGGCGAAGGGAGACAGGTAGCCCGCGAGAATGCGCGAGGCGCAGGTGGTCGGCTCCTCCACCGTCACGATGTTGTCCTTGAGCGCGATCGGGATTCCGGCCAGCGGCCCGGGCGCCGGCATCCGATCCACCCGCGCGCCTTCGGCGTCGAGCTGCGCCTGGGACCAGTGCAGCGTGGCGTTGAGCCCCGCCGCCGCGCGGAGCCGCGCGCCGGTGTCCCGCGCGACCGTCGCGCCGCTCACTGATCCTCCATGGCCCCGTGGCGCGGCACCAGGAAGAAACCGTCGGCGAATTCGGGTGCCATCTCGGCCGGCGTGCGCGCCAGCGGCACCGGGCCCGGCGTGTCCTCGCGCAGCGCGACCCGCGCGGGGCCCGGGAGGAAGGGCGCCGCCTGGTGGTCCGCGGGCACCTGGTCGAGCTGGGCCACGTAGTCCACGATCCGGTTCATCTGCTCCACCAGCTTGTCCACCTCACCCTCGCGGACGGCGAGCTCGGCCAGGCGCGCGACATGGAGCACTTCCTCGCGACCGATGCTCATGCGCTCTCCCATTCCCGCTCGAGCCCGGCGTACGCCACCAGCAACTGCTTCACGCCGACCTCCTCATCGTCGAACCTGACCGAGACCTTGAGGTCGCGCCCGGTGCCGCTGAGTCCCTGGATGGTGCCCCCGCCGAACCGGCGATGGCGCACCCGCTCGCCTTTGACGTAGCGAGGCAGGTCCTGGGAAGCTTCCTCGGGAGGAACGGCGGAACGGCGGAACGGCGGAAGGTCGTCCGAGGCGCTTCGCCCCTCGCGCCAACGAGCACTCGTACCGCCGTACCGCCGTTCCGCCGTACCGCCCCAGTCCGGTGCCCACAGCGAGGTGGTGCGCTTCTCCTCCACGATGCCGGGCGGCAGCGCCTTCAGGAAGCGGGACGGGATCCCCGGCCGGAGCTCGCCGCCCCGCCGTCTGGCCCGCGCCCAGGTGAGATAGAGCTTGTCCTTGGCCCGGGTGAGGCCCACGTAGCAGAGCCGCCGCTCCTCCTCCAGCCCGTCGACCTGCTCCTCGGCCCGCCCCAGCGGGAACAACCCGTGCTCCATCCCCGTGAGGACCACGACCGGCCATTCGAGCCCCTTGGCGGTGTGCAGGGTCATCAGCGTCACCCCCGCGTCCTGGCCCACCACCGTGTCTGCGGCCGAGAGGAGCGCGGCCTCCGCGAGGAAGCGCTCCAGCGGGGTGCCCCCCTCGGGGTCCTCGGTGACCTCCTCCGACCAGTTGGCCGCGCTCGCCACCAGCTCGCGCACGTTCTCCCAGCGTTCCGCTCCCTCGGGGCCTTCGGCGTTGAGCACCGCCTCGTAATCGACGGCGCTGATCACCTGTTCCAGCGCCTCGGCGGGAGCCAGCCGCGCGGCACGCTCGCCCAGCTCGTGGATGACCCTCGCGAAGGACCGGAAGGCTTCCCGCACGTTGGGCCGAAGGTCGGGGATCCGGTCGGCCATGCCGGCCGTCTCCAGCAGCGGCCGGCTCCATTGCGCGGCGGCGCGTCCCAGCACGGCCAGACTGGTTTCGCCCAGGCCCCGGCGGGGAACGCCGACCGCACGCAGGAACGCCTCGTCGTCCAAGGGGTTGGCCAGCAGCCGGAGATAGGCCAGCAGGTCCTTCACCTCCCGCCGCTCGTAGAAGCTGACCGCTCCCACCAGCCGGTAGGGCACGCCGGCGCGGCGGAAGGCCTCTTCCAGCGCCCGCGACTGCGAGTTGGTCCGATAGAGCACTGCCATGTCGGCGTAGGCCCACTCGGCCGCCGCGCTCCGGCGCTCGAGCTCGCGGGCGACCCACTCCGCCTCGTCCCGCTCGTCCGCCGCGGCCAGCAGCGTCACGGGCTCGCCGCCTCGCCGCCTGGTGGTGAGTGTCTTCCCGATCCGCCCCGTGTTCTCGGCGATGACCCCGTTCGCCGCGTCGAGGACCACCTGGGTCGAGCGGTAGTTCTCCTCCAGCCGGACCAGCTTGGCGCCGGCAAAGTCCTTGAGGAAGTCCTGCATGTTGCGCACGTCGGCGCCCCGCCACCCGTAGATGGACTGGTCGTCGTCACCGACGGCGCAGACGTTCCCCTGCGCGCCCAGCAGTCGAATGAGCTGGTACTGCGCCCGGTTGGTGTCCTGGAACTCGTCCACCAGGACGAAGCTGAACCGCTCCTGGTAGGCCCGAAGCCGCTCGGGGTGGCCGCGGAACAGGGTCAGCGGATGCAGCAGCAGGTCGTCGAAGTCCATCGCGTTGGCGGCCCGGAGCGCCGGGCCCATGGCCGCGTACACGTCGGCGGCCACCTGCGACAGCCGGTCGAACGGGGCGGACGCGGCGAGCTCGGCCGGCGGGACCATCCGGTTCTTCGCGGCCGAGATGAGCGACTGGACCGCGCGCGGCGGAAAGAGGCGCGTGGAGTGGCCCCGCTGCTCCATCAGCCGCTTGATCAGGCCGAGCCGGTCATCCTCGTCATAGATGGTGAAGCGGCGAGTGAAGCCCAGCAGCTCGGCCTCACGCCGGAGCAGCCGCGCCGAGAGAGAATGGAAGGTCCCGATCCAGAGCCCGGAGGGATCCCGCTCGAGCAGGCGCCCGATCCGGTGCTTCATCTCGCCGGCGGCCTTGTTGGTGAAGGTGACCGCGAAGATCCGCTCGGGCGGCACCCCGTGCCGATCGATCAGGGCCGCGATCCGGGTGGTGAGCACCCGGGTCTTGCCGGAGCCGGCGCCGGCCAGCACCAGGAGCGGCCCGTGGACGTGCTCCACCGCCTCCCGTTGCGCCGGGTTGAGGGCATGAGGGAGCTCGGGGGCGGTTTCGATCACGCGGCCGTCCCGGCCAGCGGAATGCGCATCAGGAAACAAGCTCCTCCATCAGTCGATTCGAGCGTCAGGACGCCGTGATGGGCATCCTCGATCACCCGGCGGGTCAAGGCGAGTCCGATGCCCCAGCCGCCGCGCTTGGTCGTGATACCCGGCTCGAAGAGGGTGCGGCGGATATCCTTGGCGACCCCCGGGCCGTCATCTACCACCCGGATCTCCCCCATGCCGTCGGCGGCCCCGACCCGCAGGATAATCGTACCGCCGCGTCCCTGCAGCGCGTCGATCGCGTTCTTCACCAGGGCCTCGAGTGCCCACTCCAGCAGCACCGGATCCCCCAGCACCATAGGCCCCATTCCGGGCGCCTCCAGCTTCAGCTCGATGGGGTTGGCCCGCCGGGGCAGGCGGGGCCGAAAATATTCCGCCACCCGATCGGCCAGGGCGCCGAGCCCGGTGGGTTCCCGCTTGGCCGGATTGCCGATCCGCTCGAAGCGGCGGGCCACCCGCTCGAGCCGCTCGGCGTCGGCAGTGAGGTGTTCCGCCAGATCGGCAGGCGGTGTGGGACGGGACCGGACTCGCTCGATCCAACCCTGTAGGCTGGTGAGCGGGGTGCCCATCTGGTGGGCCGCCTCCCGCGCCATCGCCACCCAGAGGCGGTCCCGCTGCGCGGCCATGGCGCTGCGGTAGGCGAACACCGCCACCGCGACCATCACGGCGATGGTGAGCGCCTGGAGCACCGCGAGCGCGGTGAGATTGCGCTGGGCCGGAAGCGGTCCGTAGTGCACCGTGCCGATCGCTTCGTCCACGATCGGCGGGTTCTGCCGATCGAGCCGGGCGGCATAGGCCAGCACCCGGGGATCGTCGAGCGGGGCCTCGAACGGGAGATTGGCCGCGGCGGTCACCCTGCCCTGCTGATCGGTCACGATGAGCGGCAGGCCGAGCGCGCGCACCTGCTCGCCCAGCTGGAGCAGCGCCTCCGCCTCGGCCCCGGGATCGGGATCGTTGAGCCCCCCGAAGACACCGGAGTAGAGCCGGCTGGTCGCGGTGGCGTCGGCGCGGAAATGGCGGATGATGAGCAGACCGCTGCCCAGGCTCAGCCCCGCGAGCACCGCCACCAGGACGACGGCGACGGTCGGCGCGAGACGCTGCAGCCGCTCCTTATGCGGCCGGTACCAGGCGGTCGACACCGAGGTACGGGACCAGGGCCTCCGGCACCCGCACTGACCCGTCGGCCGCTTGGTTGTTCTCCAGGAGCGCGATGATGGTGCGCGGGAAGGCGACGCCGGACGCATTGAGGGTGTGGACGAACTCCGGTTTGGCCTTGGGCGCGGGTCGATACCGGATGTTCGCCCGCCGGGCCTGGAAGTCGGTGAAGGTGCTGGAGCTCGAGGCCTCGAGCCACGTGCCCACCCCGGCAGCCCACACCTCGAGGTCCAGGGTACGGGCGCTGGCGAAGCCGGTGTCGCCGGCGGCGAGCTCGAGCACCCGATAGGGGATCTCCAGCCGGCGCAGCACCGCCTCGGCATGGCCGGTCATCCGGTCGTGGTCCGCCGGCGAATCCTCCGGCCGGCTGAATCGGACCAGCTCCACCTTGTCGAACTGGTGCACCCGGATGAGCCCCCGGGTATCCTTGCCGTGGGCCCCCGCCTCACGCCGGAAGCACGGGGTCCACGCCACGTAGCCCCGGGGGAGATCCGCTGCCTCGAGGATCTCCTCCCGGTGGATGTTGGTGAGCGGGACCTCGGCCGTGGGAATGAGGAAGAGGTCATCCGTCGGGAGCCCGTAGAGGTCCTCCTCGAACTTGGGCAGCTGGCCGGTGCCCGTGAGGCTGGCCCGGCTCGCCAGGTACGGCGGGGCGATCTCGGTGTAGCCGTGCTCGCGGGTGTGGAGATCGAGCATGAAGCCGGCGAGCGCGCGCACCAGCCGCGCGCCGAGCCCGCGGAAGAGGGGAAACCCCGAGCCGCTGAGCTTGGCCCCGGCGGCGAGGTCGAGCATGCCGAGCGCCGTGGCGATCTCCCAGTGCGGGCGGGGCGTAAAGCCGAAGCGCGGGGGCTCGCCCCAGGTGCGCACCACCCGGTTGGCGCCCGCGTCGCCGTCGGGGATCTCCGCCGCCGGAAAGTTGGGCAGCGTCATCACCCGCCGGTCGAGCTCACCATCGATCTCCCGGAGCTGCCCGTCGAGCGCCTTCACCTCCTCGCCGGAAGCCTTGAGCCGGGTCAGCAGCTCATCGGCCGGCACCCCGGATCGCTTCCGCTTCGCCACCTCCTCCGAGGCCGCGTTGCGCTCCGCCTTCAGGGTCTCGACCCGGACCAGCAGCTCGCGGCGGTGGTGGTCGAGCTCCAGCACCGCGTCGAGCAGCGGCCCGAGGGCCGGGTCCGAGCGCCGCAGAAGACTCGCCCTGCTGCCCTCCGGATCCTGGCGAAGGCGCTTGATGTCGATCACGGCGGGCTCAACGACCGGGGAAGCCGGGCTCGAGGCCGCGGTACCCGCAATTGACGTCGGAGAGGGCCTTGAGAACGATCGAGCCCTCCTCGAACCGGAGCACCTCGATCTTGGCGTAGAGCGGCACGCCGAGCGCGCTGCACACCACCCGGGAACGAACCACGAACCGGTCGCCCACTGCGACCGGCAGCTTTTCGTCGGTGACGTACCCATTGCTGGGGGCGAGGTCGATCTCGTCGAAGGTCTGGTCCCGCCGCTGCAGCCCGGGGTCGGCACTGGTGGTGGAGGCGAGACCGAGCGCGGCCCGGGGGAGCAGCACCGGTTGGCCCGAGGCGGCATCGCCCTCGATGTCGAAGGCGAAATCGAACTCCCCGGTCTGATCCGTGCGCACCGGGCCACTGGTGACCGAGAACCCGCTGGCGGTGGTGACCGGGGTGTCGGTCAGCGAGCCCACGCTGACCGTGTCCACGAAGTTCTCGTTGGTGGCGTCCGCCAGACTGTTGCTGTCGCTGCAGGCCGCGACGGCGGCCAGCGGCAGCAGGAGGAGAATGCGGTGAATGGAAGGCATGGGAAGGGAAGGTTAAGAGCCCGGGAGAAGGCGGTCAACCGCCCACCGTTTCTTGACTTCGCCTGCGGCGGCCCCTACGTTGCGACACCTTTCTCACCGGCCGGGAATCACCCACTGATGAGCGGACTGGCGGCAGTGATCCAGGGCCTTGCGGCGCGCGAGGGCGTCCAGGCGGCACTACTCCTGAGCGGTGACGGCCTGGCCATCGAACACGCCGCGCGGGATCGATTCGAGCCTGAGGCGGTGGCCGCACTGGCCGCCACCCTTGCCCGCTTCGCCGGGCAGCTGGGCGAGGGGGCGCGCCAGGGCGAGCTGCGCACCGCGGTCCTGGAGTACGCCGACGGGCTCCTGGTGCTCGCCCGGATCGGCAATGCCGACTGGCTCGCGGTCGTGGCCAACGCCGACGCGGACGTCGGCCCGATCCTTTACGATCTGCGCCAACACCGACCCGCGCTGGGAGCCTTGCTGTGAGACCCGCCCCCCCGCCCTTCTGCCCCGCCGCCCGTCCCTTATGAAGTGGGCGGTTCTGCTGGCCGGCGGCTCCGGCACCCGCTTCTGGCCACTCAGCACTCCCCAGCATCCGAAGCAGCTCCTCCCCCTCTCCGGCTCCGGCACCAGCGCCAAGGAGGCGGTCGAGCGGCTCACCGGATTGATCGCGCGTGACCGGACCCTGGTCGTGGCCGGGGCGACGCTCGCTCCCAAGCTGCAGGCTGCGCTCCAGCTCCCGCCCGGCAACATCCTGGTGGAGCCGCGGGCGGCCTCCACCGCGCCGGCGCTGATCTGGGCCACCTGGGAGGCCCGCCAGCGCGATCCCGAGGCCGAGGTCCTTTCGCTCCACGCCGACTGGGCGGTGGGAGACGCCGCCGCCTTCCGCCGCACCGCCGACAACGCGCTGGAGACGGCCCGCCGGCACGACCGACTCGTCACCGTCGGCGTGGTACCCTCTCGGCCGGAGACGGGCTATGGGTACATCGTCCCGGGGCCGCCGCTCGACGAGCAGGCGCGAACCGTGGCCCGGTTCTCCGAGAAGCCCGATGCCGCCACCGCACTCGATCTCATGGCCGCGGGAGCGCTCTGGAACAGCGGACTGTTCGCCTGGACCGCCGACCGGCTCCTCGCCGAGGTGAAGGCCCACACCCCGGAGGTGGCGCACGCGCTTCCGGCCCTCGAGGCGGGAGACGTCGGCCGTTTCTTCCGCGACGTGACCCCGATCTCGATCGATGTCGGCCTGCTGGAGCGGAGCGCCGCGGTGGCGGTGGTGAGCGGGGCCTTCGCCTGGGACGACGTGGGCACCTGGCAGGCGATGGCGCGGGTCCGACCCAAGGATCCCGATGGCAACGTGGTCGTGGGCGAGGCGTTCCTGCAGGACGCGCACGATTGTGTGGTGTGGACCGGGGGTGACCCGGTCGTGCTGTTCGGGGTGAAGGACCTTATCGTGGTCCACGCCAACGGCCGCATCCTGGTGATGCCCACCGAGCGGGCGGCAGCCATGAAGCAGCTGCTCGACGCGATGCCGTCTACGATCCGGGACACGGAGGCATGAGCGCGCTCTACCTCCTGGAGCCGGATGCGGCGGAGCCTGCCTGGGCGCCCTTCGCCGGGGTGCGTCCCGTGGCCGAGCTCCGCGCGGGACTCTGGCGGATCCGGGAGCGGTGGGAGGCGGCGTTGCAGCAGGACACTACGGCGATCCTGGGGGCCCATGTGGCCGGCTTCACCGAGCTGGACGAGCCACCCACTCGACCCCCCGGCCCGGTGTCGGGTCCGGCCGTGGTGGGGGCTTCCTGGTTCGCGCCGAGCGGCGTGCCGCTCACGCCGGCACCGGATACCAGACGGCTGGTCCACCAGGGCGCTACGGTCGGCTGGATGGTGCCGGCCGGGAGCGAGTGGAAGGGGCCCGGGGATCGGGGGCCAGCGGTCGAAATCGATGGCCTGCGCCTTCGGGGCACCTACGATCTAATCACCGCACTGGAAAGGCTGCTGGCTGAGGATTGCGCCGACTTCCGCACCGCTCCCCATCACGGAGTTCCCGAGGGCAGTCTGGTGCTGGGCGACGCGGCCGACGTCATCTGCCTCAACGCGGCGGTCGAGCCGGGCGTGGTGTTCGACGTACGGCCCGGCCCGGTGGTACTGGACGAGGGGGTCGAGGTGCGGAACGGCACCCGGCTGGAGGGCCCGCTGTACGCCGGGCCCGGCACCCGGCTGTTGGGCGGATTCCTCCGGGCCTCGGTGTTCGGCCCCGAGTGCCGGGTCCGGGGGGAGGTCGCCGCCAGCGTCTTTCTCGGATTCGCCAACAAGGCGCACGACGGGTTCGTGGGGCACAGCGTGGTGGGCCACTGGGTCAACCTCGGGGCCGGTACCACCACCTCGAACCTCAAGAACACCTACGGCGAGGTGCGACTTGAGGTGGCGGGCACCCGGATCCCCACCGGTCGGCTCAACCTCGGCACCCTCTTCGGCGACCATGCCAAGACGGCGATCGGCACCATGCTGGCGACCGGTACGGTAGTGTCGGCGGGCGCGAACGTCTTCGAGGCCCCGGGCCCGCCCAAGTACGTGCCTCCGTTCGCCTGGGGAAACGGGGGCGAGCGGGTGAGCGAGGAGGGGTTCCTCACCGTGGCCGAACGGGTGCTGGCGCGGCGCAACGTCGAGTGGACCGAGGCCCGGCGGGAATCGCTGCGCCGGACCCATGCCCGGGCGCGGCGAACGTGACGACGCTCTTCGTGCTGGGATCGGGCTCGCGTGGCAACTGCTGCGCGGTGGAGCTGGACGGCTTCGCGGTGCTGATCGACGCCGGGTTCAGCGCCCGCGAGATCGAACGGCGCGCGGAGACCGCCGGGTTGGCGTTGGAGCGGGTCGGCGCGATCGTCCTCACCCACGAGCACGGCGATCATGCCCGGGGCGCCGCCCGGCTGGCCCACCGCCTGGGCGCGCCGGTGGTCACCGGCCCGGGCACCTGGGAACGGCTCCGGCCGGGCATGGGACCCGCGGCCCACCGACCGCTGGGCCTCTGCGCCCGGGCTGAGCTCGGCCCCTTCACTATTACCGCATGCCCCACCAGCCACGACGCGGCCGAACCTTTGGCGGTGGCGCTGGACGCCGCCGACGGCGCCCGGGTCGGCCTGGCCTACGACCTGGGCCGGCCCACCGCCGCGGTGCGCTATCTGCTCCGCCGCCTCAGCGCCATCGTGCTCGAGGCCAACCACGACGACGTGCTCCTCAGGACCAGCGGATATCCGCCGGTGGTGCAGCGGCGGATCGCCGGCTCCGGCGGCCACCTCTCGAACCGGGCCGCGGCCGAGCTGCTGGCCGAGGTGCACCACCCCGGGCTCCGCGTGGTGGTGCTCGCGCACCTGAGCCGGCAGTGCAATAGCGCGGACAGTGCCCGCGCCGCGATCGCCCCGGCGTTGAGGAGGGTCGGCTTCAGGGGCGCCCTGCACGTGGCCGACCAGGACGAGCCGCTGGGGCCCATCCCGATCGGGGCCCCCGGAGGCGCGCAGCTGGGGCTGGCGTTGTAGGGCTACTCGGTGTCCGGGTCGGGCGGGATGGGGATGGTGTCGGGACGGGGGGTCGGGGGACCGAGAAGGTCGAAGTTCACCGGCTCGTTGAGGTCGCCGCCCGAAAGCGTGAGGCGCTTGCCCCTCAACTTCAGGTGGTAGTTGACCCACTCGCCACCCAGGGCGAGCGCGAGGCTGTCACCCACCATCCGCCAGCGCACGGTCTCGTCGCCGTAGCTGGCGCTGCTGTCGGCCCGCACGATGACCGTGCGCGGCCCCTGCTTCTTCGGCCCCTGCTTCAGGTCGAACTTCCAGGTCCCCAGAATCGCGGACTGCTGCGCCGCCGCCGTGGCCGGAGCGCTCAGGAGCGTCGCCGCCAGGATCCAACCCAGCTTCACGTGTCCCTCGCCGATGACGTCTTGGTGGTCGAACGGATCGCCGCACGAGTCTAATTGCGGGATCCGTGCCAACCAAGGGCCCCGAGCGAGGCCCGCCGATGGGCAGGCGACATCGGGGTTCCAGAGGCACCGGAAAGCCGGAGTGGAACCCGACAGCGGGGGCGACAATCCAGGGCCAGGGTCAAGAAAAGAAGCGCCCCGGACCGGGTCCGGGGCGCGTTCAGCGAGAACCCCCGCTGGGCTCAGTACATCCCGCCCATGCCGCCGCCCGGGGCGGCCGGCGCGGCCGGCTTCTCTTCCTTCTTCTCCACCACCACGCACTCGGTGGTAAGGAGCAGCCCGGCGATCGACGCGGCGTTCTGCAGTGCCGTGCGGGTGACCTTGGTCGGGTCGATGACGCCCGCCTTCACCAGATCCTCGAAGTTGTCGGTCGCGGCGTTGTAGCCGAAGTTCTTCTCCTTCGACTCCTTGACCCGGGCCACCACGATCGAGCCCTCGGCGCCCGCGTTCTGGGCGATCATCCGGATGGGCTCCTCCAAGGCGCGACGGACGATGTCCACGCCGATCTTCTCGTCCTCGGTGCCGCGGATCTTCTCCAGCGCGGTCTGCGCCCGGATCAGTGCGACGCCGCCGCCGGGCACGATGCCCTCCTCGACCGCGGCGCGGGTGGCGTGCAGCGCGTCCTCCACCCGGGCCTTCTTCTCCTTCATCTCGGTCTCGGTGGCGGCCCCGACGTTGATCACCGCCACGCCACCCGAGAGCTTGGCCAGCCGCTCCTGCAGCTTCTCCCGGTCGTAGTCGCTGGTGGTCTTCTCGACCGCGGCCTTGATCTCGTTGATCCGGCCCTGGATGTCCTGCTCCTTGCCCCGGCCATCCACGACCGTGGTGTTGTCCTTGTCCACCACGATCCGCTTGGCCCGGCCGAGATCATTGAGGGTGGCGTTCTCCAGCTTGAAACCGACCTCCTCCGAAATCACCTGACCGCCGGTGAGCACCGCGATGTCGCGCAGCATCTCCTTGCGGCGGTCGCCGAAGCCCGGCGCCTTCACCGCGGCCACCTTCAGGGTGCCCCGCAGCTTGTTGACCACCAGGGTGGCCAGCGCCTCACCCTCGACGTCCTCCGCGATGATCAGCAGGGGACGACCACCCTGGGCCACCTTCTCGAGGATGGGGAGCAGCTCCTTCATCGCCGAGATCTTCTTGTCGTGGATCAGCAGGTAGGCGTCTTCCAGCGCCGCCTCCATCTTTTCCGGATCGGTGACGAAGTAGGGCGAGAGGTAGCCCCGGTCGAACTGCATGCCGTCCACCGTCTCCAGGGTGGTCTCCAGGCCCTTGGCCTCCTCGACGGTGATGACCCCGTCCTTGCCGACCTTTTCCATCGCCTCGGCGATCAGGTTCCCGATCTCCTTGTCGTTGTTCGCGGAGATGGTACCGACCTGGGCGATCTCCTTCTTGCCGGCGGAGGGCACGGAGATGGTCTTGAGCTGCTCGACCACGGCCTCGACGGCCTTCTCGATGCCCCGCTTCAGCTCCATCGGGTTGGCGCCGGCGGTGACGTTCTTCAGGCCCTCGCGGAAGATCGCCTGCGCCAGCACGGTGGCGGTGGTGGTGCCGTCGCCGGCGAGGTCCGACGTCTTGGTGGCGACCTCCTTCACCATCTGGGCGCCCATGTTCTCGATCGCGTCGGCCAGCTCGACTTCCTTGGCGACGGTGACCCCGTCCTTGGTGACGGTGGGGGAGCCGAACTTCTTGTCGATGACGACGTTCCGGCCCTTGGGACCGAGGGTGACCTTCACCGCCTCGGCGAGATGATCAACGCCCTTCTTGAGCTTGGCGCGGGCGTCAGTATTGAACAGCAGTTCCTTCGCGGCCATCTGTCAGATCTCCTTGTGGATGACTCGAATCAGCCGAGCTTGGCGAGGACGTCGGACGCCTTGATGATCACGTACTCCTCACCTTCGACGGTGTAGGGCGTCCCGCTGTACTTCCCGTAGATCACCTGATCGCCGACCTTAAGCTCCATGGGGACCCGCTCACCCTTCTCGAACCGGCCCGGGCCGACGGCGATGACTTCGCCCTGGGTCGGCTTCTCCTTGGCCGTGTCGGGGATATAGAGGCCGCCGCGCATGGCCTCGGTTTCATCGGCCGGCACGATCACCACACGATCCTCGAGAGGCTGGATCTTGAGGCTGGGCTTGGCCTTGGTCGCAGTCGCCATCGGTAGACCTCCGCAACGCGGTTAAAGATTCTGTAACGATTGTGCAGTCAATGAATTAGCACTCCGATATCGAGAGTGCTAAGGGACTGGGCGCAAAGATAAAACGCGCCGGGCGGCTGTCAAGCGGGGGCGCAGGCGGAACGGTAGTACGGCGGAACGGCGGTACGAAAGCTCCGCGCCCGGCCGACCCTCCGCTGTCCTGGGCACCGGAGGGCGGGTCGCTTTCGGAGCAATCGTACCGCCGTACCGCCGTACCGCCGTTCCGCCCTACGCCACCGCGTAGATGTCCGTCACGTCCCGCCCGGCCGGCCGGCTCATCAGCCGGAACTCGTCCAGACGCATCATGGGATCGTCGCGCAGCTCGAGGTCGAGCCCGGTCAGCTTGGAGAGGGCCTGCAACAGGCGGGGCTCCTCTTCCAGCAGGTAGAGCGCCACCTGGGGATGGAGCCGGACGGTGAGCTGCCGCTCGCGGTGCTCGTGGCCGGCGCGCTTGAGCGCCCGCTCCAGCCGCCGGGCCACCACTTCGGGGGTGAACACCCGGCCGCTGCCGCCGCAGGTAGGGCAGTCGGTAGTCATCGAGTGCCAGAGCGATGGCCGGACCCGCTGCCGGGTCATCTCTACCAGCCCCAGCTCGGAGACCGCCAGCGCCTTGGTACGGGCGCGGTCCCGGCCCAGGTGGGTCCTCAGCTCCTGGAGCACCTTGTCCCGGTTGGACCGGGTCTCCATGTCGATGAAGTCGCAGACGATGATTCCGCCGATGTCCCGAAGCCGGATCTGGCGGGCGATCTCCCGCGCCGCCTCCAGGTTGGTCCGGAGAATGGTTTTCTCCGGGTCCTTCTTCCCGGTGTAGCGGCCGGTGTTCACGTCGATACTGACCAGCGCCTCGGTAGGCTGGATGACCAGCGAGCCGCCCGTGGGCAGCTCCACCCGGGCCTTGAACAGGTCCCGGATCTCGGCCTCGATATCGAACTTGTCGAAGAGGGGAGTGGGCTCGGTGTAGTACTGCACCCGGGACATCAGCTCGGGGTCGGTCTGGTTCAGGTACTGCTCGATCTCGTTGTACAGCTCCTTGGAGTCCACGTACAACGCGTCCACCTTGGTGCTGAAGAGATCTCGAATGATGCCCCGGGTGAGGCTGGTCTCCCGCTGCAGCAGTGCCGGCGCGCGGCGGACGAACGTCTTCTTGCGGTTGATCTTGCGCCAGAGCGCGAGCAGGGAGTCGATCTCCCGGCGGAAATGCTCCTCGGTAACCCCTTCGGCCACCGTCCGCACGATCACGCCGCCGGCGTCCTTGGGGAGGAGCTTGGAGACCATCTCCCGGAGCTTGGCCCGCTGCTCCCGGCTCTCGATCTTCCGGCTGACTCCGACCTTCGAGGCGTACGGCATGTACACCAGGAATCGGCCGGGGAGAGAGATCTGGGCCGTGACCCGGCAACCCTTGGTGCCGATCGGCTCCTTGGTGACTTGTACCGGGAGGGTCTGGCCCTTCTTGAGGATGTCCTGGATGTTGGGCAGCGCCCGACGGGGCGAGATCTCGCGCTGGCGGCCCTCACCGTTCCCCTGCCCCGCGCCCCCATTGCCGCCGGCCACCTCACTGCCACCGCCGCGCCCGCCACGGCCCCGCCGCCGGCGGTCCCGGCCCCCGCGCCAGCTGCTCCGCCGCTCGCCGCCGCTCTCGTCCTCGGCCGTGCTCTCCGCGACCGGCTCGGCGACCTCGGATTCGGTCTCGTCCTCCACCTCTTCCCCCGGCTCCTCGTCCTCGTCGGGCTCGAGCAGATCGGAGGCGTGGAGGAAAGCGCTCTTCTCCTGGCCGATGTCTACGAAGGCAGCCTGGATGCCGGGGAGCACCGCCTCGACCCGGCCGAGGTAGATGTCTCCCACCGACCGGCGATGGTCCGGTCGGTCGACCAGGAGCTCGACCAGGCGCTCGTCTTCGAGGATCGCCACGCGGGTTTCCCGCTGGCTCCCATTGATCAGGATCTCGCGTTTCAAGCTGCTCGACCTCGGCCGTGGATCAGGCTCGTTCCATCAGCAGTAACGCGCCTGGTGCGGCGGGTCTGCCCGGGGAGACGAGTCGGAGCGTACGGCGGGAACCCGCGTCGCCGATGGCGGGGAAGTATATACGGGGCTGGCTGCTGTCCGCTATCGGCTATCCGCTATCGGCTGCTGCGGTGACCGGAGGGCCTCCCCGCACGGAAAGCGAATAGCGGATAGCGGACAGCGGATAGCTAGTCCGCCACATGCCCCAGGATCTGCCGCGAGATCACGATCCGCTGGATCTCGCTGGTGCCTTCGCCGATCTCGCAGACCTTGGCGTCGCGCATCATCCGCTCCACCGGGTAGTCGCTGGTATACCCGTACCCGCCGAAGATCTGCACCGCCTTCGTGGTGGCGCGCATGGCCAACTCGGAGCAGAAGAGCTTGGCCATGGCCGCCTCCTTCTTGAAGGGGCGGCCGTGCTGCTTGAGCCAGGCGGCGTGGTAGAGGAGATGCGTCCCGGCCTCGATCTCCATCGCCATGTCGGCCAACTGGAAACTGACGCCCTGAAAGCTGCCGATCGGGCGACCGAACTGCTTCCGCACCCCGGCGTACCTGAGCGCCTCCTCGTAGGCCCCTTCCGCGATGCCGAGCGACAGCGCGGCGATGCCGATCCGGCCGGCGTCCAGGGTCTTGAGGAAATTGACGAACCCCTGCCCCGGCTTCCCCAGCACGTTCTCCTTGGGGACCTTGGCATTGTCGAAGACCAGCTCGCGGGTGTCGCTCGCCCGCCAGCCCATCTTGTCCTCCTTCTTCCCGGCCCGGACCCCCTCGATCTTGGGCAGGTCGGGCGCGTGACCGACGCCCAGCCTGGCCGCCTGCTCCAGATCCACGGTGTCCTTGGTGACGATGAGACTGGTGATGCCGCGGTTGCCGCCGCCGGGCTCGGTGCGGGCGGTGACCGAGAAGATCTCTCCCACACCCGCGTGGGTGATGAAGTTCTTGGAGCCGTTGAGCAGGTAATAGTCACCGCAGTCCACCGCGGTTGTGGCGGTTCCGCCCGCGTCGCTGCCGGCGCCGGGCTCAGTGAGCCCGAAGCCGCCGAGCACCCGGCCCGAGGCCAGCAGGGGCACGTAGCGGCGCTTCTGCTCCTCGGTGCCGAACTCCACGATGGGCGAGGTGCCCAGGTTGGTATGGGCGCTGATGGTGAGGGCGTGGCTGGCGTCTACCTTCGCCATCTCGTGGATGGTGATGTAGTAGGAGAGCTGGTCCATGCCGGCCCCCCCCAGCTCCTCGCCCCAGGGCACGCCGAGGAGCCCCAGCTCGCCCATCGCCTTGACGTTTTCCCAGGGAAACGCGGAGACCCGGTCCAGCTCACGGGCCACGGGCGCGATGTGGGTGCGGGAGAACTCCCGGACCATCTCGCGGACCTGATGATGATGCTCGGTGAAGTAGAGGGAGTCGTCCATGCCGAGAAGATCGGGTTCGGGTGAGTGCCAGCGACGGGGCGCGACCGCCACAAACCTAACCGGCGCCCCCCGGGCCCTCCAATACACGTTCCAGCAAACGCCGGACCTCCGACTCGAACTTGGCCCGGAACCGCGGCCCGGCCGGCACCGTTCGAAGGCCGTCTTCAGCCGTGGGGGCGGCCGCGAGCGCCGCAAGCGCGCGGTCGCCCAGGACCACGTACCCCGGCACCCCCATTTCCCGCGCCACCGCCGCGCGCCACTGCTCCAGGGCCTCCGCTACCGGGCCGGGTGCTTGTGGCGCACCCGGCACGGGATCCGGCCCCAGCGCGCCGAGAATCGTAGCCCCATAGCGCTCGGCCACCGCGACGCCTACCCCGGGGATGTCGGCGAGAGCGGATGCCGACGGGGGCGGCTGCCGGGCGAGCCGGAGCAGCACTGGAGGCTCGAGCAGGCACCCGCCCCACGGCCCTGCCGTTCCACCCAGCGCCTGGCGCAGGCGGCGGAGCCGTCGGGCCACGACCGGGGGCAGCGCGCGCGGCAGCGCCGGAATGCTCGCCCGGCAGTGGTCGCAACCGGCACACCGCGCCAGCCGCTCGCCGAAGTACCCGACCAGCGCCCGGCGCCGGCAACCGCGACCCCGGGCGTAGGTGTCCATGGCCGAGATCCGCTCCTCCGACCGCCGCCGGCGCTCGCGCACCGGCGCCCAGTCCACCGGCCCTGCTTCCGGGCGGAGCTCGACCCGAAGCCTCTCCGCTGACGCCCGCACGCTGGCCGGGAGGCGGCGCAGCGCGGCCGGGTCTCCCCAGGCGGCCTCCAGTACGCGGGACCGCGGAAAGGTGACGTCGAGCTGGCGGCGATGCAGCGCCGCATCGGAGGGATGCCAGAGCAGCACGCAGCGGGCGAACTCCCCGTCGCGACCGGCCCGGCCCGCTTCCTGGTAGTACGACTCCGGCGTCGGGGGCATGGTCCAGTGTACTACCAGCCGGACCGTGGGCTTGTCGATGCCCATCCCGAATGCGCAGGTGGCGACGACGACGTCGAGCCGGTCGTCGAGGAAGGCGTCGAGAATGGCGGCGCGGCGCGGTCGGGAGAGTCCTGCGTGATAGGGTGCCGCGCGGTGCCCCGCCATCGCCACCGCGCGGGCGATCGACTCGGTGAGCCCCCGGGTGGGGGCGTAGACGATCGCCATGCGGTCGTCTCCCGTGAGCAGGCGAAGCAGGGCCGGGAGCCGCTCCCGCTCGCGCCGGATCGGCACCACCCCGAACCAGAGGTTCTCCCGGTCGAACGACGAGAGGTGAGTCACCCTGCGGGCCGGGGCGAGCCCGAGAGCGTGGGCGATGTCCTCCCGCACGGACGGGGTAGCACTGCCGGTGAGGGCCACCACGGGCGGGCGGCCCAGCAGGTAGCGGGCGGCACCGAGGTGCCGGTAACTGGGGCGGAAATCGTGTCCCCACTCGGCGATGCAATGCGCTTCGTCAACCGCCAGGAGCGCCGGCCGGACACCGCGAGCCCGAAGTTCCGGCGCCACCCGCTCCAGCCGCTCGGGGGAGACGTAGAGCAGCCGGAGTCCCCCCTCGGCGATGCGGGTCCACACCGCCCTCTGCTCTTCCGGCGTGAGACCACTGCTGAGAGCCGCGGCCGGGATTCCGCGGGCCAGAGCCGCCGCGACCTGATCCTGCATGAGTGATATGAGCGGAGACACCACGACGGTGAGCCCACCCAGCACTACGGCGGGGATCTGAAAGCAGATGGACTTGCCCGCCCCGGTCGGCAGGACGGCCAGGGTATCGGCGCCGGCGAGAACGGAGGCGACCACCCGGGCCTGGGCGGGGCGGAAATCGGGGTAGCCGAAGTGGCGCCGCAGTGCTTCGCGGGCCCGGAGCATCGGGTCGTCCATGCTCCACGATGCCGCGAGCGGCGCGTGCGGCGTCATCCAGGCCGCGCGCGCCTGTTCCCAATACCGGAGCAGCAAGGCGGCGCCGAGCCCCTGGGGCCCGGCGCCGCTCTCAGCTCACCCGGGACGGCGACTCAGCTGCCGCTGCCGCCGAAGCGGACGCCGACGGTGATGGGGATGAACTTGACGTTCGAGCCATCGGTGAAGACGTCGTGGAACCGTCCCTCAAGGAAGAGGGCCGCCGAGCCAGCCGTGATGTCGAATCCGGCGCCGGCGTTGATGCCGAACTTGGTCTGGGAATCGAAGCCTGCGGGAACATCATCGCCCTTTTCGTCGAAATTGTAGACTCCACCGCCACCGATCAGGTAGGGCTTGAACCGGGAGGTCTCGGCAGTCTGGAACCGGTAGATTACGTTGCCAGTGCCGTAAATCATCTGGAACTTCAGGTCGGCCGGCGTGTCGTCCGAGAACCGGCTGAAGTTCCCGTCTGCCTGGATGCCGAAGCCCTTCCACTGGGCCGGCGCATAGGACACCCCGGCGAGGCCGTGGAAGCCGAGCTTGGCCGCGTCATCGAAATCGCCGAGGGGTAAATCGAGCCCGCCACCGATCGAGAACTGAACTGGTGAGCCCTGGGCCTGCGCCGCCGTCGCGGACAAGGCCGAGCCCATCATCAGCGCGAGCATCCCCATGAACGCCTTACGCATACGATTTCTCCTTGAAGTGCGCCGTCGCGGCGCAGGTCGTCCGCCCGCCAGCGGGGCGGCGGCTACATCGTAATTGGCCCTCCAGGCGACCGGCAAGCCCCGGAGATACAATGCCCGACGTGGCACGACCGTCACACATCCTTTCGCCGCTGGAGAAGGCGCACGATCAGCGAGCCGGTGAGGAGCGCAATCGCGCCCCAGCCGATTCGGGCCTGGTCCAGCACGACCGCCATCACGGCGGCGGCGAACCCCGCCAGGGCCAAGGCAATGCGGAGCCGGGTCACCGCTGGAGAAAACGGGCGACGGCGTCACGGAAGTCAGGCGTCTGCCGGGCCAGGGCGTTGACCTTCGCTCCCAGGGCAACCCCGTCCTCGAACGACGCCCCATCCAGCTCGTGGAACAATCGCTTGGTGAGCGCGACCGCCGTGGCCGAGTTTCCGGCCAGTGTGGCCGCCAGGGCGTTGCTCTCACGCTCGAGGTCAGCGTCCGGGACCACCCGGGACACCAGCCCCGCGCTCCGAGCCTCTTCGGCGCCGAGCACCCGGCCAGTGAGCACCAGATCCAATGCCGTCCGCTCGCCACACAGACGCCGGAGCATCGTCATCACCATGGCCGGCACGAAGCCCCGCTGGATCTCGGGATAGCCGAGCTGGGCGCCAGCGCCCGCTATCACCAGATCGCACGCGGTGGCCAGACCGGCCCCGCCCGCGAGCGCCCGCCCTTGCACTCCGGCGAGCACCGGCTTGGGGAGCTGGCGGATGCGGGTGAAGAGCTGGCCCAGGTGAAGGGCCGAGGCCTCGTTCTCCGCCAGGGTGCGGTCGGCCGATTGAAGGAGCTCCTCCAGATCGGCACCGGCGCAGAAGTCCTTCCCCGCCCCGCGCAGGACGACGACCCGCACCTCGGCATCGAGATCGGCGCGCTCGAGCGCCTGGTGCAGCGCTTCGACCAAAGAAGGGCTCAGCGCATTGCGCTTGTCCGGCCGGTCGAGCGTCAGGGTGAAGACGCCCGCGGAGAGCGCGGTCCGGAGCGGGGCGCTTTCTGAGGAGATCGTCATTCGCGGCGGAGCCGGCGGGCGAGCGCGGCCGGAACCGGGATCTCCATCCGCAGCAGCGCCGTGGAGTAGACCTTCCCCTGAGCGTCGGTCTTGAGGGAAATCGTTCCGCCGCCGTCCAACGCGTCGTGGAGAAGGAAGTTGAGCGCGCTGAGGTTGGGCAGCTCGAACCGCTCCACCCCGCTCACCATTCCCTTGAAATGCCGAGCCACCCTCGCTGGGGTGACCTGCTTCACGAGCAGCGGGTAGTACTCCGGTTCCAGCGCGATCAGTCCGACGTTGGCGGTGTTGCCCTTGTCGCCGGAGCGGGCGTGGGCGAGCAGGCGGAGGGCGGTAGGGCGGAACGGCGGTACGACGCTACGCTTGGCGCGACCCCGCCCCTTGCGTCCTGGCTGCGACCCTGTCGCCATATTGCCTCCGTTCCGCCGTTCCGCCGTTCCGCCGTTCCGCCGTTCCGCCGTTCCGCCGTTCCGTCCTCGCGCCCTACGCCCCCACGATCTCCACCCGCACCCCCGGCTCGATCTGCCTGCGATCGATCAACGCGGGCCAGTAGGCCACCACCTCCTCGACCGCCGGGCGCCCGCCGGCGAAGCCAGTCACGCTGGGCGGACCGGTGAGCACCAACGGCGCGATCTCGCGGGTGAACCGCTCCACCGGTGCCCGTTCGCGGGCCCGGACCCCTATCCGAAGCTGGACTTCGGGCAGATCGGGGTGCGGCTTCCCCGCCAGCCGGCCATGGGTGGCATCCACCCCCAAGAACTCGGTGAGGATCTGGTCGAACTCGAGACCGAGATCCTTCAGTCGCTGGCGCAGAATCCGGTCGGCGGCACGAGCCTTCTCGTAGGCCTCGGGCCAGGCGTACACCAGGGTGCCCACCGCCTTGTATCCATAGAAGTACGCGATGGAGACCTTGAGCATCGGCGTGCGGGGGCCGCCCCGAATCCCGCTCACCCGCACCCGATCGCGGCCGGACTGGCGCAGGCGGATGGTGGTGAAGTCGGCCACCCCGTCAGGGGTGATGTAGCTCCGGGGATCGCCCATCTCGTAGACCAGTTGCTCGGTCACCGAGGCGACCGAGACTACGCCGCCGGTGTTCGGGTGCTTGGTGACGACAAAGCTCCCGTCCGCCGAGGCCTCGATGATGGGAAAGCCCGGATCGGCCAGCCCTTTCACCGAGCGCCAGCCCTTGAGCAGGTTGCCGCCCGACGCCTGAGCCCCGCACTCGATGATGTGGCCGGCGACGGTGCCGGCCGCGATCCGGTCCCAATCGTCTGCCGGCCAGCCGAACTCGTGGACCAAGGGCCCCAGGGTGAGGCCGGTGTCGGTCACCCGCCCGGTGATCACCACGTCGGCCCCGCCCCGGAGCGCCTCCACGATCGGGGCCATGCCGAGATAGACGTTGGCCGAGAGCACCTTGTCGCGGATCTCGGCGAGCGGCCGTCCGGTCTCCATGTCGCTGAGCGGATGCCCGGCGGCGATGAGCTGATCGAGCCGGCCGAGGATGTCGTCCCCGGTCACCAGCCCGACCCGCACCTTGCCCCCGAGCCCGAGCCGCCGGGCGACCTCGAGCACCGCCTCCGCGCAGCCCGGTGGGTTGACCCCGCCGGCGTTGGAGGTGACCCGGATGCCGCGCGCGACCACCTCGGGAAGGATGCGCTCCATCAGGGGCACGAAGTCCCGCGCGTAGCCCGCCCGGGGGTCGCGCGACTTCTGCTTCTGCATGATGGACATGGTCACTTCGGCGAGGTAGTCCATCATCAGATAGTCGATCGGCCCGCCCTGGACCTGCCGCACCGGAGCCTCGAGCCAATCGCCCCAGAAGCCCTGCCCGGCGGCGATTCGGACGACGCGCTCGCTCACGGCAGCACCCCGGCACCGCCAGCGGGCAGGCCGGCCTCCCGGGTCCACACCTCTCCACCGGTGCGGGCGATGAGGGCCCCCAGGGGATAGAACCGCTCCGGCAGCCGCCAGGGGCTCTCGCCCAGCTCGAAGCTCACCTGGACCTGCCGGCCCGGCGCGACTCGCACCGTGGAGTCACCCTTTGCCGCCGGCGCCAGCGCCAGCGCGCTGTCGGCGTAGGTGCGGACCCAGGTGCGTACCGACCAGGGCGCATCGTCGTGGGGATCGGCGAAGCCGGGATAGAGCGCCAGAGTGAGGGTCACGTCGCCGTGGCGCTCGGGCAGGTCCACTCGAATCCGGCCGAAGGCGTAATTCAACGGATCCTTGGCGAGCTGGCGGCCGGCGGAGTCGAACACGCTCACGCCGAAGTCGGTGAAGCGTTCCCACTGCTCCCGATCCATCGCCACGTCCACCACGAGACTGCTGGCCCAGGCCGGCACGGTGAACCGGATACGCCGGGTGTCCGAGCCACGGGTGGCGACGGTGTCGGTGCGCTCCGCACCCCTCAGCTGGAGCTTGACCTGGGCGTCCACCGCCCCGGCGGTGACATTGCCCAGCCCGGCCCGCACCAGCCCCCCTTCGCGCGTTACGTGCAGCGTGAGCGGCGAATGGGTGACCGCGATGTCGGCCGTCGCGGTGCGGCCCGCGAACGACACCGCGTCAACCTCGTACGCGCCGGAGACGACGTCGCGTCCATCCACCCGATATCGAGCCGCGAGCGAGGCGCCGCCGGCGGGGCGGCCGCTCTCGTCGCGGTAGGGCACTCCGTGGGGCTCGTGCAGGAATGCCAGCGCGCGCTCGGCGAGCCCGCCGGTGCCGACCTCGACCTGGAATGGGCGGGCGGTATCCGCCAGGAAGAAGGAGCGGAGCGTCCCGCCGGCAATGGGGGCGCGCTGGCGCAGCGGGGCCGCAGCATCCTTTGCGGGCGCGGGGGAGATCACCGTCGCCACCAGCCGGAACGCGGGCCCGGCGAGGGTATCGGATCCCCACCCGGACACGATCCCGGTATACGCGCCCGGTGGAGCGAGCCGGGTCGCATCGTAGCGAACCTCCACGGCGGTACGCGGCCCCGTGGTCGTCACCTTGGCCGGCGGCGTGAGCCAGGCCGCGTCGGAGCGAAGCGAATAGGTACCGGCCGGCGTATCGCCGCTCCGGAGGAGCTCGAAGCGCAGCTTGCCGGCGCGCGGCACTCCGGGCGGCAGCACCAGCCAGCCGGCGCTGGTGCCCTCGGCGGGTGCCCGTACCTCGAGCTGGGGCGCGGCGGGCGCGGTCGCAAGCCACTGCCAGGCTGCCTCGAGGTCAGGAAGGCCCCGACCCTCGTCCAGGTAGTCGCCTGCCGGGGTGGGCCGGGCGGTCACCATGAGCGCGCGCTTGATCCGCGCGGCCGCGATCGGGCGTTTCTCCTGGACCAGCGCGGAGACCAGGTTGGCCACCAGTCCGGCCGCGTGCGGCGAGGCCATGCTGGTGCCCTGCTTCACCTCGTCACCCACACTCCAGCGCGGCACCGAGCTGTACGCCATGCCCGGAGTCACCAGGTCAGGCTTGGCCAGCTCGCCGCCCCGGGAGCTGAAGTAGGCCACCTCCTCGGGGCGGGGCCCCTGGGGCCCGCGGAGCAGGAAGGCGGCGGGCAGGGTAGCACCCACCGTTATGGCGCGCTCCGCCGACCCCGGCAGGCCGACGGTGCTGAGCCCGGGCCCGTCGTTGCCGCCGCTGATGGTGAGGGAGACGTCGGGATGGACCGCCAGCACCGAGTCCACCAGCAGGTCGATCCGGGCCCGCCCCTCCAGCTCGTTGCCCACGCCGAAGCTCAGGTTCATCACCAGCGGCAGTCGCCGGGCGGCGGCGAAGCGGATGGCGTAGTCCATGGCCCGGAGCATCGCCCCGGTGGTCGAGATGCTACCCTGCGCGCCCAACCCGATCTTGGCCGCGATGAGCTGCGCGCCCGGGGCAACGCCGTCGAACCCGGTCACCCCGTAGAGGTCGTGCGCCGCCGCGATGCCGGCGACGTGAGACCCATGGGCATCGAGGTCGATCACCAGATCGAGTGTCGGCCCCGCGGCGTCGCCGCCGAAGTTGACCGCGACGTCGAGCGGCGGCGTGCGGCCGCGCGGCGCCCAGCCGAAGGTCTCCCGGCGGAAGAGGTAATCGTGCACCGGCCGCTCGCCGGCGAGTGACCCGTCGCCGTCGGTGTCGGCCAGCAGCACCCACCCATCGGTCGCGCGGGTGACCACGACGGGAAGCGTGTCGCCCACGGCGTCGTTGCCGTTGAGGTCCGCGCCGCCCGTTCGCCCCAGCGGCAGCTCGGCGATGGCACCGCCGAACCAGGGGCCCGCAGTGTTGAGTGCCAGGACGCGACCGAACCCGGCCAGGCGCCGGCCCGCCACCGTCACCGTGTCGCCCCGCGCCGTCACCGGCGCGAGGGCGACCGCGCCCTCACCCGAGAAGTCGCGGATGTCGAGCACCTTGGGCTCGCCGGTGCTGGTGGTGCGGAGGCCCGGGATCCCGGGATCGAGGCCGGTGTCGAGAATGGCGATGAGGACGCCGCGCCCGTCCCAGGTGGGGTGGGCCCGGAGGAACCGGTCCACCCCGGTGGAGCCCAGGGCCATCCAGTCGTGCGCGTAGGCGACCTCGGGCGGGGCTACCCGCTCGAGCGGCGGCTCCGGTGCCGGCTCCGGGCGGGGCACCTCCACCCGGGGCCGCTCGACCCGCCCGGGGTCCACGCTCCGCGACGGCGGCGGGGTGGGCTCCGGGGAAGCCGGCTGCCGGCTGGGCGCGCAGGCGAGGGCCAACGCGAGGGCGGCGACCCCGAGACGCGGTCGGTGGAGCGCGGCCTTAGCGGACCGGCGCGGCATCGAGCGGCGGAAGCACGAAGGGGCCGAGGTGGGGCCCCGCGTAGTTGGCGGTGACCCGGAGCAGGAAGGCCAGGGTATCGCGGGTCTCCTCCGGTGTCACGATCGCATCCACGAACCCCCGGGCCGCGGCGAACCGGGCATCGAGCTGGGCCTCGTAATCGGCGCGCATCGACTCCACGGCACGCTGCACCTCAGGCGCGGGCTCACGCCGCTCTCTCTGGGCCCGCTCCAGCTCGGGACCGTGCACCGCCATCACCGCAGACTCTCCTTCCATCACCCCCATCCTCCCGGTGGGCCAGGAGAGCAGGAAGTCAGGGTCGAACCCCTGTCCCGCCATCGCGTAGTAGCCCGCCCCGGAGGCGTGGTTGACGGTGAGGACGATCTTGGGCACCACCGCCGTCGCCATGGCCTCGACGAACCGGGCGCCGGCCCGGATGATTCCCGACTGCTCCGCCTCGGGCCCCACCATGAACCCGCTCACATCCTGCACGAAGAGGATGGGGAGCCGCTCCCGGCTCGCGGTCTCGATGAAGTAGGCCACCTTCTCCGCACTGCCGGTGTACACGATCCCGCCGAAACGGGGCCGCTCGCCGGGTGGTCCCTTGATGACGCCGCGCTGGTTGGCGATGACCGCCACGGGCCAGCCCTCGATCCGGGCGTGGCCGCAGAGCATCTCCCGGGCGACGTCGGGTTGGAACTCGTCGAGCACGCCGCCGTCGAGCAGGCAGTCGAGCACCTGGCGCATGTCGTAGGAGAGCCGGTGGTCCTGGGGCAGCAGCTCGTAGAGATCGCCCGGCGGCCGGGCCGGCGAGCCGGAGGGGAGCACCTGGTGCCGCACCCCATCGGTCCGCGGCAGGCGGGAGATGTACTCCCGGATCCGGAGCAGGCAGTCCGCGTCGTCGGCCGCCCGATAGTGCGCCACGGCGCTGAGCTCGGTGTGGGTGCGGGCGCCGCCCAGAGTCTCGGCATCGATGGTCTGGCCGGTGGCGCCCTTGACCAGATTGGGGCCGCCGAGCCCCATGAAGCTGGTGCCCTCGACCATGAAGATCACGTCGGACAGCGCCGGCAGGTATGCGCCTCCCGCGATGCAGCTCCCCATCACCGCGCTCACCTGAGGCACGTGGAGATACCGCCGCATGATCGAGTTGTAGTAGAAGATCCGGGCCGCGCCGTACTGCCCGGGGAAGACCCCGCCCTGGTAGGGAAGGTTGACGCCGGCGCTGTCCACCAGGTACACGATGGGGATCCGCTGCCGCATCGCCACTTCCTGGGCCCGGAGAATCTTGCGGATCGTCTCCGGCCACCAGGATCCCGCCTTCACCGTCGCGTCGTTGGCGACCACCACGGTTTCACGGCCCTCGACCACGCCGACCCCGGTGATCACGCCGGCGCCGGGGGCCTGTCCCTCGTACCGGTCGTACGCCACCAGCAATCCGAGCTCGACCCAGGGGGTGCCGGGATCGAGCAGCCGCGCCACCCGCTCGCGGGGGGCGAGCTTCCCCTGCTGGTGCATCTTCGCGACCCGCGCGGCCCCGCCGCCCTCGCGCAGGCGGGCGGCGAGCGCGCGATATTCCTCGCTGAGCACGCGGAGCCGGCTCTCCCGGGGAGTGGTCGAGGCGGTCATGCCGGGATCAGGACTGCAGGTGGTCGGCGGCCCAGGACTCGATGTACCCGATCAGGTCGGCCGTGGGCGTGCCCGGCCCGAAGAGGCGGCCGATGCCCTGATCCTGAAGCGCGACCGCGTCCTCGGTGGGTATGATGCCGCCGCCGGTCACCAGGATGTCCGGCCGTCCCTGCTCCACCAGGAGCTGCCTTACACGGGGGAACAGGGTCATGTGCGCCCCCGAGAGAATGGAGAGGCCGACCACGTCGACGTCCTCCTGGATCGCGGCGCTGGCGATCATCTCGGGGGTCTGGTGCAGTCCGGTGTAGACCACCTCCATCCCGGCATCGCGCAGCGCCGCCGCCACCACCTTGGCCCCGCGGTCGTGACCGTCGAGCCCGGGCTTGGCCACGAGCACGCGAATCGGCCGCGGCAGCGAGGATCGGGAACCTCCCATCGTCAACGGAACCCTCCGTGCAGGAGATGATCGGCCAGCGCCGCGATGGAGATCACCCGGCGCACGCCCTCGGGAACGGCGGCCTCCAGCGGGGCCAGCAGAACCGCCTCCATCCCCGCGGCCCGGGCGCCGAGCACGTCCACCTCGTAGAGGTCGCCCACGTAGAGCGCCTCGTGGGGTTCGACCGCCAGCGCCCGGAGCGCGGCCCGGAAGATAGCGGGATCGGGCTTTTCCGCCCCGAAGAGCGCGGAGTCGATCACCACCTCGAAACAGTCCCGAAGCCCGGCCGCCTCCAGCGCGGCCTCGACCTGGCCGTCGCTGTTGGAGACCACCCCCAGCCGCAGGCCCGACGATCGGAGTCGGCCCAGGGCGGCGCGGGTGCCCAGCGCGAGGGCGCACCAGAGATGACGCTCGCGGTGCATGCGGGCAAGGCACTCGCGGACCTCGCCCAGCCGGGCCGGCGGGACCCCCGCGAGAGTGAACAGGGTCTCGAGGTAGGTGGTGGCGCGGGCCCGGTCACCGCCGCGGACCCGCTCCATCGCCCGGGCCGCCTCCGCCGCGCCGGCGGCGAGGGCTTCGCCCTCGAGGGCGAGGCCCAGCGCCGCCCCGACCCCCTCGGCCATGCGCCCGTAATCGAGATGGAGGAGGGTGTTGCCGGCGTCGAACAGGACCGCCCGGAGCGGCGCCGGGCCGACGGCAGGCGCGCTCAGCGGAACCGCAGCAGCGCCGCGAGCCCCTCGATGGCCTCCCGGGCGTCCCGCTCGTAGACCACGTTCACATCTACTCCCTGGCGGAGCGCCTCCTCGATCGCCTCGTCCACCACGTCGAGAACCGGCACCGGCTCCCCCTCGCCCCGGCAGTCGCGCTCGGTGAGCGCGAGCCGGCCGCTCTCGCTGCAGCGGAACCCCGGCTGTCCCGCATCGGCGTGGACCAGGAGCGCGCGAGCCTGCCCCCGCGAGATGGCCCGGAGCGCGCGGGTCATGCCGTTCACCGCCCACCCGCTGCCGACCGCCTCCAGCATCTCGTGCATCAGCGCCCGCTCCGACGCGCGCTCCCAGGCCTCCCGCACGGCGAGCGTGGCCGCGTGCACCGCGGCCGCGCTCGCCTCCTTGGGGTTGAGCCTGGTGGTGCCGAGGACCCGCTCGACCAGATAGTTGTGGAGGAAGGGCTCGAGCGCGCCGGCCTCCGGACCCGGAGCAGCGATCACGATCCCGTGGGCCGGGTTGCTCCGATCGATCGCGAAGAGTTCCCGCGCGATGGCATCGAGGTGACGCTGCTTCTCCGCCCGGATCCGGTTGTTGTAGGTATGCTCCCCCCAGCCAGGCCCGTCCTGGTCACCGTGGAACCGCTTCCCCCGGGTGCTGTCCGCACGGAGGCCGGGCAGCTCCACGGTGGCATACGCGGTCACCTCGAAGAATCGGGCGCTAGTGCGGTCCAGCACCACGGTCAGCAGGCGGCCGAACTCGTCCTCCACCGAGGCCAGCTCGCGCACCAGGGGGGTGCGATCCACCGCCACGCGCGAGCGGTACACCACCGGCAGAGGGAGCGCCTCGAACAGTCCGAGGGGCCCGCAGGCGAAGATCGCTACCCCCTGAGTCGGCGGCAGGTTGGCCGGGACCCTGAGGTGCTGCTGGATCCGGTCGAGGTCGCGCTCGATCTCGGCCTGCGCCGGGCGCTCCAGCCCGAGCCGCGGCAGCGCGGCGGCCACCTCGCGCACCCGGTTCTTCAGCTTGATCAGGTACTTGCCGCGGCTGCGGTCCCGCGGCTCGAGCTTGAGGTAGCAGGTGACGACCCGGTGGGGTCCGGCGTCGAGGCCGCTCAGGCGCTGAAGCCGCTCCGCGATCGCCGGCACCTCGCCCCGGGCCCGCCCCCGTCCCGCCCCGCCACGGTCGGCCACGGCCACCCCACGCACCCGGTCAGAAGAAGACCGGCTCGCGATAGTTCCCATAGATCTCCTCGAGCACATGCCGGATCTCGTACAGCGTGCAGTAGGCACGGGCACAATCCAGCATGGCCGGAATGGTGTTGCGGTCCTCGACGGCGGCGCGGCGGAGCGCCTCCAGGCGCTCGGCGACCAGCGCAGGGTCGCGGGTGGCCCGCACCCGGGCCATCCGCTCGCGCTGGGTTCGCTCGGCCGCATCCCCCACCTTCAGGATCTCGACCGGCGCCTCCGCCTCTTCCACGAAGTCGTTGACCCCCACCACGGTGCGGCGGCCCTGCTCGACCTCCGCCTGAAACCGCATGGAGGAATGCGCGATCTGGCGCTGGAACCAACCGTTCTCGATCGCCCGCACCACGCCGCCCTGCGCCTCGATCTCGGCGAACAGCCCCTCGGCCTCGCGCTCCATCCCGTCGGTGAGCGCCTCGAGGTAATAGGAGCCGCCCAGCGGATCCGCCACGTTGGGGACCCCGGTCTCGTAGGCCAGGATCTGCTGGGTGCGGAGGGCGATCCGGACCGACTCCTCGGTCGGGAGGGCGAGGGTCTCGTCCAGGGCGTTGGTGTGGAGCGACTGGGTCCCGCCCAGCACGGCGGCGAGCGCCTGATAGGCCACCCGCACGACGTTGTTGTGGGGCTGCTGCGCCGTCAGGGTGACACCCGCGGTCTGGCAGTGGTAGCGCATCTTCCAGCTCCGCGGGTCCCCCGCGCCGTAGCGCTCGCGCATGTGCCGGGCCCAGATCCGGCGCGCCGCCCGCAGCTTGGCGATCTCCTCGAAGAAATCGTTGTGCACGTCCCAGAAGAACGACAGCCGCGGAGCGAAGGCATCGATGTCGAGCCCGCGCGCCAGCCCGTGCTCTACGTAGCAGAACCCGTTGGCGAGGGTGAAGGCGAGCTCCTGGGTGGCGGTGGCTCCGGCCTCACGGATGTGGTACCCCGAGATCGAGATGGTGTTCCACTTCGGGGTGTGCTCCGCGGCCCACTCGAACAGGTCCACGATGATCTTGAGCGCTGGCTCGGCCGGAAAGATCCAGGCGTGCTGCGCCATGTACTCCTTGAGGATGTCGTTCTGGATCGTCCCCTGGAGCTGGGCAATGGGCACGCCCTGGCGCTCGGCGGCGGCGACATAGAAGCAGAAGAGCATCGCGGCCGGGCCGTTGATCGTCATCGAGGTGGAGACCCGGTCGAGGGGGATCCCGTCGAACAGGGTCTCCATGTCGGCCAGGCTGGAGACCGCCACACCGCACTTCCCCACCTCGCCCTCGGATCGCGGGTGGTCGGAGTCGTAGCCCATGAGCGTGGGGAAGTCGAACGCCACGGACAGCCCGGTCTGCCCCCGCTCCAGCAGGAACTGGTAACGGGCGTTGGTATCCTCGGCCGTGCCGAAGCCGGCGAACTGGCGCATGGTCCAGAGCCGGCCGCGATACATGGTCGGATGGATGCCGCGGGTAAACGGGTACGTGCCGGGGAGCTCGGTGTCCGGCGCGGCGTCGAGCGGCGTGTAGACCGGCTCCACCGGCCGGCCCGATACCGAGGTGAATAGCACGTCGTCCCGGAGCGGAAGCCCTGCCGCCGCGTCCCGCCAGCGCCGCACCTCCTCGCGCAGCCGGGCCAGCTCCCGCTCCTGTTCGGCGAGGCGGGCCGCAACTTCGGGGTTCGGTTCGGTCTGCCAGGTCGTCATATCCGCTCACCCTGTTTGAGCTCGTCCACCACCTCCGCAGCCACGTCGTAGGGGCTCAACCGCCCCTCCGCCACATCGTCCAGCCGCTTGGCGATGAGCGCCTCGGCCCGGGTCTCCTCCCACAGCCAGCGGCGGGTAGTCCGCTCCACCACTTCCCG
>Ga0210102_1000015_pt1 | contig 55921 bp, 55 predicted proteins | sample RushOxbow_ThreeS_4_FD_185563 | JGI IMG/M metagenome (GOLD analysis project Ga0210102, IMG submission 185563) | Wetland microbial communities from San Francisco Bay, California, USA, that impact long-term carbon sequestration -... | ecosystem: Environmental > Aquatic > Marine > Wetlands ...
CGGCACGGTGCAGGGTGCACTCGAGTATCTCGGTATCCCCTATACCGGCAGCGGGGTGATGGCGAGCGCGCTCGCGATGGACAAGTGGCGCACCAAGCTGCTGTGGGGTGCCGCGGGGCTGCCGACGCCGCTTTACGAGCTCATCAGCGCGCGCACCGATCCCGCGGGGCTCGCGGCACGGCTGGGACTGCCGCTGATGGTGAAGCCGTCGCGCGAAGGTTCCTCGATCGGCATGAGCAAGGTGACCACGATCGAGAAGATCGCTCCGGCCTGCGAGCTTGCCGCGCGCTACGACGAGGTGGTGATCGCAGAGCGCTTCGTGGCAGGCATGGAGCTCACCGCGGGAATCCTCGGAGAGGAGCCGCTGCCGCTGATCCGCCTCGAGACCCCGCGCGAGTTCTACGACTACGAGGCCAAGTACTTTGCCGACGACACCCGCTATATCTGCCCGTGCGGGCTGCCGGCCGCCAAGGAGCGGGCGATCCAGACGACCGCGCTGGAGGCATTCCGCATCCTCGGCTGCAGCGGCTGGGGACGGGTGGACGCGATGCTCGACCGCGAGGGCAATCTGCATCTGCTGGAAGTGAACACCATACCCGGCATGACCGATCACAGCCTGGTGCCGATGGCCGCGCGCGCGGCCGGAATCGCGTTCGAGGAGTTATGCGTGCGGATCCTGGAGTCGGCGCATGTCGGATGAATCGACGAACGAGCAACGAGCAACGGGGCGGTAAGCCATGTGGAATAGACCTGCGCTCATGAATGGCGTCGCCAGTGCGCTCTACGCGGTGGCGGCAGTTCTGGCGCTCGTCATCATGTGGAAGCTCGCCGCGCGCCAGCCGGTATTCGAATTGCGCGAAGTGGTGGTCGGCGGCGCGCTTACGCACGTCACCCGCGGCGACATCGAGGACGCGGTGCGGCGGGGGCTCAAGGGCAACTTCCTCACGCTCGACCCGGCCGCCGTGAGCGTCTCGTTCCAGAAGGTGCCGTGGGTCCGCAAGGCAAGCGTGCGCCGCCGGTGGCCGGCGCGGCTCGATGTCACGCTCGAGGAGCACGTGCCGCTCGCGCGCTGGGGCGGGGACGCGCTCGTGAGCATGCAGGGCGAGGTGTTCCGGGCGGGCTACGACGGCGAGCTGCCGGTATTCACCGGTCCCGAAGGCGCGGCGCGGGAGATTGCGATCCAGTACCGCTACTTCCGCGAGAGCCTCGAGACGATCGGCGAGACGCCGGTGCGGGTGGAGGTTTCGCCGCGCCGCGCCTGGAAGTTGAGGCTTGCGAGCGGAATGACGCTTGCCCTCGGGCGCGAGCAGGTGGAGGCGCGCCTCGCGCGGTTTGTCGCGATGCATGAGCGGACGCTCGCGCCGCTCGGGCGGCGGGTCGACTACGTCGACATGCGCTACGCCAACGGCTTCGCGGTGCGATTCCCGGACCCGCGCCGCGAGAAGGCGGCGCCCAAGCGCGGGCAGAAAACCGGACAACGGGCGGGTTGAGCGCATGGGCAAGGCCAGGGACAACAAGAAACTGATGGTGGGCCTCGATGTCGGCACCTCGAAGATCGCCGCCATCGTTGCCGAGCTGAAGCCCGAGGGAGGCTTCGAGATCATTGGCATGGGCAGCCACCCCTCGCGGGGACTGAAGAAGGGCGTGGTGGTCAACATCGAGACCACGGTCAACGCCATCCAGCGCGCGCTGGAGGAGGCGGAGCTGATGGCCGACTGCAAGATCCGCGAGGTCTACACCGGGATCGCCGGCAGCCACATTCGCAGCTTCAACTCGCAGGGCATGGTGGCGGTGAAGGACAAGGAGGTGGAGCTGGCGGATATCGAGCGCGTGGTCGACACCGCGCGCGCCGTGCAGATCCCGAACGACCAGCAGATCCTGCACGTGCTCAACCAGGAGTTCATCATCGACGGGCAGGAGGACGTGCGCGAGCCCCTCGGCATGAGCGGGGTGCGCCTGGAGGTCAAGGTGCACATCGTGACCGGCGCAGTTTCTGCCGCGCAGAACATCGTCAAGTGCGTGCGCCGGTGCGGGCTCGAGGTTCGCGACCTGGTGCTGCAGCCGCTCGCCTCCGCGATGGCGGTCATCTCCGACGACGAGAAGGACCTCGGAGTGGCGCTCGTGGACATCGGCGGTGGCACCTCCGATCTCGTCGTGTTTACGCACGGGGCGATCCGCCATACCGCAGTGATCCCGATCGCCGGCGACCAGATCACCAACGACATCGCGATGGCGCTGCGGACCCCCACCAAGGACGCGGAGGACATCAAGGAGCGCTGCGGCTGCGCGCTGTCGCAGCTCGCCGATCCCCAGGACATGGTGGAGGTGCCGGGACTCGGCGAGCGCGACCCGCGCCAGCTCTCGCGCAAGACGCTCGCGGAGGTGATCGAGCCCCGGGTGGAGGAGCTCTACTCGCTGGTGCAGACCGAGCTGCGGAGGAGCGGCTATGAGGAGCTGCTCTCCGCCGGCGTGGTGATCACCGGCGGCTCCAGCGTCATGCAGGGCATGGTGGAGCTTGGCGAAGAGATCTTCCACATGCCGGTGCGCGTGGGCTACCCGCAGTACCACGGCGCGCTGGCGGAGGCCGTGCGCCACCCGCGCCACTCGACCGGCGTGGGGCTGCTGCTGGCGGGTATGCAGCAACTGCGGAGCCGCGAGGCTGCGCGCATGAACGCGGGCTCATTCCGCCAGGTACTGGACAGGATGAAGACATGGTTTACCGGAAATTTCTGATTCACATGATGAAAGGAGATTGCACCCATGTTTGAGATAGTGGACGCGCAAGCGCAGGAGGCTGTGATCAAGGTAGTGGGCGTGGGCGGCTGCGGCGGCAACGCCGTCGACCACATGATTGACAAGGGTGTGGAGGGGGTGGAATTCATCTCCGCCAACACCGACGCGCAGGCGCTCAGGCGCTGCGCGGCGAAAGTCCAGCTGCAGCTCGGCGCCGGAATTACCAAGGGACTGGGAGCTGGCGCCGACCCCGAGATCGGGCGCAAGGCGGCGCTGGAGGACCGCGAGCGCGTCGCCGAAGCGATCGCGGGAGCCGACATGCTGTTCCTGACGGCGGGCATGGGCGGCGGTACCGGGACCGGGGCTGCGCCCGTGGTGGCAGAGCTCGCCAAGGAGCTCGGCATCCTCACGGTCGCGGTCGTCACCAAGCCCTTCGCGTTCGAGGGCAAACGCCAGAGGATCGCGCAGGTCGGCATCGAGCAGCTCTCGCCCCATGTCGATTCGCTGATCGTGGTGCCGAACGACAAGCTGATGGAAGTGCTCGGCAACCAGGTGACGCTCGACGGGGCGTTCAGGGCCGCGAACGACGTGCTCCACGGCGCGGTCGCCGGCATCGCCGAGATCATCAGCTGCCCGGGGATGATCAACGTGGACTTTGCCGACGTGCGCACGGTAATGGCGGAGATGGGCATGGCGATGATGGGCTCGGCGCGCTCTTCCGGGCCCGACCGGGCGCGGCTCGCGGCAGAGCAGGCGGTGGCGTGCCCGTTGCTCGAGGACGTCAATATCGCGGATGCGCGCGGCGTGCTGGTCAACATCTCGGCGAGCAAGGCGACCTTCCAGTTGCAGGAGATGTACGACGTGATGGGCACGATCAAGGCGTTCTCGTCGGACTCCGCTCATCCCATCATCGGCACCGTGTACGACGATGCGCTGGGAGACCAGCTGCGGGTGACGATCATCGCGACCGGGCTCGGCAAGCCCGTGGTGCAGCGGCAGATGAAGCCGCTCACCGTGGTGGCCAGCAAGACCGGTACCGACAACCAGCCGCTGGAGGTGGATTACGGCGCGCTCGAGATGCCGGCGGTGATGCGTTCCAAGCGCAACCGCGATGCGACGGTCGAGGCGATGCGGCAGTCGGGTGTCGAGATGCTCGACATTCCCGCGTTTCTGCGCAAGCAGGCGGACTAGTGAGCAGCGGCAGCCAGAAAGCGCCGGCCCTTGCCTGGCCGTGCATGGAACTCCCCCTATGAATGGGTGACTGATAACTGGATGTTGATCGTTGACAGCTCGTAAAGCTGTGACGGTTTTGTTGCGCCGCAGCGTCGGCGCGTGATAGAATTTAAACGTTAAAAGCCTGAAATTTCAGGGAGTTTTTGCGTGATCCAGCAACGCACGCTGAAGAACATCATCCGCGCGACCGGCGTGGGGCTGCATACCGGCACCAAGATCTACATGACGCTGCGGCCGGCGGCGGCAAATACCGGCATCGTGTTCCGGCGCATCGACCTCACGCCGCCAGTGGAGATCAAGGGCGAGCCGTACGCGGTGGGCGACACCCGGCTCTCTTCCTGCCTCGAAAAAAACAACGCGCGGATCTACACGGTCGAGCATCTGATGTCGGCGCTGGCCGGCCTGGGCGTCGACAATGCCTACGTCGACCTCACCGCCCCGGAGGTGCCGATCATGGACGGCAGCGCCGGCCCGTTCGTGTTCCTGCTGCAATCGGCAGGCATCGAGGAACAAGGCGCCCCCAAGCGGTTCGTTCGCATCCTGAAACCCGTCGAGGTGAAGGAAGGCGACAAGTGCGTGCGCTTCGAGCCGTATAACGGCTTCAAGCTCACCATGGGAATCGATTTCGCGCATCCGGTTTTCGAAAAGGCGAGCCGCGCCATCACGGTGGATTTCTCCACGACGTCATACGTCAAGGAGGTAAGCCGCGCACGCACCTTCGGCTTCATGCAGGACGTCGAAACGCTGCGCGCGCAAGGCCTCGCGCTCGGAGGCAGCCTCGACAACGCGATTGTGGTGGACGAATACCGGGTGCTCAACACCGATGGATTGCGCTACGAGGACGAGTTCGTCAAGCACAAGGTGCTCGACGCGATCGGTGACCTCTACCTTCTCGGCTACCCCCTGATCGGGGCGTTCTCCGGGTACAAATCGGGACACGCGCTCAACAACCGGCTGCTGCGCCGGCTGTTCGAGGACAAGCCCTCCTGGGAATTCGTCAGTTTCGAGCGCGAGGAGGACGCGCCCGCGTTTCTCGCCTGGCAGCCCCAGCCCGCCTAGGCGGCACGCGTGCTGGTTCTGAGGCTGGTCGGCATCCTCGTCCTGATCGGCATCGTCGGCGCGATCGCGCTCTACCTCTTCACGCGCAACCGGCGTTACCTTACTTTCGCCTGGCGGGTATTCCAGTTCGCCTTCGTGTTCCTGGTGGTGTTTCTCGCCCTCTACCTCATCGAGCGCCTGGTGCTGGTCATCTGAGCCACGGCGTATCCTAATTCCGCTTTGCGGAATTGCGCCGCGCGACCAAGCGCGCCAGCGCGGACTTCAGCGACGACGGTGGAAGAGCGTCCGCAAGCTCTCCCAAATCTTTAATGGCTTCAGGGGGTAACGGAGGCTTCGTGACTTCATGCTCAACGTTGATTTTGTGCGTTTTTACTTGCACACCCACCCGGATTCCAGTAATCTCCGGCTGTTGTTTTTGAACGTGTTTTAGGAGTCGCGGCACAAGCTGCCGGAGTTTGGCTGCCACGGCGGGATTGTCAGCCAGGACAATAAGGGTCCCCGCCTTCAGGTCCGTCACCCGGGTTGCCGCGGCAAGCTCAGAGGGAGTCGCCTCAAGCAGAAGCACCTGCAGGTCGCTCAGGCGGCGGGCGTGGCGGGCAAGGGCCTCGAGGCCGCCGGAGCGGGCGATGACATCGCCGATCTTCTGGACAGGCACCGGGGGGTGTCGGGAATAGGACGATGAATATTATCCTGGTTTCAGGGAAGCGGGCGAAGGCGAAAACCATCACCCTTGGGCTGCCGCAGTTCGCGCTGCTCGGCCTGGGCATGGTGGTCACCGTGCTGGCGCTCGCCTCGGCCATCAATTACGTACTGCTGCGCTACGCCGCCGAGCTCAACGTTCCCTACCTGCAGACGATCCTCCTCTCGGCCCAGCAGGAACAGCACGCGCGGACCGAGTCTTACCTGCGCGAGAATCTCAACGCGATGGCGGTGAGGCTCGGCCAGATGCAGGCGCAACTGGTGCGCCTCGACACCCTGGGCGAGCGGCTCGCCAAGCTGGCGGGCTTCAAGCCCCAGGATCTGGTGTTCAACGAACCGCCGGCGCGCGGCGGCGCGGTATCGTCGCTGCCGCCGGAGGACCTCTCGCTCGGCGACTTCACGCGGCAGCTCGACCTGCTGACACGGCAGGTCGAAGACCGCGGCGACAAACTCGGCGTGCTCGAATCGCTGTTCACGCTCGACAGCGCGAAGAAGAAACTGCTGCCGACCATTCTGCCGGTCGAGGGCGGCTGGTATTCCTCGAACTTCGGCTGGCGCATCGATCCGTTCACCGGCCAGCGGGCTTTCCACGAGGGCATCGACGTCATAGCCGAGCACGGGACCGCGTTTCGCGCGGCTGCGGGCGGCGTCGTCGTCTACTCGGACATGCACCCGCAGTATGGTAATATGATCGAGATCGATCACGGCAACAACCTGATCACGCGTTACGCGCACGCTTCGAAGCGGCTGGTGAAGCTCGGCGATGTGGTGCTCCGGGGCGCGAAGATCGGCGAGGTCGGCAAGACGGGGCGCGTGACCGGCACCCACCTGCATTTCGAGGTGCGCCAGCGCGGGACGCCGGTCAATCCGGCGCGGTTCGTGCGGTTGCCCAGCTGATTCGAAAGACAGGGATTGGGAAAGGGGGTGGGGCGTGTCCCCACCCCTTTTTGTTTAGCGTGGCCTGCGGCGAATGATCCAGACGATACTGAGGAAGATCTTCGGCAGCCGCAATGACCGGCTGCTGCGCCAGTACGGGCGCCAGATGCGCGCGATCAACGCACTCGAGCCGCAGATGCAGAAGCTGACGGATGCGGGACTGCGCGCCAAGACCGACGAATTCCGCGCCCGCATCCGCGACCGGCTCGCGCGCATTACCGGGGATGCCGGCGACGACGCGGAGCGCGCGCAGCGGCTGGCGGGCGAGCGGAAGGACGCCCGCCGGGAAGCCGTCGAGGAGCTGCTGCCGGAGGCGTTCGCGGTGGTGCGCGAAGCCGCCCGGCGCACCCTCAACATGCGCCATTTCGACGTGCAGCTCGTCGGCGGCGTGGCGCTCCACAACGGGAAGATCGCGGAGATGCGCACCGGAGAGGGCAAGACGCTGGTCGCGACCCTCCCCGCTTATCTCAACTCGCTCGCCGGTGAGGGTGTGCACATCGTGACGGTCAACGATTACCTGGCCAGCCGCGACGCCGACTGGATGGGCAAGATCTACCGCTTCCTGGGCCTCACCGTGGGGGTCAACCTCGCGTTCCACGATCTTGCGCCGGAAGAGCGCCAGGAAGCGAAGCGGCGCGCCTACGGCGCCGACATCACCTACGGCACCAACAACGAGTTCGGCTTCGACTATCTGCGCGACAACATGGTGTACCAAGTCTCCGAGCGGGCGCAGCGCGGGCTGCACTACGCGATTGTGGACGAGGTGGACTCGATCCTGATCGACGAGGCGCGCACGCCCCTCATCATCTCGGGGCAGGCCGAGGACACCACCGACCTCTACGTCCGGATGAACCGGGTGGTACCGAGCCTCGTGCGCCAGAAGAAGGAGGACGCGCCGGGCGACTACTGGGTCGACGAGAAGGCGCACCAGGTGCTGCTGTCGGAGCAGGGGCACGAGCACGCGGAGGAATTGCTGGCGAAAGCGGGCCTGCTCACGTCCGGAACGAGCCTCTACGATCCGGCCAATATCCACCTGATGCACCACATGAACGCGGCGCTGCGGGCCCACAACCTGTTTCACCGCGATCAGCAGTACGTGGTTCAGGGCGGCGAGATCATCATCGTGGACGAGTTCACCGGGCGCCTCATGCCGGGGCGGCGCTGGTCGGAGGGCCTGCACCAGGCGGTCGAGGCCAAGGAGGGCGTCGAGATCCAGAAGGAGAACCAGACGCTCGCGACGATCACCTTCCAGAACTACTTCCGCATGTACGGCAAGCTCGCGGGCATGACCGGAACGGCGGACACCGAGGCCTACGAGTTCCAGCAGATCTACGGGCTCGAGACCGTCGTGATTCCCACGCACATGAAGATGATCCGCGAAGACCGCATGGACCAGGTCTACCGCACGGCGCACGAGAAGCACCGCGCGATCATCATCGACATCAAGGACTGCTGCGAGCGCGGCCAGCCGACGCTGGTCGGCACCACCTCGATCGAGAACTCGGAGCTGCTCTCCGAGATGCTGAAGAAGGAGAAGCTGCCGCACAACGTGCTGAACGCCAAGCAGCACGCGCGCGAGGCCGAGATCGTGATCCAGGCCGGGCGGCCCAAGATGATCACCATCGCCACCAACATGGCGGGCCGCGGCACCGACATCGTGCTGGGCGGCAATCCCGAGCCGGAGATCAACCGGCTGCTCGCCGACCCCGCGCTCGACGAGGCGAGCCGCAGGAAGCAGGCCGAGGCCGTGCGCATCGAGTGGCAGAAGCTGCACAACCAGGTGGTCGCGGCGGGGGGGCTGCACATCGTCGGCACCGAGCGGCACGAATCGCGCCGCATCGACAACCAGCTGCGCGGCCGCTCCGGGCGCCAGGGGGATCCGGGGTCGAGCCGGTTTTATCTTTCGCTCGAGGATCCGCTGCTCCGGATCTTCGCCTCCGACCGCGTGGCGGCGATCATGGAGCGGTTGAAGATGCCCGAGGGCGAGGCAATCGAGCACCGCTGGGTGACGCGCTCGATCGAGAATGCCCAGCGCAAGGTCGAATCGCGCAATTTCGACATCCGCAAGCACTTGCTGGAATACGACGACGTCGCGAATGACCAGCGAAAAGTCATCTACCAGCAGCGCAACGAGCTGCTGGAGACGGTCGATATCTCGGAAACCCTGCGCGCCATACGTGCCGATGTCATCAACGGCAGCATCGGCCAGCATATCCCGCCGGGGAGCCTGGAGGAGCAGTGGGACGTGGCGGGGCTGGAGAAGACGCTGGAAGCCGATCTCCAGCTGAAGCTGGGGATAGCGCGCTGGTTGAAGGACCAGTCCGAGCTCGAGGAGGAGGAGCTGCGCCGCCGCATCATCGACGCGGCGCGCAAGCAGTACGAGGACAAGATCGCGGCGGTGGACCCGCAGGCGATGCGCCACTACGAGCGCGCGATCATGCTCCAGAGTCTCGACACGCACTGGCGCGAGCACCTCGCCGCGCTCGACCACCTGCGGCAGGGCATCCACCTGCGCGGCTACGCGCAGAAGAACCCGACGCAGGAATACAAGCGTGAGGCGTTCGAGCTCTTCTCCATGATGCTGGAGTCGATCAAGGCCGAGGTCACCAAGATCCTGATGGCGGTTCAGGTCCGCGCCGCCGAGGAGCTCGCGTCCGTGGAGGAGCCCGCGGCTCCGCGCAACGTCCAGTACCAGCACGCCGAATTCGCGGATAGCGCCGCCGCCGCCGCCGAGGCAGAAGCCGAGGGCGATGTCGCGGTCGCCGAGCGGCCGCGGCCGTTCGTGCGCGGCGCCGAGAAGGTCGGGCGCAACGATCCCTGCCCGTGCGGCTCGGGCAAGAAGTACAAGCACTGTCACGGGCGGCTGACCTGAAGGCGTGAGCCGTGACCGGTGACCAGTGAGTGGTAACCGGCAGGCTGCAAGGCTTCAAGTGCGTCGCGGTTTCCCCGCTATAATTCCGGCGTTCCGATTTTCAGGCGCGTCGCCCGCATGCCGGTCAATCTCAAGCCGCCCGATCCAAAGAACCTGCTGCCGGTCAAAGGGGTCAGCTTGGGCGTGGCGGAGGCGGGCATCCGCAAGGCGGGCCGCAAGGACCTGCTGGTAATGAGGCTCGAGAGCGGCGCGCGGGTGGCGGGCGTGTTCACGCAGAACCGCTTCTGCGCCGCGCCGGTGGCGGTGGCGCGCCAGCACCTCACGATGCTCGACCCCGATGCCTCGATCCGGGCCCTCCTCGTCAATACCGGCTGCGCCAACGCCGGCACCGGCAGGGAGGGCGTCGCCGCGGCGCGCCAGACCTGCAGCGAGCTCGCGCGGCTCATCGGCTGCTCCGCGGCGCAGGTGCTGCCGTTCTCGACCGGTGTCATCATGGAGCCGCTGCCGGTGGAGAGGATCGCCGCGGGGCTTCCTGCGTGTCTTGCCGGCCTGCGGGAGGACAACTGGCTCGCGGCGGCGCAGGCGATCATGACGACCGATACGCTGCCGAAGGCCGCTTCGCGGCGCGTGACCGTAGAAGGCGCGAGCGTCACCGTTACCGGCATTGCCAAGGGCGCCGGCATGATCCATCCCAATATGGCCACCCTGCTCGGATTCGTGGCGACCGACGCCCGCCTGGCGCTGCCGCTCGTGCGCTCGATGGTCGCGCGGGCGGCCGAGCGCTCCTTCAACCGCATCACGGTGGATGGCGACACCTCGACCAACGACGCTTTCATGCTGGTCGCGACGGGCCAGGCCGACATGATGGAGATCGGCGACGCGAAAGGCGCGGCGTACGGGGCGCTCCTGGACGGCGTTTCGGCAGTGGCCACGGAGCTCGCGCAGGCCATCATCCGCGACGGCGAGGGCGCGACCAAGTTCATCACCGTGCGCGTCGAAGGCGGGCAGAAGGAGGAGGAGTGCCGGAAGGTCGCGTATGCGATTGCGCATTCGCCGCTGGTGAAGACCGCGTTCTTCGCGTCCGATCCCAACCTCGGCCGGATACTCGCGGCGGTCGGCTATGCCGGCGTGCCCGATCTCGCGGTGGACAAGGTCGACCTCTACCTCGACGACGTGCTGGTCGCAAAGAACGGCGGGCGCAGTCCCGGATACCTGGAAGCGGACGGAGTGCGCGTCATGCGGCAGCCCGAGATCACGGTGCGGGTCGTGTTGAACCGCGGGAGCGCCGCCGCCACGGTGTGGACCTGCGATCTCTCGCACGACTACGTGACGATCAACGCCGAGTACCGGACCTGAATATCGCCTTTCCCGCCCGCGCGCGGTTAGAATCCGGACATGGGTGACGCCGACAAATTGATCAAACAGGCCGAGGGGTTGCTCGCGCGCCTCGAAGCGCTGCTGCCGCGGGAAGTGCCGGCATCGGACTGGGCCGCGTCCATCGCCTTCCGCTGGCGGAAGTTGAACGGGCGCGCCCGCATCGAGCCGGTGCGGCACGTGCACCGCATCGCGCTGCGCGATCTCCAGGGAATCGACGCCCAGAAGGAGCTGGTCGAGCGCAACACGCGCCAGTTCGTGGAAGGCCATCCCGCCAACAACGTGCTGCTCACGGGCGCGCGCGGCACCGGCAAGTCCTCGCTTATCAAGGCGCTGCTCAACAAATACGCCCCGCGGGGCTTAAGGCTGATCGAAGTGGACAAGCGGGACCTCGTCGACCTCCCCGACATCGTGGACCAGATCGGCGAGCGGCCTGAGCGCTTCGTGCTCTACTGCGACGATCTCTCGTTCGACGCCGGCGAGCCGGGGTTCAAGGCGCTGAAGGTCGTGCTGGACGGTTCGATCGCCGCCGCCACCGACAACTGCGTCATCTACGCCACCTCCAACCGGCGCCACCTGATGCCGGAGTACATGCAGGAGAACCTCGACTACAAGCACGTCGGCGAAGAGATTCACCCGAGCGAGACCTCGGAGGAAAAGATCTCGCTCTCGGAGCGCTTTGGCCTGTGGGCGGCGTTCTATCCCTTCGACCAGGACGACTATTTGAAGATCGTCGGGGTGTGGCTCGAGCACTTCAAGGCGCCGGGCGCCCGCAGCGGGGAGGTGCAGCGGGCGGCGCTGCAATGGGCCATGCAGCGCGGCTCGCGCAGCGGGCGCGTGGCCTGGCAGTTCGCGCGCGACTGGGCGGGCAGGCAGCGGCTGAAGGGGGACGGCGGAAGGCGCAAGGACGAATGAAAGCGGAAGGCAGAAGGCGGAAGGCGGAAGCGAGCGCCAGCCCTCACCCTTCCGCCCGCGTCGAAGTCGCCGCGGCAGTCATCACCCGCCCCGACGGCTGCTTTCTCCTCGGGCAGCGGCCGGCGGGCAAGGTCTATGCCGGCTACTGGGAGTTTCCCGGCGGCAAGATCGAGGCCGGCGAGGCGCCGCTGCCGGCGCTCGCGCGCGAGCTGCGCGAGGAGCTCGGCATCGATGTCGAGACGGCCTATCCGTGGCTCACGCGTGACTACGACTACGCACACGCCGCCGTCCGGCTGCGTTTCTTCCGGGTGGTGAAATGGTCGGGATCCCTGCATGGGCGCGAGAGCCAGCGTTTTGTCTGGCAGTCGCCAAACGCCATCTCGGTCGACCCGCTGCTGCCCGCCAACGCTCCGATCCTGCGGGCCTTGCGGCTGCCGGCGGTCTACGCGATCACCCACGCCTCAGAGCTGGGGCGGGTGGAGCTGCTGCGGCGGCTCGAGCAGGCGCTCGCGCGGGGATTGAGGCTCGTGCAGGTGCGCGAGAAGGGGCTGGGCGATAAGGAGCTTCGGGCGTTTGCCGCGCGGGTGATCGAACGCGCCCGCGCCCACGGCGCGCGCGTGCTGGTAAACGGCAGCCCGCAGCTCGCGCGCGAGCTCGGCGCCGATGGCGTGCACCTGACGGCGGCGCAGCTGATGGAGATCCGGCAGCGGCCCGATCTCGAGCTCGTGGGCGCCTCGTGCCACGACGCCAGGGAGCTCGCACGGGCACAGGCGGTGGGAGCGGACTTCGCCGTGCTGGGGCCGGTGGCTCCGACGCCCAGCCACCCCGGCGCGGCCGGGCTCGGGTGGGCGCGTTTCGGGATGCTGCTCGAGGATTGCGCGCTGCCGGTGTACGCGCTCGGCGGACTGATGCCCGCGGACCTCGAGACGGCGTGGCGCCACGGCGCGCACGGCATCAGCATGATGCGGGGAGCGTGGCCGGACTAGCCCCGGGGTTCCTGGTTAAAGGTTCCACACTCGAGGCCAGAACTGAACCAGGATCAGCTGCCCGGCGGCTCGCCCGGGGGTGCGGTTTCCGGCTGATCCTTGTCCTCGGCGACCGGCACCCGGTAGCGCTCGGTCGCCCATGCGCCAAGGTCGATCAGCTTGCAGCGCTCCGAGCAGAACGGACGCCACGCGCTCGCCGGCGTCCAGGACACGCTCTTGCCGCATGTCGGGCAGGGGACGAGGTGCGGTTCCTGATTCATGTCTTGCTCAGGAATTTGACGATTGCCGCCGGCGCCAATTCCTAAAGGTTGCAGAAGGTCAGCTCGAATTCGACGTCGGCCTCGGCCGCCTTCGGCCGCTGGATGCCTTCCTGGGTGGTGAAGCGGATGTTGAGCGCGTACTTATTGGCGCTGATTTCCGGCACGCAATGGTACTCGCGCTTCAATCGTATGCGCAGCATCTGCGAGAGCCGCCCCGCCATCATCTGCTGGTAGACGCCCTGGTAGGCGATCTGCGAGGTGGTCTTGCCCGACTCGCGCAGCAGCCGCAGCACGATCGCAATGGCGTCCCGCATCGGCAGAAATGGCGCGAGCCACTGCTGCAGGTCGTGGCGGTGCTGCTCGGTCCCCTGCTGCAGCCAGTAATGATAGGAAGGCAGGTCGAATTCGCAGACCCCGCCGGGAATCCCGGTGCGCTGCCGGATGCTCATCAGCCACTCGTTCTCGCGCAGCTCCTGCCCGATCCGGCCCGAGGTCTTGATGAGCCGCGACGAGGACTGGTCGATCTGCCACAGCACGTTGTCGAGCGCTTCGCCCGATACCTCGGGATTGTCGCGCAGCGACTCGAGCGAGTGCTTCTGGCGCTCCAGCTCCTGCAGCAGGTCGGACTTGAGGTCGGCGCGCCCCGATACCTCCAGGATCTCGAAGATCGAGAGCAGGGCGACGTGGTGCTCGTGCGCGTCGTTCTTGTGCAGGAAATAATCGACGCGCTCGAACAGGTCCTCGAGCCGCAGCAGCGTGCGCACGCGCTCGCTCAGTGGATGCTCGTAGCTGATCACCTTGGGATGGTCGGCGGCGGTCCGGTTGGCTCCTGACGCGTGGCCAGTATTCATCAAAACCCCGAAAATATAAAGCGCCTGCCGGCGGCGGCGGCCGCCATGCCCCCGCGGTCAGGCCCGGCGCGCAAGCTCGAGATAACGGGCATGGAGTTCACCCACCTGGCTGCGCAGCGCCTCGATGCCGTCGTCGTTATGAAGCACGTCGTCGGCCCGGCGCAGGCGCTCGGCGCGCGGCAGCTGCGTCGCCATGATCCGGCGAACTTCCTCCGGCGCAAGCCCCCTCGCGGCCACGACGCGGCGCACCTGCTCTGCCTCCTCGCAGTCCACGACCAGCACGCGCCGGACGAGTTCCATGCAGGCCCCGGTCTCGAACAGGAGCGGTACCACCACAACGACATAGGGCGCGCGCGCGGCATCGATGGCGGCGCGCGTGCGGGCGCGGATCTGCGGGTGCAGGATTGCCTCGAGCTCGCGCCGCGATTGCGCGTCCCGGAATACCAGCTGCCGCATGCGCTCGCGGTCGAGGCCGCCGTCGGGGCCGATCGAGCCGGGACCGAACCGCTTCCGGATTTCGGCGATCGCGGCGCCACCCGGGGCGGTCAGCGCGCGCGAAATGTCGTCGGTATCCACCACCGCCGCGCCGAGCGCCTCGAACATGCCGGACGCAGCGGATTTTCCCGAGCCGATGCCGCCGGTGAGTCCGACGCAGAACGGCATGCTAAAACAGGTCGAGGTAGTATTTGTTGATCCGCTCGCCCCAGAACATGGCGATCAGGCCGGCGACCGCGAGGTAGGGACCGAACGGGATCGGCTTCTCGCGCCCGTGCTTCGCAAACACGATCAATCCGATCCCCACCACCGCGCCGACGAGAGACGACGCGAGGATCGTGAGCGGCAGCATCTTCCAGCCGAGCCAGGCCCCGATCGCGGCGAGCAGCTTGAAGTCCCCGTAGCCCATGCCCTCCTTCCCGGTCGCGAACTTGAAGGCCCAGAACACGGTCCAGAGCGCGACGTAGCCGGCCGCGGCGCCGATGACCGCCGAGTGCAGGTCGGTGAAGGTGCCGCCGGCGTTGAACAGGAGGCCCGCCCACAGCAGCGGCAGCGTGATGCTGTCGGGGAGGAAAAACGTGTCGAGATCGATGAAGGTGAGCGCGATCATCGCCCACGCGAACAGCAGGGCGCCGAACGCGGCGGCGCTCAATCCGTAGCGCCAGGCAACGTATCCGGCGAGCGCTCCGGACAGGGCCTCGACGACCGGATAGCGCAGCGAGATCGCGGCGCCGCAATGGGAGCACTTTCCCCTCAGGGCGATGTAGCTTGCGAGCGGAATATTCTCGAGCGCCGCTATCATGTGGCCGCACTGCGGGCAGGCGGAGCGCGGCTTGACGAGATCGTAGCGCTCGGCGGGCGGGGAAGGCGTGCCGGCGAGCTCCGCGCACTCGGAGCGCCACCTCCGTTCGAGCATCTTCGGCAGGCGGTGGATGACGACGTTGAGGAAGCTGCCGACGATCAGGCCGAACAGCGCTGCGACGGTGACGAGAAACGCCGGATACGCGTAGAAGGAAGCGGGAAACATCAAGGATTCAGGAATCGGGATTCAGGATCCAGAGAACGCCATCGCGCTGTTTCCCTGAATCCCCGTTCCTCGATCCCGAATCCTGCCTTTAGACGGCCTGGCCCATCTTGAAGATGGGCAGATACATGGCGATGACCATGCCGCCGATCAGCGTGCCCAGCACCACCATGATCATGGGCTCCATCAGGCTCGACAGCGCCTCGACCGCGTCGTCCACTTCCGCCTCGAAGAAGTCGGCGACTTTGGACAGCATGGCGTCGAGCGAGCCGGCCTCCTCGCCGATCGCCACCATCTGGATCACCATGTTGGGGAAGACATCGGTGCCCTGCATCGAGGAGGTGAGGCTCGAGCCGGTGGAAACCTCGGCCTGGATCTTCTTGGTCGCCACGTAATACTCGTAGTTGCCGGAGGCGCCGGCTACCGATTCGAGCGCCTCGACCAGCGGCACGCCGGCAGCGAACATGGTGGAGAGCGTGCGCGCCCAGCGCGCGATGCACGAGATGCGCACCAGGTGGCCGAATACCGGCACCTTCAGCAAGACGCGATCCATGAAGATCTGCATTTTCACCGAGCGCTTCCACGTCCAGAAGAAGGCGTAGATCCCGCCTCCGACGCCGAGGCCGAGGGCGTACCAATACTCGACGAAGAAATCGGATATCGTCATCACGAACAGCGTCGGGCCCGGCAGGTCGGCGCCGAAGTTGGTGAACACCTGCTTGAACGCCGGGATCACGAAGATCATGATCACCGCCGTGATGACGATCGCCACCACGACGATCGCCATCGGGTAGAACAGCGCCGCCTTGATCTTGCTTTTGATGGCGAGGATCTTCTCCTTGTAGGTCGCGAGCCGGTCGAGCAGCGAGTCGAGGATACCGGCAGCCTCGCCCGCGCCGATCAAGTTGCAGAAGAGCCCGTCGAAGTAGAGCGGATGCTTCTCGAACGCCTGCTTCAGGCTCGCCCCGGTCTCGACGTCGGTCTTGATCTCCATCAGCAGGCGCGCGACCCGCGGGTTGTTGTGCCCCTTGCCGACGATGTCGAAGGCCTGCAGCAGCGGCACCCCCGACTTCATCATGGTCGCCAACTGGCGGGTGAAGAGCGTGATGTCCTTGTCCGTGATCCGGGTGCCGCCCCGCGTCTTTTGCTTCTTGATCTCGACGACCCGGATGCCCTGGCGGCGCAGCGTGGCGTTGACCTGGGCCTCGCCGCTCGCGCGCATCTCCCCGCGCACGGTCTTGTTGCCCTTGTCGGTGCCGACCCAGGTGAAATTGAATTCCTTGACGTCCGGCTTTCTCGCCGCTGCCGCTGCCGTGGCCATGGAAGGCTCCTGATTGCCCTAATGAACCAATAAGTTAGGTACGAAAGTTCACAAAATGATGCACGTCTTGCCGGTCTTTGTAAAGCCCAGATTGCACAGTGGCACGCACCCGCCGCTCAGGTGCGGGCGGGCGGAACGACGCGCACCGCCTTTACCACCCGGTCCTGGGTCTGGACGATTTCCAGGGGATGCCCCGCGATCTTGACGCTGGTGCTCGGCTCGGGCATGGATTGCAGGTGCTCGAGAATGAGGCCGTTCAACGTCTTCGGCCCGTCGAGCGGGAAGCTGAAGCCGAGCTTGCGATTCAACTCCCTCAGCAGGGTCGCGCCCTCCACCAGGTAGCTTCCGTCGGGCTGCTTCACGAAGCCCCCGGTCTGCAGCGGGGACTGCGTGGTGAACTCGCCGATCATCTCCTCGAGGATGTCCTCCAGCGTGACGAGCCCCATCAGCTCGCCGTACTCGTCCACCACCAGGCTCAAACGGTCCTGCTGCTCCTGGAAGTTCTGCAGCTGGGAGAAGAGGGGCGTGCCGGCCGGAACGTAGTTGGGCTCGCGCACCAACTCGCGCAGCTTCTCCTTGGTGAGCTCCTCGTTCTGCACCAGGTTGAGGACGTCGCGCACCCGCAGCGCGCCCAGCACCTCGTCGAGGTGCCCCCGGTAGAGCAGCACCCGCCGGTGATGGGAGGTGGCCATCTGGTGCCGGAGGGCGTCGAGCGGCGCGTCGAAATCGAATGCCTCGATGTGGTTGCGCGGGACCATCACGTCGTCCACCGTGATCGCCTCGAGGTCGAAGAGGTTCAGCAGGATGCTCTGGTGCTTCTGCGGCAGGTAGCTCGTCTCCAGCACCAGCGTGCGCAGCTCCTCCACCGACAGTTTCTGATCGCGGTGGCCGGAGACGTGCTTCAGGCGCAGCAACCCGAGCAGCATCTGCACAAACAGATTGACGAACCACACCACCGGCTGCGTGACGCGCAGGAGCGGCGTCAACACGTACGCCGCCGGCAGCGCGATGCGCTCGGGATGGGTCGCGCCGGCGATCTTCGGGGTGATCTCGCTGAACACCAGGATCACGAAACCCGCCACCGCGGTCGCCACGAACAGCGAGAACTCGCTCTGGCCGAGATAGCGCTCGGCGATCAACCCCACCAGCAGTGCGGAGGCGGCGTTCATGAGGTTGTTGCCGAGCAGGACCACGCCGAGAAACTTGTCGGTCCTCGCCAGCAAATCGGAAACAAGCCGGGCGCCGCGGTGACCGCTCTGAACGAGGTGCTTCAGGCGGTAGCGGTTGATCGCCATCATGCTGGTCTCGGATATCGAGAAAAACCCGGAGACGACGAGCAGCACGATCAGAGTGACGTAGAGCGTCGACAGGGGGATGGCTTCCACGGGACTCTCGCGCGGTGGTGAGGGAATTTTGAGTATTCAGCGGCGCGCCGGGGGCGTCAAGCCGCGGTCATCATTCCGGAACTAGCGTCCCAGAATAACCTCGACGACGAACCGGCTGCCGATGTAGGCGAGCACCAGCATGAGAAAGCCGCTGAGCGTCCAGCGCACGGCGACGCGCCCCCTCCAGCCGTAGAAGTGCCGGCCGCCGAGGAGCGCCGCGAAGATGATCCAGGAGAGCACACCGAACACTGTCTTGTGACTGAAGCGCGCCGCCTGGCCGAACAGCTCTTCCGAGTAGAGGACGCCGGTCGCGAGCGTTGCCGTGAGCAGGATGAAGCCCGCCCAGATGATGCGGAACAGCAGTGTTTCCATCGCGAGCAGCGGCGGCAGCCCCTGCAGCGCCCGCGGCAGGCTCCCGTCGTGCAGGCGGCGCTCGAGCAGCGCCATCAGGAGCACGTGGAGCGATGCAATGGTGAAGAGGCTGTAGGAGAGCATCGCGATCAGGAGGTGGACCTTGAACACCAGGAGATCGGTGTTGGGCAGCGGCCTGACCGAGGGCAGCACGGCCGGCATCAGCGAGGCAGCCGCCGCCACCGGCAGTACCAGCGACTGCAGTCCTTCGAGCCGGTAGTAGAAGTTGCCGGCCCAATAGATCAGCACCGTCAGGAAGAGGATCGCCGACACCGCGTTGCCGACGCCCAGATGCAGCCCGTCCGGCGCGAACATCGCGCGCGCGGTGAGCACGGCGTGAAGGGCGAGCGGCACGAGCACGGCGTAGTGCTCGAAGGCGCCGGGAAGGGCGGCGGGCGCGGCGACGCCGGCCGTCGGGCTGCGGCGGATGCGCCAGACGTAGAGTGCAAGCGCGCCGTAGAGCAGGGCGTTGACGGCGTAGGGTAAAATCTCCGGCACCTTTCGAGTCTACACCAACCCTTTCCCGTGTTCGACCATCTGACGGAGCGCCTCGCGCGCGTGATCAAGACGCTGCGCGGCGAGGCGCGACTCACCGAGTCCAATATCCAGGAGGCGCTGCGCGAAGTGCGCGTCGCGCTGCTGGAGGCGGACGTCGCGCTGCCGGTGGTGAAGTCCTTCGTCGAGCGCGTGCGCGCAAGAGCGCTCGGCGAGGAGGTGATCGGGAGCCTCACGCCGGGGCAGGCGGCGGTCGGCGTGGTCTACCGCGAGCTGGTCGCGCTGATGGGGGAGAAGAACGACGCGCTCGACCTCGCGACGCAGCCGCCCGCCGTGATCCTGCTCGCGGGGCTGCAGGGCTCGGGCAAGACCACGACGGCGGGGAAGCTCGCGCGCTGGCTGAAGACCGAGCTCAAGAAGAAAGTGCTGCTCGCGAGCTGCGACGTCTACCGTCCGGCGGCGATCGAGCAGCTGAAGACGCTGGCGGTGCAGGTCGGTGCCGAGTTCTTCCCGGCTGCGGCGGGCGAGGCGGTGGTGGACATCGCGACACGGGCGCTCGGCCACGCGCGCACGCACTACGCCGACGTGCTGATCGTGGACAGCGCGGGGCGGCTCGGGATCGATGAAGCGATGATGCGCGAGATCGCCGAGCTGAACGCCGTGCTGAGGCCGGTCGAGACGCTGTTCGTGGTGGACTCGATGCAGGGACAGGACGCGGTCAACACCGCGCGCGCGTTCGCCGACGCGCTGCCGTTGACCGGCATCATCCTCACCAAGCTCGACGGCGATGCGCGCGGCGGCGCGGCGCTGTCGGTGCGCGAGGTGACCGGCCGGCCGATCAAGTTCGCGGGCGTGGGCGAGAAGCTCGACGCGCTCGAGCCGTTCCATCCCGACCGCATGGCCTCGCGCATCCTCGGCATGGGCGACGTGCTCTCGTTGATCGAGGACGTGACGAAGAGCGTGGACCGCGCGCAAGTCGAGAAGCTCGCTCAGAAGGTGAAGTCGGGCAAGGACTTCGACCTCGAAGATTTCAAGCAGCAGATGGTTCAGATGAAGAAGATGGGCGGGCTCGCCGCGCTCGCGGACAAGCTTCCCGGAAACCTGGCGCAGCTCGCCCAGGGCGCGCCGGGGATGGACGACAAGGCGATCCGCCGCCTCGAGGGCATCATCAATTCGATGACGCGCGAGGAGCGGGCGCGGCCCGAGCTCATCAAGGCCTCGCGCAAGCGCCGCATCGCGGCGGGAGCCGGCGTGACCGTGCAGGAGGTGAACCGCCTGCTCAACCAGTTCGAGCAGGCGCAGAAGATGATGAAGATGATGTCATCGAAGGGCGGCATCGCCCAGATGATGCGCTCGATGAAGGGCATGTTCCCGGGAATGCGCTGAGGAGCGGCATCGCATTCCCAAGATGAGTGATTCGATCAAGGTGCAACTGCGCGTCCCCGCCCTCGCCCCGTTCCGCATCCGCAGCTTCCGCTTTCAGTGGCCCGCCGATCTCGCCACCTCGTGGGCGTTCGAGATGGAGACGCTGATCCTCGGCTGGTACGTGCTGGTCGAGACGCAATCCGTGCTCATGCTGACGGTGTTTGCGTCGCTCCTCTACATCGGCACGTTGCTCGCGCCGATGTTCGGCGTGATGGGCGACCGGATCGGCCACCGCAACCTGCTGTGCGCAATGCGCGGCCTCTACGCGACGCTGGCGACGATACTCATGTCCGTCGCGTTCCTCGGCATGGTCACGCCGGCGATCGTGCTCGCCATCACAGCGGTAATGGGCCTGGTGCGGCCTTCCGATATCGGGATGCGCGCGGCGCTCGTCGCCGAAACCATGCCGGGCGACCGGCTGGTGGGAGCGATGAGCATCCAGCGCACGACGCAGGATTCCGCGCGAATCGCGGGGGCCCTGACCGGGGCGGGGCTGGTCGCAATGCTCGGCATGGGACCGGCCTACGCAGTGGTCGTGACCTTCTACGTGACCAGCGTCCTGCTGACCTTCAAGGCGGTGAGCTCCCGACCCCTGCACCACGCGGCGCGGGACGCCTCGGGCGAGCCTCTGCGCGCATCGCCGTGGCGCGATCTCAGGGAAGGGTTTGCCTACGTTTGGAACACGCCTCACCTGCTCGGGGCGATGTGCTTTGCTTTCCTGCTCAACCTGACGGCTTTCCCGCTGTTCACCGGGCTGCTGCCGTACGTGGCGAAGGAGGTCTACTCTTCCGACCAGACGACGCTCGGCTACTTGGTGGCGGGCGCTTCCTTCGGTGCGCTGCTCGGCTCGGTGGTGCTGAGCCGGATCGGGCACGCGGTCCGGCCGGCGCGCATGGGGCTCGTCTTCGGCACGGGCTGGTACGCCCTGCTCATCGTGTTCGCGCACACGCCGCACCCCGTGGCCGGCATCGCGGTCCTGATAGTGACCGGGGTCGTGCAAAGCCTGGGCCTCATCCCGATGTCGGCGATGCTGCTGCGCAACTCGGACGTGCGCTACCGCGGCCGCGTCATGGGATTGCGGATGCTCGCGCTCTACGGCAACCTGCCCGGGCTGCTGATCTCCGCGCCGCTGATTGCCCGAATCGGCTTTCCCATGACGGCGACGCTCTATTGCGGGATCGGCCTCGTGTTCACCGCCGTCATCGCAATCCACTGGCGCACGCACCTGTGGCGGCGCAATGCGCCGGCCAACATGCGCTGACGCTGCATTACCCCAGGTTGAATCGTTTGGACCGGATGAAAGCGCCGAAATCGGCGCGCTCCGGCACCGAGTACTGGCGGGCCTTGTCCTCGGACCAGCCGTAAAACGGGACATCGGGATAACGATTGGAATAGCGCTGCTTGCGATACGGCAGCAGCGCGTGCCGGCGCCGGTCGTAGGCGTCGATACTCTCCCTGGCGCCGGACTCGTCGTAGCGGTCCACGTGCACGGTGACTTCGAGCGGCAGGCGTGGCGTGATGCGGCCGGTCTCGGCAGGATAGCCCACGCACAGGCCCGCTACCGGAAACATCCAGTCGGGCAGCTCGAGCATCCGGCAGAGCTCATGCGGGCGATTGCGCACGTGACTCACCGGGCAGGCTCCGAGCCCAACGGCTTCTGCCGCCCGGATGAAGCTCATCATCACGAGCGCGGCGTCCACTGCCGCGTTCAGGAAGTGATCGAGGTGGTCGTTGGCGAACGGCTTGCCGCGCCAGCCGCCGATTTGCCGGATGCGGCGATTGTTGGCGACGAACACCAGGAATACCGGCGCGTCCGCGATCCACGGCATGTCGGGGATGCCGTCCGCGATCGCCTTTACCTTCGCGTGATCGGCGACGTGAATCACGTCGGCCTGCTGCAGGTCCGATTTCGATGGCGCGGAGAACGCGCACGCGAGGAGCAGGCGCAGCAGCGCCGGCTCCACCTCACGGCGGGCGAATTTGCGGTGCGACCGGTGCTCGGCCATGCGCGCGAGCTCGTCGAGCCCGGGCAGTTCGGGGTCGATTGCGTGCGCGGCGCCGAAACGCTCGGCGAGCGCGGCTTCGAGGCGTTGCGGGGCGGAGCGGGGCGGGGTCATGGCGGTGTCCCTTCAAAGGAGGCAGGATGTTACCGCAACGGCTTGCGAGAACGCCAAAAACTGGCGTAAAATCACGCCCTTTCCGCATTTTCTGGTCAGGAATTATCCATGGTAGTGATACGTCTGGCACGCGGCGGCAGCGTCAAGCGCCCGTTCTTCAATATGGTCGTGGCCGATTCGCGGCGCGCGCGCGACGGCCGCTTCATCGAGCGCATCGGGTTCTACGATCCCAAGGCGCCGGAAGGACGCGAGCGGTTGCGCATCGACGGCGCGCGGTTGACGCATTGGAAGGGCAAGGGCGCCCGGCTTTCCGACACCGTGGCGCGGCTCGTCAAGCAGCTTGGTGCAAGCAAGACCCCAGCCTGAAAGAATGGTCGTGATGGGGCGGATCTCCGCTCCATTTGGCGTCAAGGGCTGGGTCAAGGTCCAGCCGAACACCGCGGCGGCGCGAAATCTGCTGGCCTACAAGACCTGGTGGGTGGAAGGCGACGGGGACTGGCGGAGCATCGCGATTACGGAAGCACGGGTGCACGGCACCGCGGTGGTCGCGAAGCTCGAAGGCTGCGAAGACCGCAATGCCGCAGCCGCGCTGCGCGGGAAGGATGTGGCGGTGCCGCGGACGGCGCTGCCCGGGACGAAGAGCGGCGAGTACTACTGGACCGACTTGATCGGCCTCGCGGTGATGAACGGAGCCGGGGAGACGCTCGGCCGGATCGCCGGGATGCTGCGGACCGGCGCAAACGACGTGCTGGTGGTGGCCGGTGAGCGCGAGCGGCTGATTCCGTTCATCGCGGACGTGATCCGGGATGTGGATCTCGCCGCCGGCGTGATACGGGTCGAGTGGGACGCGGATTTCTAGGCCATGTACCAGTTCGACGTGGTCACGCTGTTCCCGGAGATGTTCGAGTCCGTCACCGGGAGCGGGGTGACGGGACGGGCCCGGGAGCGCAAGCTCTACGAGCTGGTGCTGTGGAATCCGCGCAGCTTCGCGGCCAACAGCTACCGCACCGTGGATGACCGCCCGTACGGGGGCGGCCCCGGGATGGTGATGATGGCGGAGCCGCTGGAGAAGGCGCTCACGGCGGCGCGCCAGCGGCAGAAAAGCGCGGGCGTGACCCGGGCGAGAACGGTTTATCTCTCGCCGCAGGGACGCCCGCTCGAGCACCAGCGGGTCATGGAGTACGCGGCGCTGCAGGGGTTGACGCTCCTCTCCGGCCGTTACGAGGGCGTGGACGAGAGGCTCATCGCCCGTGCGGTCGACGAGGAGATCTCGATCGGCGACTACGTGCTGACGGGGGGCGAGCTCGCGGCGATGGTGGTGATCGACGCCGTGGTGCGGCAGATGCCCGGGGCGCTGGGCGACGCGGAATCGGCGGGGCAGGACTCGTTCGTGGACGAGCTGCTCGATTGCCCGCACTACACCCGCCCCGAGGTCTACGAGGGCGCAGCGGTGCCGCCGGTGCTGCTCTCGGGCAACCACGCCGAGATCGCGCGCTGGCGGCTGAAGCAGGCGCTCGGGCGCACGTGGCGGCGGCGGCCGGAGCTGCTCGAGAAGCGGGGATTGAGCGACGAGGAACGCAAGCTGCTGGACGAATACAAGCAGGAGAACTGACCATGGATATCATCAAGCAACTGGAAGCCGACGAGATCAAGCGGCTGGGAAAGGACATTCCCGAGTTTTCGAGCGGGGACACGGTGGTCGTGAACGTGAGCGTGGTCGAAGGCGACCGCAAGCGCGTCCAGGCCTACGAGGGCGTGGTGATCGGCAAGCGCAACCGCGGGCTCAATTCCTCCTTCATCGTGCGCAAGATCTCCTCCGGCGAGGGCGTCGAGCGCACCTTCCAGACCTATTCGCCCCTGATCGCGAGCATCGAGGTCAAGCGGCGCGGCGACGTGGGGCGCGCGAAGCTCTACTACCTGAGAGAGCGCACCGGCAAGAAGGCGCGCATCCGCGAGAAGCTCGTGGCGGGCGAGGAGATCGTCCCGGGCGAGAGCCAGGAATAACCGGCGCATCGAGACCGAAAAAGGCGGCGCGAGCCGCTTTTTTTGCGCACCGGCGGGCCGTCCAGACTGTAGACCCTGGCGGCGCGCCGCGTGATCGCTTGAAATCGAGCCCGCTTGCGCGCTAGCATTGCTCCCATAAGAACGGGTTCCGTCGCAATTCCCTGTCCATAACGGTTCGGCGCGCGCGCCTGACCGCTTCAGGAGTCGAGATGATTCAGGTTCTGGTTCACGACAAGAAGGACACCGTCGGCGTCATCGTGGTCGAGGGCGTCAAGGCCGGGCAGGAGCTGACCGGCTGGGTGATGGAAGACGACTCGACCATCAAAGTGAAGGCGCTAAACGATATCCCGATCGGGCACAAGCTCGCGCTGAAGGACATCGCCAGCGGCGAGACCGTGATCAAGTACGGTTTCGACATCGGAAAAGCCGTGGCGCCGATCAAAAAGGGCGAGCACGCTCACGTCCAGAACATGAAAACCAAGCGCTGGTGAGGCGCGTTAGCGAGCGAGCCATCAGCCGTCAGTCGTCAGCCGTCAGTCATCACGAGGCAGAGCAATGATCTCAGCGAAATCCACCTTCCAGGGCTACCGCCGCGAAAACGGGCGCGTGGGCATCCGCAACCACGTCCTCATCCTGCCGGTCGACGATCTGTCCAATGCCGCTGCCGAAGCGGTCGCCAACAACGTCAAGGGCGCGCTGGCGATCCCGCATCCCTACGGCCGGCTGCAGTTCGGCGCCGATCTGGATCTGCACTTTCGCACGCTGATCGGTGCGGGGTCGAACCCCAACGTCGCCGCGGTCGTGGTGATCTGCATCGAGGAACAATGGGCCAAGCGCGTCGTCGACGGCATCGCCAAGACCGGCAAGCCGGTCACCGGCTTCGGCATCGAGCTCCACGGCGACCACGACACGATCATGCGCGCCTCCAAGGTCGCGAAGGAATACGTGCAGTGGGCTTCCGAGCTGCAGCGCGTGGAGTGCCAGGTGAATGACCTGTGGGTCTCCTGCAAGTGCGGCGAATCGGACACCACTTCCGGCTGCGGCTCCAATCCCACCGTCGGTAACGCGTTCGACAAGCTCGAGCCGTTCGGGGTGACCATGTGCTTCGGGGAGACGACGGAGATCACCGGCGGCGAGAACATCGTCGCCGACCGTTGCGCGACCCCGCAGGTGCGCGAGGCGTGGATGCGGGTGTTCAACCGCTACCAGGAGGTCATCGACCGGCACAAGACCAGCGACCTGGTGGACTCGCAGCCGACCAAGGGCAACATCGCCGGCGGGCTCACCACGATCGAGGAGAAGGCCCTCGGCAACATCCAGAAGATCGGCAAGAAGTGCAAGATCATCGGCGTGCTCGACAAGGCCGAGACGCCCACCCGCCCGGGGCTGTGGTTCATGGATTCGTCCTCGGCGGCGGCGGAGATGGTGACGTTGTGCGCGGCTGCCGGCTACGTCGTGCACTTCTTCCCCACCGGCCAGGGCAACGTCATCGGCAACCCGATCCTCCCGGTCATCAAGTTGACCGCCAATCCGCGCACAGCGCGCACCATGAGCGAGCACATCGACCTCGACGTGTCGGGCCTGCTGCAGCGGCAGAAGAACATGGACCAGTGCGGCGACGAGCTGCTGGAAGCAATGCTGCGCACCTGCAACGGGCGGCTCACCTGCGCGGAGGCGCTCGGCCACCGCGAGTTTGTTCTTACGCGCCTGTACGAAAGCGCGTAAGCTCGTTAAGTGGCGATGGCCACTCTACGGGGAGCGGACATCGTCGCCCGCGCGCTCGCGGCCGCGGGCGTGCGGCACCTCTTCTCCCTTTCGGGCAACCAGATCATGCCGGTCTACGACGCAGCGCTCGAGGCGCGGCTCGCGATCGTGCACGTGCGGCACGAGGGCGCGGCGGTGCACATGGCGGATGCCTGGGGAAGGTTGACGGGCGAGCCCGGGGTCGCGCTCCTTACCGGGGGACCCGGCCACGCCAACGGCGTTGGCGCGCTTTACACCGCGCTTGCCGCCGAATCCCCGATGGTGCTTCTGTCCGGACATGCGCCGCTTGCCGAGCTCGGCCGCGGGGCGTTCCAGGAGATGCGGCAGGCTGACCTTGCCGCGCCCGTGACCAAGGACTCGTGGACGGCAGGCAGCGCCGCGACGCTCGGTGAGGATATGCGGCGCGCGCTCAGCGTCGCCCGCTCAGGCCGCCCCGGGCCCGTGCATGTGAGCCTGCCGTTCGACCTCCTCGAGGCGCGAGTCGCCGCCGACGCAATCGCCTCCTCCCCGCCCGCGGCGCTCCCGGTGCGGCGGCTCGGCGAATCCGCGGCGGAGGCCGTGTGCGCGGAACTCGCGCGCGCGCATCGTCCCCTGATTCTGGTGGGCCCCGCGATGGCGAACGGAGCAGGGCGCACCGCGCGCGAGCGGCTGGCGGAGGCGACCGGCACGCCGGTGGTGTGCATGGAAAGCCCGCGCGGCGTCAACGATCCCGCGCTGGGCGCCTTTGCCGACGTGCTGTGCGAGGCCGATCTCGTGGTGCTCCTCGGCAAGCAGCCGGATTTCACGCTGCGCTTCGGAGCGGCGCCGGCGCTCGCCGCGGATTGCCGCTTCATCGTCATCGATCCCGAGCCGGCCGCGCTGCAGCGTGCTTTGAAGACGCTCGCTCCCGCGTCGCGCGTGCGGCTCTCTGCGGTTGCCGACCCGCTCGCCGCCGCGGAAGATCTGGCCGCACGGGCGCACGCGGGCGCCTCGCGGCAATGGGCGCAGGATGTACAGACGGCCATCCGGTTCCGGCCCGCGGAATGGAAGACCCTCGCCTCGCGGGCGGAGGGGCCGCTCCACCCGGTCGAGGTCGGCCGCGCGGTGCAGCGGATCCTGGACGGCGCGCGCGACGCGGTGCTGGTCGCCGACGGCGGGGAGTTCGGGCAATGGGCGCAGGCCTGCACGAGCGCCCCGGCGCGGCTCATCAATGGCCCCGCGGGTTCCATCGGATCCGCCATTCCTTTCGCGCTGGCCGCGCGCCTCGCGCAGCCCGATGCGGCGGTGATCGCGCTGCTCGGCGACGGCACCTTCGGCTTTCACCTCTCCGAAATGGATACCGCGGCGCGCGCGCGGCTGCCGTTTCTCGCCGTCGTTGGCAACGACGCCTGCTGGAACGCCGAGCACCAGATCCAGCTGAGAACCTACGGCCGCGACCGCGCGCACGGCTGCGAGCTGCTGCCAACGCGCTACGATCAGGCGGTGACGGCACTCGGCGGGCATGGCGAGCACGTGGCGCGTGCCACCGACCTCGCGCCCGCGCTGGAGCGGGCCCTCGCCTCGCAGCGGCCGGCGTGCGTGAACGTCATGATCGAGCGCGTGCCGGCGCCGACCGTCGCCCGCGGCGCCGCAGCGCGCGCCGGCGCGGCGCATTAGGGGGATTGCGTGAGCACTCTGAGCATATCGGTCTGGCGCGGCCAGGAGTCCGGGCGCTACCAGGAGTTCGAAGTGCCGCGCCTCGCGAGCCAGACGGTGCTCGATGTCGTCACGTTCATCCAGCGCGAGCTCGATCCGACGCTGGCGTATCGCTACGCGTGCCGGGTGGGCATGTGCGGCTCGTGCGCGATGACCGTGAACGGGCGCGCGCGCTGGACCTGCCGCACCCACGTCGACAGCGTCGCGCAGGGGGAACGGCTCGAAATCGCTCCCCTGCGCAACCTGCCGGTGGTGCGCGATCTCGTCACCGACATGACGGAATTCTTCGACAAGTGGGCGGGCGCGCATGGCCGCTTCCGGGGCAGCGCGACCCGCAAGGACGAGTTTGCGCAAGTGCCGCCCGGCTCGCCCGCGCGGCAGCTGGCGGACGCGGGGATCGAGTGCATCGGCTGCGGCGTTTGCTACAGCTCGTGCGACGTGGTCGCCTGGAACCCGGCATATCTGGGGCCCGCGGCGCTCAACCGCGCCTGGACGCTGGTGAACGATGCGCGCGACACCGGCAATCGCGCGCGGCTCGCGGCGGTGGCGGGCGATGCCGGCTGCCACGCCTGCCACACGCACATGAGCTGCAGCGAGCGCTGCCCGAAGCAAATATCGCCGACGGCCTCCATTGCCGGGCTCAAGCGGGCGACCGCGCTCGCGGCGCTGAAGGGCGAACTCTGACATGTACACCCGGGCGCAGGTCTTGTTGTGGACAGCGCAACGGGCGAGCGCGGTGGTGCTGGCAGTGTGCGTAATCATCCACCTGGTGACGATCATCTACGCAATCCGCAACGGGATCACGGCGGCGGAAATCCTCGGCCGCACGCGCGGCAGCTACGCATGGTGCGGGTTCTACGCGATTTTCGTTGCCGCGGTTGCGGTGCACGCACCCATCGGCCTGCGCAGCGTGCTCGCGGAGACGCTCAACTGGCGCGGCGCGGGCCTCGACTTGACCGTCCTCGCGACGGGTCTCGCGCTCGCGCTGTGGGGCTTCCGCGCCGTCTACGCTGTCTTCGTATGAAAAGCGACTTCCGCGCGCGCAATCACCCCGCCTACTGGGCGTTCCTCGCGCACCGCGTGTCCGGAGTGCTGCTTTCGCTCTTCCTTCCGCTGCATTTCTGGGCGCTCGGCCGGGCGCTGCAGGGGGAGGCGGGGCTCGACGCGTTCCTGCGCTGGAGCGAGCAGCCGCTGGTGAAATTTGCGGAGACGGTCTTGGTGCTGCTTCTCGCCGCGCACCTGACGGGCGGGCTGCGACTGCTCGCGCTCGAGTTCCTGGCGTGGCGCGACTGGCACAAGAGCCTGCTTGCGCTCGCCGCGGGCGTCACGCTCGCGGCCGGGCTGGCCTTTCTGCTGAACGTGATCTGACCTGGGGGACTGCATGGCGCGACGGCCGAACTTCCTCGTCATCCTGATCGACGACCTGCGCTTCGACGAGTTCGGCGCGGGCGGCCATCCGTACATGAAGACGCCGCACATCGACCGCATCGCGCTTGAAGGGGCGATCTTCGAGCGCGCCTTCCACACGACGCCGATCTGCTCGCCCAACCGGGCCTCCATCCTCACCGGCCAGTACGCGAGCCGCCACGGCATCATCGACAACGTCGCGCGCGATGCGGCGAGCCACCGGCTGCCGAACTACCACCTCGAGCTGAAGCGGCTCGGCTACGAGACCGCGCACATCGGCAAGTGGCACATGGGTAACGACGGCAAACCGCGCCCCGGCTACGACCACTGGGTGAGCTTCGACGGCCACGGGCGGTTGAACGACCCGAAGCTGAACGAGCAGGGCGAGTACGTGCAGCGCTCCGGCTACATCACGGACATCATGAATCGGATGGCGGCGGATTTCGTCAGCCGCGTGCACGACCGGCCGTGGTCGCTCTTCTTCGCGCACAAGGCGGTGCACCCGGACGCGGAGCAGGCGGCCGACGGCACCTTCAGGATGGACGGCTACCGCCCGGCCGAGCGGCACAAGGACTTGTACCGCGGCTGCGTGTTCCCGAAGAAGCCCAACATGCTCCCGACCGCCGAGATCGTGAAGAGCAAGCCGGCGTGGGAGGAGGCACTGCGGCTGCGGACCAACGCGCAATCCCGCGTGCTGCTCGACGCGATCCACGCCGGAGAGCAGGAAGAGATACGCCTGCGCGCCTGCATGATGGCGGCGGTGGACGAGGGCGTGGGCATGCTGTTGGAAGCGCTGCGGAAATCCGGCCAGCTCGACGATACCTTCATCCTGTTTTTCGGCGACAACGGCTACTTTTTCGGCGAGCACGGGCTGGGACCTGAGCGCCGGTTCGCCTACGAGGAGGGCATCCGGGCGCCGTTCATCGCGCGCTATCCCGGGCGCATCAAGGCCGGCACGCGCGTAACGGACCTCGTCATCTGCCAGGACATCGCGCCGACGCTGATCGAGCTTGCAGGCGGGAAAGCCGGGCCGCAGATCCAGGGGCGCTCGCTCCTGCCGCTCTTCACCGGAAGGAAAGGAAAAAGCGGCGCGGGCTGGCGCAAGGCGTTCCTGATGGAGTACTGGGCCGAGAACGCCTACCCCTGGTTGATCGGCATGACCTACAAGGCGGTGCGCACGGAGCGCCACAAGTACATCCGCTGGGTGAACCGCAGCCGGGACGGCGAGCTCGACGAGCTCTACGACCTCGACCGCGACCCCTACGAAATCGCGAACGTCATCAACCGGCCCGCGTACCGACGCGTGCGCGAGAAGCTGCGCCGCGAGCTGCGCCGGCTTGTGGTCGAAGCCGGGGGCCTCTAGCGGCGGCGCGCCTTGCTGCCGTAAAGGCCATGGAGTAAGGTTAGAAGCAAATAGCCGTTTGATCACAACCCGCTCGCAGGAGGATCGCATGCGTATCGCGAAGTGGACTTCGCTTTTCTTGGCACTGGTATGGTCAGGTGCCGGCTTTCCCCAGGACTATCCGGTTCGACCGGTGCGCATCATCGTGCCGTTTTCGCCGGGCGGCGCGACCGACATCGTGACGCGCATCGTCGCCCAGCGGCTCACCGAGACCTGGGGGCAGAGCATCGTGGTCGATAACCGTGCCGGCGCGGGCGGCAACATCGGCGCCGAAGTCGCCTCGAAGGCGACACCCGACGGCTACACGCTGTTCATGCCTTCGGGCTCGGTGGTCACCGCGAACAAATACATGTACCGGAAGCTCAACTGGAACCCCGACAAGGACTTTGTCGCGATCACCAACTGCGCGAGCGGCCCGCAGATCGTCGCGGTGAACTCGGGCTTCGCGGCCAAGAGCATCAAGGAGCTGATCGCGATGGCGAAAGCCAAGCCGGGCTCGATCAATTTCGGCTCGGCCGGCATTGGCACGCAAACTCACCTCGCGGCGGAAAACTTCGCGTACACCGCAGGTATCGACGTCATCCACATTCCCTACAAAGGAGAGGGCCCGGCCCTGGTCGATCTGGTGGCCGGACAGATCAACTTCCTGACCCCAAACCTGTCAGCCGCGATCGGGTTCGTCAGGCAGGGCAAGTTGCGCGCGCTCGGCGTGACCAGCAGGCAGCGCAATGCCCAGCTGCCCGATGTCCCGGCGGTGGCGGAGACGCTGCGGGGCTTCGAAAACCTCGGCTGGTTCGGCCTGGTTGCGCCGGCCGGCACGCCGCAAGCGGTGATCACCAAGGTCCAACGCGATGTCGTGGCCGTGTTGAAAAGCCCCGACGTGAGGAAGCGCTTCGAGGACCTCGGCATGGTTCCGGTCGGCAACACGCCCGCGGAATTCGCGAAAGCGATGCTTGCCGAGTCGGGGCACTGGGCAAGGGTCATCAGGGAGCGCAAGCTGCAGCTCAACTGAGCGGTCGGCCGGTTCCGGTGACGACTGGCGACTGACGAGTGAAGGTCGATCTCAAACAGGTCGAGGAGGCAGCGAAGGAGCTCTACATCCGGGCCCTCAAGATCCTGCCGCCGGACATCAAGCAGGGCCTCGACCGGCTCGACGCGTCCGAGACGAGCGCGCGCGCGAAGAAGGTCCTCGGCACGATCATCAAGAACGTCGCCGTTGCCGAAGCGACGGACAACCTCACCTGCCAGGATACCGGGGTGCCGATCTACAACGTCACCATCGGGCGCAACGTCCAGGTGGACGGCGTCGATCTCGAAGCCGCGATTACCCGAGGCTGCGCCCGGGCGACGAGCGAGCACCCCTTGCGCTCCTCCGTCGTGCACCCGATCACCCGCGTCAACGACCAGACCTCGTGCGGGATCCGCATCCCGGCGATTCACTTTGCCTATTCCGAGCGGCCGGAAGAGCTGACGATCCAGATGATCCCCAAGGGCAGCGGCTCGGAGAACAATTCCTGGCTCAAGATGGCGGTGCCGGCCGAAGGGGTGGACGCGATCAAGACCTTCGTCGTGGATTGCGTGCTCGATGCGGGCGGCAAGACCTGCCCGCCGACCATCGTCGGCGTCGGCATCGGCGGCAGCGCGGATCTGTGCGTCGCGCTCGCCAAGCTCGCCGCGATCCGTCCGCTCGGCACGAAGAGCGAGGACGCGGAGGGCGCGAAGCTCGAAACGGAGCTCACGCGCGCGGTGAATCAGCTCGGGGTCGGCCCGCAGGGGCTCGGCGGCGACTCGACCGCGTTCGCCGTTCACGTCGAGCTTGCGGCGACGCATATCACGATGAACCCGGTGGCGGTGAACATGCAGTGCCACGCCGCGCGCCGTGCCTCGGCGACGTTCACGCCGAAGGGCATGACCTACGGTTTCTAGAGGTGCGATGGCGCACTACGACTTCGCGACGCCGGTGACCGAGGAGCAGGTGAGGGCGCTTCGCGTGAGCGACACCGTCACGCTCAACGGCACGCTTTATGGTATCCGCGACGCAACGCTCATCCACATGTTCGACCGCGGGCGGAAGACCCGTTTCGACCTGCGCGGTCACGCGCTGATCCACACCGCTCCCAACGTGAGGTGGGTGGGCGAGACCAAGGCCGCTCCGACCGGCTACGCGCCGGTGTGCGTGGGCACCACCACCAGCGCCCGCATGGAGCGCTTCACGCGCCCGCTGATGCGGGAATACGGCGCGCGCATCTTGATCGGAAAAGGCGGGCTCGGGGAAGGCTCGCTCGGCGCTTTCAGGGAACTCGGGGGTGCCTATCTCGCGGTCATCGGCGGCGCTGCCGCGCTCGAGACCACCTGGGTCGAGGCGATCGAGGAGGTGGACCTCGACGACCTCAATCCGGAGTCGCTGTGGAAGTTCCGGGTGAAGGGCTTCGGCCCGCTGCTCGTGGCGATGGACGCTCACGGCGGAAGCCTCTATACCGAAGTCAACCAGGCAGCGCGGGGGAAACGCGCCGCCGCGCTCGCCTCCCTTGGCGTGAAAACCCGTTGAAGCGGCTGCGGACCGACGTCCTCATCCTCGGCTCCGGCGGCGCGGGGCTGTTCGCCGCGTTGCACGCGCGCGAGGCCGACCCCTCCCTTTCCATCACCGTGGCGGTGAAGGGACTCCTCGGCAAGTGCGGCTGCACGCGCATGGTGCAGGGCGGATACAACGTCGCGCTCGCCCCGGAGGACTCGGTCGAGCGCCACTTCATGGACACGATCGAAGGCGGCAAGTGGCTCCCGGACCAGGAGCTCGCGTGGACGCTGGTCACGGTCGCGATCGAGCGCATCCGCGAGCTGGAGAACGAGCTCGGCTGCTATTTCGACCGCAATCCCGACGGCACCATCCACCAGAAGGCGTTCGCGGGGCAGACCTTCGACCGCACCGTGCACAAGGGCGATCTGACCGGCATCGAGATCATCAACCGCCTCGCCGAGCAGGTGTGGGCGAGCGGCATGGCGCGGATGGAGGAGCACCGCGCGGTGGAGCTCATCAGGAACCGGAGCGGCGACGCGCTCGCGGGCGTGCTGATGGTGGACGTGAGGAGCGGCGAGTTCGTCATGGTGCAGGCGAAAGCGGTGCTGCTCGCGACCGGCGGCGGCCCGACCATGTACAGGTACCACACGCCCTCCGGCGACAAGACGTGCGATGGACTGGCGATGGCGCTGCGCGCGGGGCTGACGCTGCGCGACATGGAGATGGTGCAGTTCCACCCGACGGGGTTGCTGGCGGGGCCCGGCACCCGCATGACGGGCACCGTGCTCGAGGAAGGCCTGCGCGGCTCCGGCGGCTACCTGCTGAACGGATCGCACCAGCGCTTCATGCACGACTACGACCCCAAGGGCGAGCGCGCCACGCGCGACATCGTCTCGCGCGCGATTTTCAGTGAAATGCGCGCCGGCCGGACGACGCCCCACGGCGGCGTCTATATCAGCATGGGGCATCTCGGAGCGGAACGGGTGCGCCGTGAATTCAAGGGCATGGTCGAGCGCTGCGCCGATTGCGGCTTCGATCTCGCCGGAGGCCTCGTGGAAGTGGTGCCGACCGCGCACTACATGATGGGCGGCGTTGTCTTTCGCGGCGACTGCACGACGGAGCTGCCGGGGCTGTTCGTCGCGGGCGAGGACTCGGGCGGTGTGCACGGCGCGAACCGCCTCGGCGGCAACGGCGTCGCCAATTCCACCGTGTTCGGCGGCATCGCGGGAGAAGCGATGGCGCCGTGGGTCCGGCGCCATGCCACGCTGCAGGAGCCGGACGAGGCGGCAATCGATGCCGCGATCGCACGCGCCCGGGCGCCGCTCGGCAAGCGCGCGGGCGACCTCAATGCCATCCGCGAGAAGCTCTACGATGTGATGTGGGACGACGTCGGCATCGTGCGTGACGCCGCCGGTCTGGCGCGGGCAGAGGGGGCGCTCGAAGAGCTGGAGGCGCGGGTCGATGCGGCCGGCGCAGGCGGGACGGATCTCGCCTTCAACCTCACCTGGCACGACTGGCTCAATTTGAAGAACCTGCTGCTGGTCTCGAAGGCGATCCGCGCCTCCGCCATGGCGCGGGAGGACTCGCGTGGCGCGCACTACCGCTCGGATTGTCCCGACGTGCGCGATCTCGACCGCTCGCGCTATGTCTGCGTCGGCTGGCACGACGGCCGCTTCGAGATCTCCACGCGCCCGGTCGAGTTCACGCGCGTGAAGCCCGGGGAGACTTTGCTCAAGGAGGCGGCCGCCGCCTGATTGGAGGAGGAATGACGAATCGCTCGTCTGCATGGATAGGAGTGCTCGTTTGCCTGACCGGACCGCCGTCGCTGGCGCAGGACTACCCGTCAAAGACCGTCCGGCTCATCGTGGGCTTTCCCGCCGGGGGTGGCAGCGACATCATCGCGCGGCTGGTCGCGCAGAAGCTCACCGGCGCGCTTGGCCATCCAGTGATCGTCGAGAACCGCCCGGGCGCGAGCGCCAACATCGCCGCGGAGATCGTGGCGAAATCCGCGCCGGACGGCTACACGCTGCTCTTTGGCAACTCGTCGCTTTCCATAAGTCCCGCAGTGTTCCGCAAGCTCAGTTACGACCCGGTGCGGGATCTCGTGCCGATCTCGATGGCCTCGTCCTATCCGTTCGCGCTCGCCGTCCACCCGTCGCTGCCCGTGAGGAGCGTGAAGGAGCTCGTGGCGCTCGCAAAGGCGAAGCCCGACGCCCTGGCCTACGCCTCGGCCGGCGCCGGGACGATGTCGCACATGGCGATGGAGTTGTTGCGGCTGAGTACCGGCGGCTTGAAGCTCCAGCACCTCCCGTACAAGGGCGCGGCACCCGCCTCGGTGAGCCTGCTGTCCGGGGAAACCCAGCTCGCATTCCTGGTGATGCCGGTGGCGGCTACGCAGGTCAAGGCTGGCAAGCTGCGCGGGCTGGGAGTTGCGGCACCCGCGCGCTCGGCGGCATTGCCGGAGATGCCGACGATGCGGGAAGCCGGCGTCGCAGGCCACGAGGCGGTGCAATGGAACGGCTTCTTCGCCCCTGCACGCACGCCGCAGACGGTGATCGACCGTCTGCACCGCGAAGTGGCGAAGACAGTGCACCTTCCGGATGTGAAGCGGCGCTTCGAAACCGAGGGTGCGACGCCGGCGGGCACAACTCCCACGGAGTTCGCCGCGTTCTTCCGCTCGGAAGCGTCGAAATGGGCCGACGTGGCGAAGCGCTCGGGAACCAGGCTCGACTGAAACCAGCGATCGCGTTGCCACGTTGAAGCTGCCGGTTGACGAAGCGGCGGAGCTCGCGGTGCGGGCGCTGAAGCGCGCGGGTGCCTCGCGGGCGACGGCGCAGGCCGCGGCGCAGGCACTCGTTGCCGCCGAGATCGAGGGACTCTCCGGGCACGGACTCTCGCGCGTTGCGCTCTACGCGCAGCATCTGCGGCAGGGCCGCGTCGACGGAAAGGCAAGACCGCGGGTTGTCAGAAAGAAGGGCGCTGCCTGTCTCGTGGATGCGGCAGGCGGCCTGGCGTTCCCGGCCTGCGCCCTGGCGGTCAAGGAAGCGGTGAAGCGCGCGCGGCGCTACGGCGTTGCGTTTGCCGGAGTCACCAACAGCCATCACTTCGGCGCGGCCGCCTATCACCTTGCGCCCGTGGCGCAGGCCGGGCTCGTCGGCCTCGCTTTCACCAATTCGCCGTCCGCGATCAACCCCTGGGGCGGCAGGAAGGCGTTCTTCGGCACCAATCCCATTGCCGCCGTCTTTCCGCGCAAGGGCGCCGATCCGATCGTCGTGGACCTTTCGCTCACGGAAGTCGTGCGCGGCAAGATCATGCTCTACGCGAAAGAGGGGAAGCCCATTCCGCTCGGCTGGGCGGTGGACAAGGATGGCAATCCCACCACCGACGCCAAAGCTGCGCTGACCGGGAGCCTCTCCGCGATCGGCGGCGTCAAGGGAACGGCACTGGCGCTGATGGTGGAGATTCTCTCCGTCGCGCTGACCGGCGCCGCGTTCAGCTTCGAGAACGATTCCTACTTCGAGCCCGGAAACAAGCCCCGGATCGGCCACGCCATCATCGCCGTGGATCCGGATGCACTGGCGGGCGCGGAATCCTATTTCTCGCGCGTGGAAGTCATGATCTCGAGCATGCTCGCCGACGAAGGCGTTCGTCTTCCCGGCGCCCGCCGCCAGCGGGCCGCTGCCCGCGCCCGCGCCGAGGGCATCGAGATCAATGACACCCTTCTTGCCGAGCTGCGCCAGCTCGGCGGACGCGCGTCCACATCATGACACCACCGTTCCGGCGGCTGATAAACTTGCACCACCGGCCTGACCAGACTATGGAACGTTGACATGTACGACCTCACTCTCACCCCGGAGCAGCTGGAATTCCGCGAGACGGTGCGCGACTTCGTCGAATCCGAGATCAAGCCCGCCGCGCTCAACCCGAAGCGGCTGGAGCCGTTCGAGAAGCCGCTGCTCGTGGATCTTCTCGACAAGGCCGCGCAGATGGGATTGCGCACCCTTGCACTGTCCGAGGACGCGGGCGGCGCCGGCGCCGACGGCCTCACCGCCTGCATCGTCATGGAAGAGCTGGGTGCGGGCGACGTCGACGTCGCGGCCGTGCTCGCGCATACCTCGACGCTCGGGCGCATCCTGTTCGACCGCATGATGGCAACCGGGCAGCGCAAGCGTTTCCTGCCGGATTTCGTCAAGGATGACCGCTACCACCTCGCATACGCGGGGCGCGATCCCGGCGCCGGTCTTGGCTGGAGCTACCACCGTCCACTGGCCGAAGACGGCGCCGTACCCGCCGCGCTGAAACAGGGCAATGACTGGGTGATCAACGGTACGCTGGCTTTCGTCGCGAACGCCACCATCGCGAAACTCTTCGTGGTCGAGGTGCGGACCGATTCGAAAAAGACCGGCGCGGACGGCCTTGCCACGCTGCTCGTGCCGCGCGGCACGCCGGGCCTCACGGTGCGCGAGCCCTTGAGGGCGGTAGGCGAAGCCATCCGCTGGCACCACGGGGCGGGTGCCGGCATGGTGTTCAAGGATTGCCGCGTGTCCGCGGACCACGTGCTCGGCGAAGGGGCGAAGAGCGCGGGCGCGCTCGCCGCAGAGCTCGCGCGCAGCGTGCCACAACTCGCGGCGATCAATCTCGGGCTCGGCCGAGCGGCGTACGAAGCCGCGGTGGACTACGCCAAGCTGCGCCGGCAGGGCGGGCGCAACATCATCGAGCACCAGGCGATCGGAACCAAGCTCGCCGACTGCGCGATCCGGCTCGAGCTCGCCCGCAACATGATCTGGAAGGCGGCCTGGACGCAGGATCGTCCCGAGGCCGTCGCCGACCGCAGCGTGTCCGGGCTCCCGCTCGAGGTCATCGCGCGGGTCTACACGGCGGAAGCGGTCAACGAAGTTGCCTTGCTCGCGGCGGAGTGCTTCGGTGCCATGGGCGTGATGCGCGACATGCCGCTGCAGAAGTACGTGCACGATTCGATGGTGTTCCTGCATTCGGAGGAGACCGACGGCGCGGCGAAGCTCGCCGTTGCCGAAGCGGTGGCCGGCTACCAGCGGCCCGCGGCGGCTGCGTAACATGATGAAGCGCGACACTCGAGCTTTTTCCATTTTGGGGTAACGGTATGGATTTCTCGCTGAACGAAGAGCAGCGCCACTGGCAGTCGGAGGCCAGAAAATTTTCAGACGAGGAGCTGCGCCCGCGCTCGCTCGAGCGCGACCAGATCGAGGGCGGCTTCGAGCCATGGGACTGGGGCATCATCGAGAAGGGCTCGAAGCTCGGATTCCGCACGCTGGCGGTGCCCAAGGAATGGGGCGGGCCGGGGGCGGATTTCGTGTCGCAGGCGCTGGTGATGGCGGAGCTCGCCCGCGGCGACAGCGCGATGTCCAAGGCATTCAGCCAGAACTGGAAATGGAGCCACCTGATCGCCTCCGCCTGCACGAACGACCAGAAGGAGCGCTTCCTGAAGCCGTTCCTGGCGGATCACCGCTACGTGATGGGCCGCGGCATCACCGAGCCCAACGCCGGCTCCGACAACCGCATGCCGCCGGAAGACGATCCCAAGGCCGGATACCGGGTGCGGGCGGTGCGCGAGGGCAACGACTGGATCCTGAATGGCGAGAAATGCTTCATCGCGAACGGCAGCGTCGGGTCGCTCTTCTTCGTGGACGCGCGCACCAACCCGGACGTCAACATCCGGCAGGGGGGCACGCTGTTCATGGTGCCGAAGAGCACTCCCGGCTTCCGCGTCGGCAAGGTGTTCAACAAGCGCGGCTGGCGCTTCTACCAGAATGCCGAGCTGATTTTCGAGAACGCGCGCGTGCCGCACGCGAACGTGGTCGGCGAAGTCGGCACCGGTTCGGTCAAGGCCGGCAAGGGCGACACCACTGGCGGCGACATCTTCGGCGACCTCGAGCTCGCGGCGAACGCGCTCGGCGTGTGCGACGACGCGTGCCAGATGGCGATGAGTTTCGCGAAAACGCACAAGCGTGCCGGCAGGCGCCTGATCGAGCACCAGCTGGTGCAGCTGAGAGTGAACGAGATGCACGCGCTGACCGAGGCGCTGCGCTCGTACGTGATGCGGGTCGCGTGGCAGCACGACCGGAAGGAGCCCTCCGCCAACGCCGGGCTGGTCATGAACTGGTCGACCGACGTCATCCAGCGCGTCACGCGCCTGAACATGGAGATCCACGGCGCCGAGGGCTGCATGATGAACGCGCGCGTGGACAAGCTGGTGCGCGACGCCATGGTGTGGACCCACCTCGCCGGCGACACGGTGCAGCGGGTGAAGGTCCTGAGGCGCATGGACAAGGGATCGAAGGCGGCGGTCGGCGCCAACGCGGACTGAGCCAAACTCCCTCGCCCCCCGCGGGGGGAGAGGGTAGTGTCACGGGGTCGGATCGCGGCTTGCGATCCACGCATTTCCAGGAGAACGCCTATGCGACACCTTGTCCTTGCAAGTGCCCTGATCGCGCTCGCCGGCTGCGGCGTGGACACCGCCACCACGGCGGCGACGGGAGCCTCCATCAAGAAGCAGGAGATGGAGGAAGGCAAGCGCACCCAGGACCGCGCGCGGCAGCGAATCGACCAGATGCAGGAGCAGATGCAGAACCGCGCGCAGCAGGCCGCCGGCAGCGAGAAGTAATGAAAGTGGGGACGGAGCCCGGTTTTCCAGCAAGGTCGCAGCAAAACTGGAAAACCGGGCTCCGTCCCCATATTTCGCTTTTCTGCGCGGGGCTGCTCGCCGCGGCGTGCGCGATGCCGCCGCCGTCCGGCGCTCCGCGCGATGACGCCGCGCTCAAGGTGCGCGTCCATGCGGTCCTCGGGCACCGTGGGCTCGGTCCCGACGCCCTGTCGGTGATCGACAATGTCCTGCGCCACGACGGGAAGCCGCCGCCTGCCGCGCCGCCCATCGTGCGAGAGCTGCTGGCGGAGCCGCTGGCGGCGGCGGACGCCGCCTCGCTGTTCGACCGTACGGTGCCGGGCGCGCTGCAAGATTGGGGACGGGGCCCGGTATTCCAAAATGGGGACGGAGCCCGGTTTTCCGCGGTGATCGCCGGAAAACCGGGCTCCGTCCCCATTTTAGAGCTGCTCGACCCGTATCTCGGCGAGCTCGCGGAAGCGCAGCGCGTCTTGCGGTCGGCGGCGCGCGGCGACCCGGTTGACACGCAGGCGCTCATTTCGGAGCTCCGCGACAACCTCCCCCCGGCGGACCGGATGCGCGAGATCGCCGGCGCCTACGACGAGCCCGCGCTGCGCCGCGCGGCGACGCTGTTCCTCGATGCGACGGCGCGTTTCGTGCGCTCCTTGCGCGAGAACGGCGCGCGCATCGAGTTCCCGGAACGGGGCGCCCAATTCGACTCGGCGGTGGGCGTGGTGGTGATCGGCACCCGCGCAGAGGATGTGCACTGGCCCGGTGCTGCGGTGATCGTGGATCCCGGCGGCAACGATACCTACCTCCGCGCGCCGGCGGCGGACGGCGCGACCTCAGTGATCGTGGACCTCGGCGGCGACGATCGCTACCGCGGCTCCGACCTCGTGGTGCACGGGCTCTCCGCAATCGTCGATTTCTCGGGCGACGATGTCTACGCGATGGCGGGGCCGGGGCTCGGTGCGGCGATCGCCGGCGCTTCGATCGTGGCGGATTTTTCCGGGGACGACCGCTATTCCGCCGAGCTGCTCGGCGAGGGAGCGGCCGCGTTCGGCGTCGGCGCAATCGTGGACCTCGCCGGCGACGATACCTACCAACTGCGCGCCGGCGGCCAGGGGTTCGCCCTGGCGGGAGGCGTGGGGCTGCTGTGGGACCGGGCTGGAAACGATACCTACATCGCGGCGGGACTTCCCGATGCCTACGGGCGGGGCGGGGGGCTGAGCTTTGCGCAAGGCGCGGCGTTCGGCTACCGCGCTTTTCTCGGGGGCGGGATCGGCATCCTGCGCGACGACGCGGGGGATGATCGCTACAAGGCGGAGATGTACGCCCAGGGCGCGGGCTACTACTACGCGCTGGGATTGCTGTGGGACCGCGGCGGAGCCGACCGCTATGAAGCCGTGCGCTACGCGCAGGGCGCCGGCGTGCACGAGGCGATTGGAGTCCTGCGCGACGCCTCCGGCACCGACCGCTACGAGCTTGCTGTCGGCGTGGGGCAGGGCATGGGGCTCGACCTTGCGGTGGGCGTGCTAACCGATGCCGCAGGAGACGACCGCTACCAAGCCGGCCTCCTCGCGCAGGGCGCGGCGACCGCCAACGGGGTCGGCATCGTCTTCGACGGCGGCGGCGCCGATGAGTGGCACGTCGACGACACCCGGCTGGGGTGGGGCCGTGCCGAATGGTTCCGCGAACTGCCGACTCTGGGGCTCCTCGTCTACGATTCGGCGCGCGCCGTCTTCTCGGGCAAGGAAGGCGCATTGTCGACGCCGCCCGACGCGGCCCGGTTTGGAGGACCGCGCGGCGACGCTCCGGTCAGGCACGAGCCGGAAAGCGCGCGCCGTTGCCCGGACGCCGTGGCGACGGTGACCCGATTCTCGATGACTCTGGCGGACGCTTTGCGCGAGCTCGCGCCGTCATTCGCGGGCGGAGCCTTCGAGCCGGGACTCTACGCGGACGTGCAGCGGCGGCTGACGGCGCGCCTCGAGGAGAGCCTTGCCGAGTTGCCGCGCGGCGACTTCGAAGTCGCCTGGTCGTTGAGCGAGGCGCTGCGCTGTGCCGCAGCCGCCGCGTCCGCCGGCGATGCGCAGGTGATGTTGGACGCGATGGAGCGGGTGCTCGCCGCTAAGCCGGCAACACCGTTTGCAGGCGCCGTTGTCGTAGCGCTGCGCGAGCGCCCCGCGCCGCCACAGCAGATGGAGCGCATTCTGGCCACGCTCGATGCGCATCCGTCCTGCGGCCTGCGCTCGGCAGCGCTGCGGCTGCGCGGTGCCGCCGGGGCGGACAAGACCGCGCGCGAACCGGCGCTCAGCGCCGCGCAGGCGGCCCTGCGCTCACCCTGCTGGCGGTTGCAGGCGTCGGCGCTCGCCGTGTTGAGACAGCTGGGCGCCGCCCCGGCCGACACCACCGCGCTGCCTACATTTCTGCGCGGGGCTGCCGGCGATGCAGTGACGAAGTGAGGTTCTCAGTTCACGGCGAAGCAGTAGAGCAGCCCCGCGCCCCCCGATGACCGGAGGTTGTCCTGGCTGCAGCCGCGCGAGGGGTGCGAGGCGTTCCAGGATCGGGACGGCTCGTCATCGCGCAGGCCCGTGCGATCGTGGTGACCGACCATTGCGGCGCCCTCGCCACTCAGCGTCCAGTTGCCGCAGGTCGCCTTGGCGGGGTCGCCTGCAATCGCGGTGCCGTCCGGTTGCGAGCCGGTGAGTATGTCGTGCATGTTGGGCGGGCTTGCGCTGTTGTTGACCCGCTCGCCCTTCTCGGTCAACGCGATCATGCGGTTGATGTTGTTGTTGCCGTGCAGTTCTGCGACGTTGCGTGCTATGAGCCGGCCCTCCTTGTTGTGCCAGGGGCCCTTGCCGATGCGATCGCGGGCGTTCACGGCAGGCTTGCCGTCCGCCGCGCTGGTGCTGAGATAGGCGCGCCAGGTGCGCTTGCCGGCACCCGCCGCGGCCGCGAGCGACTGGCAATGCCTGTCTGCTCCGGCGAGTCCACCGAGGTCTGCACCCTTGCCGAGGCCCACGCTGGTGATGAAGAACGTCATGTCACGCTTTTGCATCTCCGCCGCGGCGCCCCAGCCGGGCGCCAGCAGCACTATGGATACGGCCAAGCGAAGTCCCGCCTTGTCCATCGAATTCCTCCTGAAAGTCGTAAATGACACAGTGACCCAACAAGTCGTTCCGGCGGATATACAGCGGGAATGCCGGATTTATTCCCGGCGTGTCTTCACCTGCCCGCCGCGGCGATTCTCTGCTTGAGCAGCTCGAAATTCGACGGGTCCATCTTGATCTCGCCCCGGTTGATCCGCCGATCGATCGCGAGCACGGCGTCGTTGAACGGCGTCGGGATGCCGAGTTCCTTTCCTTTGCGCGACACGATGCCGGTGATGAACTCCATCTCGCTCTTGCGGCCCTTGATGTGGTCGTGAATCGGAGCCGTGCGCGAGCGGCTCCCCACATGCCGCATCAGGGCCGCGCGCGTCGTCGCCAGGTTCTCGTCGCTCGAGCCCGCGAATTCGTCCGCACGCAGGCCGAAGATGGGCTCGATGCGGTAGCCGATCGCAGCGCCGACCGCGAGCGACTCGCGCCCGATCCCCATGGCGATTTCGGCCATGCCGGGAAGCGCGACCGCCTCGCCGTTGCGCAGCCCCAGCAGCCCGTGCGGCCCCATGGTCATGGTGTTGGCAATGAGCTTCGTCCACTTCGTGCCAAAGATGTTGCCGGACACCTCGCAGCGCGCGACGTTCGACAGGATGGCCTGAATCTCCTTTACGCGCGGGGTATAGAGGCCGTCGAGCTCGCCCACCGCGAACCACGTGCCCTGGTGCGTGGTGTTGCGCTGAACCAGCCCCGGCGTGAAGATCTCTGCGGAGAGCTCGATGCAGCAGCCCACGGTGCGGTTGCGGCCGACGATGGAGGCGATCGAGTCGTCATTCATGCCGTTCATGACGCCGACCAGCACCCCGTCGCTCCTGAGGTAGGGCTTGATGAATTCCGCCAGCCAGCGGTGGTCGTACGACTTCACCGCAAGGAACACGATGTCGAACTCGAGATTGGCCGAGGCGAGATCGCACAGGTGCAGCGCGCGGCGGATCGGCACCTTGATGTCGCCGTCCGCCATCTGGATGTGGAGCCCGGTCGCCTTCAGCGCCTCCACCTGCGCCGGCCACTGGTCGATGACCGTGATGTCGTAGCCCGCCTTCGTCAGGTCGGCGGAGACGCTGCTGCCGATCGCGCCGCAGCCGAGTACCGCAATTTGCTTGGCCACCTTCTGGACTCCCGCGGATTGTGGATGCCCCGGATTCTAAACCGCGACCCGGAAATGCAATATCATCACCGCGAAAGGAGAACCACCATGCTCTGGACCATTTCCTGCACCGACAAGCCGAACACCGCCCCCATCCGGGAGAAAGTCCTGCAGCCCCACCGCGATTACCTGCAAAGCCAGAAAGGCATCCTCGTGCTGGCGGGCGCGACGCAGAACGACGACGGCACGCAGGCGATCGGCAGCCTCTTCATCGTCAACGTGGACAGCCGCGCGAAGGCCAAGGCGTTCTCGGACGGCGATCCGTTCACGAAGGCCGGCGTGTTCGCCGCCATCACGATCACGCGCATGCGCAAGGGGCAGTGGAATCCCGCGGCGGCGGAAGGCGCCTGAGCGCCGCGCGGAGCAGCCGCGTCACTGCGGCTCGATTCCCGCCACCTTCGCCGCTTTCCTGTAGCGGTCGATCTCCCTCACGAGCAGGCCATCGAGCTGCTTGGGATCGAGCGGCCACGGCTCGGCGCCCTCGGCCGCCAGGAATTTCTTCATCTCTCCGTCCGTGAGGATTTTGTTGATCGCGGCGTTGATGTAGGCAAGCCGCTCGGCCGGCAGACCCGTGGGGGCAAAGATCCCCCACCACAGTTCATAGCTGTATCCCGGCGCCCCACCCGCGGCCGCCGGCGGCACTCCCGGATAGAGGGGAGAGGGCTTGGCGCTCGTGACCGCGAGTATACGCACACGGTTCCCCTGGATTTGCGGCGCCAGCGCGGCCCGACTTGAGATCAGCACCTCGATTTCTCCGGACGCCAGCGCCGTGACCGCCAGCGAAATGCCCTTGTACGGGACATGGGTCATCTTGATGCCCGCTGCCGCGGCGAACAGAGAGCCCGAAAAATGGTTGTTGCCGCCCGTGCCGGATGATCCGTAATTGAGCCCCTCGGGGGTGCGTTTGGCGACGGCAATCAACTCCCTCACGCTCTTCGCCGGCACCGATGGATGCACCGCGATCAGCATAGGCGCACGCGCAATCATCGCGACCGGGACGATGGCCCGCGCCGGGTCGAACGGCAGCGTCTTCCGCACCGAGGCGGTGGCCGGATAGGACGAGGTGTGGCCTAGCAGCACGTGTCCGTCCGGCGCGGCCTTGGTGACGAGCTCGGTTCCGATCATGCCGCTTGCCCCGGGCCGGTTGTCCACGACCACGGTCCGCCCCCATGTTTCGCCCAGCCGCCGGGCGACGACGCGGTTGAACACGTCGGTTGAGCCCCCGGCGGTGTAGGGTACGATCAACTGGATGTTCTTCGATGGGAACGCCTGCGCGCCCACCTGTGCCGACGCCATGGCACCGAACAGCACGCACAGGCTGGTGACGACTGACGCCTGTCCTGAGCGGAGTCGAACGGTTTGACGACTGAGATATTTCACGTTTGCTTTCTCCTCGTGGTTATGTGCGGCTGTTGGGTAGTTCACCTGCAATGGGTCTCCCGTCACCCGTCACCGGATGCTCAGTCCCAAGCGGGCGCGCGCCCGGCCGGATTCGCGATGCGGCCATCGGGGCGCTTCAACGCGAAGATGCGTTTCATCTCGTCGTCGATCAGGGTGAAGTCGAAGACGTCCAGGCTCTCGGCCATGTGCTGCGGATTGGACGAGCGCGGGATCGGCGCAATGTTACCCTGCTGCACCAGCCAGCGCAGCGCGACCTGCGCGACGGTCCTGCCTTTGGCGCGTGCGATCTCGGCGATAACCGGGTCCTTGAAGAGCCGCCCGCGGCCAAGCGGGCAGTAGGCGGTGAAGACGAGCCCGGCCCTGCGGCAGAACGCGAGCACCTTCGACTGGTCGAGGTAGGGGTGGTACTCGGCCTGGAGCGTGACGAGCGGCTCCGGGGAGAGGCGCATCGCTTCCTCGGTCAGCGCGATGTTGAAATTCGCGACGCCGATATGCCGCGCCTTGCCCTCCCGTTTCGCCTTCGCGAGCGCGCCCATGGTCTCCGCCAGCGGGATCCCGTCCGTGCTCGGCCAGTGCACGTGCAGGAGATCCACGTAGTTCGTCTGCAGGCGCTTCAAGCTCTGCTCGACCGAGCGCGCGAAGTCCGCGGCGCGGAGGTTCTCGTGCGAGACCTTGGTGCATAGAAAGATGTCCTTCCGCGGCACGCCCGAGGCGCGGATGCCCTGGCCCACGCCCTCCTCGGTGCCGTACTTCCACGCGGTGTCGATGTGGCGGTAGCCGAGCTTGAGCGCCGTCGCGACGATCTCGCCGCAATTGCCGAGCTGCGACGTGCCGAAGCCGATCACGGGAATCTGCGCGCCGTGGGCCGACAGCAATGGAATGACGGGCTGGATCTTCTGCATGTTTCCAGTTTTCGGCGGGCGGAAAGCCCGTAAAATACCATCGTTCTTCAGCGGCTCGCCACACAGATGCTCGAGGCCTTCCAGGCGAAGTTTCCCGCGCCGTTTGCCGTGCTCGGCGTCCGCACCGCCGGCGACAGGCTGATCGCCATCGAGTACCTGCCGCGCGGCGTTGCGACCCTCGCCCCGCTCGATCGCCTCGCCGAGCGCGTGTGCCGGCAGATCGAGCGCTACCTTGACGATCCCCGATTTCACTTCGACTTGCCGTTCGACTACCGCGGCACCGAATTCCAGTGCCGGGTGTGGCGCGCGGTCCACGACATTCCGAGCGGCCGGACGCTCACCTACGTGGACATTGCGCGAGGGCTACGCTCCGCCCCGCGCCCGGTGGGCGGCGCGTGCGGGGCGAATCGCATCCCGCTGGTCATCCCCTGCCATCGCGTGGTCGCAGCCAACGGCATCGGCGGGTTCATGCACGCCCGGCGCGGCCCGGGCATTGAGATCAAGCGCTGGCTGCTCCGGCACGAGGGCGTGAGCCAATCGAGCCTTCGGTAATTGGCTGACAGGTCAATTACCGGTGACCATTTCCCCTCTCCGCTCGGGAGAGGGGGAAGGGGTGAGGGGCTACTTCGGCACCAGCCCGATGTCGCGGGCCACCTTGCCGTACTTGTCGTACTCGCTCTTCATGAGCTTGCTGAAATATTCCGGCGACTCGGTCCAGACCTCCAGCCCCAGCTGCTCCAGCTTCGCGCGCACGTCCGGCAGCTTCATGGCTGCGTTCATCTCCCGGTTGAGGGCGGCGATGATCGGCTTCGGCACGTTGGCCGGCGCGACGAAGCCGAACCAGCCGCCCGAGCTGAATCCCGGAACCGTTTCCGCGATGGTGGGAAAGTCGGGGTAGTTGGGCGCGCGTGTGGCTTTCGCGATGCCGAGGAGCCGCACCCTGCCCGATGTGATAAAGGGGTACATGCCTGTGAACGAGCCGAAGCAGGCGTCCACCCGCCCGCTCATGACCTCGGCAACCATCGGTGCCACTCCTTTGAAGGGGACATGCAGGTACTGGAAGCCGACGTAGGAGCGGAAGAGCTCGGTCGCCATGTGCACGAAAGCGCCCTCGCCGTTGCTCCCGAAAGACACCTTGCCCGGGTTGGCCTTCAAGTATTTGACGAACTCGGCGACGTTCTTGTAAGGCGTGCCGGGGTGCACCACCAGCGCGAGGTAGTTGGTCGCGACCAGCGCGACCGGCGTGAAGTCCTTCAGCGCGTCGTAGGGCACGTTCTTCATCGTGTGCGGGATGACCGACATGTTGCCGCCCTGTCCGCACGCGATGGTGTAGCCGTCGGCGGGCGCCTTCGCGGCCAGCGCCAGACCGATCGTGCCGCCCGCCCCGGGCCGGTTGTCGACCACGAGCTGCTGGCCCAGGCGCTCGCCCACCTTGTAACCGATCAGGCGGCCGAAGGTGTCGCAGGGATCGCCGGCCGGCTGCGGAACGATGACGCGTATCGGCTTGGTGGGGTACTTCTGCGCCATCGCCGTGCCGGCAACGCAGGCGCAGGCGACGAGCAGCGAAACGAGCCGAATGATTGGTTTCATGGTTTTCTCCCTGGCAGACAAGGCACGCTCCGGAGATAATCTACCACTTGTCCGACCTGCGCGGTCGTTCCTATTGGGCATGGCCAACAGGGATTCCGGGATCATCGACGAGTTCTGCGACGCCCTCTGGCTCGAGGACGGGCTCGCAAAGAACACGCTGGAGGCCTACCGCCGCGATCTCGCCCAGTTCGCGGAGTGGCTCGCCGCCGGGCCGGGCAAGAAGCTGCTCGAGGGCAACGTCGCCGACATCCAGGCCTATCTCGGCCATCTGTTCAGGAAGCGGACGCGTGCCTCGAGCGCGGCGCGGCTCCTTTCGAGCCTGAAGCGCTTCTACCGCTACTGTTTGCGGCAGGGACGGATCAAGGCCGATCCCACGCTCAAGATCGACTCGCCCAAACTGCCGCGCGGGCTGCCGAAGAGCCTGACCGAGGAGGACGTCGAGAACCTCCTCGCCGCGCCGCGCGTGGACCGGCCGCTCGGCGTGCGCGACAGGGCGATGCTGGAAACCCTCTACGCGAGCGGCCTGCGCGTCTCGGAGCTGGTCAAGCTGAAGCTCGGTCAGGTGAGCCAGGACATGGGGGTCGTGCGGGTGGTGGGCAAGGGCTCCAAGGAGCGGCTGGTGCCGCTTGGCGAGGAGGCGATCGCGTGGATCAGGCGCTACCTCGGGGAGGCGCGGTCGCAGCTCCTCGGCGCCCGCGCAGCCGACGATTTATTCGTCACCGCACGCGGGGCCGCCATGACGCGCCAGATGTTCTGGCACCTGCTGCGCCGCTACGCCGCGGAGGCCGGCCTCAGGAAGCCGATCTCTCCGCACACGCTGCGCCACGCGTTCGCCACGCATCTTTTGAACCACGGCGCCGACCTGCGCGTGGTGCAGTTGCTGCTCGGCCACTCGGACATCTCCACGACCCAGATCTACACGCACGTGGCGCGCGAGCGCCTGAAGCAGCTGCATGCAAAGCATCACCCGCGCGGGTGATGCGGTGATGCGTCACTGTTTGGAACCGCGCTCGATGGTGATGCCGACCCGCTTCACGTCCTTTTCCACCGCGAGCTTGCTGACGTTCACCTTGACCCACGGCGCCTTGAACTCCGTCATCACGAGCCCGGCGAGGTGCTCGGCGAGGCGCTCGACCAGCAGGAAGCGCTCCTCACGCAGCGACGCCTTGATGCGCTCGATGACCTTGGCGTAGTCGATCGTCTCGCGGATCCTGTCGCTGCGCGGGCGGCCGCCGTCCGGGATGCCGATCTCGAGATCGAGCTGCACCGTCTGCGGCACCCTGCGCTCCCAGTCGTAGACGCCGATCAGCATCTCGACGCGCAGGTCAGTGATGAAGATGACGTCCATTCAAGACCGGTGAGTAGTGAGTGGTGAGCGGAGAAGGGAGCGCGGGCGCCGGCGGGTCGGATAGAATGAGCGGCAATTGTAAGTGAATTCGCATGAGCACTGCATCGGCTGCGCTGCTGGGTTACCTGCTGGGCTCGATCCCGTTCGCGGTGATCGTCAGCCGCGCGTTCGGGCTGCCCGACCCGCGCAGCTACGGCTCCGGCAACCCCGGCGCCACCAACGTGCTTCGGACGGGAAAGAGAGCCGCCGCGGCGCTCACTCTCATCGGTGACGCGTTCAAAGGCTGGCTCGCCGTGTTTCTCGCGCAGCGCATGACGGATGCGGGGGCGGTCGATGTTGCGGTGTCCGCCGCAGCGGTTGCTGCCACGTTCGGCCACATGTACCCGGTGTTCCTGCGCTTCCGCGGCGGCAAGGGCGTGTCCACCGCGGTCGGCGTCCTCGCCGCGCTCGATCCATGGCTCGCGGCCGGCGCCGTCGCAACCTGGCTCGTCATCGCCTTCTTCTTCCGCTACTCCTCGCTCGCCGCGCTGGTTGCCGCGGCGTTCGCGCCGTTCTTCGCGTTCTTTCTCCACGGCATGGGCCGCTTTACGCTGGAGGGGACGGTCGGCGTCACGGTGATCGCGCTCCTGATCGCGTGGCGCCACCAGGCCAACATCCGCAATCTCATCGCCGGTAGCGAGGGCAGGATCGGCGGCGGAAGCTCCGGCTCGGCGCAGAGCTAGGCGCCGTCACGGCCCGCGGTCTCGAGCTCCCAGCGCGGGCGCACCGTGAAGCCCAGTGACGGCTGACGACTGACGGCTGACGAGTGTTCCAGCCGCTGTGCCGCAGCGAACGCGATCATGGCGCCGTTGTCGGTGCAGAACTCGATTTCCGGATGGAACACCTCGAAGCCATGGGCGCGGGCGGCGACGGCGAGCCGGGCGCGCAGGCTGAGATTCGCGCCGACGCCGCCGGCGACCACCAGCCGCTTGAGCCCCGCATGCCGGAGCGCGGCGAGCGCCTTCGCGACCAGCACCTCCACGATTGCAGCCTCGATCTCGGCGGCGAGATCGGCGCGCGCGGCCCCGTCGATCTCGCGTCCCCTGATGACCGTCAGCACCGCGGTCTTCAGCCCGCTGAAGCTGAAGTCGAGGCCCCCGCTCGCGAGCATCGGGCGCGGCAGGTTGAAGCGGCCCGCTGTCCCGCTCGTGGCGAGGCGCGCGAGGGCGGGTCCACCCGGATAGCCCAGGGCGAGAAGCTTGGCCGTCTTGTCGAACGCTTCGCCCGCGGCATCGTCCAGCGTCTCGCCGAGGAGCTCGTAGTCGCCCACCCCGGCGACGCGCATCAACTGGGTGTGGCCGCCGGAGACCAGCAGGGCGACAAAGGGGAAGGCGGGGGCGGGCTTCGAGAGCAGCGGTGAGAGCAGGTGCGCCTCGAGATGGTGCACGCCGAGCACCGGCACGCCGAGCGCATAGCCGAGGCCGTGCGCCGTCGCGGCCCCTACCAGCAGTGCGCCGGCGAGGCCGGGGCCTTCGGTGTAGGCAACCGCCGAAACCTCCCCGAGCCGGCGGCCGGTTTGCTCGAGCAGGCGGCGCGTGAGCGGCAGCAGGCGCCGGACATGGTCGCGCGAGGCGAGCTCGGGCACCACGCCGCCGTAATCGGCGTGCAGGCGCGCCTGCGTGTGCAGGACGTGCCCGAGCAGCCCGCGCGCGCCGTCATAGAGGGCGACGCCGGTCTCGTCGCAGGAGGTCTCGATGCCGAGCACCAGCATGGGGAATAAAATCGGCTTCAAAAATGCCTTATGGGTTGATATAATACGGGTTTTCCCAAAGCCACCCAGGATGCTATGACGACCGTCCGCGTCAAGGAGAACGAACCGTTCGAGGCGGCGCTGCGCCGCTTCAAGCGCACCGTCGAGAAAACCGGCCTGCTGACCGAATTGCGGGCGCGCGAGTATTACGAGAAGCCGACCACGGAGCGCAAGCGCAAGCTCGCGGCCGCGATCAAGCGGCACCACAAGCGCCTGCGCTCGCAGCTCCTGCCGCCGCGGATGTTTTGAATCCGGCCAGGCTGGAGGCGCGAGGCGTGAGGGAGAAACCCTCGCGCCTTTTTGTTTTTTCGGCCGCCAGCCACCCGTCACAAGGCACATGTCTCTGAAGGCCCGCATCAACGATGACGTGAAGGCCGCGATGCGCGGGGGCGATGCCCGGCGCCGCGATGCGCTGCGGCTGCTGCTCGCCGCGGTGAAGCAGCGCGAGGTGGACGAGCGCAGGGATCTCGCCGATGCGGATATCGTGGGCGTCATCGAGCGCATGATCAAGCAGCGGCGCGAGTCGATCGCCCAGTTCGAGAAGGGCGGGCGGCAGGACCTCGCGCAGAACGAGAAGTTCGAAAGCGACCTGCTGCAGGGCTACATGCCGCAGGCACTGTCGGACGCCGAAATCGCAGCCGCAGTAGCGGAAGCCATTTCCGCGGCCGGGGCGAGCTCCCCCGCGGACATGGGCAAGGTGATGGGTGCTCTGAAGGGCAAGCTCGCGGGGAAGGCCGATATGGGAAAGGTTTCCGCGCTGGTGAAGGCGAAGCTGGCAGGGTAGTTGCTTCCGCCGGCGGCGTACCGGCTGCCGTATCATTTTCTAGTTACTCCTCGTTTGCGCGAGGCTATACTCGCCTCACCCGCACATGATTCCTCAGTCCTTCATCCAGGAGCTCCTCGGGCGGGTCGACATCGTCGAGGTCGTGGACCGGCACGTGAAGTTGAAGCGCGCCGGCGCGAATTTCGTCGCGTGCTGCCCGTTTCACAGCGAGAAGACACCCTCGTTCACGGTCTCGCCCACGAAGCAGTTCTACCATTGCTTCGGCTGCGGCGCGCACGGCACGGCGGTCGGCTTCCTGATGGAGCATGGCGGCATGGGCTTCGTCGAAGCGGTGAAGGAGCTGGCCCGGAGCCTGGGGATGACGGTGCCCGAGGAGCGCACCGAGACCGGGCGCCGCCGGGCCGAGCAGGGCACAACCCTCTACGAGGTGCTGCTGCGCGCGGCGAGCCACTACCGGACGCAGCTGAAGGACGCGGAGCACGCCATCGCGTACCTCAAGAAGCGCGGGGTCTCCGGCGAGATCGCCAAGCGCTTTGGCATCGGCTACGCCCGGGACGAATGGCAGGGCCTGGCCGCGGCGTTCACCGATTACGACGGCAAGGCGCTCGCCGAGGCCGGGCTGGTGAAGGTGAACGACGACGGCCGGCGCTACGACGTCTTCCGCAACCGCATCATCTTCCCGATCGTGGATGTGCGCGGCAACGTGATCGGTTTCGGCGGCCGGATGCTGGGCGAGGGCGAGCCGAAGTACCTCAACTCGCCCGAGACGGCGGTGTTCGAGAAGGGGCGCGAGCTCTACGGCCTCTACCAGGCGCGGCGCGCGATCCGCGACGCCGGCCGGGTGCTGGTGGTCGAGGGCTACATGGACGTGGTCGCGCTCGCGCAGTCCGGCATCGAGTACGCGGTGGCGACCCTCGGCACGGCAACGACGCCGCTCCACGTGCAGAAGCTCCTGCGCCAGACCGACGAGATCGTGTTCTGCTTCGATGGCGACGCGGCGGGCCGCCGCGCCGCCTGGCGCGCGCTCGAAGTGAGCCTCCCGCAGCTCGCCGACGGCAAGGGGGCGCGGTTCCTGTTCCTGCCGGAAGGCGAAGACCCGGACACCTACGTGCGCCGGCACGGGAAGAGCGCGTTCGAGGGCCTGTTCGGGCGCGCCGTGCCGTTGTCGAGATTCCTGATCGACGAGGTCATCGGGCGCGTGGACCTTGCCACCGCCGAGGGCCGCGCCCGCTGCGTCCACGAGGCGAAGCCGCTGCTGCGGCAGATGCCGGCGGGCGCTCTCCGCCTTCAGCTCGCGCGCGAGCTGGCCGAGAAGTGCCGCCTGACGGTCGATGAGCTGATGCAGCTGTGCGAGCTTGGGTCCACGCCGACGCGGCCCCAAGGTGCGCCGGCGCGTCCGGCGCGCACGCCGCCGCCGCCGCTGGCACGGCTGTTGCTGCGCCTGCTGGTGTCGAACCCGGGGTTCCTTGCGCAGCTCTCGCCGGAGCGGTGCGCGATGCTGGTTGCGCCCGAGCTGGCATCGGTGGCGGAGCTGGTGGATGCGTTGAGGGAGTCCGGTGCCACCACGCCGGCAATGTTGTTCGAAGCCACCCGCGAATCGCAGTACGCCGCGCTCTACCAGGAGGTGGCCGGCGAGACGCTTGCCGTCACCGGTGACGAGAACTCAGCGCTCGCGGATCTCAACGGGGTGTTCAACCAGCTGGAGCTGCTGCAGGTCCGCACCGAATTCGAGCGCTTGAGCGCCGGCGTCGAGCGCAGCGACCTTGCGCGCAAGCGCTTCCAGGAAGTCGCGCGGCGCCTGGACGAACTGAAACGGGCCACGACGGGCTCGCGTCAGGAAGTTTGAATGGAACCGCGGGTTGAAGTGTTGGCGCCTTGTCCCCAAGTAATAAGGTTGTTCCAGCCGGGTCGAGCTGGCGCAGAAATTGCTTTGGCGACAATCAGTTGCCGCGTAACTTTGGCGTGTAGGCACGGTCGAACGAGAGTATAATCCGCAGCTTTTTTCAGGCGTGTTCACGGGGATCAGCGAGAGATGGCGAAATCGAGGAAAGCGAAGGCAAAGGCCGGGGCGCGCAGGAAACCTGCCGCCAAGACCCGCAGCGTGGCGAAGCGCGCGGCCGGGTCGCGCGTAAAGCACGCCGGCAGCCGGCCGCGGCAGCTGGTCCTGAGGGCGAAGGCAGCGGCGAAACCCCTGGCCAAGGGCGTAGTGCAGCCCAAGGCGCCCGGCAAGGTTCCGCAGCGGATGGACAAGGCGGCGCTGAAGAAGGCGCTGCTCGATGAACGCATCGCGCGCGCGCAGGCGCAAGCGCAGGCACAGGCGAAAGGCAAGGGTGGCAAGCGCTCCACGCGCGGGCTGACCGCAAGGGAAAAGGCGCTGGTCAAGGAGTTCGAGCGCCGCGAGCTCTCGCCCGCCGATGCCGAAGCGCGGCGCACCCGGCTGAAGAACCTGATCGTGCTCGGCAAGGAGAGGAGCTACCTCACCTACGCCGAGATCAACGACCATCTGCCCGACGACATGCTGGACGCGGAGCAGATCGAGAACATCATCAGCATGATCAACGACATGGGCATCCAGGTCTACGACGAGGCCCCGGATGCCGAGTCGCTGCTGATGTCGGAAGCGACGCCCCCCGTGGCCGACGAGGAAGCGGTCGAGGAAGCCGAGGCCGCGCTGTCCACCGTCGATTCCGAATTCGGCCGCACCACCGACCCGGTGCGCATGTACATGCGCGAGATGGGATCGGTGGAGTTGCTCACGCGCGAGGGCGAGATCGAGATCGCCAAGCGCATCGAGGACGGGCTGCGCCACATGATCCAGGCGATCGCGGCGTGCCCCACCACCATCGCGGAGATCCTCGGATTCGCCGAGCGCATCGAGAAGGACGAATTCCGCGTGGACGAGCTGATCGACGGGCTCATCGATCCCCACGCGAAGAGCGAGCCGATCCAGGAGCTTGCCGAGGACGACGAGGACGTGGAGGAGGAGCTCGAGGCCGCGGAAGAGGACGACGAGGAGGACGCCGCCGCGCAGACCGCCGACCAGCTGAGGATGAAGGCCGACGCGCTGAAGCGCTTCGCGGTCATCCGCTCGCTCTACGTCCGGATGACGCGCGCGCTCGCGCGCAACGGCCCGCGCAGCCGCGCCTACCTCCAGGCGCGCGACGCGATCCTGGAAGAGCTCATGAAGATCCGCTTCGCGGCGAAGCAGATCGAGGCGCTGTGCGACTCCATCAGGAGGCTCGTGGAGGAGGTGCGCAGCTACGAGCGCAGCATCATGGACCTGTGCGTGAACAAGGCGGGGATGCCGCGCCCGCACTTCATCAAGGAATTCCCGGGCAAGGAAGGCAACCTCCGCTGGATCAAGGGCGAGATCGAGGCGCGGCACCCGTGGAGCGAGGCGCTCGAGCGCTTCGAGCCGGCGATCGTGGAAAAGCAGCAGAAGCTGCTGGCGCTCCAGGACCGCGTCGGCATCCCGATCAAGGACCTGAAGGAGATCAACCGCCAGATGTCCACCGGCGAGGCGAAGGCGCGCCGGGCGAAGCGCGAAATGACGGAGGCGAACCTGCGCCTTGTGATCTCCATCGCCAAGAAGTACACCAACCGCGGGTTGCAGTTCCTCGATCTCATCCAGGAAGGCAACATCGGCCTCATGAAGGCGGTGGACAAGTTCGAGTACCGCCGCGGCTACAAGTTCTCGACCTACGCCACGTGGTGGATCCGCCAGGCGATCACGCGCTCGATCGCGGACCAGGCGCGCACCATCCGCATCCCGGTGCACATGATCGAGACCATCAACAAGATGAACCGC
>Ga0210102_1000016_pt1 | contig 55135 bp, 58 predicted proteins | sample RushOxbow_ThreeS_4_FD_185563 | JGI IMG/M metagenome (GOLD analysis project Ga0210102, IMG submission 185563) | Wetland microbial communities from San Francisco Bay, California, USA, that impact long-term carbon sequestration -... | ecosystem: Environmental > Aquatic > Marine > Wetlands ...
TAATGCGTTTTGCATCACTGGGGAGCGGCAGCCAGGGCAACGCGCTCCTCATCGAAGCCGGCGGCACGCGGGTGCTGCTCGATTGCGGTTTTGGATTGAGCGAGACCGTTTCCCGCCTGGCGCGGCTCGGCCTGGAGGCGTCGAACCTCGATGCCGTGATCGTCACCCACGAGCATGGCGACCACGGCGGAGGCGTCGCGAAGCTCGCCGTGCGCTTCGATATCCCGGTATACCTGACGCGCGGGACGCTCTCGGCGCTGGGCGCGGAGGGCCGCACGATTCCGCGCCGGGTTCTGATCGACCCCTACACGGCGTTTGCGATCGACGGCATCGAAGTGCGGCCGTTCCCGGTGCCGCACGATGCGCGCGAGCCGGCGCAGTTCGTGCTGTCCGATGGCGCGGTGCGGCTCGGCGTGCTGACCGACACGGGGCAACCGACGCCGCACATCGCGCAGTCGCTGTCGGGAGCGAACGCTCTCGTGCTGGAGTGCAATCACGACCTCGATATGCTGCTGGGAGGCCCGTATCCGGCACATTTGAAGAGCCGGATCGCGGGCCGGCTCGGGCATCTCGCCAACGCGGCGTCGGCCGAGCTGGTGCGGGCGATGGACTGCAGCCGCCTGCAGCATCTCGTCGCGGCGCATCTCTCGCAGACGAACAACACGCCGGAGCTTGCGCGCGCGGCGCTATCCGGCGCGCTCGGCTGCGCGCCGGAATGGATCGGCGTAGCTACGCAGGACGAAGGATTTGGCTGGCGCCAGATCCTGTGAAGGATGAAGGCAGGCGCCTAGCGGGCCGCGGGCCGCGTCCCGTTCTTTTCCCAGCAGAACACGCGCAGCGGCGGGATGTTCAGCATTTCGAGCTCGACGCGCTTCAGCTCCAGGTCCGTGCCGCACAGCTGGGCGACCCGGTCGCGGAGCTGGTATGCGACGAAAATTCCGCCGTGCGCGAGCGCCCTGGAGATGGCATCGAGGATCCGCCGTCCCACGGACCGGTCCATGGTCGAGAAGGGAATGCCCGAGATAACCACCTCCGGGGCGGCCAATCCATACCGGGAAAGTGTCTCCTGCAAGTGCTCGGCGCTGCCCAGGTGCACGATGAGACGCGGGTCCTTGATCCTGCGCAGCAGCCCGTGCAGATGCGGATCGATCTCGATGCAGAGCAGGCGGGCATTCCGCGGCATTGCGCGAAGGATCGCGCGCGTCGTGCCGCCCGTGCCGGGACCGAGTTCGACGATTGTCGTCGCGCCGGCGACCGCGCCGAGCGCGACGAGCCGGCGCTCGAGGAAGCGCGAGCTGGGCACGATCGAGCCCACCCCGCGCGGACTTCTCAGGAACGCGCGCAGGAACGCAAGGCGATTGCTCTCGCCGGAATGGAGTCTGGTCATCAAGCTGCGTAGCGCTTCAGCGCCGCCTCGTCGAATTTGAGCCCCAGTCCGGGCCTGCGCGGCACGGCGAGCTCCCCCCTATCTGGCACCGGCACTTCCTCGAATATACCAAATGTCCAGGGCATATACTCCACCGTCAGGCCGTTCGGAATGGCCGCGATCAGGTGGACGTGGATCTCGGGCACCAGGTGGCTCACGACGGGGAGGTTGTACGCTTCCGCCATCCCGGCGATCTTCAGCCACTGGGTAATGCCGCCGGCGCGCATGAGATCGATCATCACGATGTCGACCGAGTGCGCTTCCAGCATCTGGCGGAACGGCGCGGGCCCATAAAGATACTCGCCGCCACAGACCGGCGTCACCAGCGCGTCCGCGACACGCGCGAGCCCCTGGTAGTCATCGGCGGTGGTGACGTCCTCGAGCCAATAGAGGCGCACGTCCTCGATGCGGGAGCCGATGTCGATCGCCTGTTCCGCGCGCCAGCGCTGGTTGATATCGCACATGAGGTCGATGTCCGGTCCGATGCTCTCACGGAGCCTGCGTATGCGGTCCACCTCGATCGCGGGCGAGGTGTCTCCCGGCAGGGCAAGCTGCGTCTTCATCTGCCGGAAGCCCTTCTCGACCAGCAGCGGCCCCGCTTTCACGAGATGCTCCAGAGGGAAGGTGCGCATCAGCGCGCCGCTGGCGTAGGTCGGCACACGCTCGCGGTGGCCGCCGATCATCTGCCATAACGGCAGATTGTGCGCCTTGCCGCGGATGTCCCACAACGCGATGTCGATCGCGGAGAGCGCGAGCGTGAGAATCCCGCCAGGCCCCGAGCCGGCGGCTGCGGTCCGAAGTTTAGCGGCGACCGCCTCCGTGCGCAGCGGGTCCTCGCCGATCGCGAGCGCTCCGAGCGCGTCCACCGCGCTCTTCAACGCACCCGTCAGCGCCGCGCCGAAGAAGGTGTAGCCGATGCCCTCGATCCCGGCATCGGTGCCCGCGCGCAGCGTGACGAAGTCGCGCGTCGCGCCCGGCTGGGCCGGCCCGCCCGCCAGCGGCTCGTCGACGGGCACGCGCACGACCTGCGTCTGGATTTTTGTGATCTTCATCGGGTGGGCGACGGACGAATGGTAGCAGGTTCGCCTCCGTCATCCGTCACCGCCTATCAGAGTCCACTCGTCCCCGCGCTCACCGCGAGAGCGGAGGCGTCCCAGATTTCCGCATAACGGTCGAGCAATTGTTGCGCCCCGATCACGTCGTTGGCGCCATGGGCCGCCCGCAGGTAGCGATAGTGGAAGCGGTGCACGTAATGGCTCGCATCGAATACGACGAACGGGTCGTAGACGTGCTTGGCCTGGTTGAGCGTCGCGTGGATGCGGACGGCGGCGCTGAACTGCCGGACGAGATCCATCACGCGCGGGTGCTCGCGCTCGATCGGCTCCGCCTCATGCACCACGATGTAGAGGCGGTTGAGGCGGCTCGCGAGCAGGAACTGGCGCAACGCCTCGCAGCGCTGCGCTGAATTCCAGGCGCGCGCGAGCGACCTGTCGAACACCCGAATGACGCGCTGGGTCTGCGGGATCAAGCCGTCGATCAGCTCCTCGTACTCGCGCACGCTCTCGAAACGCCGGTACTGCGCGTTCGGCAGGTTGCCGCTGCGTGCGACGACTCCACTCTTGTCTTCTGCCATCACCGGTCACCGGTCACGGGTCACCGATTGTAAGGTATCCGGAGCGATACCACTGGTAAAGCAGCTGAGCGCTCTCGCGGTCGAGGCGCGCGGGCGGCAACGAGCGCCGATCGGCAAGGCGGGATATCCGCCTGAAGGCGGGGGCGCCGGGCCGATGCGCTTCTCCGTTGATGAAAATCGTCGCCCCCCGGAACAGCATCCGCGTCGGGCCGGCGAGGCGAAGGCCGCGGCGCGCCGTCCATGCCGCGAACGCGCCCTCGGCCAGCGGGCGCAGCGGGCGGGAGAACAGCACGTGGCTCTTGGGCTCGGTGAGGTGGCAACCCAAGAAGCGCACGGCGTCCGCGTCGCTCCAGCGAATACGCCGCAGCATGCCGAGCATCCTGCGCGCCATGTCATCGGCAAGCCATGCCGGGCGCCGCGCGGGCCGCAGCCCACGGTCCGTGTAGGTGCCGTCGAGCCGCAGCTCATCCTGCAGAAACTCCAGGAACCGCGCACCCAGCTCCTGTGCATCCGGCGCGCGGAAGCCGACCGAGTAGGTGATGCAGTCCTCGAGCGCGATTCCGTCGTGTGCGCAGCGCGGCGGGAGGTAGAGCAGGTCGCCGGTCCGCAGTATCCACTCGCGCGCCGGTTTGAAGCGGCGCAGTATCCTCAACGGCGCGCCGGCGACGAGCGCGAGGTCGCGCTGGCGGCTCACGCGCCAGCGCCGCCGGCCCTCGCCCTGCAGCAGGAATACGTCGTAGCTGTCGAAATGCGGGCCGACTCCGCCGCCGCGCGGCGCGTAGCTGACCATCAGGTCGTCGAGCCGCGCGTAGGGGATGAACGCGAACTTGTCGAGAATCTGCTGCGCCGCGGGCAGCACATGGTTGACTCCCTGCACCAGCAGCGTCCACCCCGAGCGTGGCAGCCGACGGAACGCGCGCGGCTCGAACGGGCCGTGCCGCACCCGCCAGCGCCGCCCGTCGCGCAGCACCAGGCGCGCTTCGAGGTCTTCGCGCCCCGCGAGCGCGATCAGCGTGTCCCGCCGCATGATGCCGGCGCACTCCGCCAAGGCACCGCGAGCGAGCAGCGGCTTTTTCTGCCAGTGACGGCGCAAAAACGCGCGCGCGGTCAGCCCGCCCGGGGTAAACGCTTCTGACATAATGAAATGTACTTGCGCAATTGTGTCAGAGGTTCCGGGTCCCGTCATGCCAAATGATGAAATCGTGCGCAGCGCGGGGCGCCGGGAAATTTATTTCGCGGATACCGCTTGACCGCGGCATTCATTGTTCACACAATGAGCGGCACTCCAGTACATCATGCTTCCCGAAACCTTGGACAGCTCCACCATGCTCCAGCCGGGACAGCCGGCGCCGGGATTTGATTTGCCCGACGCCGACATGAACATGGTGAGCCTCGAGAGCTTCCGCAACCGGCGCAACGTCGTGCTCTACTTCTATCCCAAGGACGACACTCCCGGCTGCACCCACGAGGCGATCGAGTTCAGCGAGATGGAGGACGACTTCGGCGCGCTCAAGGCGGTCGTGGTGGGGGTGAGCATGGACGATTGCATGTCGCACGGCGCGTTCCGGGACAAGCACGGCCTCTCGGTCCGGCTGCTTGCCGATGTCGAGGGCGAGGTCTGCCGCCGCTACGGCGTGCTGCACGACAAGGAAGTGGAGGGCCGGAAGAAGCCCTGCGTCGTGCGCTCGACCTTCATCATCGACCGCAAGGGAGTGCTGAAGCACGCGCTCTACGGCGTGAGCCCGCGCGGGCACGCACAGGAAGTGCTGGGACTGCTCAAGGGCATCGGCAAGTGCAAGTAGGAAAGGACACGGTCGTTGGCCTTACCTATGAGTTGACCGATACGGACGGCAAGGTGATCGAGCGGACCGACGGTCCGATCGAGTACCTGCACGGGGGCTACGACGGCATCTTTCCGCTGGTGGAGCAGGCGCTCGCCGGCAAGGTCGTCGGTGAGATCTGCCGCGTCAGGCTCGAGCCCGACGACGCGTTCGGCGAGTACGACGCGGGACTGCTGCATCTCGAGCCGCGAAGCAAGTTTCCCGCGGACGTCGCCGTCGGCATGCGATTCGAGGGGCGCGGGGCCGAATCCGGCACGACGCTCGTCTACACCGTGACCGAAATCGCGGAGGACAAGGTCATGGTGGACGGCAATCATCCACTCGCCGGGCGGGCACTGGATTTCACGTGTACCGTGACCGCGGTGCGCGCGGCGACTCAGGAAGAGCTCGAGCACGGCCACGTGCACGGCGCGCACGGCCACCACCACTGATCGAAGGTACTCCCCTCCTGCCCGAGGGTGAGCCGGGAATTCGAAGAGCATGTCGATCTTCGCAGTTGGCTATTCATCGAGCTGGCGGCGCAGCCGATACAGGAGTTCCAGCGCTTCCTTGGGCGTCAGGGCATCGGGGTCGAGATCGCGCAGCCGGTCGAGCACCGCGCGCTCCTCACCCGCAGGTTCCTCGCGAGTGGCTTTCGCGCCTTTCGTAAACAAGTCGCTCTGCGGGCCCGCCGCGAGCCCGTGCTCCTCGAGCTCGGCCAGGCGCTTGCGCGCGGAGCGGATCACGGATCCGGGAACGCCAGCGAGGCCCGCCACTTCGAGCCCGTAGCTCCGGCTCGCCGGCCCTTCCTCGACGTTGTGCAGGAACACGATCCGGTCCTTGTGCTCCACCGCGTCGAGGTGGACGTTGGTGACCTGGCGAGAATCCCCGGCGAGCCGCGTCATCTCGAAGTAGTGCGTGGCGAAGAGCGCGAGGCTGCGGTTCTTCTCCACGAGGTGCCGGGCGATCGCCCACGCGAGCGCGAGCCCGTCGAGAGTCGAAGTGCCGCGCCCGATCTCGTCCATCAGCACCAGGCTCTGCGGCGTGGCGTGGTGCAGGATATAGGCGGCCTCGGTCATCTCCACCATGAAGGTCGAGCGCCCGCCGGCGATGTCGTCGGCGGCGCCGATGCGGGTGTAGATCGCGTCGAGCGGACCGAGCCGCGCGCGCCGCGCCGGGACAAACGAGCCGCAATGCGCGAGCAGCGCGATCAGCGCCACTTGCCGCATGTAGGTGGACTTGCCGCCCATGTTGGGGCCGGTGACGATGAGGAGCTGGCGCGCCGCCGACAGCCGCGCGTCGTTGGCGATGAAGTGCTCCACCTGGCGCTCCACCACCGGGTGGCGGCCCGCCTCGATCTCGATGACCTGCTCATCGGTAAATTCCGGCGCGCAGTAGCCGGACTCCGTTGCGCGCCCGGCGAAGGCGCAGATCAGATCGGCCTCGGCGAGCGCGGCCGCCGCCCGTTGCAGCGCCGGAATGTGCGCCGCGAGCTTGTCGAGCAGCTCCTCGTAGAGCAGCTTCTCGCGCGCGAGCGCGCGCTCCTGCGCGGAGAGCGCCTTGTCCTCGAATGCCTTCAATTCCGGCGTGATGTAGCGCTCCGCGTTCTTCAGCGTCTGCCGCCGGCGGTAGTCGCCCGGCACCCGGTCGGACTGCGCGCGCGTCACCTCGATGTAGAAGCCGTGCACGCGGTTGTACTCGACTCTGAGATTCGCGATGCCGGTGCGCGCCCGCTCGCGGGTTTCGAGCTGCACCAGGAACTCGCCGCAGTTCGACTGGATCGCGCGCAGCTCGTCGAGCTCGGCATCGTAGCCCTCGGCAATGACGCCGCCCTCGCGCAGGACCGCCGCCGGCTGCGCCTTGATCGCGCCAGCGAGGAGGGCGGTGAGATCGGGTTGCGGCGCGAGCGCGCCGGCGAGTTCAGCAAGGCGGGGGGCCTGGCGCGAAGCGAGCGACGCCGAGAGTTGAGGCAGGCGCTCGAGCGTTTCGCGCAGGCCGGAGAGGTCGCGCGGGCGTGCCGACCTGAGCGCGATGCGCGCGGTGATGCGTTCGACATCCACGCACTGCTTGAGGACAGCGTGCAGCGCGCGCCAGGGCGCGTCCCCCGGCTCACCGGCCAGCGCTGCCACCGCGCCGAAACGTGCCGTCAGCGCAGCGCGGTCGCGCAGCGGGTGGTGCAGCGTATGGCGCAGGAGCCGGCTGCCCATGCCGGTGGCGCAAGTGTCGAGCAGGGAAAACAGCGTCGGCGCCGGCTCGCCTCGCATGGTCTCCGTGAGCTCCAGGTTGCGGCGCGTGGCGGGATCCATCCGCACCCAGGCGCGTGCCTCTTCCACCACCATGCTCCTGACATGCGCGATCGCCGTGCCCTGCGTGGCGCGCGCATACTCGAGCAGCGCGCCGGCGGCGCGCAGGGCAGCGTTGAGGTCGGCCGCGCCGAAGCCGGACAGGTCATGGGTCTCGAACTGCCGGGTGAGAGCGCTCCGCGCCGTTTCGATTTCGAACTGCCATGGCGGCAGGCGTTTCACCGGCGCGGGTGAGCCGTTCAAAAGCTCCGCCGTCGCATCGTCAGGGACGAGGATTTCCGACGGCGCCAGCCGCTCGAGCTCGGCGGCCATGTTGCCGACCCCGGTCTCCATCACCGCGAAGTGGCCCGAAGCGAGCGAGAGCCAGGCGAGCCCCAGCGTCGCGCGCTCGCGCGCGACCGCGAGCAGCAGGTTGTCGCGCTTGTCATCGAGCAGGGCCGCATCGGTCAGCGTGCCGGGGGTGACGACGCGCGTGACCTGGCGCTCGACCGGGCCGCGCGACGCGTTGGGGTCGCCGATCTGCTCGCAGATCGCCACCGACTCCCCGAGCTTCACCAGCCGCGCCAGGTACTGCTCGACTGAGTGGTGCGGCACGCCCGCCATCTTGATCGGCTCCCCGGCGGATTCGCCGCGGCGCGTCAACGTGATGTCGAGCAGCCGCGCGGCGCGCTCGGCATCGTCGTAGAACAGCTCGTAGAAGTCCCCCATGCGGTAGAACACCAGCATGTCCGGGTGCCGCGCCTTGATGCGGAGATACTGCTGCATCATCGGCGTGTGCTTCTCGATCGGCTGGTTCATGATCGCAATGGAAATCCAGACCCGCCTATTTTGCCGGTAACCGAGCGCTCGGGGATAGTTCGAGCGCGCTTTACGGGCCCGCGGGGCGCCTTTAATATCTCCCCGTTACCAGCGGGGCCGGAGCGAATCCGGCGCAGCACGACAGGGAGGCGGTCATGAAACGAATTCTCGCAGCAGCGGCGCTCGCCTGCATGGGCTTCAATCCGGCCGGCGCGGCCGACAAGCTCAAGATCGGTTTCATCAGCACGCTGTCCGGGCCGGCGGCGGCGCTCGGCGTGGACATCCGCGATGGCTTGAACCTCGCGATCAAGCACCAGGGCGGCAAGCTGGGCGGGCTTCCGGTCGACCTGATCGTCGGCGATGACACCTTCAGCCCGGATGTCGGCAAGCAGCTGACCGAGCGGATGCTGAAGCGCGACGACGTGCACATCATGACCGGGATCGTGTTCTCCAACATCCTGCTCGCGGTGGCGCCGGCGATCTTCCAGGACCAGACCTTCTACGTGAGCCCCAACGCCGGCCCGGCGGAGCTCGCGGGCGACCGGTGCAGCCCGTTCTTCTTCAACGTCGCGTGGCAGAACGACAACCTGCACGAGGCGATGGGCAAGCACGTCGCCGACAAGGGCTACCGAAACGTGTACCTGATCGCGCCCAACTATCCCGCGGGCCGCGATGCGCTGAATGGCTTCAAGCGCTTCTACAAGGGCGCGACGTCCGGCGAGGTCTACACCAAGCTCGGCCAGCTCGACTACGCCGCCGAGCTCGCGCAGCTGCGCGCGGCGAAGCCCGACGCGGTCTTCATCTTCCTGCCGGGTGGCATGGGCATCAATTTCATCAAGCAGTACAACGCCGCCGGCCTCGCCGCCGCGGTGCCGCTGTTCGGGCCCGGGTTCTCGGCTGACGAGGACGTGATCCGCGCGGTCGGCGAGGGCATGCTGGGCATGTTCAACTCGTCGCAGTGGAACCGCGACATCGACAACCCGCAGAACCGGCGCTTCGTCGCCGATTTCGAGAAGAATTACGGGCGGGCGCCGACGCTCTACGCCTCGCAGGGATACGACGCGGGGCTGCTGATCGACTCGGCGGTGCGCGCGGTGAAAGGCAGGGTCGAGGACAAAAACGCTTTCCGCGCTGCCTTGCGCAAGGCCGATTTCAAGTCGGTGCGCGGCGCGTTCCGCTTCAACAGCAACCACTACCCGATCCAGGACTACTACCTGCGCCTGATTGCCAAGGACGAGAAGGGACGCCTTACCAATCGCATCGTCGGCACCGTATTCAGGAACCATGCCGATGCGTACGTGAAGTCCTGCAAGATGTAACCACCCCGGCGCTTCGCGCCACCCCTCCTTGAACAGGAGGGGAGTGAGAGAGTATCTCGGATGAACGCGCTGCTGCTGCTCGAGCAGGGACTGAACGGGCTGCAGTTCGGCCTGATGCTGTTCCTCCTCGCCGCGGGATTGACGCTGGTGTTCGGCATCATGGACATGGTCAACCTCGCGCACGGTTCGCTCTACATGATCGGTGCCTACCTGATGGCGACGTTCGCGCAGGCGACCGGCTCGTTCTGGATCGCCCTGCCGCTCGCCATGGTGGCGACTGCGGTGATCGGCATGGCGCTGGAGTCCGGGCTCTTGAGAAAGCTCTACGAGCGCGATCACCTCTCCCAGGTGCTCGCGACCTTCGCGCTGATCCTGATCGCAAACGACCTCGTGCGCATGATTTGGGGCCCGCAGGCGCTGCTGCTGGATGCGCCGCAGGCATTGGCGGGCACGATCGAGATCATCCCCGGCGCGCCGTACCCGGCCTTCCGCGCGTTCATCATCGGCGTTGGCCTCGCGGTCGCGGCGGCGCTCTACTGGATGATCGTGCACACCCGCGTCGGCGCGCTGGTGCGCGCTGGCGCGTCCAACCGGGAGATGGCGCTGTCACTCGGCGTCAACGTGAAGCGGCTCTTCACGCTGGTGTTCGGCCTGGGCGCGGCGCTCTGCGCTCTGGCGGGCGCGATGCTCGGGCCGCTGCTCGCGGTGCAGATCGGCATGGGCGAGAGCATCCTGATCCAGGCGTTCGTGGTGGTCGTCATCGGCGGCATCGGCTCAATCCGCGGCGCGCTCGTCGGCGCGCTGCTGGTGGGCATGGTGGACACCACCGGACGCGCATTCCTGCCGATCCTGCTGCGCGGCTTCCTGCCGAACAATATCGCCGATGCGCTCGGCCCCACGCTCGCGGCCATGGCGGTGTACATCCTGATGGCGGCGGTGCTCTACTGGAAGCCGACGGGGCTGTTTCCCGCGCGCGGGTAACAGCAGTGAGTGGTGAGTAGTGAGTGGTGAGTGGAGGCGGGTAGAGGCATGCGGCTGAGGGCTTCGCAATTGGTGCTGGCGCTGGTGCTGGTTGCGGCGATCGCGTTCCCGTTCGCCGCGCACGCGCTCGGCTGGGACTATTACGTCGGCGTGATGACGCGGGTGATGATCTACGCGCTCGCGGCAACGAGCCTGAATCTCGTGCTTGGATACGGCGGCATGATCAGCTTCGGCCACGCCGCGTTTTTCGGCGTCGGCGCCTACGCCGTTGCCATCCTCGCGCAGGAAGGCGTCACCTCCGCGTGGGCCGCGTGGCCGATTGCCGTGGCCGCCGGCGCGGCGTTCGCCCTCGTGATCGGCGCGATCAGCCTGCGCACGCGCGGACTCTATTTCATCATGATCACGCTCGCCTTCGCGCAGATGCTCTATTACTTCTTCATCTCGCTCAAGGCTTACGGGGGCGAGGATGGCATCAACCTCGCCGCGCGCTCGCGCCTTCCCGGGCTCGACCTGCGCGACGAGACGACGTTCTATTTGCTGGTGCTGGCGCTGCTGGGGGGCTGCCTCTATCTCCTCGGCCGCCTTGCCGCATCGCGCTTCGGGGCGGTGCTGCGCGGCATCCGCGAGAACGAGGCGCGCATGACGGCGCTCGGTTACCCGACCTACCGCTATCGCCTGGTATGTTTCACCGTCGCCGGCGGAGCCGCGGGCCTGGCGGGCGCGCTGATCGTCAACCAGCACGGCTTCGTCAGTCCCGGCCTCCTCGACTGGACTCAGTCCGGCACGCTGCTGATCATGCTGATCCTCGGCGGCGTCGGCTGGCTCTACGGCGGTGTTGCGGGCGCCGCGGCGATGCTGCTGCTGGAGGAAGTGCTGTCGTACTGGACCGGCTACTGGAAGCTCGGCCTCGGGCTCGTGCTGCTCTTCGTCGTGTTGCGCGCGCCGGGCGGCGTCGGCAGCTGGTTCGCGCAGGGAAATGCCCGTGGCTGATCCGCTGCTCGAAGTCCGCCGGCTGTTCAAGCATTTCGGCGGCGTCGTTGCCACCGACCGGCTCGACCTTGCGGTGCAGGAAGGCGGCGTGCACGCCCTGATCGGCCCCAATGGCGCCGGCAAGACCACCCTTATCGCGCAGATCTGCGGTGAAGTCGCGCCCGATTCCGGGCAGATCCTGTTCGCCGGCCGCGACATCACGAAGCTGCCGGGGCACGCGCGTGTTGCGCTCGGGCTCGGCCGCTCGTTCCAGATCACGCGCATATTTAGTGGCCTCATGGTGCGCGACAACATCGCGCTCGCGGTGCAGGCGCGCAGCGGCAGCAGCATGCGGTTCTGGCGGCCGGTCGCGGCCGAACGCGCGCTGGCCGAAGGCGCCGACGCGGTACTCACCGGGCTCGGAATGGGCGCGTCGAGGGATGTTGCTGCAGGGAGCTTGCCGCACGCCGACCAGCGCCGGCTGGAAGTCGCGCTCGCTCTCGCCTGCCGGCCGCGGCTGCTGCTGCTCGACGAGCCGCTTGCCGGCATGGGCGCCGAGGACGCGCAGGCGATGATCGGGCTGATCGCGCAATTGAAGCAGCGTACGACGATCCTGATGGTCGAGCACGACATGGATGCCGTGTTCCGGCTCGCCGACGTGATCTCGGTGTTGGTCGGCGGAGCGGTGATCGCGAGCGGGGCGCCGCAGGCGATACGCGACGATCCCGAGGTGAAGCGCGCTTACCTCGGGGAAGAAGAAACCGCTATATGAGCCTGCTACTCGAGGTGCGGGCATTGCGCGCGTCCTATGGCGCGGGCGAGGTGCTGTCCGACATCAATCTCGAGCTTGGCCCGGGCGAATTCGCAACCCTGCTCGGGCGCAACGGCATGGGCAAGACGACGACGGTGCGGGCGATCCTCGGGCTCACGCGGCCTCTGGGCGGAGAGATCCACTTCGGGGGCGAGCGCATCGACGGCTGGAAGCCCGACCGCATCGCGCGTGCCGGAATCGGCCTCGTGCCCGAGGGCAGGCAGATCTTCCCCAATCTCACGGTGCGCGAAAACCTGACTGCGTTCGCGGCGGCCCGCGCTGGCGCGGCGCGGACGTGGACCCTGGAGCGGGTGCTGGAGCTCTTCCCCCAGATCGCCCGCCGCCTGCGGCATTACGGCAGCGAGCTCTCGGGCGGCGAGCAGCAGATGCTGGCAATCGGGCGCGCGCTGATGACCCGGCCGCGGCTCCTGATTCTGGACGAGGCGACCGAAGGGCTCGCGCCGCTGGTGCGGGCTGAAATCTGGCGCTGCCTCGCCGCGCTCAAGGCCGAAGGGCAGGCGCTGCTCGTGATCGACAAGTACGTGCGCAAGCTGGTCAAGCTCGCCGATCACCACACCATCGTCGAGCGCGGCCGCACCGCATGGCGGGGCAGTTCCCGCGCCTTGAGCGCCGATCCGGCGCTGTGGCGCCGCTATCTGGGCGTCTGATGAAGCGATGTCGGATGCTGAACGATAAACATGCCGGTCTATCCCACGGCGATGGGGATGGGCAGAATACAATACGGCGGGTGCCGGTTACGATCTTGATGCATTGGGCAAATGCGATGGTGCGCATGCTCCGGGGGGCGATGGGCGGACTCGCGCTCGCTGCGCTTCTTGGTTGCACGCCGGCTCAGAGCCTGCTGCTGGCGGCGACGCCCGACGGTACCGCCTCGGTCCTGTTGAGCCACCTGCAGGGTATGGAGGAAGGCAACAGGAAGCAGGTGGCCGGGCTGGAGGCCCGCAAGGACTGGGACGGGCTCGCGAAGTTGGCCCAGGAGAACTTGGCCAAGGACCGTAATAACTCCAGCTGGTGGATTGTCGCGGGATACGCGTACTCGCAGGCGGGCCGGCATGCGGCCGCGATCGAGAGCTACAGCGAGGTCGTGCGGCTCGCGCCGGACGAGATGCTGAGTTGGAACCTGCTCGCCCAAGAGTACCGCGACGCGAAGCAGTCCGCGCGCGCGGTGCAGACGCTCACCAACGCGCTTCGCGTGCGCCAGGGCAACGCGGAAACCTGGTTCCTGCTCGGCGAGAGCTACTCCGACCTCGACCGCGACCTGCCCGCGGCCGCGGCCTACCGCGAGGCGGTGCAGCTCAACAACGAATTCCCGCGGGCGTGGTTCGGCATGGGGCGCGCCTATGCGCGGCTCGGCCGCAGGGCCGAATACGAGCAGGCGTTGAAGTCGCTTGAGCGGCTTGATGCCTCACTGGCGAAGGAGCTCGCCGAGTTGCGCCCGCCCTCAAGGAACTAGTTCAGCCGCGCTTGAGCACGGGCGTGAGATGCGGCGACATCGCCCGCAGCAGCTCGACGAAGATGTACGGATTGCCGGCGATGATGTTGCCCGTTTCCAGGTAGCGGTTCTCGCCGGCGAGATCCCCCACCAGTCCGCCGGCTTCGGTGATGAGCAGCGCGCCCGCCGCCATATCCCACGGCGAGAGCCCGAACTCCCAGAAGCCGTCGAGCCGGCCCGCCGCAACGTAGGCGAGATCGAGCGCGGCGGAGCCGGCGCGCCGCACCCCGGCCGCTCCTCCCATCATGCCGCGCAGGATCGCGATATAGGCGTCGAGATGCTCGAGCTGGCGGAACGGGAAGCCGGTGCCGATCAGGCTCGACCGCAGATGGATGCGCTTGCTCACCCGCATGCGCTGGTCGTTCAGGAACGCGCCGCGCCCGCGCGTCGCGGTGAAGAGATCGTTGCGCGAGGGATCGTAGACCACCGCCTGGGTGACGATACCGCGGTGCCTGAGCGCGATCGCCACGCAGTACTGCGGAAAGCCGTGGATGAAATTGGTGGTGCCGTCGAGCGGATCGATGATCCACTGGTACTCCGATTTCCCGGAGGCGCCGCTCTCCTCTGCTAGAATCGAATGAGCGGGATAGGCTTCGAGCAGCGTGCGGATGACCGCCTGCTCCGCTTCGCGGTCCACCTCGGAGACGAAGTCGTTCACGGCCTTTTCGCGGATGGCGACGGCGTCGAGATTGCGGGTCGCGCGGTTGATGACATTGCCGGCGCGGCGCGCAGCCTTCACGGCGATGTTCAGCATGGGATGCATGAGATCTGTGGCCAGTGGCCGGTGTAACGCCCGAAGGGCCGTATTGTAGGTGATGGCCGCCGATTCCCTCAAAAATATCCGCTTCGTGTTGTGCGAAACCGCGCATCCCGGGAACATCGGCGCGGCGGCACGGGCGCTGAAAACCATGGGCCTCGGGCAGCTGCATCTCGTCGCGCCCGGGCGCTTCCCCGATCCGCAGGCGGAGTGGCTCGCTTCGGGCGCGACCGACGTGCTGCGCCGCGCGCGCGTGCACGCGCGCCTCGATGACGCGCTTGCCGGCTCCGCGCTCACGGTCGCCTGTACGGCGCGCCCGCGCGAGATCGCCGCACCGATGGTCAGCGCGCGGGAAGCTGCGGCGCGGATCGTCGAAGTCGCGCGCTCGCAGCCCGCAGCACTGGTATTCGGCAACGAGACGTTCGGGCTCACCGCGGTCGAGGTCGGAAAGTGCCAGCTGCTCGCGACCATACCCGCGAATCCGCAATACAGCTCGCTCAACGTCGGCGCCGCCGTGCAGCTCTTCGCCTACGAGCTGCGGCTCGCGGCGCTCGGAGCGGGGCCGCCGGGTGGCAAGGCGCGCGCGCGGGCGAGCCATGAGGAGCTCGAGCGCTTCTACGAGCATCTCGAGCGCGCGATGGTGGAGCACGGCTTCCTCAACCCCGAGCATCCCAAGAAGCTGATGCCGCGCCTGCGGCGGCTGTTCAACCGCGCGCAACTGGAGCGGGAAGAGGTCAACATCCTGCGTGGAGTGATCAAGGCATTGGTAAGCCCGAAGCCCCGACGTTCCGGAAAGCGGTGAACGGATCCCTGTCGATCGGGATTTCGGAATTGCGCGTTGAGCAGCGGCATCATCGTCTGCTCAAACGCGCATAGCCGGATCCGCTGGGGCGCTGTCGCGCCAGTCGGAACTCCGCAGGCGAATAGTTGACTAAATTACTAGGGCATCGTAAGCTGCGAGCCCCTTATCCTTGATTTGTAAACGATGTTCGCCAGGATCAAAGAGGAAATTGCGGTCGTGTTCGAGCGCGACCCGGCTGCCCGGAATACCTGGGAGGTGATCACCTGCTATCCCGGATTCCACGCCATGCTGTTCCATCGCTTCGCCCACCGGCTGTGGGGCCTGCGTCTCAAGTGGCTCGCGCGGCTCGTTTCGCACGGATCGCGCTGGCTGACCGGCATCGAAATTCACCCGGGCGCCACCATTCATCGCCGATTCTTCATCGACCACGGCATGGGTGTCGTCATCGGCGAGACCGCGGAGATCGGCGACGACTGCACGCTCTACCACGGCGTCACGCTGGGCGGAACTTCGTGGAACAAGGGCAAGCGCCATCCGACGCTCGGCAAGGGCGTCGTGGTCGGCGCGGGGGCAAAGATCCTCGGCCCGATCGTCATCGGCGACGGCGCGCGCGTAGGATCGAACGCGGTGGTGGTGAAGGACGTTCCGCCGGGGGCGACTGCGATCGGAATTCCCGCGCGCATCGTCGAAGCGCAGGCGGCTCAGAACGGTCGTTTCTCGGCCTACGCGGTGGTGAAGGACCTGAGCGATCCCATGGCGAGAGCGCTGCACGAGCTGATCGGGCACAGCGCGGAGCTCGACCGCCGCATCGAACACATCCTCGCGGAGCTGCAGCGACTCGGCCTGCGCATCGACGAGCAGGAGGCGCACCAGCTCGATGCGAGCAGCCTGAACAAAATGGTTGACTAATTTTGTCGGGAAAGCTATAGTTGACTAAATTAGTAGTGTTTTATTTTATCATAACGCTTTGATTTAACTAAATTATTAGAGGTGGCCAATGAGACTGACCACAAAAGGGCGGTTTGCTGTCACAGCGATGATTGACCTCGGGCTGAATCACGGCAGCGGGCCGGTGACGCTCGCCGAGATCAGCGGCCGGCAGAAGATCTCGCTGTCCTATCTCGAGCAGCTGTTCGGCAAGCTGCGCCGGCACGGCCTCGTGGAGAGCGTGCGCGGCCCGGGCGGCGGCTACCACCTCGCGCGCGACATGGGCGGGGTTTCCGTGGCGGACATCATCCTGGCGGTGGATGAGCCGATCGATGCCACGCAGTGCGGCGGCAAGGAGAACTGCCAGGACGACCACAAGTGCCTGACCCACGACCTATGGGCGGCGCTGAACGAGCGCATTTTCGATTACCTCGGATCGGTCAGCCTGCGCCAGCTGGTGGAGGCCCAGAAGGCCAAGGAAGCGGCGCGCGAAAGCGGAGTCACTCAGGTCCATGACATGCGCGTCACCGCAAATAAGCGCCCGACCCCGGTGTCGGCCTGAACGCTCGTAAGCCGTCACGCATTCCGGCTTCAATGGAACACGTCTATTTCGACCACAACGCGACCACGCCCCTCGACGACAAGGTCCTGGAGGCGATGCTGCCGTACCTGCGCGAGAAATTCGGTAACGCGTCAAGCCGGCACGAATTTGGCATCGTCGCGCGCCGGGCAATCGACACGGCGCGCCAGCAGGTCGCGGCCCTGGTCAACGCCCAGCCCTCGCAGGTGATCTTCGTTTCCGGGGGCACCGAGGCGAACAACCTGTTCGTCAAGGGCGCGGCCGGCTATCTCAAGCCGTCGTGGATCGCGGTGAGCGCGATCGAGCATCCCTGCATCGCGAAACCCGCACAGGAGCTTGCGCGCCAGGGCTGGAAGGTGAGGAAGCTCGCCGTGACGCGCGATGGACAGATGGAGCTCGCCGACGTCGATGCGGCGCTCGAGGAGCCGACCGGCATCGTCTCGGTGATGCTCGTCAACAACGAGACCGGCGTGCGCCTGGACGTGGCAGCGGTTGCCGCGCGCGCGCGCGCAGCGAAGGCATGGATGCATACCGACGCGGTGCAGGCGCTGGGCAAGATCGCGGTGGATTTCCCCTCGCTCGGTGTGCACGCGATGACGATCTCGGCGCACAAGCTCTACGGGCCCAAGGGCGCGGCGGCGCTGGTTATCGACAAGCGCCTGCAGCTGCGGCCGATCATCCACGGCGGCGGCCATGAGCAGGGGCTGCGCTCCGGGACGGAAAACGTGGCCGCCATCGTCGGTTTCGGAGCGGCCTGTGAGCTCGCGGCGGGACGGATGCAGCAGCTTGCGCAGCGGCTCGATACGATGCGCGCGCGGCTGGAGCGGGGGTTGCATGAGTTGGGAGCAGTGATATTCGGTGAGGATGCACCGCGTGTCGCGAATACCTCCTATTTCGCGTTCAAGGGCATCGTAGGCGAAACGCTGGTCATCGAGCTCGACAAGGCGGGCTACGCCGTCGCCCCGGGCGCCGCGTGCTCGAGCGCGAACCCCGAGCCCTCGGCGACGCTGCTCGCCATGGGCGTCGACCCCGAGCTTGCGCGCGGGGCAGTGCGTTTCTCGCTTGGCGTGGCAAACACTATGGAGCAGGTGGATGGATTTCTGCGGACGCTGAAAGCAGTGGTGACTCGGCTCCGGAGCCTGACTGCAATGGCGGTTTGAATGAGAGGCAAACAATGGCGATACAACTGACGGAAAACGCGGCCAGACAGATCCAGAAGCAGCTCGCCCGGCGCGGCCGCGGCATCGGGCTGCGCGTGGGCGTGAAGGACGTGGGCTGCTCCGGCTTCGGCTACACCTACGATTACGCCGACGAAGTGCGGGCCGACGACCGCCTGTTCGAGGCGCATGACGCGAAGCTGGTGGTGGACGCGAAGAGCCTCGAATTCCTGGACGGCTCGACGCTCGACTACGTGAAGGAGGGCTTGAAGCAGGTCTTCAAGTTCACCAATCCCAACGTGGACGCGACGTGCGGCTGCGGCGAGAGCTTCAGCGTAAAGGAAAAGGCCTGACCGACGCCATGAGCAGCGTGCTCGAAAACCTGGTCAACCAGCCCTACCGGCACGGCTTCGTGACCGACATCGAGTCGGACAAGGCGCCGAAGGGGCTCTCGGAGGACACCATCCGGTTCATTTCGGCGAAGAAGAGCGAGCCGGAGTGGTTGCTGGAGTTCCGCCTCAAGGCTTACCGCCACTGGCTCACGATGCAGGAGCCGACGTGGCCGAACGTCAAGTACCCGAAGGTCGACTTCCAGGACATCATCTACTACTCGGCGCCCAAGCCGAAGAAGCTCGCGAGCATGGACGAGGTGGACCCGGAGCTGCTGCGCACCTTCGAGAAGCTGGGCGTGCCGATGAACGAGCGCGCCAAGCTCGCGGGTGTGGCGGTGGACGTGATCTTCGACTCGGTATCGGTCGCCACGACCTACAAGCAGAAGCTGGCGGAGGTCGGGATCATCTTCTGCTCGATCTCGGAAGCGGTGCATAACCATCCCGATCTGGTGCGCAAGCACCTCGGCACGGTGGTGCCGACGGGCGACAACTACTACGCGGCGCTCAATTCCGCGGTCTTTACCGACGGCTCGTTCTGCTACATCCCCAAGGGCGTCAAGTGCCCGATGGAGCTCTCGACCTACTTCCGCATCAACACCGAGTCCTCCGGGCAGTTCGAGCGGACGCTCATCGTTGCCGAGGAGGGCGCTTCCGTTTCCTACCTCGAGGGCTGCACGGCGCCCAAGTTCGACAGCAACCAGCTGCACGCGGCGGTGGTGGAGCTCGTCGCGCTCGATGACGCCGAGATCAAGTACTCGACCGTGCAGAACTGGTACGCCGGCGACGAGAACGGCCGGGGCGGGATCTACAACTTCGTCACCAAGCGCGGGTTGTGCAAGGGAAGGAATTCAAAGATCTCCTGGACCCAGGTCGAGACCGGCTCCGCCATCACCTGGAAATACCCGTCCTGCGTGCTGCTCGGCGATAACTCGATCGGCGAGTTCTACTCGGTGGCGCTGACCAATCACCACCAGCAGGCCGACACCGGCACCAAGATGGTGCATATCGGCCGCAATACGCGCAGCCGCATCATCAGCAAGGGCATCTCGGCGGGACAGTCGAACAACAGCTACCGCGGATTGGTGAAGATCGGACCGCGGGCGGACAACGCGCGCAACTACTCGCAGTGCGACTCGATGCTGATCGGCTCGAAGAGCGGCGCCAACACCTTCCCCTACATCCAGGTGCAGAACAGCGGCGCCACCGTCGAGCACGAGGCGACCACTTCCCGCATCGGCGAGGAGCAGATGTTCTATTTCGCGAGCCGCGGTATCGGGGCGGAGGAGGCGGTCTCGATGATCATCAACGGCTTCTGCCGCGATGTCTTCCAGCAGCTGCCGATGGAGTTCGCGGTGGAGGCGACCAAGCTCCTGGGCTTGAAGCTCGAGGGGAGCGTCGGATGAAGCGCGCGGATGCCAAGGTGCTGCTCGAGGTGCGCGGGCTGCGCGTGCAGGTGGGCGGCGTCGAGATCGTCAAGGGGCTCGATTTCACCGTGCGCGCGGGGGAAGTGCATGCGGTCATGGGCCCCAATGGCTCGGGCAAGAGCACCTTCGCCAAGGCGATCGTGGGCCATCCCCTTTACCAGGTGACCGGGGGAACGGTCGCGTTCGAGAGCCGGAATCTCCTTGAAATGACGCCGGAGGCCCGTGCGCGCGCCGGGCTGTTCCTCGGCTTCCAGTATCCCGTCGAGATCCCGGGGGTCTCGAACAGCTCGTTCCTGCGGCTCGCCTACAACACGGTGCAGGCGGCGCGCGGCAGCGACGAGCTCGACCCGCTGGAGTTCGACGATCTCGCGCGCGAGACAATGAAGGCTCTCGACATGGACCCGGCCCTGCTCGACCGCAGCGTCAACGACGGCTTCTCCGGGGGCGAGAAGAAGCGCAACGAGATCCTCCAGCTGGCGCTCCTCGCGCCCCGGCTCGCCATCCTCGACGAGACCGATTCGGGGCTCGACATCGACGCGCTGCGCGTGGTGGCGAACGGCGTCAGCCGCCTCATCACGCCCGACAACGCGGTGGTGCTTGTCACGCATTACCAGCGGATGTTGAATTACATCGTACCCGACTACGTGCACGTCATGGGCGGCGGCCGCATCGTCAAGACCGGCGGCAAAGCGCTCGCCGAAGAGCTCGAAGCTCGCGGCTACGACTGGGTGAGGGCGGCATGAGCGGTGGAGCAGGGGCCCCTATGGGGATGCGACCCGCGAAGGACGCAGGGCTGCCGATGCGATGCGGCTGTTACCCAGAAATGTTGTCAGAGGCAGCGGCGTGAGAGGCGGCAAGATGGATTCCGTTTCCGCCACCCATCCTTATATTGAAGCGCTGCTGAAAGGTTATGAAATGCCGCGGGGCGGCATTTCATGGCTCAACGAACGCCGCGCGCGAGCGCTCGAGCGCGCCAATGCGCTGACGGTGCCGACCACTCGCGACGAGGAGTGGCGCTTCACCGATATTTCTCCGCTTACGCGGGTGCCGTTCCAGCGGGCGGCCGGGACGGCGCGCCCGGCGATGGCCGAGGTTGCGCGCTTCGTAGCACCGGAAGCAACCACCCGCCTGACCTTCGTCGACGGGGTGTTCGCGCCGGAACTCTCCGCTACCGCGGGCCTGCCGTACGGGGTCGTTGTCTCGCCTCTCGTCGCGGCACTTGGCACGCACGCGGCCGCGATCGCGCCGAACCTCGCGCGCCACGCGGGATTCGAGCACGAGGTGTTCGCGGCGCTCAATACCGCCCACCTGCGTGACGGCGCCTTCATCTGGATCGCGCGCAATCAGAAATGCCCGACGCCGGTGCAGGTCCTGCATATCTCGACCCAGAAGGAGGCGGCGGCCTACCCGCGGCTCCTTGCGATCGTGGAGGCGGGCGCGGAACTGACGCTGATCGAGGACTACGAGAGCGCGGGCGCGAGCGTCTACTTCAACGACCCGGTGACGGAGATCGTCGCGGGCGAGGGCGCCCGGCTGCGGCACGTAAGGGTGCAGCGCGAGGCGGGCGGGGCGTTCCACATCGGCCACTGCGCTGTGGCCCTCGCGAAGGACGCGCATTATGCGTCCCACGCGGTTGCGCTCGGCGCGCGTATCTCGCGTCTGAACCTGGACGTCGTGCAACAGGGGGAGGGCGTGGAGGTCCAGATCGACGGCCTTGCGCTCATCTCCGACCGCCAGCTCGCGGACACGCACTCCCTGATGGACCACGCGCGTCCCCACGGCCGCTGCCGGCAGCTGCACAAGTGCATCGTTGGAGGGGCGGCGCACGCGGTATTCAACGGCAAGATCATGGTGCGCCCGGGTTCCCAGTTGACCGATTCGGCGCAGCAGAGCCGCAATCTCCTGCTCTCGGACAAGGCGCACGTGGACACCAAGCCGCAGCTCGAGATCTTCGCCGACGACGTCAAGTGCGCGCACGGCGCCGCCGTGGGCCAGCTCGATCCGGAGCAGCTGTTCTACCTGAGGAGCCGCGGGCTGCCGGAGATGCGCGCCCGCAACCTCCTCACCTATGCATTCGCGGCCGAGGTGCTGGACCGCATCCCGGTGCCCTCGCTCGTGGAGAGCCTCGAGCAGACGGTGCTCGCGCAAACCCAAGCCCTCCCCCTTGACGGGGGAGGGAAGGGAGGGGGTGCATGAGCGTGAATCCCTCTCGCGCCGAGCTCCAACGCGCGCCCGCGGGCGGCCTGGACGTCGAGCGCATCCGCGCCGATTTCCCGATCCTCAAGTTGAGGGTCAACGGGAAGCCGCTGGTGTACCTCGACAACGCGGCGTCGAGCCAGATGCCGCAGCCGGTGCTCGACCGCTGGATCCGCTATCAGACGACCCAGCATTCGAACATTCATCGCGCCGTTCATTACCTGTCGGAGACCGCTACGGCCGAGTACGAGGGCGCGCGCAGGAAGCTCGCCGCATTCATCAACGCCAAGGAAGAGCGCGAGGTGATCTTCACCACCGGCACGACCGACGCCATCAACCTGGTGGCGCACGGCTACGGGCGCAAGTTCGTCGCCGCGGGCGACGAGATCGTGCTGACCACGCTCGAGCACCACTCCAACATCGTGCCGTGGCAGATGGTGGCGGAAGAAAAGGGCGCGCGCATCCGCGTCGTGCCGGTCAACGACCGCGGCGAGCTGATCCTCGAGGAATACCTGAAGCTGCTCGGGCCCCGCACACGAATCGTCGGCGTCGGGCATGTGTCCAACGCGCTCGGCACGATCAACCCGGTGCGCGAGATGATTGCCGCCGCGCACGAGCGGGGCATCCCGGTGCTGGTCGATGGCGCGCAGGCCGCGCCCCACATGCAGCTCGACATGCAGGTGCTCGACTGCGATTTCTACGCGTTCTCGGGGCACAAGATGTTCGGGCCGACCGGCATCGGCGTGCTCTACGGGAAGGCGGCGTGGCTGGAGAAGATGCAGCCCTACAAGGGCGGCGGCGACATGATCCTCTCGGTCACCTTCGAGAAGACGGTCTACAACGTGATCCCGGGCAAGTTCGAGGCGGGCACGCCGCCGATTGCGGCCGCGATCACACTGGGGGCGGCTGCGGACTACATCACCGGGATCGGCATTGAGCGCATCCACGCGCACGAGACCGACCTGCTGGACTACGCGACCGACCAGGTGAACCGCCTGCCGGGCGTGCGCATCATCGGCACCGCGGAGAAAAAGGCGGCGGTGCTGTCTTTCGTGGTGGACGGCGTGCATCCGCACGATGTCGGCACGCTGCTGAACGAGGAGGGCGTGGCGGTCCGCACTGGGCACCACTGCGCCCAGCCCGTCATGCAGCGATTCGGCATTCCCGCCACCTCGCGCGCCTCGTTCGCCTTCTATAACACGCACGCGGAAGTGGATGTGCTCGTTGCGGGCATCAGGAAGGTTCAGAAGGTTCTTCGCTGATGGCCGACACCAAGCAGCTCTATCAGGAAGTGATCCTCGACCACAACCGCAAGCCGCGGAACTGGGGCGTGCTGCCCGACGCGACGCACCGGGCCGAGGGTCACAACCCGTTGTGCGGGGATCACCTGACGCTCGCGCTCAGGCTGCGCGATGAAGCGGTGGATGCCATCCATTTCCAGGGCGAGTCCTGCGCGATCTGCAAGGCGTCGGCTTCCATGATGACCGTAGCGGTCAGGGGCAAGTCGCGGGAAGACACGGAGCGGCTCGTCCAGGAGTTTCGTGATCTGGCGACCGGCAAGCTCGAGCCCGCGGGCCCGCATCATCTCGGGCGGCTGACGGTATTTGCGGGCGTGCGCGACCTGCCGACGCGGGTCAAGTGCGCCATCCTGCCGTGGCACACGCTGCACGCGGCGTTGAACGACGAGGCAAGCACGACCACCGAGGCGGAAGCTGATCCCATGCACGCTCCAATGGGCAACGCTTGACGGCGAATAAACATGCCGAAGATTGCTGAAATCGAGCCGACGCCGAACCCGAACGCGATGAAGTTCGTGCTCAAGGAGCCGCTGACCTGGGGCATCTCGCGCTCGTACGAGAACGCGGAGCAGGCGAAGGACGATCCCCTCGCCTCGAAGCTCTTCGACATCGAGCACGTCGTAAGCGTCTTCTACGTGGACCACTGGATCACGGTCACGCAGGATGGGGGCGCGGACTGGCAGGATCTCATGCGCAAGCTCGCGGCGCCGATTCGCGATGCGCCCTCGGCGGACGCGCAAACAGCGCAGCTCGTCGCCCAGGCCGGCGCTACTACAGATACCGCCAACTTGAGCGATGCCGATAAGGAACGGCTCGAGAAAATCAATGCAATACTCGACGAGCAGGTGCGGCCGTACCTGCAGGGCGACGGCGGCGACCTCTACATCATGGGCCTCGAAGGCAATCGCCTGATGGTGCACTACCAGGGCGCGTGCGGCAGCTGCCCGAGCTCGATTTCCGGCACGTTGACCGGAATCGAAAACCTGGTGCGCCAGATCGAGCCCGATATGGAAGTCGTCGCGGTCTGACAACAGTTGCCAGGGTGCCCTGGCGGTTCATTTCCGGTTCTCCTGATGTCCGATTGGGTGAGCGTGGCGAAGGTGGGCGAGCTTGCGCCCGGCAGCCATCGCGTTGTCGATGTGGACGGCGCAGCCGTCGTGGTGTTCAATCTCGGCGGCGAGTACCATGCAATCGAGGATGTCTGCACGCACGACGGGGGGCAGCTGACGGGCGGCTCGATCGAAGGCGATGAGATCGTCTGCCCGCGGCACGGGGCGCGTTTTTCCATCCGGACGGGCGCCGCGCTGACGGCGCCGGCCTACGAGCCGGTCGCGAAGTTTCTGGTGCGCGTCGAAAACGGCACGATCCAGGTGCGGGACGATCGTTGGGACTGACAGAACCGGTTGACAGGCTATGGATACGCTGACGCATGCGCTCTCCGGCGCGCTGCTCGCGCGGGCGACCGCGCCGCAGCAATCCAATGAGAAGATGTTGCCGCTTGGGCGGCGGCTGTTCGTCGGCTTTCTGGCAGCAGCCGTGCCCGATCTCGATTTCGTCATCGGCACCATCGGGCCGGTCGAGTACCTGCTGCACCACCGCGGGGCGACCCACTCGCTGATCCTGCTTCCGCTGTGGGCGTTCCTGCTCGCGAAGCTCTTTGCGGTGATCTGGCGTGGGGACCGGCCGTGGAAGGCCTATTACGGGGTCGTCGCCATGGGCCTCGGCATCCACATCGCGGGCGACTGGATCACTTCGTTCGGCACGATGGTGTTCTGGCCCCTTTCCGATGCTCGGGTGGGCATCGGCACCACTTTCATCATCGATCTCTGGTTTACCGGCATCATCCTTGCCGGACTGGCGGCGTGCGCGCTCTGGCGCGCGTCGCATGCGCCCGCGGTCGTGGGGCTTGCGGTCCTGTGCGGCTATGTCGCGTTCCAGGGAGTGCTGCAGCAGCGCGCGGTGGAGTGGGGCGAAGCGTATGTGAAGGCTTCCGGTCTGGGGCAGGCAGAAGTAACGGCGCAGCCTCGCCCGGTATCTCCTTTCAACTGGTTGGTGATCGTGCGCAAGGGCGACGAGGCGCGCTACAGTTTCATCAATCTTGTACGGCGCGAGCCGCTGCGGCCGGCTCCGGATGCCGGCTATATCACGCGCCTCGATGCAGCTTATCTTCCGCGTGCGCAGGCGCAGTGGGTGCACGCGACCCGCTTCGGCGCGTCGGAGGCGGAACGCTCCATGGCGCGCGAGGCCTGGTCCCAGCCGCAGTTCGCCTTCTTCCGCTGGTTCGCGGAGGAGTCGGTGCTGCTGCGCGTGGATTCTGGCAATCCCTCGACCTGCGCCTGGTTCCAGGACCTGCGGTTCTTCACGCCGGGACGGGATAACTGGCCATTCCGCTACGGCATGTGCCGTGAAGGCAACGGGCCGTGGGAACTTTTTCAACTGTTCGGGGACTCTATGCGAGTGCCGGTGCGTTAGAGAATGGCGACGACTGACGAGCAACGAGTTATGAATCGAATGAGCATCCCATCCCTGAGGGCAACACACACGATTGCAGCGGCCCTGTTCGCCATGTTTGCGCTCACCTCCTGCGAGACGGTGCAGACCACCCAGCCCGGCGCCGTGGGCGTGGACCGCAAGCAGTCGATGCTGTTGTCCTCCGCCCAGGTGGACAAGAGTGCGGCGATGGCCTACCAGCAGGAGATGAAGAAGGCGACGGCCAAAAAGGCGCTCAATGTCGATGCCGCTCAGGTCGCGCGCGTCCGGGTCATTGCACTGCGGCTGATTCCCGGCACCGCCGCATTCCGCCCGGATGCGCCGAAGTGGGCCTGGGAGACCAACGTAATCTCCTCGAAGGACGTCAACGCCTGGTGCATGCCGGGCGGGAGGATGGCGGTGTACTCCGGGCTCATCGAGAAACTCAAGGTAACCGACGACGAGCTCGCTGCCGTGATGGGACACGAGATCGCGCATGCGCTGCGGGAGCACGGGCGCGAGCGGGCCTCCCAGGCGGCTGCGCAGGGCATGGTGCTTTCCGTGGGCGGCGCGCTGCTCGGCCTGGGCGATAGCAGCGTGCAGCTCGCGCAGATCATCACCGACGTCACGATCAATCTCCCGAATTCGCGCGAGCACGAGGTCGAGGCCGACCGCATCGGCGTCGAGCTTGCCGCGCGCGCCGGCTACGACCCGCGCGCCGCGGTCACGCTGTGGCAGAAGATGGGCCAGGCCGGAGGGTCCGCACCCCCGCAGTTTCTTTCGACTCACCCTTCCCCGCAGAATCGCCAGAAGGACCTCGAGGATTACGCGGCGCGGGTGATGCCACTCTACGAAACGGCGCGCAAGCGCTGATCAACATGATCGTCGTGCCGGACGATTACCCCTCGGTTTTCGAGGGCTCGATCGCACACGAGCGCGCCCGCGCACTGGGGGAGGTGCGCGTCCACACCGGCCGCGGCGCGGAAGACGAAGGGGAGCTTGCGCGCCGCATCGGAAATGCCGCCATCGCCGTCAATATCCGGGCCCACGCGCGTTTCACGGAGGCGGTGTTCCGCGCCTGCCCCGGCCTGAAGATGATCTCGATATGGGGCACGGGCACGGACAATATCGATCTCGCGGCGGCGGCGCGTCGCGGGGTGATGGTCTGCAACACGCCGGGCGTAAACGCCTACGCGGTGGCGGAGCACACGGTTGCACTGATGCTCGCCGTCGCGCGCAGGATCCCGCAAATCGACCGCGAGATGAGGGGCGGCGGATGGCCGCGCGACATGCTCGCGCAGCTCCACGGCAAGACGCTCGCGATATTCGGCTCGGGCACAATCGGCGCGCGCGTGGCGCAGCTCGCGCGCGGGTTCGGAATGGAGGTGCTCACCTGGAGCGCGCGCGGCGATACTCCAGCCGCGAAGGACGAGTACCTGAGCCGCGCGGACTTCGTCACGCTCCACCTGCGGCTCGTGCCCGAGACCCGCGGCTTCATCGGGCGCCGGGAGTTCGCGCTAATGAAACCGGATGCGTTCCTCGTCAACACCGCCCGCGGAGCGCTGGTCGATCGAGCGGCACTGCTGGAGGCTCTGGCGGCGGGCAGGATTGCCGGCGCAGGACTCGATGTCTTCCACGACGAGCCGTTGCAGCCCGGGGATCAACTGCGCAGCCTCTCCAATACCGTGCTTTCTCCCCACAACGCAGGCCAGACGCCGGAGGTCCGGCGCGATGGCCTGCTGGCTGCGATCGAGAACGTCGAGCGATTCCAGTCCGGCAACCCGATCAACGTCGTCCGCACATAGCCTAGTCCAGGACGTGCGACACGAGCCCGTCCGCGAGCTTCGGCTCGAACCAGGTTGACTTCGTCGGCATGACCTTGCGCGCCTCGGCCACCGCCATCAGCTGCTCCATGCTCGTGGGATGGAGCGAGAAGGCGGCAGCCATCTCGCCGCTGTTCACCCGCTTCTCCAGTTCCGCAAGCCCGCGGATGCCGCCGACGTAGTCGATGCGCTTGTCATGGCGCAGATCCTTGATGCCCAGGATCGGCCCGAGCACGTGGTCGGACAGCAGCGTCGCGTCATGACGCGCGACAGGGTCGTCGACGGGGACGAGTTGACGGTGAATAGCCAGGCGATACCATTGCCCGGCAAGATACAGCCCGAATTCGGCCGTCCGGGCCGGCTTCACGGGCGCAGAGCTTATTTCCACGGAGAAGCTCTTCCGCACGCGGGCAAGGAAAGTCGCGGCGTCCATGCCATTCAGGTCGGCGACCACGCGGTTATAGTCGAGTATCTGCATCTGGTGGTGAGGGAACACCACCACGAGGAAGTCGTTGTAGTTCTCCTCCCCGGTGTGGCGCGGGTTCGCGGCGCGGCGCGTGGCGGCGACGCGCGAGGCCGCTGCCGAGCGGTGGTGGCCGTCGGCGATGTAGAGGGCGGGCAGGGCGTCGAAGGCGCGGGTCAGTTGCGCCTGGATCCCGGCATCGCGCACCACCCATAACGAATGGCGGACGCCGCCGTCGGCGGTTGCGTCCGCGTCGGGTGAGCCGGCCGAGCAACGGGCGAGGATAGCATCCACCTCCGGCGCGTCCGGATACGCGACCATCACCGGGCCGGTCTGCGCGTTCAGGGCGTCGATCTGGCGCACGCGGTCGTTCTCCTTTTCGGTCTGCGTGTGCTCGTGCTTGCGGATCCGGTTGCTGTCGTATTCCGCCACAGATGCCGCCGCCACCAGGCCGGTCTGGGCGTGCTTGCCCATCACCAGGCGGTAGGCGTAGTAGCAGGGTGCAGGATCGCGGGCGAGTATGCCTTTGCGCATCATGAGGCCCAGGTTTTCCGCCGCCTTGGCATAGACCTGGGGCGAGTGCGGATCGGTTCCTCGCGGCAAGTCGATCTCCGGCTTGGAAATGTGCAGGAAGCTCCAGGGCCTGCCCGCGGCGCGCGCGCGGGCTTCGTCGCTCGACAGAACGTCGTAGGGTGGCGCGATGACTTCGGCGGCGCGGCCGGCCGCCGGGCGCAGGCCGGCAAAGGGTCGAATCAGGGGCATGGTCTATCCTAAGGCAGAAGGCGAAGCGTAGTACAAACAGTCACTTGGGCGGAACAGCGGCGATGGTTCCTGGCCGCGGGAGCCAGCGCCGGCGTATCGCGCGGCCAGCCAACACGCCGGACAGAAATCCGATCACGGCACCCCCGAGGAAGGTATTGGTGCGCAGAGTCCGCAAGTAACGCGGCTCGATGCTCGCTGCCCGCGCCACGTAGCGGGCCTCGTACTCGCCGTCGCTCGTGCGCCAGGTCAATACCACGGCTTGTCCTGAGCCAGTCGAAGGATCCTGCCCTGAGCCTGCCTGCCCGGACGCGGGCTCGTCGGTCACGGCGAAGGACGCCTCGCCGGCGTCGCGGATCTTCACGCGCGCGGCCCGCTCGGGCAGGAGCAGGCTTGCCGCGGGGCGCTTCTCGGCCACGCTCTGCCACTCGTTCCACGGCACTACGAAGTAGTTCCGCGGGTCCGGGCGCTCGCGATCGCCATCATAGGCGATCACCGGGAATCGCGCCGGGGGCGCTTCGCCGTGCGCGTGCTGCCAGGCCGAAGCGTACGAGATGAAATAGCTCGCGAACGCCGTCACCAGCAGGAACACCATCAGCTCCGTGGCCAGCACGGCGGCGCGCACGACTGTCGGATTCATTCGCTCGTATCCATTTTTCGCGGCCCCGATTATGCCAGTTCAGCGAAGGCCTCACGCACGGCCGTGACGCGGGCCTTCACATCGGGGAGCTTCAGCTCGATGCGCAGCCTGTCCTGACCCGCGAAGCGGTAGTGCGTCTTCTGCTGTACAAGTTTGAGCACCCTGGCCGGATCGATCGGGGGCTTCGCGATGAACTGCAGCTGGATCGCCGTTTCGGCTGCGTCGACGCGGGCAATGCCGAGCGGCTGGCCGAGGATGCGCAGGCGGTGGCAATCAATCAACGCCCGGGCGGGCTCGGGGGGCGGGCCGAAGCGGTCGACCAGCTCCTCGCGGAGCCGATCGAGCGCCTCCAGGGTCTCGCAATTGGCGAGCCGCTTGTAGAGCACCAGCCGCTCGTGCACGTCGCTCGCGTAGTCCGCCGGCAGCAGCGCCGGCACGTGCAGGTTGATCTCGGCGGTGACCGCGAGCGGCGCCGCGAGATCGGGCTCGCGCCCGCTCCGGAGCGAGCGCACCGCCGCATCCAGCATGCGCACGTAGAGGCTGAACCCGATCTCCTGCATCTCGCCGCTCTGGGATTCGCCGAGCACTTCGCCCGCGCCGCGAATTTCGAGATCGTGCATGGCGAGGAAGAAGCCGGAGCCGAGGTCCTCCATCATCTGGATCGCGTCCAGCCGCTTTCTCGCCTGCACGGTGATGCCGCCCTCGTCGGGCAGCAGCAGGTAGGCGTAGGCCTGGTGGTGCGAGCGTCCCACGCGCCCGCGCAGCTGGTGCAGCTGCGCGAGCCCGAACTTGTCGGCCCGGTTGATGATGATGGTGTTGGCGGTGGGCACATCGATCCCGGTCTCGATGATGGTGGTGCAGAGCAGCACGTTGAAGCGCTGCTGGTAGAAGTCGCGCATCACGTGCTCGAGCTCGCGCTCGCGCATTTGCCCGTGCGCGACACGGATGCGCGCCTCGGGCAGGAGCTTTCCGATGGATTCCTCGACGTGGCGGATGGTGTCGATGTCATTGTGCAGGAAATAGATCTGGCCGCCGCGCTTGAGCTCCCGCAGCGCCGCCTCGCGGATGAGCGGACGGCTGTGGCGCGCGACGAAGGTCTTAATCGCGAGCCGGCGCTCGGGGGCGGTGGCGATCACCGAGAAGTCGCGCAATCCTTCCAGCGCCATCGCCAGCGTGCGCGGGATCGGGGTCGCCGTGAGCGTCAACACGTCCACTTCCGCGCGCAGCGCCTTTAGCCGCTCCTTCTGCGTCACGCCGAAGCGGTGCTCCTCGTCGATGATGACGAGCCCGAGCTGCTTGAATTTCACGTCCCGGGAAAGCAGCTTATGGGTGCCGATTGCGATGTCGACGCGGCCGTCGGCCAGGCCCGCGAGCGCGCCCGCGGTCTCCTTCCCGGTGCGGAAGCGCGAGAGCTCGGCGATCCTGATCGGCAAGTCGGCGAAACGGTCGGAAAAGGTATTGAAGTGCTGCTCGGCGAGCAGCGTCGTCGGCACCAGCACGGCGACCTGCTTGCTGTCGGCGACCGCGACGTAGGCCGCGCGGAGTGCGACCTCCGTCTTTCCGAAGCCGACGTCGCCGCAGATCAGGCGGTCCATCGGCTTGCCGTTCTTGAGGTCGTCGAGCACGGCGTTGATCGCGGCCGCCTGGTCGGGCGTCGCCTCGAACGGGAAGCCCTCGGCGAACGCTTCGTAGTCGTGCCCCTTCACCTGGAACGCATATCCCTCCCGCGCGGCGCGCCGCGCGTAGAGCGCGAGCAGCTCCGCCGCGGTATCCCGCACCTGTTTCGCGGCCTTGCGTTTCGCCTTTTCCCATTGGCCGCTGCCGAGCTGGTGCAGCGGCGCGGCCTCCGCCGGCGCGCCGCTGTAGCGCGAGACGAGGTGCAGGCTCGAAACCGGCACGTAGAGCTTGTCGCCGCCGGCGTATTCGAGAGAGAGGAACTCGGTCTCGCCGTCGCCGAGGTTGAGGGTCATCAAGCCGGTGTAGCGGCCGATGCCGTGGCTCTCGTGCACGACCGGATCGCCGGGCTTGATCTCGGAGAGATCGCGCAGCATGCCCTCCGGAGAGACGCGCGGCGCAGCCTCGCGCCCGCGCCGAGGACGCGCCTGCTGGGCGTAGAGCTCATTCTCCGTGATGACGGCGAGCGGCGGCGCGGCCAGCACGAAGCCCGAATGCAGCGGGCCCACGCCCAGCATGAAGCGCTCGGATGCGTCGCGAAAGTCCGCGAAATTTTCCGCGACCGCCGGCTTCAGGCCATGCTCGTCGAAGTACTCGAGCAGCGTCTCGCGCCGGCCCGGGCTTTCCGCCAGCACCAGCACGCGCCCCGCGAACGCCGCGGTGAACGAGCGCAGACGATGAAGGGGATCGTCCGCCCGCCGCTCCACGGCGAGCGGTGGCAGCGCCGACGTCGCTGCCTGAAAGATCCCCTCTCCCCCGACCTGGGGGAGAGGGCTAGGGTGAGGGGGCGGCTCGGCGGTTGCGATCCGGGCTTCCAACTCCACTCGGGCATACGGCTTGATCGCGCCGAAGAACTGGTCCGTGGTCAGGAACAGTTGGTGCGGCGGCAGGGCGGGGCGGTCGTGGTCGCCGCGCAGCACCGAGTAGCGCGCGTGCGTGTCGCCCCAGAACTGCTCGATGGCTTCCTGCAGTCCGGGCTGCACGCACAGCAGCGTGTCCTGCGGCAGGTAATCGGTGATGACGGCAGTTTTCTCGAAGAACAACGGCAGGTAGTACTCGATGCCGGCGGCCACCATCCCCTTCGAGACGTCCTTGTAGACGCGGCTGCGCGACGGGTCGCCCTCGAATGTCTCGCGGAAGCTGCGGCGGAAGCGGCTCTGGGCCTCCTCGTCCAGCGGGAATTCGCGCGCCGGCAGCAGGCGGACCTCGTTCACCTTGTAGATCGAGCGCTGGCTGTCCACGTCGAAGCTGCGGATGGTTTCCACCATGTCGTCGTCGAGCTCGATGCGGTAGGGAATCGCGCTGCCCATGGGAAAGAGATCGATCAGGCCGCCGCGCACGCAGTACTCGCCGGGCGCGACCACCTGCGTGACGTGCGAGTATCCGGCAATCACGAGCTGGCGGCGCAGCTCGTCGGGCGCGAGCCGCGCGCCCTGCTTGAAGAAAAACGAGCGGCCGGCGAGATACTCCACGGGAGCGAGCCGGTAGAGCGCCGTTGTGACCGGCACGATCGCGACGTCGAGCGCGCGCTGTGTCAGCTGGTAGAGTGTCGCGAGCCGCTCGGAGACCAGATCCTGGTGCGGCGAGAGCGGGTCGTAGGGCAGCGTCTCCCAATCGGGGAAAAGGCGGATCCTGAGCGCCAGCTCGAAGAACGGTATCTCCTCCAGCAGCCGCTGTGCGTCGGCGGCGGTTGCGGTGAAGACGGCAAGCGGCCGCCCCGCGCGCGCGAGCTTCGCGAGCGCCAGCGCGTCGGCGGAGCCGTGGAGCGGCGGCGTACGTACACGGCTCCCCGGCTGCGGCAGTTCGATCTGCAGCATGGTCAGGGAAGTGCTTGAAAAACAGGCGTTATTATACCGGCGGGGGGATCACGCCGAGCGCCAGGGGGTCACGCGGGAGATGAAAATCGCCGCGAACGGCAGGGCGAGGCCGATTGCGATCTGAACGATCAGCAGCTCCCCGAGCTGGCTGTAGTCGGCCGGGATCTGCACGGCGCCGGTGGCGGCTTCCTTGACCTCGCGGCTGATGACATAAATCTGATTGAAGTACTTCGTGCCGAGCTGGGAGGCGGACAGCGCGAGATTGGTGAACGAGGCCATGATCGCGAAGTAGGTGGCCTTCAGATTCCGGGGAGCGGAGTTCGCAATCCAGGCGAGCATCGGGATCATCGCGATCTGGCCGAGCGGCGACTCGAGCGCCGTGTTGACGATCACGATGAAGCGCGCGTCCACCATGCCGCCCGTCGCCGCGGCGGTCCAGTGGTGCAGCCCGTAATAGAGGCCGACGATGGGCAGCGACAGCACCACGCCGACCACGGTGAGGAACCCCACGACATAGGCGATCGAGCGCACGGCCATGAAGCGGCGGAAGAGGAACATCCCGAAGAGCGTCAGCACGCTGGCGATGAGCGAGAGCACCGCGAGAAAGCGCTGGTCGAATTTCAGCTCGTCGATCATCCACCAGGTCAGGCCCTCGCCGGGGCCGGGAATCGCGCGGTAGACGAAGATCACGAGGGCGGTGCCGATGAGGGTCGCGCGCGCTTCCGGCTCCAGCTCGCGCGTGAGCTTGGCGATAAGGAAGGCGATGATGGCGAGCGAGCCGGCAAAGATGATTTCCTGGTTGAGCTCGATGCGGCTGAAGCCCATGCCGAGCGTGAACGCGACGAATCCGAGACTGCCGCCGAGGATCCACCAGTTGGGCGCCGGCCGCTCCCCCGGCTCGTGCAGAAGCTCCCGTGCCTGCGCCGCGTCCATGCCGTTGTCGATCAATCTTCGGTAGTCGCGGCGCTTCAGCAGGTAGGCAAGCGCGACGCCGGCAACGGAAATGAACGGGATTGCCAGCGCGGTGAGATAGATCTGGCGGTAGACCGCCACCTTCTGCGCTTCGGACAGCCGTTCCACGTCCGAAAACAGGTAAAGATTGATTGCCGCCACCAGCGCGAGGCCGCCGATCAGCGCCACGCGCCCCAGCGTCTGCATCGTGGTGTTCATGAGCTTGCGGGCTTCCGGCGGCACCGGCTTTCCGTTCCCGTCCACGCGCGGCACGGCTTCCACCGTCATGGCATCGGCCACCACGTCCTGCACGACGTAGCCGACCGGAGAGAGCAGCGCTGCAAGCACGAACCAGGCCTCCGCCGGCATCACCGCCACCATTGCGGCGCGGTCGGTCAGAAGCCCGACCATGATGAGGAGGCTCGAGGCGATGAGCCCCGCGCCGAGGAACACCAGCCAGCTCTTCCAGCGCCAGATGAGATCCACGATGTGGCCGAGCGGCATCTTCAGCGCCCACGGGATTCCGGCCCAGAAGCCGAGCGCGGCGAGGAAAGCGGCGGAGAGCCCGAGATACTCCTTGACGAAGAAGGTGCCGACGATGCCGGTCAGGCCCGAGATGCCGTAGGCGACGTACACCATCAGCGGCGGCAGGTAGGAGAGCCGCAGCTCGCGCCCGAGGGAGAGGATGTTGAGGTCGATCCAGCGGAGCGTCGCGGCGATCATCGCGCGCGCATTGTACCCGCAAAACTCGATTCAACCGCCGGCGGATTTGCAGCTCAGTAACCGATTGCGGCGAGCAGTGTCCAGCAGGTCATGAAGATGAGTATGACCGAGCCCGCCGTCCACAGCGTCGCGCGCATGTCGTGGGTCTGCGCGGTGAGATAGGCGGCAAAGTGCAGGAACCGCGACACGACATACCCGTAGAGGAGAACGCGCGCGAGCAGCAGCGAGGGCTCGGTCAGAACGAAGAGAAAACCGGCGACGAGGAAGAACGGCAGGTTCTCCAGGTCATTGAGGTGGATGCGGCGGATGCGCTCGACACGCTCGTCGGGTGCGAGCTGCTTCGGATCGGGATGGGGATTGAGGGGCGTCTTCCTCAGGTCCTCCGGCGAGCGGAAGCCGCCTTTTACTCGCATCATGCGAATGACGGTCAGCCAGGACATGCTCACGGCCTTGAGAATCATGAGGGTGGCCGCGATGACGTAGGTGGCGAACAGGGGGTTTTGCAGGCTCAGCGGGTCCATGGCGCTCCTCTCAAGAAATGGATCCTGCCGCCTTTTTCTGCTTACGCCGGGCGATGGATCGCGATCGGAACGCGCCGCGGGCCGAAGGCGTGCTCGAACACTTCAAAGCGCCCCGCGATCGTCGCGTTGCAGTCCGGGCACTTGCCTTCGGGCGTGACGCGGTAATCGTCGATACGGTACCAGTCGCGCACGATCAGCGCCGCCTTGCAGGAGGGACAGAACGTCGTGCCGCCTTCCGTGTCGTGGACGTTGCCCGTGAAGACGTAGTTGAGCCCCTCGGCGATCGCGATCGAGCGCGCGCGGGTGAGCGTGGAGGAGGGCGTCGCCGGGATGTCGTTCATCTTGTAGTCCGGGTGAAACGCCGTGAAGTGCAGCGGCACGTCGGCTCCCAGCTCCTTCCTGATCCATTTGCACTCGGCCTCGATTTCGGCGCTCGAGTCGTTCTTGCCCGGGATCAGCAGTGTCGTAATCTCGAACCACACGTCCGTCTCGTGCTTGAGATAGGCCAGCGTTTCGAGCACCGGGTTGAGTCTTGCCGCGCACAGCTTGAAGTAGAACTCGTCGGTGAACGCCTTGAGGTCCACGTTGGCGGCGTCCATCTTCGCGTAGAACTCGCGTCGCGGCGCGTCATGGATGTAGCCAGCAGTGACCGCCACTGTCTGAATTCCGCGCGCATGGCAGGCGTCCGCGATGTCCATTGCGTACTCGGCGAAGATGACCGGATCGTTGTAGGTGAACGCGACGCTCTTGCAGCCATAGCCCTCGGCCGCCTCCGCGATCGCTTCCGGCGAGGCCTCGTCGGCAAGGCGGTCCATGTCCTTCGATTTCGAGATGTCCCAGTTCTGGCAGAACTTGCAGGCGAGATTGCAGCCCGCAGTGCCGAAGGACAGGATGCTCGAGCCCGGGTAGAAGTGGTTGAGCGGCTTCTTCTCGACCGGGTCGATGCAGAACCCGGACGAGCGCCCGTAGGTGGTCAGGACCATGCGGTCCTTTTCACGCATGCGTACGAAGCACGCGCCGCGCTGACCCTCGTGCAGGCGGCAGTCGCGCGGGCACAGGTCGCACTGCATGCGCCCGTCCTCCAGCATGTGCCACCACCGCCCGGGGTATGAATGCGTCACTTCGTTACCTCGTCACGCGAGGTCACCCTCGCGCCACTTGAACACGGTATAGCGTGAGAGCCTGACCTCGCGATCCCAGAAATCCGGCGGAAGACCCGCCTTGTACTTGAGATGCGCGAGAAAGTCCGATGGTTCCTTGAAATCCTCCCAGACCTGGGGCAGGAAGGTGCCGGTATGGTGGCCGTACTCGAATACGACGCCGTGGACGCCCGGCCGGAGCTGCCTCAGCGCATCCGGTTCGTCGGCGAAACTCATGGGCTCGAGCGACGAGAGCACGGAGACTTCGAGCGACACGCCGGAAAACTCCCCGGCTTCGAGCGGCGGAAAGCGCGGATCGCGGAAGGCTGCGGCCACCGCGTTGGCCCTGACGTCCTCGGCGAGCGCGCGGTGCGCCCGCAACGTGCCGATGCAGCCGCGCAACTTGCTGCCGAGCATGAGCGTGATGAAGGACGCGCCGCTCGACTTCAGCCACGGCAGGTCATCGTCCGCGGCGTGGGTGAACCCGAGCTGGGCGGCAATCGCGGCGCGGGCGAGCGGCAGCAACACGCGCCCTGCATCATCGGGCAGCGCCGGCGTGTCGGGAACCGTATCGAAGCCCGATCCCGTGAGAAACACGATCGGGCTCACGATCGGGCCCGGGTCATCGGGCATCGGGAGCCGCCTCGTAGAAAGCGAAGGAGCCGTAGCCGACGACGCGGTTCCTGTCGCCCGCGGTGTCGCCGGAATTGCGTAGATCGATCAGTTCGGGCTTCATCCCGCGCCGGCGCGCAACGCAGGTGAGTCCCATCACCGGCGTCGCCCCGCACGCCTGCTCGTGCGAAATGTCCGCTGCCAGCCCGAGGATGGCCTTGGCCGTTGCGCGGTCGACGGCCTGGGCATCCGAATAGGAAAGATAGTGGGAGAGGTCCGAGCTCACCACGATCAGCGTCTCGGGGCCGCCCCACAGGACATCCAGCACTGCGGCGACCTCTTCTGCGCCGCAATGGCCCACCGCCAGCGGCACCAGCCTGAATTTCTCGATCGCCGTCTGCAGAAAAGGCAGGTGCACTTCCAGCGAGTGCTCGAGCGCATGCGCCTGGGCGCTCACGACCACCTGGGTCATGCCGCGCAGCGCCTCGACCGCGTCGGCATCAATTTCGACCGTGCCGAGCGGGGTGGCGAACGCGCCGCAACCGGGAAGCGCGAGCCCGCGCACCGCGACCCGGTGCGTGGGTCCGAGCAACACGACACGCTTTATGCTCCTGCGCGCGGGAGCGAGCAGCGTGTAGACACTGGCGGCGATCGGCCCGGAATAGACGTAGCCGGCATGCGGCGCGATGATGGCCTTGGGCACCGCGCGCTCGGGGGCGTTGTGCGCCGCGGCGCCGAGCAGGCCGGATAGCGCCTGCGCCAGCTCGCGGCTCTCGCCAGGGTAGAACATTCCGGCGACCGCCGGCGCGCGCACGGATACGGTCGGATGCGACATCTGTGAATTTATTATGCGCCCCGCGGGTCATTTTTCAAGTGCCGCGGACGCAACACTGTTGCTGATAAAATTCCTGCATATACAGCATCCTCGACGCACCTTGTCCAAAGCTTACGCACTCGTCCCCGCCGCCGGCTCGGGCTCGCGCCTCGGAGCGGCGTTGCCCAAGCAATACCTCGAGATCGGGGGGCGGCCGCTGCTCTATCACGCGCTACTCGCGCTCGCGCGGCACCCGCGCATCGAGCAGGTGTTCGTCGTGCTCGCGCAGGGCGACGATCAGTTCCGGCGCTACGACTGGCGCGAGTTCGGCGCGCGGATCGAGCCGCTCTACTGCGGCGGCGAGACGCGCGCGGCGAGCGTGTTCAACGGACTCCTCGCCGCGCGGGACTCCATGGCAGCGGCAGACTGGGTCCTGGTGCACGATGCCGCGCGTCCGTGCCTCGGGCGCGAGGAGCTCGATCGCCTCTTCGGCGAACTCGAGGCGGACGATACCGGGGGTCTGCTCGCGGTGCCGGTTGCCGATACACTGAAGCGAGGGAACCGCGACTCGCGCGTGGTGGCGACCGAGCCGCGCGACAACCTCTGGCTCGCGCAGACGCCGCAGATGTTCCGCTACCGGGTGCTGATCGAGGCGCTGCGCGCGGCGGATCCCGCGGCGGCAACCGATGAAGCGCGCGCGATCGAGGGGCTCGGCCTCGAGCCGAAGCTCGTCCTGGGCGATACGCGCAATATCAAGGTGACGTTTCCCGAGGACCTGCTCCTGGCGGAGCTGATCATCAGGGGCCGCGAAGAAAAACCCGTCAAGATGAGGCCAGGCTCAAAATCAGGAAAACGAACCGCCAGGAATGCGAAGAAATCCGGAATCAGAACGAGATTCCGAAGATGATAAGGATAGGTCAGGGTTTTGACGCCCATGCGCTCACCGCGGGCAGGAAGCTCGTCATCGGAGGCGTTGCGATTCCGCATGAGAAAGGGCTTGCCGGGCATTCCGACGCCGACGTGCTGATCCACGCGGTGTGCGACGCCCTGCTCGGTGCCGCCGCGCTGGGGGACATCGGAAGCCATTTTCCCGACAGCGACACCCGCTACAAGGACATCGACAGCCGCCGGCTGCTGCGCGAAGTGGCGCGGCTGCTGAAGGAGCGCGGGCTGAAAGCCGCCAACGTGGATGCCACCATCATCGCCCAGGCCCCGAAGATGGCGCCGCACATTCCCGCGATGCGCGCCAACCTGGCAGCCGATCTGGGCATTCCCCCGGAGGCCGTCAACGTCAAGGCCAAGACCACCGAGAAGCTCGGGTTCGTCGGCCGGGGCGAGGGCATCGCCGCGGAAGCTGTTGTTTTGCTGAGTGACCTGTGACCTGTGACCTGTGACCGGTGATACTGCGCGGGTGTTTTTCGCCGTGTGGCCCGCGCCCGAGGTCCAGCGCGCACTGGCCGAAATCGCGCGCGACGTTCGGAGCAAATGCGGCGGCAGGGCGGTTCCGGCCGGGAACATCCATCTCACGCTGGTATTTCTCGGCGATCTTCCGCGCGAGCGCCTCGCGGCGCTGGAGACCCTCGGCCCTGCGGTGCGCGGCCGTCGTTTCGATTTGACCGTGGATCGCCTCGAATACTGGCGGCACAACCGCATTCTGTGGGCCGGCACGGGCACTTGCCCGGAGGCCCTGCAAGGGTTGGTCTCATCGTTGCAGGACGCGGTGGCCGGCGCCGAATTTCGTTTCGACCGGCGGCCGTACGTTCCGCACGTGACGCTGCTGCGGAACGCCCGCTGTGCGCCGGCGAATGAACGCTGCCCCGCCGTCGCATGGCCGGTGGACTGCTTCGCGCTGGTCGAATCGGCGCCACGCGAGCGGGGCCGCGCCTACCGGGTGCTGCGGAGCTGGCCCCTGGAGTAATCTTGCTACCCCTCCCGCGCAAGGAGGGAAGGAACAACCACCAACGGGAGTGATAACGACCATGCAGTGGAAATTCGAATTGTTGATGAAGCCTTCGTCCGTTCCCCTGACGGAAGGGCCGGTATGGGATGGCGAGTACCTGTATTTCACTCACATCCGGGCGAGCCGCATCCTGCGCTACGACCTGAAGACGAACGCGATCACGGAATGGCGTAAGGACACCAACCGCACCAACGGGCTCGCGTTCGATGCCCAGGGCCGTCTCTTCGGCTGCTGCTCGGGCGGGCGCTCGATGGTTCGCTTCGATCCTGATGGGCGTATGGTAACCATTGCCGACCGGGTGGACGGCAAGCGGCTCAACACGCCGAACGACCTTGCGATCGATCGCAAGGGGCGCATCTGGTTCACCAACCCGGTGAACGAAGGCAACTGGGACAAGACCGAGGTGAAGGAGCTCGACAACCAGTCGGTGCTTCGCGCCGATCCTCAGAAGGATGGCACCTACAAGCTGACGCGTGTCACCTTCGACACCACGCAGCCGAACGGCATCCTGATGTCACAGGATCAGGGCACGCTCTACATCGCGGAGAGCAGCTACACGCGGGGCGTTGCGCGCGAGCTGCGCGCCTATCCGATCCGCGAGGACGGCAGCCTCGGCGCCTACCGGACGCTCCACACGTGGGGCGAGGATGCGCGGGAAGTGCATCGCGGCATCGACGGCATGTGCTTCGACCGCGACGGTAATATCGTCGCGACCAACGGCTGGGAGATGAGCGGCCCGGGAGGAATGATCACGGTGTTCTCGCCGACTGGCCGCGTGCTGGAGACACACCCGGTGCCGGCCAACCGCCCGACCAACTGCTGCTTCGGCGGTCCGGACCTCACCACCCTCTTCGTCACGACGGTGGAGGGGCACTTCTTCAAGGCCCAGACCGACCGTGTCGGCTGGGCCATGTATCCCTGACTTTTTCAACGGCGAGCGGAAGCTCGACGCGGGCGCGCAGGCCGCCGCCTTCACGCGGAAGCAGCTGCACGCTGCCACCGTGCAGCCGCGCGATGCGATCCACGATCGCCAGCCCCAGCCCGGTGCCGGCGCCGGAACGCGCGGCATCGAGGCGCGTGAACGGCTGCACCATGCGCTCGGCCTCGCCGGGCGGTATACCCGGGCCGCGATCGAGCACTTCCAGCACCGCGCGTCCTCCCGCGCTCGCCGTCGTGACCTCGATCTGTCCGCCGCCATGGCGTAGCGCGTTGTCCATAAGGTTGGCGATAAGCCGCTGGATCGCGCGCGGCCGCAGGGCCATGGGAGGAAGCGGAGCCAGCCGCGCGGCAACTTCCTTGCCGGCGCCTGCGTAGCGATCGCGCAGCTCGCGCGCAATGGCATTGAGATCGCCATCGGGCACAACGGCCTCGCCCTCGGTGACGCGCGCGAAATCGAGAAACTGGCCGATCGCCGCGTCGATGTCCGCGACGTCCTGCACCAAACCGGCCTTGAGCGCAGGGTCGCCTTTTCCGTCGAGCATTTCCAGGCCCAGGCGGATGCGCGAGAGCGGGGTGCGGAGGTCGTGCGATACGCCGGCAAGCAGCAGCGCCCGCTCCTCGTCCAGGCGCTTCAAGTCCGCCGCCATGCTGTTGAACGCGTGGGCGAGAGTGCGGATCTCCGACGGACCCGTTTCGGCGACGGGCGGCGGCGTGCGGCCGCGGCCGATTTCCGCGGCGGCGCCGGCGAGCTCGCGCAGCGGCCGGTTGATGCGCGCGACGATGAGATAGGCCCCGAGCAGCGCGAGCACCAGCACCAGCGCGCCCCATCCTACCCAGCGCAGGGGATCGGCGCGCTCAAGCCGCGACCGGGGCAGGTGGACCCAGTAGTCGTCGCCGTCGATGCGGAAGCTCACCCACGCCCCGCGCACGCCGTTGCGGCTGGCGGCGAGGCGCGTCTCCTTGCCGAGCTGCCGCCTCACTTCGGTCTCCACGAGCCGTAGGAACGGCCGGTCGGGCAGGGGCGTTATGCGTTCGCCGCCTTCACTGCTGTAGACCTGGATTCCTTCCTCCTGGGACAAGTCGTCGAGCAGCTCGAGGCGCTTCGAGGGCTGGGCCGTGATCAGCGCCGCGCGCGTTAGGTTGACCACGCTCGCGATCTGCTGCGCGACCTGGCGCGCGCGCGGCTCGCGCTCGGTCACCCGGAAGATCTGCAGCCACGCGAGATGCGCGACGACGAGCAGCAGCGCGATCAGCAGCACGCTGCGCCAGAGCAGAGTGCGGGGGAACAGGGTCACTGACTCTTGCCGTCGGGAATGAAGACGTATCCGAATCCCCACACCGTCTGGATATACGCCGGCTTCGAAGGATCCGGCTCGATCAGCTTGCGCAGCCGCGAGATCTGCACGTCGATCGAGCGGTCGAACGCTCCGAACTCGCGCCCGCGCGCGAGCTCCATCAGCTTGTCGCGCGAGAGCGGCGAGCGGGGGTGCTGCACCAGCACCTTGAGCAGCGCGAATTCGCCGGTGGTGAGCGCCACGTCCGCCCCGTTTTTGGTCAGGCTGCGCGCCCCGAGATTGAAGCGGAAGGCTCCGAACTCGACCACCTGCGGCTCCAGGGCAGGAGCGCCGGGCGGCCCAGGTAACGGGCGCCGCCGCAGCACCGCCTGGATGCGCGCCACCAGCTCGCGCGGGTTGAACGGCTTGGGCAGGTAGTCGTCGGCGCCCACCTCGAGCCCGACGATGCGATCGACGTCGTCGCCCTTGGCGGTCAGCATGATGATGGGCATGTCCTCGCCGCCTCCGCGCAGCCTGCGGCAGATCGACAGGCCGTCCTCTCCGGGCAGCATGAGGTCGAGGATCATGAGGTCGTAGCGCTCGCGCGCGAGCTGCCGGTCCATCCCGGCCGCGTCCTGCACCACGCGCACCGCATAGCCCTGCTCGGTGAGGTAGCGGTTGAGCAGGTCGCGCAGCCGCGCGTCGTCGTCAACCACGATGATCTTCATCCTCGGCTCGGCCATGGCGCAATCCTAACGGCTCGCATGACGGCGGGAAGAGGCATTTGTAAGACTTTGTTTCCCTGACGAAACGGGAAACAAATTGTTACAAAAAAGCGCTGCCCGTGTACTGAGCGCACCGGGAGGGTGCGTTAATCTAGCCAGCAGCTCGCCGCTGTATTCCGCTGGCGGCACGTTCATATAATGCATTGCGCGGTGCCCGGGCAAAGCACCTTTCCGCGCACGGAGACCGGTCGGTGAAGAAGTTGTTGTGGGTGGCTATTGCCGTCGCGCTGGCCGCGCCGGGGATTGCGGTTGCGCGCGACATGCGCCCGGGCTTCGGAGCGGGGGCGCAGGAACAGGGCGGGCGCCAGGTGAAGAAGGCGCCGGGCCAGCCGCCGCAGGGCGAGCGCCACCCGCGCGGCGAGCACTTCAAGGGGCAAAAGGGGCGCCTTACTGAAGAGGAGCGGCGCCAGCTGCATCGGGACCTGGAACGCGCCAACCGCGAGATCTACCGGCGCTAGCTGCTGGTGAGAAGATGGCAGGCATTTAACCGGAGAACGACCATGAAGATTCCTGCAAACGTCGCTGTGGCAACGGCCATGACCGTAATGGCGTTTCCGGCCCAGGCGGGCGGAGGAGCCAGGCCGCAGGCGCACGGTGCGTCCATGCCTCAGGTTCATCAAAGCATGCAGCACAGCGGGCCGGCCCGGGGGGTGGCGCCGCACGGCGCCCACACCGTCTCCGGCCAGGCACATATTTTTTACGGGGGCCCGAGGCTGGAGCAGCGCCCCGACCCCAACTACCAGAGCCTCTATCGCCCGATGTTCTCGCTCGGCGCGACCAAACCCGGGGAGCTGCATCCGTACTTCCGAACCCCCAAGGAGGGATTTGGCTACCCGGCCGCGCAGCCTTCCCCCGTGTACCTCGGCAACGGGGTGTACGTTATTCCCAGATAAACCGACGAAGGAGCCTCATGAATCGATCTCTCATTGCAGCAGCAGTAGTAGTCGCCGCGCTCGCCGCGCCTTCCCTGGCAAGCGAGGGTATCCCGGGTGCCACGGTGCGATCCGAGAGCGGCAAAGCCGCGTCCGACCGCAAGGCCCGGTTCGAGCAGTGGTGCAAGGACAATCCCGAGAAGTGCCGCGAGGAAAAGGCCAGGGCACAGCAGCGCCGGGAAGAATGCAAGGCCAATCCGGAGAAATGTCGGGCCGAAGCGCGGGCGCGCCGCGAGCAGTGGTGCAAGGACAATCCCGAGAAGTGCCGCGAGGAAAAGGCCAGGGCGCAGCAGCGCCGGGAAGAATGCAAGGCCAATCCCGAGAAATGCCGCGCCGAAGAGCGGGCGCGAACTGAGGAGCGCTTCAAGAGAGCGGATGCCAACGGCGACGGTCGGTTGAGCCGCGAAGAGGCGCGGAAGAGCATGCCGCAGGTCGCGCGCGATTTCGACCGCATCGACGCCAACAAGGACGGCCTGGTGACCACTGAGGAGCTGGCGGCCGCGCGCAAGCCCCGCGCCGGCGCGAGCAAGAGCAAGGGCAGTTGACGGCCTCGACGGAGCAGTTCGAAGAGCGGGCGCAAGCACGGAATGAAAGCGAAATGAGTCGCTCGCGTTCCGGTTTCTCTTGGCGTCTTGGCGGTTCAATTCCCGTCCTGACGCTTCTCGGCGTTCTTGGCGGTTCCGTTTCGTCCCCCGCTCACGCGGCGGCGCCGCTCGGATTCGACGACGCCCGGCATCTGTTCAACCGCACGAGCTTCGCCGCCGGACCCGCGGACATCGAGGCGTTCGCGGGGCTTACCCGCGAGCAAGCCGTAGACCGTCTGCTGTCTTGGGCCGGTAAACCGGCGATCACCCCGCCGCCGGCCTGGGCCGCGGAGCCGTTCGAATCGATACGCCGCTTCCGTGGCATGAGCCCGGAGGAGCGCAAGATCGCGCTGCGCGAGATGGCCCAGAAGGCCTTCGAGCTGCGGTCGTGGTGGATTACCGAGATGCTGGTGACGCCGTCTCCGCTCACCGAGAAGATGACGCTGTTCTGGCACAACCATTTCGTGTCGAGCCAGCAGAAGGTGCGCTCGCCGCAGCTGATGTACCGCCAGAACGCCCTGCTGCGGCGCCACGCGCTCGGCAATTTCGGCGACTTGCTGCATGGCATCGCGCGCGACCCCGCCATGGTGATCTACCTCGACAGCGCGTCCAACCGCAAAGGCCAGCCCAACGAGAACTTCGCCCGCGAGGTGATGGAGCTCTTCACGCTGGGCGAGGGCCACTTCACCGAGCGCGATGTCAAGGAGGCGGCGCGTGCCTTCACCGGCTGGGGCATCGACCCCGACCGGGGCGAATTCGTGTTTCGCCCGCGCGCACACGACGACGGGGTGAAGACCGTGCTCGGGCGCACCGGCAACCTCGATGGGGATGCGGTCCTCGGGATTCTCCTCGCGCAGCCGCAAACCGCCGAGCTCGTCGCTGCCAAGCTGTGGCGCGAGTTCGTGTCGCCCGACCCGGATCCCGGAGAGGTCAGGCGCGTCGCCGCCGTGTTGCGGGAATCCGGGTACGAGATCCGGCCCGCCCTGCGCGCGCTGCTCACCTCCGATGCCTTCTACGCGCCGAACAACCGGGCCGCGCTGATCAAGTCACCCGTCGAGCTGGTGGTGGGAACGCTGCGCCAGTTCAGCTTCCAGACCGGTGAGCCGTTGCCGTTCGTGCTCGGCGTCGCGGCGCTCGGGCAGAACCTGTTCGCGCCGCCCAACGTGAGGGGTTGGCCCGGCGGCGAGATGTGGATTAATTCGACGACGTTGCTCGCCCGCAAGGCGTTCCTCGACCGGCTGTTCAGGGTGGAGGAGATGAGAGCGATGGCGGCGGGCGGTGCAGGCGTCGAGACCCCGGGGATGGCCGCGCGCGTGGCCGAGCGGCGCCAGCGCTACCTGCAGGCAATGCTCGACATCCAGTTCGACGGCAGCAAATGGCTGTCGCAGTTCGACGGCCGCCCGCAGCTGCTGCAGCGCGTGGTGCTTGCCTCGGCACCGGTCGCGGAGCCGCCCCCGGGGGTGCAGGGCATGGAGCTGATCCGGCACCTGGTGCTGGATCCGGCCTATCAGCTTAAGTAGGGCGTGACGTGATGAGGCGTGACGTGATGAAGCGTGACGGGGTGAAGCGTGACTCGATGAGGCATGGCCGTGGATAGACGCAGATTCTTGAGCGCGGTGGGGGCGGCAACGGTTGCGGCGTGGGCGCCAGGGATGGCGCTTGCGCAGCGGTCGGGCGCACGCTACGACCGGCTGCTGGTGCTGGTGGAGCTGAAAGGCGGCAACGACGGCCTGAATACCGTTGTGCCCTACGCGGACCCGGCCTACCCTGGGCTGCGGCCGCGGCTTGCGATTCCGCGTGACCAGGTGCTTCAGCTCGACCCGCAGGCGGGTTTTCATCCGGCGCTGGAACCGCTGATGGCATCGTGGAAGAGCCGCGAGCTGGCGGTGGTGCAGGGCGTGGGCTACCCGGACGCGAACCTCTCCCATTTCCGCTCGATCGACATCTGGGACACCGCGTCGAACAGCAACGAATACCTGACGGACGGCTGGCTTGCCCGCGCGTTTGCGGCAACTCCTGCGCCGGCCGCATTCGCCGCCGACGCCGTGGTGGTGGGCGGCGCCGAGATGGGGCCGTTGCGGGGCGGCGTGCGCGCAATCGCCCTGGCCAGCCCCGAGCAGTTCCTGCGCCAGGCCCGTTACGCGGCGCCGGCGGGGCAGGCGCGCAACGCAGCCCTCCACCACATTCTGCGCGTCGAGGAGAACATTGCGCAGGCAGCCGCCCGGCTGAACGGCAACCGCAGCTTCGCGACCGAGTTTCCGACCCACCCGTTTGGCAATGCCGTGCGGACGGCGGCTCAGCTTGTCGCCGGCGAGGCGAGGGTCGCGGCCGTCAAGATCGCGCTGGGCGGTTTCGATACCCACAGCGGACAGCCGGGGCGCCATGCGCAGCTGCTCAAGGCGCTCGCGGAAGGCCTGGTTGCCCTGAAGGCTGCGCTCGCGGAGCTCGGCCGCTGGGATTCGACCCTGGTCATGACCTATTCCGAGTTCGGGCGCCGACCCCGCGAAAACCTCTCGAGCGGGACCGACCACGGCACCGCCAGCGCCCATTTCCTGCTCGGCGGCCGGGTGAAGGGGGGACTGTACGGCATGCCGCCCGCGCTCTCGCGCCTGGACGGCAACGGCAACCTGCCGTTCGCGGTGGATTTTCGCGATCTCTACGCCACCGTCCTGGAACGGTGGTGGGGCGCGGACTCCACGCGCGCACTGAAGGCCCGCTTCGCCCCCCTGGAGGTCGTGCGGGCCTGAGCGTCCCGGGCGGTCCTGGCGCCGCCGCGGAATGCATTAAATACTGCCGCCGTCCGGTGCGCGCGATGACGGTGGCATCGCATCGGCCGCCCGACCCGATGCCCGGTGCATCGGTGCTTCGACCCCGAGGCGGGAAGGGTCCACATCGTACCCATGCCGCCGGCCGACATCCTCGCTTCGAGGCCCCCAAACCGCTAAAATGCTGCATTGCCGCCCGCTCGCACGCGGGCGGCCTCAGTTTGCCGGTCGGGGACCCAGAACAGGACAAAACGGCCATGCTTGCGACGCGCATCCGCCAGAAGGACGGGACCTTCTACTTCGTGAGCTACCCGGCGAAGGACATCCTTGCCCGGGTGCGCTTCATCAGCCGCTTCTACGGCGAGGGGGAGCAGATCGCGCCGCAGGTGATCGCGCAGAGCGACGAGATCGCGCAGTTTATCGCCCGCATCGAGCACAGTGACGCGGCATTTCAGCGCATGCTCTCGCGCGCCAAGGTGCGGGCGCTCAAGAACTTCTACGAGATGGCCGTGAACCAGCCGCCCATTCCGGGCACCGTGCTGCTGTTCACCCACGAGAAGCTCACCTTCCAGCCGCTCGGCTCCGAGCAGTCCGTCGGCCACCTGCAGGATCCCACCTCCAAGTTCCTGATCATCGACGGCCAGCATCGCCTGGCGGCCCTGAACTTCTACCTGCGCGAGCGCCCCGGCGAAGGGAACAGCATCCACGTGCCGTGCGTCATTTTCGACGGCCGCACCGAGGATTTCGCGGCGGAGATGTTCGTCATCATCAATTCCACCCCGACCCGCATCAACAAGAGCCACTTGGTCGACCTCTACGAGCGGATCTCTTGGGCCGAGCCCGACCGGCGGTTTGCCGCGCGCCTGGTGGACAAGCTCTACCGGGAAGGCGACAGCCCGCTTCGCTACCGCATCAACCGCCTCGGCGGGCGCAGCCAGCAGGAGAAGTGGATACTGCAGGCGGAGCTGTTCAACGAGCTCCACCGCTGGGTGAGCGGCGAGTGGCGCAAGATCCAGCGCTCCGGGCACCCCATGCGCGAAGCCGACCGCTACTACGCCATCGTGCGCGACTTCCTCAAGGCCTGCCAGAAGGTGTGGGGCACCTCCTGGGGACACCCCAACTACATGGTCACCAAGCCGGTCACCCTCAAGGCAATGATCCGGGTGTGCGGCGATCTCGCGCGCAACGATGCCGATCCCGGCGAAGGCCGCCAGCTGCGGTGGGAGAAGCGGCTCGCCCCCTGGACGGAGCGCGCGCGCGAGTTCCGCGTCGAGGGCTTCTACGAGCGCTTTCCCGCGAAAGGCCAGATCGAGCGTGTCGCGCGCCTGCACCGCGATCTCGCCAAGATGGCGAACATCGAAGTCCAGTCGCGCCAGCGCGCGAGCGCCTGAATCCCTCTCAGCCCTTGGGTTCCTGACGGACCGGCGCGAGCGGCGCCGCGCCGCGCAGCGCCTGCGTCATCTCGGCAAGGATCGACACCGCGATCTCGGCCGGCGACACCGCGCCGATGGCGAGCCCGACCGGGGCGCGAATGCGACCCAGCTCGGCATCGCCAAAGCCTTGTTCCTTCAGACGCACCAGCCGGGCGGCGTGCGTCTTGCGGCTGCCCAGCGCGCCGACATAGAACGCATCGGATCGCAGCGCCGTGGCGAGCGCGGGGTCGTCGAGCTTGGGATCGTGGGTGAGCGCGATGACCGCACTGCGGCGGTCGGGGCCAAAGGCGGCAAGTGCAGGCCCGGGCCATTCGTGGCTCATCGCTACGCCCGGAAAGCGGCTCTCGGCGGCGAAGGCGCGGCGCGGGTCGATGACCGTGATGTCGTAGCCCGCGGCAGCCGCCATCGGGATCAGCGCCTGGGCGATGTGCACCGCGCCGACGAGCGCGAGCCGCGGCGGCTGCGCAAAGACGCGCAGGAAATAGCGCCGGCCGTCGCGCTCGACGACGCGGCTGCGATCCTCCGCCAGCGCTCGCGCGGCCTCGCCCGCGAGGGCGGCGCGCAGCGCCGAATCGCCGGCCGCTTCACCCTCGGCGAATAGGGTGCTGCGCCCGTCCGCCAGGTCGATCGCGACGAGCACCGGCTTCCGGGCCGCCCGAACGCGCCGCAGCGCGCCAAGCAGCTCGTCCTGTCCAGCGAGCGAATGGACGAAAATCTCCACCTTGCCGCCGCAGGCGAGACCGACGTCCCACGCCTGCTCGTCCGACACGCCGAACCCGAGCAGCTTGGGAGGGGCCCCTTTGAGGATCGCCCGGGCCTCGGAGATCACGGCGGACTCGACGCAGCCGCCGGATACCGAGCCGACGAACTCTCCCGCGTCATCGGCGGCGAGCTGGCTTCCGGCCGGGCGCGGAGAAGACCCCCATGTCGCCACGACCGTGGCAAGAGCAACCCGGCGTCCTCCCGCGCGCCACCGGGCGGCGGTGTCCAGGATCGCGTCGGTGTCGTCGCGCGAGAAGGGAGTGTCGGGGGTCATGGTTTCCGCCCTTCGGTATGCTACTTCGCCGCGGTGACCATGATCTCCACCCGCGTGTCGGGGGTGGCGAGCCGCGCCTCGACGCAGGCCCGGACCGGCTTGTTGCCGGGATCCACCCACGCCTTCCACGCCGCGTCCATCTGGTCCTTCTCGCGGATATCGGGCAGCCAGACCTGCGCCCACAAGAGCTTCGACTTGTCGCTGCCCGCGGCGGCGAGGGCGTCGTCGATCTTCTTCAGGACCTCTTCGGTCTGCGCCTTGCACGAGGCGCTCTTGTTGTCGGCGGTGGTTCCCGCGACGTAGACCAGCCCGCCATGCTCGACGGCGCGGCTCAACACGGGTCCGGGGTTGTGGCGCTTGATGGTCATGGGGTTTCTCCAGTTGCAGTAAAGTGTGGCCTGATCGCTAACCATACAGGAGTAGCGTGTCATGCCCAAGCCGGGCCTGCCGCTCGCGGGCATCCGCGTTGCGGAATTCTGCCACGTCGTGATGGGGCCGACGTGCGGGCTGGTGCTCGCCGATCTCGGCGCCGAGGTGATCAAGGTCGAGCCGCTCGAGGGCGACCACACGCGCAAGCTCGTCGCCTCCGGCGCGGGCTTCTTCCCGACCTACAACCGCAACAAGAAGAGCTTCGCGGTGGACCTCAAGGCGCCGGAAGGCCGCGAAGCGGTGCTGAAGCTCGTCGCCAGCGCCGAGGTGCTCACAGAAAACTTCCGGCCCGGCGCGATGGACAAGCTCGGCTTCGGCTATGGAGCCCTCGCGAGACTCAGGCCGGAGCTCATCTACTGCTCGATGAAGGGGTTCCTCGCCGGCCCCTACGAGCACCGCACCGGCCTCGACGAAGTGGTGCAGATGATGGGCGGACTTGCGTACATGACGGGGGGGCGCCACGGCCCGCTGCGCGCGGGTGCCTCGGTCAATGACGTGATGGGCGGCATGTTCGGGGCGATCGCGATCCTCGCCGCGCTCCACCAGCGGGCCGCCACGGGCAAAGGACAGCACGTGCAGAGCGCGCTGTTCGAGAACAACGCCTTTCTGGTCGCACAACACATGATGGAAGGCCTGGCAAGCGGCAAGCCCGTGCCGCCCATGCCTGACCGCACCCGTGCCTGGGCGATTTACGACAACTTCAAGACCCGCGACGGCGAGCCGGTGTTCGTGGGCGTAGTGACGGATACCCAGTGGAAGATCTTCTGCGAGGCGTTCGGGCTCGCCGATTTCCTTGCCGACCCGGAGCTCAAGACCAACCCCCAGCGCGTGGAGGCGCGGCCGCGCATCCTTCCGGTCGTGAGCGGCATATTCGCGAGGATGACCAAGCAGGAATTGATGGACCGATGCGAAGCGCTGGGTTTGCCGTTCGCGCCGATTGCGAAGCCCGACGACCTCTTCGACGACCCGCACCTCAATGCGTCAGGGGGCATGACGCCGATCACGCTGCCCGACGGGAGAAAGACCAGGGTACCGGGCCTGCCGATCGAGATGGATGGCGTGCGCTTCGGGACTCGGCTCGATTTGCCCCGGGTAGGCGAGCATACCCGGGAGGTGTTGGCGAGCCTGGGTTATGGAGCGGATGCGGTGAACGCGCTCGTCGCCCGGCGCATCGTCCACGCCGCGCAGACCTAGAAATTGCCGTACCAGAAGTAGCGGAAGACGAATACGGCGCCCGCCGCCATCAAGGCGTAGATGAAGTAGTCGGGAAGGTTGGTGGCGCGGCCGTGCGCGATGCGCGCGTCATTCCATCTCCTGCCGAGGAACACTGCGGCCACGATGACGGGAAGCGCAATCAGCGGGTACTGGACGCTGACGTCCCAGAGATTGCCGGCGATGGATTCGACCCAGCCGTTGTCCCGGAACAGGTGGTAGGAAAACCCGCCGATCCCGAACAGCACGAGAACGATCACGACGAAAGACTCGACGTATACGAGGTATTCTTTCACGTGGCGTGTCCTTCCCGGGGCACTGCTGCACTCCCGGGGCGGCCGCTATTGTAGCAGCGCACGCGGCTCCCGGGCACTACAGGCTATCGCATACCGCCTCAGTGACGATACCGGTGGTCGCCTCGCCGCCGAGGTCCGGGGTGTGGATGCGCTTCGCGGTCACGGCCTCGACCGCGTGCATCAGTCGCCGCGCGGCGTCTGTCTCGCCCAGGTGCTCGAGCATCATGGATGCGGTCCAGAAGGTGGCTACGGGGTTGGCCACGCCCTTGCCCGCAATGTCGAAGGCCGAGCCGTGGATCGGCTCGAACATCGAGGGAAACCTGCGCTCGGGGTTCAAGTTGGCAGTGGGGGCGATGCCGAGGCTGCCGGAGAGTGCCGCGGCGAGGTCGGACAGGATGTCGGCGTGCAGGTTGGTGGCGACGATGGTGTCCAGCGTCTGCGGGCGTCCCACCATCAGCGTCGTCATCGCGTCCACCAGCACGCGCTGCGTCGCGACCTCCGGGTAGCCGCGCGCCACTTCGTAGAAGATCTCGTCCCACATGACCATGCCGTGGCGCTGGGCGTTCGACTTGGTCACGAGCGTCAGGTGCCGGCGCGGGCGCCCGCGCGCGAGCTCGAAGGCGAAGCGGTGGATGCGCGTCACGCCGGCGCGGGTGAATACCGACGTTTCGGTCGCAACCTCTTCCGGAAGCCCGCGATGCACGCGCCCGCCGCTGCCGGAGTACTCGCCCTCGGAGTTCTCCCGGATGATGACCCAGTCGATCGCCTCGCCGTTCGCGAGCGGGCTGCGGACGCCCGGCAGCACGCGCGCCGGGCGGACGTTGGCGTACTGGTCGAAGCCCTGGCAGATCGGCAGGCGCAGGCCCCACAACGAGATGTGATCGGGCACGTCCGGAGCGCCCACCGCGCCGAAAAAGATCGCGTCGCAGGCCTTGAGCTGCTCGAGGCCGCCCTCCGGGATGTAGTGGCCGTGCTTGAGGTAGTAGTCGCTCCCCCAGGGGAAATGCTCGATCCTCAACCGGAAGCCGCGATCGCGCTGGGCGAGCACCTCCAGCACCTTGAGCCCGGCGGCGATCACCTCGACGCCGATGCCGTCGCCAGGGATCGCTGCGATCGTGTATTCGCGCATGGCGCGCGGATTATACGCTGGCGCGATGGCCGCGATAAAATTCCGCTGGCGCATGAAGATACTCGCTCTCGACACCTCCACCGAGTACTGCTCGGTCGCGCTCTGGCGCGACGGGGAACTCGACGCGCGGGACGTGCGCGCCGGGCAGCGTCATTCCGAGCTGCTGCTGCCCATGGTGGACGAGCTGCTCAAGCGCCACGGCATCGCCGTCCGGGACCTCGATGGCATTGCCTTCGGAGAAGGGCCGGGATCGTTCACCGGGCTGCGCATCGGCTGCGGGGCGACGCAGGGCCTCGCTTTCGGCGCCGGCTTGCCGGTGGTGGGCGTGAGCACGCTGCTCGCGCTCGCAGAGGCGGCCCGCCCGGGGCGCGCGGTGTGCTGCCTTGATGCGCGAATGGGGGAGATCTACCACGCCGCTTACGCGCAATCCGCCACCGGCTGGGAGACGGTGCACGCGCCGAGCCTCTGCGCCCCAACCGATGCGCCGCCACTGCCTGCGGGTTCCTGGACCGGCTGCGGGAGCGGATTCGCCGCGCACGAGACGGCGCTCAAGGGGCGCTACGGGGAGCGGCTCTCGGCTATCATGCCGGGGGTATTCCCGCACGCGCGAGACATCGCGCGGCTTGCGGCACGTGAATTCGAGGCAGGCCGCGCGGTCGCCGCGGAGCGGGCCGTCCCCGTCTACCTCCGCGACCGCGTCGCGCTGAAAACGGCCGAACGATGAGCGCTCAACTGGACCTGCTGCCCCGCTACCGGCACATGACGGCCGCCGATCTCGATGCCGTGGTTGCAATCGAGGAGAAAATCTATCCCCATCCGTGGACGCGCATCAACTTCAGCGACTCGCTCGCGGCGGGATACCAGTGCTGGATCGTGGAATGCGGCGGCGAGATCGCCGGCTATAGCGTGGTCATGATCGCGCCGGAGGAGGCGCACTTGCTCAACCTGAGCATCGCCGCCCCGTGGCAGCGCCGCGGCATCGGGCGCGAAGTGCTCGAATTCGTGCTGCGGCTCGTGCGCGAGTGCGGGGCGCAACAGGTCCTGCTCGAGGTGCGGCCGTCGAACGAGGCGGCGCGCGCGCTCTACGCGGCGGCGGGTTTTTCCGAGATCGCGACGCGCCGGGATTACTATCCCGCCGGCGCGGGGCGCGAGGACGCGATCGTCCTGAAGCTCGAATTGCGGTGACGAATGAAGTCCCGCCGGGAACTGATGCTGGAAGAGATGGGATTGACGCCGGTGTGGAAGCTGCGCGACCGACCTGACGCCGTTTCCGATGAAGAGCCCGCGGCTCCCGAGGCATCCGTCAGCCCCTTCGGCGCCGCTCAGGACAGGCTTCAGGCGTCAGTCGTCACTCGCCCGGAGGACCGCCGCGGAACGATCATGCGCATGGAATGGCCGGAGCTCAAGGCGCGAGTGGCCGGCTGCACCGACTGCCCGCTGCATGCGAAGCGCAACAAGACGGTGTTCGGCGTCGGCGACGAGAATGCCGACTGGCTCTTCGTGGGCGAAGGCCCGGGTGCCGACGAGGATGCGCAGGGCGAGCCGTTCGTCGGCCAGGCCGGGAAGCTCCTCGACAACATGCTCGCGGCAATCAGCCTCAAGCGCGGCGCGAACGTCTACATAGCGAATCTGGTGAAATGCCGTCCTCCCGGTAACCGCAATCCCGAGCCGCATGAAGCCTTGCAGTGCGAACCTTACCTGCACCGTCAGATCGAGCTGATTCGGCCGCGGCTGATCATCGCGCTGGGCAAGGTCGCGGCCGCCAACCTGCTGGCGAGCGATGCCAGCGTCGGGAGCATGCGCGGCCGGATCCACCAGTACCGAGGCATTCCCCTCATCGTCACCTATCACCCGGCGTATCTGCTGCGCAACCTGGCGGACAAGTCCAAAGCCTGGGCGGATCTCCTTTTTGCCGTTCGCACCATGAAGGACTTGCAAACGGGCAGGACCGGCTCCACCTGAAACCGCATCGCATCCGGAAAGGCCACCATGATGAAACGCCTCTTACTTGCCGCCGCGCTGGCGGCGGCGGTCCTGCTTCAGGGCTGCGGCTACAACACCCTGCAACGAACGGATGAGCAGATCAAGGCGGCGTGGGCCGAGGTCCTCAATCAGTACCAGCGCCGCGCCGACCTGATCCCCAACCTGGTGAACACCGTCCAGGGCTTCGCCGCCCAGGAGCAGCAGGTGCTGCTCGGCGTTGTCAACGCGCGCGCCAAGGTGGGGACGATCCTGGCCACGCCCGAGCTCATCAACGACCCCCAGGCATTCACCCGCTTCCAGCAGGCGCAGGGGGAGTTGTCCTCGGCGCTGTCACGGCTCCTCGTCGTGGTGGAGCGCTATCCCCAGCTGAAGTCCGACCAGAATTTCCGCGATCTCCAGGCGCAGCTCGAGGGTACTGAGAACCGCATCGCGGTGGCGCGCAACCGCTATATCCAGGCGGTGCAGGAATACAACGTCATCGTGCGGCAGTTCCCGACGAATCTCACCGCGATGCTCTTCGGCTTCCGGGAGAAGCCGCAGTTCACGGTCGGGAACCAGAAGAACATCATCACGCCGCCGAAGGTCGATTTCGGCGCGCCGAGCGGAACGAAGTAACTCACCCGCGATGTCGCAAGCGCTGCCGCGGGCCCTGCTTGCCGCGGCATTGCTGCTGCAGCCGGCCCACGCCGCGGCGGAAATTGCGGTGCCGCCGCTCACGGTCCGCGTCACCGACCTTTCCGCGACCCTCACCTCCGATCAGCGCGCCGCGCTCGAGCAGAAGCTGGCGGCGCTGGAAGCGCGCAAAGGCAGCCAGGTTGCAGTGCTGCTGGTGCCGACGACCCAGCCCGAGACCGTCGAGCAGTACGC
>Ga0210102_1000017_pt1 | contig 55132 bp, 83 predicted proteins | sample RushOxbow_ThreeS_4_FD_185563 | JGI IMG/M metagenome (GOLD analysis project Ga0210102, IMG submission 185563) | Wetland microbial communities from San Francisco Bay, California, USA, that impact long-term carbon sequestration -... | ecosystem: Environmental > Aquatic > Marine > Wetlands ...
GTTTACAAGCGTCGCGCGAATCAAACCGAACCACCCCCCGGCGGGTGTGCTCCCGGTTCGGGTGATGTGTCGTCCGACCCACGACGATTCGTGAGGACGGCCGAGGCCGCGTAGCTTTCGCTGGAACGTAGGCTCGTACCGACCGGCCAGCCGTCGACGCCCGTGGCTGGGCGTGGCGTGGACTTGGCGTTGCCGAAGCCTCCGTCCTGGTGCGCGGTCTTCCTGCTGTGGCATGGCGTGCACAGCGCCCTGAGGTTCGAGGCGTCGTCGTTATTCGGGTCGCCGTCGCGATGATCGACGCAGCTGGAGGGGACGACCTGGCCCATGGCCATGTGGTCCTCGCACAGGGGATGCTCCCTCAGGTGCGCTGCCCGGAGCTCACGCCAAGCGATTCTTCCATACTTGGGGTTGTGGGTAGAGCGGTCGGGATAGGGGTGTTTGGCGCAGCGACCTCGAACGACCAAGGTATTACAACCTGGATGCGTACAGATCCGAGCGGCTAGGGCAGGCAAAACCACCTCATCGTATTGATCCTCAAAGAAAAAAGGCCCGCGCTGAGGCGGGCCAAACAGGGAGAGTTAGGGAATTTCAGGGACAATAGTCCCTCGGGGGGAAAATTATAGGGCATTTTTCGCCAAGTGAAAAGCCCCTCGCAATGTCCTACATATCGGGGGCGTGCGGGGATAACACTGCCAACACAAATACTGGAACATAGACAATAGCTACAAAGATTGCCCACCAATCATGCCCGTAATGGTTAAGAAAGACAACGGAGGTGAAAACGACTGGAAGCAAGACATAGGCAGTGAGTTGTGCTGCAAAGTGATGTACCTCGCAGGGACCCGTCCTCCATTTGCTGAACAATCGAATAATCACAGGATGCCCCTTTTCCTCAACCCGTCAGCCACATGCAGGATGCCGACCTCGACTAAGGGCTGCAGTGCCACAGTGTAGAACCAACGCTCGCGCAGATACTCGGTCTTGATCGCAGCCTTTGGCATGGGTGGAAGGTCTAGAATCACGGCGTTGGTGGCCTGTGCATCGATGGCGTCTCTCTCTTCGCATAGGCCCTCGAAGTCCTGGCCGTGGGAGTAGCCAGCCTCAAGTGACATCGCCCTAACGCAGAGCTCGGCGTATTGGCCGGAGCGCATATGCCGGGCCCAGTTGCGCAGATGCCAGTCGGCGCGGTCAGGGGTCATGATATTTTCGTAGTTACGTAAGCGCCCGCTTCCGGAAGTTGAGGCAGCAAGACTTGTTCCCAATCATTGAATCGTGGAGCCAAGATTCCTGTGTCCGTGATTCGCCACACAGTACCGTCGTCCGCAACTGCGATATATTCTTTGACCGTTGCTTCGTTATCACGTTTGCTGATGGAAATAATCTTACGCGCCCAATTCATGCTAGAAACCTCCTCTTCGCATCTATAACATCATCCACAGATCGGATCGTCCATGCCTTAAGGCCGGCCTGGCGGAGTTTGCATTGAGCGGGCGTCAGTTTGCCATGCGTCTCGGGGTTTTTTATCTCCCAGATTTCCGTCACTTTTCCCCATTGTGCAATCACGTCACCTACTTCATTTATCTGGAATACCTTGAAACCAATCTGCCGCGCCGCGTCGAGCAGTTGCGATTCATTATTATCCCTGCGCCGAGCGTATCGCATTGTATCCCCACGTTGGCGTTCTAAGATGGCAGGCACGACATAGTGTTCGCCCATTTGAAACATCAAGACGCAATTCTGGGTGAGTCGAGAACGGTTTTACATGATCTGCATCTAGTTTGCCTCCGCGTCTCCCGCAATCAAGACACGTATAATCATCTCTGGAAAATACAGCTTTGCGCCACGCTGCATATTCTTTTGAATTACGAAATAGAATATTAGGCGCAGTAATTCCGCCGCGCCAGCGATGCGATTTAGCCCCAGATTGTCTGATGCTCCTAAAGTGACCCCTACAATCTTCAGAGCAGGTCTGATGTTTTCCGACAAAGATCATCCCGCAGACAACACATGCCTTTGCAGGATATGCGCGTTCACGCCGAGCGGCCTTCGAGCATTCTGTTGAACAATGTGCTCGCTTGCCTCGACGATAGAAACCTCGCCTGCAATAGACGCACACCCTCATTTGCAGCGACAGAATTTTAGCTATGCGCGTACCATCAGGTTGTCTTCTGACTCGTGGTGTTTTTCTGACTCCGCGTTTAATGAATCGGCGCGCAATCTTGATTGTCTCTTTGGGGAGCGGGGATGACGAAAAGCATTTGAAAGAACAAAACTTGCTCAGCGCATGTCGTGGCTTAAACTCAACGCCACACGTCATGCATGGTTTGCGGAAATGCTTAAGTTTCACGCAAGTCTCCGTATCGTCGCCTCCAGCAGCCGCAATTCGATCACGGCCTCGGTATCTCGCGTTGGGCCGGCTTGTCTTGGCCACCGGGTACGTCGGCAAAATCCGGCCGCGGCATCACCGGATCAGCGTTCTCCACCGTGAGACGCTTCAAATCAAACCAGTGCTGCTCCGCCGGCTTCCCATCCTTGTCGAGCCCGGGATGGACCAGCCCCTGAACGCAGCCGTAAAGATCGAAGCAAAGCGAAGTGACTATGCCCGAAAGCCCTGTAACCTTTTCCTTCACGCGACAACCCAGATATTGCATTTCGTTTCTCATGACAACCTCCGTATAGTTTCAGCAATCAAGTGCGTCTCGTCGGTTCGGTAGCGCCTCTGGAACTCCCTGGCGCCGAGGGTGTGGAAGCCGTTCGGCCCGTTGTGATGGTCGGTACAAAGAGGACATACGAGCGTGTCACTTCTGTGAGCGTTATCAAAACAGTGATGCACATGCGTCCTCTCGGTTTGCTTCAAGCCCATCTGCTGGCAGATCAAGCAGGGGAGCTGGGCGACACGGACCATCCAGCGTTTACCGGCGACGCTCATCCTTAACTCTTTTCGTATTCGACGTTGATGCTACGCAAGATGTGCTTGCCACCTGCTGGGGTTGATAGATCAATCCAAGACGTGTGTACATGCATAATGCGACGTCCCCACTTGGATTCAATTTCCGCGAGCAAGTTAAATATCATTTGATCCACATCATCGGTATTCGGGTTCATCGATTTCTCCTAGACTAATCCAGCGCCCCATCTGCTTCCCCTTCCGTGGACGATGCGGCCGGCGACGCGGAAGTCTCCCGCAGGCGTCTCCCGTTTCACCACCTGGCGGGTGAGTCTCCAGATCATGACGTAGCCCGAACCCCATTTACGGTATTTCTTCCGGCGACCCAAGCCTTCGATCCTTCCCGCTACCCGAAGCGCGGTGAGGTTGTTGGAGATCGTTGAGTAGGGAAGCCTCAACTTCTCGATCAGCTCGTCGGTATCCAAGTCTCCATCAGCCAAAGCGGCGAGGATCTTCTGGTTCGTGGGATTGTGTGGGTCGTTGCTCATGGTCTGCACTCCATGTAAGCCCTCACGAACTCCGCTGCGACTTGCGGGACGATCGCGTTGCCGTAGGCGCGCAGGCGTCCCACTCGGGCGGAAGCCCCATGAGCCAGCGGGAATGTGCCGGGTTCAACTGGCCGCGCTTTTCCGTCGATGCAGGGGAGCCAGTGGGCGTCGGACCAGAAGCCGTTGACAGCACTTGGCGCGGCAGCCCTTCGCCTCCAGCATGGCCCGGATACTCGCCCTTCCCGTCCCTGCTGCTCGGCGTCGCCCACGTCGCCAATAACACTTGGTTGCTCAAGTCGTGCGGAGAGTAGTGGTGATCGGCTTCCGTGTTGCCCCTCATCGTTACGTCGTGCGTCTGCGGGGTGATCCACGGTGCCGCCAGCAGTGCCGCCGATTGTAGATCGCCCCCGCCGCTCTCCGTCCTGCCGAGTTCCTGCTTTCTCTCCGCGCTCTCCGGTGCGCCCGTAGGTGTTCTCGGCGTGGGCCACGAAGTAAATCCGGTTCCTGATGTGCGGCGCCCCGAAGCCCGCAGCGCAGGTATCGACCGCCCCGACGGCGTAACCCGCTGCTTCCAGGTCAGCGCAAACAAAGTCGAGCCAAGCAAGTCCGTCCGCGCTTGCAACCTGCTCGCCAAAGATAACGTCAGGTCCGCGCTCGTCAATGAGCCTTTCCCAGTGCGGCCAGAGATGGCGCTCATCACCGAATCCAGCCGCGCGCCCCGCGCTAGAGAAGGGCTGGCAGGGGCAGCTCCCGGTCCAGACTCTACGGTCATCGGGCCATTTGGCGAGCCGCAAGGAGTAGGACCAGACTCCGATGCCGGCGAAGAAGTGGCATTGGTCGAATCCTCGGAGATCGTCTCCCCGAACATCGACAATTGACCGCTCATCGACTTCTCCTGGAGCGATGTGTCCTGCGGCGATGAGGTTGCGGAGCCAGGCGGTGCAGTAGGGATCGATTTCATTGTAGTAGGCATGGCTCACGGTCCCTCCGTCCTCGCCGGATGCGCCCTATCCCACGCCGCCTCGGCTGCCTTCGTGGCGAGCTCGGGCCATATCCGCCGGCGGCAAGCATCAACGACCTCGAAGGGGTCCTCGGCCTCCACGGAGAGGACGACGGTCTCGAGGCCGGAGCGGTAGGTGATGCGGACTTCGTTCATAGCATCAGCCCTTGTTGCGCGGTACGCCTATCTTGCAACTCGGCGTATTGGGGATTGAGTTCGCAACCGAGCCATCTGCGCCCCAAGTCCTGCGCTACCTGCCCCGTAGTACCGCTGCCCATGAAAGGATCGAGCACGATGTCGCCGGGTTTGGAGCTGGCGAGGATGCACGGCTCGATCAGCGCGGGCGGGAAGGTGGCGAAGTGGGCGTCGGCGTAAGGCTGAGTGGTGACGGTCCAGACGCTGCGCTTGTTGCGCTCTGACACTGGCAGACTGCAAGCCTCAGAAAATGACGCATTCTGTTTGCTGCCTATCGCGTTGAGAGCGGCTTTCGGATTAACGCCGGGAGCGCGTCCGACGGCTTTCATCTTTCCGTTCGTTTTACCGCCAGCATGTGCGCGTGCGCTCCCGACCTGCGCCGCGACATCTTGAGACAACCTCGCATGGGTATTGGCGCTGACCGGCTCGAGGATCGCGTCAGCGTCGTAGTAGTACCGTTCCCGCTTCGAGAGCAGGAACAGGTATTCGTGGCTCTTGGTGCAGCGGTCGCGCACCGATTCTGGCATCGGATTGGGCTTCGACCAGATGATGTCCTGACGCAGATACCAGCCGTCGGCCTGAAGGGCGAAGGCGACACGCCAAGGGATGCCTACGAGGTCTTTGGGTTTGAGGCCGGATTCAATGCGCCTACGTTCGCCGGTTTCGTTCGCTCGCCGACCCTTCGTGTCAGGAGATGTGAACCCGGCCAATGTGGATTTCTCCGAATAGCCACCATTGCCGCTGGTCGTGCTGGCATAACTATCCCCGAGATTCAGCCACAGCGTCCCATCATCGGCCAGCAACTTGCGCACCAGCCGGAACACTCCGACGATGTTATCGACGTATTCCTGCGGGGTTTTCTCCAGCCCGAGCTGCCCGACCACACCGTAGTCGCGCAGGCCCCAGTACGGCGGGCTCGTCACGCACATCTGAACTTTCACACCTTCGTCGATCCAGCGGCGCATGATTTCGCGGCAGTCGCCGACCTCGCAATGGTTCGGCTCGTTCATCCCTCGCTCCCAGGTTCCCACGGCAAGTCATCTTCCATGTCGGCGAAGGCCGACGCGCCCACTCTCCGCGCTACGGCTTCTTCCGGAGGCGCGATCTTGTCGTAGAGCCTAGTTGCGCGGGCTTTCTCCAAAGCTGGACCGCGGAGACCTTGAACCACGGCGATGACGGCGGAGCTGATCTTCATCGCACCCGCTCCGCGAAGGCGTGGAGATGAGCCTTGCAATACCGGAGCCCGTCGCGCTCCTCCACCGCCCCGGACTCGCAACGAGGAGCGGCGCCGCGCGAGCCGTTCAGGTTCCACATGCACTGGCCGAGGACAGAGCTTTTCAAATTGGTGCCATGCTTCGCCTGTTCGGAGGAAAGCCAGTTCGAAATGAATGCACCCATACCACGTCGAGTCTTGCGCCGGTGAGCATTAAGCATGAGCCATGCACGCATCTCTCGCAACGTCTGTTGCACGTTAACCGCCGGATACAGCGGATCGAGGTCATTCACCATTTTCTCACTCACCTCAAATTCTGAGCCGTTTCGCATTGGTAGCGTAATGAAGACTTCAGGCTTGGACATCTCACCTCCGAAGAGGTATCCAGTACCGTTGATCTTCATGGGTTGGTTCTCAAGTCTATGCCCTGTGGTGGGCGCACCTAGCCTTAGCCCGAGCTAACGGTGCGCCCTTCAGCCGTGCCCATAGTGGAGCCGCGGCACCCGCCAGCCTTTTCGGGGAGTGGCTGCTAGCTTCGCCGGCCACCTGTGCGGTGTTTCACCCCTGCCCACCAGTACCGCTACTTACCCGCGCACGCTGTCGTCAATCACCCGTGCGCAGATATTCATTCGATCAAGGCGGATACCACCAGAGCTTAACCAGCTCCTTGTATTCATCCTCTGAAATGATTTGAGCAATTCCATTCGCACCGCATTGTTGAAATTGAATCTTTCCGCTTTTCATGCGGCGCAAAATCCATACGGTGCAATTGCGTTTAGTCGCGATCCCGTGTAGTGCCTGCCATTGGGCGTCCTCCAGCTTCTCTTCTTCTTCCTTGAACTCTCTGATGAGAAAACGGTTGCCGTTGCGATCATGGCTTACGCCATCAAAGTCGGTGAATGAACTGCCGCGCTTGCCGATTCCATCTTCCAACGTATCGAAATAATTGGAGATAGCATCCTTGTGTTTTCGATATTGCGTCACCTGATGAACCCGAATCGTTTAAATACATCAGCAAAACGGTCGCCATTGTCGCCACAGTAGAAAAACGTCTGGCCTTGCGTCGGGGCACACGGATCGCCGTCCTCATCTACGAAGGCAATGCGGCCTTTCGTGAAGCAAAGCTGCGCTGCGATTTCTTCCAATCTGTGAAACCAGAGGGTATCCGTGGAATTGTGAGTGAGGACGATGGCCTCGGTGACGCGCCCGCTTGTTGCCTCTTCGATCAACTTCTCGATGAAGAGATAAATCAGCGGTTGCGCGTAAGGCGGATTCAACCAGACGCGGCCATGCCACATCTGCTTGAGTCCGTCCTGCTTGGCAGTGAAATAGGTCGTTGCCCCGACAAGTTTCTGTCCAGCCTCAGTGGACGCCGGATCTAAATCTATTCCACCCATGACCTCTACAGCAGCAGCGATATATGGTACTGGGGTATACCACTCATTAATTCCTGTACCCAATGCACCATGATTCGCTTCGGGTTCAAGGCCAGCACCTCGGAACGTTTTCACACCCAATCGCTGTCGATATTTCTTCTCGTCTCGGAGCCATTTGCGCCAACGAGATATCTGCTGTTTCGTTACCTTGAGTTTTGCTTCAGCATCAGATGAAAGCATTGTCCGCGTCCCTGGATAATGCTTTTTCGTCTGTCGATCACCACCCGCGCGCTGAACATTCAAATCCCACCATGCGATGATTTGGTGTTCCCATTGGATAAGTTCTTCGACTGCATTCCAGAAGGATTCCCATTCTTTCATGCGTCTTGCCGTTTGCATCGCGGCAGTTAATGCCCCAAGTCGCACACCGGCACCATCAGGCTTGAATTGTTGAAGCTCGCCGCGATTGCGGCGAAGGGCGGGAACTGCGGGTGTTTCTTCTTTCAATGCGACTCCCTAAAAAGAAAGCGTCCACCGCGCCTCGCCGCCGGGCAGGGAGGAACCCGGAGATCGGCTCGCTTGCGTCGGTAGCGAACCGAACGCAGCGGACAAGAGAATCATATTCTATTCGCCGCTGTTCAGCAAATCCAGATCAGCGGGGTTAACCGCTCGCCGCGACGCAGGGCTTCGAGGATGGCGTCACACTGGCTTGCCATTCTTACCCTTCTTGGGCTTGGTCATGGCCTTGTAGCGCGACCAGCGGGCGATTGCGGCTTCCCGGGCGATCTGACGCCGACGGAAGGGAGAGAGGGCCAAGGCGCGCGCCCTGCCGCCCTTACGCTGACTCTGGAGGCTGATTCTATAGGGGGGTTCGGGCATGTGGCGTAATATAAGGGATAATTCCGGCTATTGCAAGTAGTGCTTGCTTTTATTGTAAGCATGGCGCATACTTCCTCCCGTAGTCAACCACAGGAGAGCGAGATGAAAGTCTTAACGGCCCCCGAACTTCTGGCCTTCCTTAAGGCCGAAGGCGGGAAACTGTTCGTTACCGAGTTCACCGAGGTCGCGGCAAAGGAACTTGCTGCCACTGGTGCCGTTGTCTTGGGGGAACACAGAACCAAACATGGCGGAAAAAAGAAAGGTGTTTTTTCGGGATTCGTTACCGTCAGGAAAACAGTCACCTTGGCGTGACCTCTTGATGCCTCGCTTGCGGGGCATCTGGAGACTCATTCAATCTCAATGGAGGGAACATGAAACCGACACCGAGAACGGATGCGGCATTCCAGCGTGCTGATACTGGCTTGGGCTTGAACCAAACTGAGCGCAGAGTTATTAGTCTTGAACTGCTCGCCCGCACCCTTGAGCGCGAAAACGCGGAACTGCTCGCCGCCCTCCAAAATATGTTACCGATGTTTGATGCCGCTAGGGAACATTTCACAATGTTGGCATTTGAGAACGCCAGCAACAAGGCCCATGCCGCCATCGCCAAGGCTACGAGAGAGCAATCATGACGCAACGCTTGTGCAAGGACTGCCGTCACGCCATCAAGGACGACAAGCCGATCTGGTGGCAGTGCGCTTTGACTCGCCAGGTATCACCCGTAGACGGCACGGTATCGCACATGGTCTGTTCGGTGACGCGGGTGACGCCTTCGCAATGTGGGCCGGATGGTGTCTGGTTCTCGCCCCATCCCGACGCCGTAGATCAGGAGCCGCCCGATCAATACAACCGCCTGATCGACATGGAGGAGCAGCTGTGACAACCGGCTACCGTCGCGCTCCCTGCGACTCGCTCGTGAAGCCCGAGGACTACCAGGCCCATCTCGACGACTGCCGCCTGTGCGCGGAGGGGCTGGAAGACACGAACGGGTGGCCGGATGATTCGCGGCTCGATGAGCCTCGTAGGGGGCAGGCGACATCAATCAACCGAGAGAGGTATAAACCGTGAACACTCAACCGAAGCAGGAACTCGTATCCAAAGACGCCCCGGAGCCGAAGGCGGCGCTCACCCCGATGGGCATGATCGCCCTCGCGGTCCAGCAGGGGGCGGACGTCGAGAGGCTCCAGAAGCTCCTCGAGCTCCAGGAGCGGTGGGAGGCGACCGAGGCGCGGAAGGCGTTCGTCGTCGCGCTGACCGCGTTTAAGGCCGCGCCGCCGACGGTCACGAAGAACCGGCACGTCGCCTTCGGGACGACGGCCTATGACCACGCCACGCTCGACCAGGTCTCGGCGGTGATCGGGAAGGCGCTCTCCGAGCACCACCTCTCCCACCGCTGGGAGGTCGAGCAGAAGCCGAACGAGATCACCGTGACCTGCGTCCTGACCCATGAGAAGGGGCACGCCGAGCGGGTCTCGCTCTCGGCGCCGGCGGATACCTCGGGGTCGAAGAACTCGATCCAGGCGATCGGTTCGACGGTCACTTATCTCCAGCGCTATTCGCTCCTCGCCGCCACCGGCCTGGCGACGAAGGGCCAGGACGACGACGGGGTGGGGGGCGGTGGCGCGATGGCCGAGAGCCAGAGGCTCGACTTCGAGGCCGCGATCGACGCGCTCGCCGATACCGCGGGAGCGGAGGTGCTCTGGAAGAAGATCGCCGCGGCGTGCAAAGAATCCGGGGACCGCGAAGCTTACAACGCCCTCAAGGCGCGGATCGCCGCGAAGGGCAAAGCGCTGAAGGCGAAGAAATGAGCCTCCAACGCACCCCGGAGTGGCGCGCCGAGCGCGCGGGCTGCGCGACGGCCTCCGAGTTCTCGAACGTCCTCGCGAAGATCAAGAGCGGCGAGGCGGCGGTCCGGAGGAACTACCGGATGCAGCTCGTCACCGAGAGGCTTACGGGGAACCCAGTCGTCGGCTACGTCAACGCCGTGATGCTCCGAGGCATCGAGATGGAGCCCGAGGCGCGGATAGCATACGAAGCGGAGCGAGGCGCGATCGTCGAGGAGGTCGGCTTCGTTCGGCATCCTCGCATCGAGAACTGCGGGGCATCTCCGGATGGGTACGTGGGCGACGACGGTTTGGCCGAGTTCAAGTGTCCGGAGTCCACGACGCACCTTGCCTACCTCGAAGCCGCGCGCATTCCGCCGGAACACTTGCCTCAGCTCCAGGGCCAGCTCGCGGTCACCGGCCGGCGCTGGGTGGATTTCGTCTCTTACGACCCGCGCTTCCCGCCCGGGCTCCAGCTATTCATCATCCGTGTGGAGCGCGACGAGGACTACATCAAGCTCCTCGAAGCCGAGGTCAAGACCTTCCTCGCCGAGGTCGACGCGATGGTCGAGCGGCTGATGAAGAGGGCGGCGTGACCACGATCTCGATCACCAAGGATGAGAAGGGGCACATCGTCGGCGTCGGCGAGAAGGGCAAGAAGGCGTACGCCGCGTTCAAGAAAAGAGTCGAGGGGCTCCAGCCTGGCGAGATCTATACGATCGAGGCGTGGTTCGACCGCAACCCGAAGCTCCACGGGCTGCACTTCATCCTGCTCGAGACGGTATTCGACAACCAGGAGCAGTTCGCCGATCCGGAGCAGCTCCGGGCGTGGCTCCAGGTCGGGGCGGGACATTGCAAGTTCGTCCCCGGCCCTACGGGACGGATGGTCGCGATCCCGGAGTCGATCGCGTGGCACCGCATGGATGACCAGGACTTCGCCGCGCACCATGAGAAGGTGAAGGACTTTCTCCGCACGGAGCACGCGAAGGCTTTCCTCTGGCCCCATCTCCCGGAGTCCGAACGTGACGCGATGATCGATACGATACTGAGCCAATTTGAAAAAGGAGAATGACGTGACGACGAGAATCTACCGCGTAGAAACGAACGTGACGCACGCCGAGATCCATTTGATCGAGGCGACGAGTCAGGCTGCAGCGTGGCGGGCGTTGGCAGAGCAAGCTGTCCAGGAGCCGACCATCGCCAGCGGGAAAGAGATCGCGACGCTCATGGCCCAGGGCGTCAAGGTCAAGACGGCGTAGATCAACGTGGCCGCCCGTCCGTCCTCTCCTTCCTTGGCTCTCCTGTCAGCGTCGCAGGGGGCGGGCGGCGCGGCCACACCTTAGTGGAGGAAGCGATGACTGAGGCACTCTTCGATTTCCTGTTCTGGTTCCTCCCGATGCTCTGGGGCCTGACAGGGCTTGCTATTCTCGCGGATTGGATTGAGGGCTGGCTGAAATGAAACGATTATTCAAATTGCTAGAGTGGTGCGATTCTCTTTGGGAATGCGGAAGGCCGGGAGATGTTGGAACCGGGATGATCAAGATCTTAAAGGAGAAAATCCGTGAAGCGTATAAAGCGGGCCGTCAAGCAGCAGAACGAGAAGCAAGAATGCGATCACGCAGAAGCATTCAGCGTAAGCGTGTTTCATGATTGCGCGACCAATACGGCGTATCTCATTCAAGATTGTCCCGACTGTGGGGCCGCAATCGAAATAGTCGGAACTTGCTTAAAGCATTTAGGCGAATGAGACGGCCCATGAAACTTTGGCAACCACGCCAACGAACCGAATGGACCTGGCGGCTGATCGTCCTGCCGCTCGTTGCTGGCGGCTTGGCGCTCCTCCTCTGGACGCGGTCAACGGAGTTATCATTCAATGTCGCAGCGCAGGACGGAACATTCTACAGCGGTCTAGACGCTGGTTCCCTGACGCATGTTGAGGCTGTGCAGACACGCTCAATATCAGAAAATCCTGCGTCTGCGGCACCCGAACAACAGAATACTCCCAGCGATGAGGCGGCAGTAGGCGCGTGGGCAAGTCCGCAGGACGCGAGGCGACATGGTGCCAAGCGGAGCGCGCCGAAGAGTGTTGAAGTGCCCGCCAGCGCGGAACGCCGCGCGTTGCAAACATCTGGAAGTCCAGGCGTGACAGGGCGGAGAGACGTCCATCTTTCTTCTACGCTACCCTCAATGATCGCCTTCCCCCACAAGACCTGCTGGATGGGCCTGGATGGGATGGAGGAATTCTGCTTCGAGCTGATGGAGGAAAGGCGATGAACGACGAGGGAATGAGGCTGCTAAGAGACGGAGTGCAGTTAATCCGGGAAGACCTTCACATGGGAAGTAGTGAGCGCACTTTAATGTGGATTCGGAGATGTGACGCTTTTTTTTCACGCCCCGAGCCTGCGCGTAGCGCACAGGAGGGGGAGACGCCGGAGACGGATGCAGTACTGATTAATGCCCCGGTATTTCAGGACAAGAATCACGCCGATTGCTGGTCAATTGATAAGGATGATTGGGCACGGTTTGTTGATCATGCCCGCTCCCTCGAACGCCGACTGCTGGAGGCGGAGGCAAATCTGCAAATCGCAATCGCTCGAAATCAAGAGGAGATTGATGCCGACCGCGCAATGACGCGGGCACTAGCCTTGGGTGAAGCGCAGGAGGAAGTGAGGAAGCGGGCGATAGCATTGATATTGGAAGAATTAGAAAGTGCCACTCAGCTTTATCCGCGCTCTAATGCGTTTAAAAATGGGGAATACGATTCACGCTTTGGACAAGGTGCCGATGTGGTAGCTACATATAAAAACTATGAGGAGCGCGTCGAATATCTGCGCGGATATTCTCATGAAGGAAAGCGGGGATTCGCCATTGAACTGAAGCATAAACTCAACCGCTCCCTCGATCTCTCCAAGGTGGGCGGGGAGGAGGACAAATGAACGACGAGGGAATGAGGCTGCTGCACAAGATCGAAGCGATGTTAGATCAGTTGATCGAACACGACGATCTGTCGGTGCGAGAGTGGTGCGCCGAATTGAGGCAAGTAGTTCAGCAATTGCATCGGCGCTCCTCCCACCGCGAGCCTGCGCGTAGCGCACAGGAGTGGGAGACGCCTATCGAAGACATTCCGTTTCTTCTCGAAAGTGAAGCAGATTTATGCGGTGAAGGCCACGAGCCTTTGTCCTATCTACTGAGACTGGCCGCGCGCCGACTGCGGGAGGCGGAGGCTGAATTGAAGGCATTTGACCCTGATCCAGTGGTGTGTGGTTGTCGTGAAGCGATCTGTCCACATACACCGATAGCGAAACTCCCGAGGCAGGCGCTCGTGGATCACTACAAAAAGCTTTTGGCTCTGGAGAAGAAATCCACCGCTGATGCGGAAGCCGCCCTCCGCTCCTCGCGGGCGGGGGCACATGAGGAATCAAAATGAAACCATTGACTTGTCGAGAAGCGTTACAGCTACTTTTGGATCAAGTAGATTTCAGAAACGGTGCCTGTTCTCCAACAGAGATGGTAGGTGCCCTTATTCCAGAGGCCGTTTTTGAACGATGCGATGAAACCCTTACGGCCTCGCGGGCGGGGGAGGAGGGGAAATCGTGAAGCCCGAGGGCGACGAAGGCGAAGACGCGCTGTGGTTGGGCGTTGCCTGCTTGGTGCTATGGGGCCTGCTCGCCTTTACCTGACGCAAGCCTCAAGCAGCGCGTCGGCCTTCTCGATCCACGTCCGCTGGTTCAGCTGATCGAGCCGCAACGCAATCACGAAATCGAAGTCCGAAAGGCGGGCGAGGGCGCTGTCCTCGAGGAAGTCCTTCGGCGGCAGGTCTCCCCTCGAGATGCAGGGCACCGGGACGGGTATCCGGACCTCCTTCGGGGCGGGGGGCAGGGAGCCATTGCAGCCGGCAAGGAGCAGGAGGAGGGGGAGGTATCTCATCGGATGCCCTCCCGGACCCTTTGGACGGCCTGCCCAGCTGGGCAAGGGGCTCCCACGGCTGGCTTGGCGGCCTTGAGGCGCGCCGCTTCGCTCCGGGCCTTAGCCTCCCCTTTCCGGGCAGCCTCCAACGCCTTGGCGGCCCGTTTCTGCCTATCCTCAGCCGCCCTTTCGAGATCCTTCACGGCCTCATTCTGCCGGGCTATCTGCTCGTTCAGGACCGCATTTGCCCCCCGGCAAGCCTCGAACTCAGCCTTGACCGCCCGGAGCTTGTAGCCCTGGATGGTGAGGGCGACGGTCAGGGCGCCGACCACCGCGGCAGCGCCGATTGCCCCGTAGAGCGCGCCGCCGGCGAGGAAGCCCTTCATCCTAGACCCTGGCGCGTCCCGCCGCCGTCGATGGTGAGGACCTGCATCCGCATGATCGGGTTGAACGAGGTATGCGCCCATGAGCTGAACTCCAGTATGAGTTGATCGTATCGAATCTCCGAATCCCGGACCGCCCGCGCGCACTCCGCCGGCGGTCCAAACCCGGGGCAAACCCAGTCCGCGGCGTAGCCCTGCGGGTGATCCTTCGTCGCGAAGTACTCCGCCCACGCCGCTTCGTCGGGTGCCTTCCCGCGCGCCGCGGCCCAGGCGCGAAAGGACTTCTCGGTCAGTATGCGCTCGAGCGCCTCGCAGCGGTAGCCGGATTGGACGTGCATCGGCTGGCCGAGGATGCGGCGGACACCCTCGAGGCCGTAAGCAAGGGCTCGCAGGTGCTCTACGACCTCCGGCGGCGGGCTATTCTCGATCCCATTACGCAGTGCGAGCTCCGAGCGCGTGAGCTCCTCGAGCGAGAAGTGCGGGCTGAGCATCATAACTTGCACCACGCCGCTATGCCCTGCGGCAGCCAGCCCGTCGTCATCTCGCGGTAGTTGGAGACCACGGCTACCGCGGCGCGCTCGCAACTCGCAAGGTCGGGGAATGGATACTCATGACGCTCCTTTCCGTATTCACCGCTTGGCGCGCTCCAGAACAGCACGACGATGAGCATGGCCTTCATGGTTAGATTATAATGTCATCGGTTGCTGCGGCGTGGAAGGCGACACGCGAGGTAACTGGCCGTGTATAGACCTTGGGTAAGCCCCCATTGCGGTTTCGACTGCGATGAAACGGATACGGACCCGATGCCGGAGTAGCGCCCGGCCAGCAACCATCAATTCCATCAGAGGGGACTTATATATTTCACTTCCCACGCCACTTAGACGTGGGAAGTGAATTCTTGTTACGTTATCCATCCTTTTCTGTTTGCTTCAATACTTGCAACGCATGAGCCGCATTGAGCGCTGCTTGTGCGAAATGCATTGCATTGTGCGCCTCCCCTGCCTGCGCGGCCTTTTCCAGCAACTTTTTCACATTCTCGTCCATAGGGTTTTAGCTCCTAATTGTTCCAGCGAATAGCCGCACGCTGGATTCGCGGTAATAGTTTCCTCCATCAGAACGGTATCGCGCAGCCGATGTAGCTCTTCGCCACCAGCAGCTTGCAGCTCCCGTAGGTGCCGAGCATCGCTCCCCCGACCCCGTACCAGATGTTGCTCATCTTCGGGTCGGAGTGCAGCGACTCGATCGCGACGACGCCGGCCACGGTAGCGCCGAAGCCCCAGAGGTAGCCGTACTCCTGGTTCCGCAGGACGTTGGTAGCGATGCCCGAGGCGAGGAGACCTCCTACGAGGTTCTCCGTCTTGCGGTTTTCAGACGGTGACGACGCGGGTTGCGGAACGGTGACGACCGGCGGCTTGGGCTTCGGCTTGTAGTCATCGTCGTCATTCGCACGGGCAGCGAAGGGCATGATGCCCATTGCGAGCCAGACGAGAAAGACAACGGTGACGACTGCGATGCGGCAGGCGGATTCGATCATGGCGTGGCTCCTGGTTGTGGTGTCGGATTGCGGGCTGAGTTGTAAAAGGCGATGCAGGCTCCCTGAAGAGCAGTGAGCGGCGCCCAAATCGCAGCAATGATTGCGGCTACGTCCACGCCCGTTCTGGGGCTGTTGGTGGCGAATTCGAACGTCCAGAAGAACGCCTGTGTCGTCATCCAGATCACCCACAGGAGCACAGCGCGGCGGATGACGACGCGGGTGTCGATGAAGTCCCAGAAGGCGGTCCAAGCGCTCATTTCCCGTCCCTCATCTTCTTGGCGATCTCGATCTGCTTCTCGATGTCCGCGAGGTCGCGCTTCTCCCGCTCGCTCAACTTGTTCTGGCGGATCAGCCGGTCGGGCTGGATGGTCAACTGCTCGATGCGTCCATCGTAGAGAGCCTTCACACGCACTTCGTTGCCAGCGATCTTCATCTCCTGTGCCTCGTGGAGCTTCATAGCTTCAGGCTTGAGGATGATGAGGTCGCGCGCATTCAGAACGCCTTCTCCGAAATACCAGACGGCGGCCAGCGCCGCGATAGCCGTGGTGATCATCTTCCAATGTCCTATGATGAATTGAACGAGGGCGACGACACCCTCGGGGGCGTCGGGTTTGGGCTTGCGCTTCATTTATGGTCGCTCCGGTAAACTACCTGCTCCAAAGCTCTCAACCGCTCGCGCACGTCGTTCTGAAGCTCCATTATTCGAGCAACCTGCGACTGGATACGCACACGCTCGTCGCTCATCGCGTTCATCTTGTCATTCACCAGCCACGAAATTAAGGCGAACGCCACCGACAGTGCAACGGCCCAGGTGACATAGAAGCGCCCGTTGCGCTTTTGGCTGAAGACGACCTTCTTGAGCGATTCCTCATCGATCTGCAATCGGTCGGCCAGATGCACCATAAAGGCGTCGACCTGCTTGCGGGCGAGCTCATCGTTGGATTCCTCGCTCACGAAAGCCTTCCCGCGATGTAGGCCGCCAGATGTGTGAGAAATAGGACCACCGCGACTATAACAGCCGTCCGCCTCCAAGCGATGACCTTCTGGAGCAGATCATCGGTGATGAGTTCTGCGCGTTCCTCAAACTTTCGAAGTTTCTCGCCCATGATCGAATTCCTCAGAAGTGGATGAGCGCCGCAACGCCGAAGACGTTTATGTCGAAATCATCGACGTCATCATAGCGTTGCCATTGCGCGCGGACACTGAATGTCTTGATCACTTGGTAGCGAACGCCTAGCCCGTAAGTGAGGTTCGTTCCAGAGTCTTCGTAGGATGGACGACCATCCGGGATCGAGGTCTCATACTTGGATTTCCAGAAAAACGCTCCGGCCTTGGTGTAGATGTCTACATTCGCACTCACTGGGAAAGCAATGCTGCCGGTCAATTCGAAGCCCATCGCCCGCCACGATGATGATGCGGGGAAAAGTCCTTGATCAGCCGAAGGCGGACCTGGAAGCGCTCGCTCGCCATTCACGATCTCGACTTGTCCGAGGGTTTCCGTCTTCCCGAGCCACGTATGCCCCAGTTCGATGCCAAATGTCCGGTTGAGCTGCCGCCCTACGAACAACCCATAGGTCGTATCGTGCTCGTCGCAACTGTAGTAGACGTTCGTCGTCGCGTCATCGCAGGACTTATTAGCCTTTCCATAGCCAAGGGCAGCGCCGGCATACCAATCCTCTGCCCATGCGTTCGAAAACAACAACGCCGATAGCAACACAAGCACCACTCTCATGACACGCCTCCTCTCAAGTCGCCTTGCGGCGAACCCATGATCACATTCGCAATACCGTTGATGTATTTGCCCGCCGCGCCGCCCGTGCCGCTGCCGCTACCCGTTCCGCCCGCAAGCCCTGGATTGCCACCGGCGCCCGACAATCCCACGCATACCGCGATGACTGCGCCTCCAGATTCTGTGGTGCCGTCGGCTGCCTCGGGCTGACTCGCCTCATTGGTGCCGGAGAGGCCTGGGTCGGTGCCCGCGGCACCACCGCCGCTGCAGACGACGAACTGATTGCCAGCGCCGCCCCCGCCTCCACCCCAAATCTCACCCGCAGCATTTTCAAGTCTCAACAAACTTTCCACCAGTAAAGCGTCGCCACCCGCCCCGCCATCATCAGTAGTGAAAGGATAACCATCGCCGCCCTTCCCGCCCTTGCCTTGTATCCTCCCGCGGTTCTCAAGCGTGAGTAATACATTCGCCGGCCAGCTGCCCGTCCGCAATGCCGGAGAGGATGTGGAAGTAGAGCCCACCGTTACGCCGGAGATGATGATAAAAGTTATTTGTTCGCTAGGCGAGCCCCCGAGCGGCGGAGCGTAGAGCGAGTCGTGGATCGTCCGGAGGTTCAGGTTGTAATCGTCGTTCTCGATATAGATGATCCGCTCGACGGATTCTTCGCCCTCCTGCACGGTAAAGTGGACCTCCTGCGCCTTCACCCGGATGTCATTTTCGCCGCGAGCGAGTTGCGTCACCGCCATCGGCGTCGGCTCTAGTTCCCCGATTTCGTCCTGAAGCTCTGCAACTTCGAGATAGAACTGCTGCGTGAGTTCGAGCGCCCCATCGCGGTCGGCGTAGAGTCGGAACTCGGCCTCGATCGGCGGGTCACGGAACTGGGCGAGGATGCGATCGGCCGTGTCCTCTGCAAATGACCTCCCGAACTGCGGTATCCAGCGCGAGAACACTTCGCGGATCGCCGGCACGCCGTACTGCGTAGAATCCTCTGCGTCGGTATCGACCACGACCAGGCGCGAGCGGAAGTTCCTGCGCTCTTCTAAGTCTTCCACCGGGCTCTTCTGGCCGTAGTAGACCCAGACCTCAGAAACACGTTTAGAGATCTGGAGCTTCGAGGAGAAGGAGTCCTCGAGGATCCAATCGTCGTCGTTGATCGTGGGCGTCGGTACCGCGGCGCGGAGGGCGCGAAACTGGATCATCTGGGTAACTGGGTCAGGCCAAACCGTGAAGCCGGCCTGCTCGGCAAGCTCACCAATCAGCTCATTAACCGGAGTTGGGTCGGCGATGCGCGCGGTATAGAGCTGCGTCAGTTGTTCCGCCTGGGTGTCCCAGTCCGCAGAATCTATGAGAGAAGCCGATATCTCCGAATAGTTGACCAGCAAGTCCTGAACGATGTCGTGGCATAGCTGGGAATCGTAGACCAGCACCCACTGGACCAAGTCCTCCTGGTCGTGCGCTGCCGCTACGGTATCGAGTGCGCCCCGCGTCAAGAGATTGAGCGTATCGCCAGAGCGGCTGCACTTTATGACCTCTTCTCCGATCGCGACGTAGAACTCCGACGGACTTCCGACTATCGCAGGATAGTCGAGATCGCCAATTCCCGTGGGGGAAAGCGTGGCGCTAGTCGCCACCGCGCTGATGTCCGCGAGCAACTCGCCCCTCGAAGCGGTAGGAGCAACGGCCTTTTTCGCCTCGATCTTCGAGAACAGGTCCTTCGCGGTGATCTTGACCCGGCCATTCACAGGCCCGTCGACGCGGTCAATAATATAGTTCCGCACTCGCATCTCATCTAATGTCTGGCCGATGTAACCCTCGCGCACACGGCATGCGTAGTTCGAATGGTAGGGATTGCGCGCGAGCCACTTGCCCCAGAATGTTCCTGACTCATAGGGGTCGTAGCCATCACTCGCTAATTCCGCGAATGGATTACCTGCTTGATTAATGGTCCATACGTCTCCAGTCGATGACGTAATGGTCGTATCCCCAAGTGCAGATAGAGACGGGTCAAAGTCGATAAGCAAGGTCCCATCAATTCCACTATAGACATGAACGCTGTATATCTTTCCAGAGATTACATTGTTGCTTCCATCGAAATCCGGATTGATCCTCCACGGATCATCCCTAATTGCTATGGAAGTCGATCCCGCGGTCGTAACAGCGTCTCCGATTTGAGTCCAGTTTTCTCCGTCTTGTGATTTATAAAATGTAACGACGTAATTCGATGGACTTTCTGAGGTCTCAAGATCAATGGTCGCCCGGATATGGATTGCTTCTCCATCAGTCGCATTGACGATTTGCGTAGAGTTAGCTATTTTTAACGTCCCGCCCGAATCCCACCAAAATAGTGTTAGTCTTCCACGTGGTGTATTGCTCCCACCTGTGACAGATAACATGAACTGACCGATCAATCCTCCGGTATCCCGCTTTGCAATTATATCGGTGCGAATTGGAGTCGGAGTCCAATCATCCAGAGCTATGTGAACGCGCACATCCAGATCATTAAAAGTGGTAGTAATGCCGCCCGGTGATCCCGGATCAGGCGTGCTAACGAAATCGCCTACCATCCCCTTCATCAATAAATACTCAGCCGGACCTGCATCACCTGTTATTCGTTCCAAGCGATAGGGATCAACGTGTAGATCGCTATGTTTGTGATCGAATAGATCAACAGTCACGACTTCGCGTTGCCCGAGCGCAGAAGCACTCCGATCCATGGCACCGAGGTTGATTGCAGCCGGGTTGGTGCTGATCGAGATCAGCGAGGGGATAATATTAGATATGTCTTCGAGCGGGGAACCAATCTCGCCCACGCCGTATTCGAGTAGCCCGACTTGATCACGCGCGAATCGAAGCGTCAGAGATTCCGGATTGTAGTTCGTCGGATCTTGGCAAGTGACGCGCGTATTGAAACACTTTCTGTCACCGGTGACCCCGAGCTGTGCCTGGCATCCCCCCGTCGGGGATCCGAAGGCGTCTCCGTAGCGTCGCGAGCATATCGGTTGAATTACCTCAAAGAAGATGACCGATTCCGATCCGTATTCGGCCATGTCTTATCGTCCCCGGCCTTGCCGAGAGCGCGCCTCCTCCGCGCGCCAGCGCCCAGCAGCAGCGTGCTCTGCAGCTTTCCGATTCTTCTTGAGGCGCGAATTAATGCGGGCATCGGCCGCCCGCTTCATGAGGGTGCGGACTTTGGGATTGAACTTGTTCCTCACTCATCCCCCACAGCTTGGAGGTTCCAGCTGACCGACATGTAGTCGAGGAATCCCATGTAGGCCGGGGCGATGTCCTCTCCCGTCCATGCGTAGGCGACCTCGTCCGTCCGTTCTCCCGGTCTCCACGCGAAGAAATATGGATAGCGTCTGGCGGCTTGGACGAACGGCTCGAAGTTCGTCCGATACCAGTCCGCGTCGAGTTGGTCGAACGACACCGTCCCGGTGTAGCCGCGGCGGCGGATGTTCTGTCCCAAGAATTGGCCACCTCGGGAGAGCATCTGTTCCATCACCGTCTGGCGCGAAAGGACCAAAGGAGTGTGCGCACCGCGTATCGCCTCTGGCATCCAGAGCGAGAGCCCGACATAGATCACCGCGATCCTCGGGGGAAACGGCGTCGGGCTGCCCCCGAGCGTGATCCTCATCCTTCTGGCATCCCTGATGGTGTCAAGAAAGATCAGAGGTTTATCGTCGGTCGGGATATAGGCCGAGGCGAGCGATTCCCAAAAGGTTTCGGGAGACCCCGCCCCGGCGTCAAGCGTTGTCTCCACGGTGACCGAGATGCCGCCCGTGGACCCGATGTTGTGCGCCGCGATCCCGACGTAGTCGATGTTCTGAGTCGTCGACCAGGCGAGCTCCCAAGTGGCCGGCATCTCGGAGGGCTCCCAGAATTCTGCGGTGTCGGGCCTCAAAGGTGAATCCGACGGGCCGGTCCCGGTCTCGCTCGAGGCCGTGACGTCTGCCGCCACCGCCTCTCGGGTGAGCGTATCCCACCCGATGCGAGCGTTCAGCATGGGCCTCTCGGCCGCTTCCTCTGCAGCCTCGTAGGCCGCGGTGAAGATGATCATCAGACCACCACCAACCTTCCTCCATCGTCCGTATTTTCATTGAGTCGCTCAACAAGCTCGCGCAACTGTTGCCGCGAGAACACCTCGCCCTCCAATTTGATCACCGTCGTCTGGCCCGGCTGTCGTGCCGCCGGACCCGCGGTGCCCTCCGGCAACCCAGTGGCAGGGCTCGCCGGGAACACCCCGATCGCCCCGCCACCGCCGAACTGAGTATTGCGGATTGCCTGTATGTTGGCCCCCGTAGCAGCAGCCGCAATCGCTGCCATCGCGGCACCACCCGCAGGACCGCCCCAGGATGCACCCCAAGCGTAGGCGCTCTGGACGGCTTCTATGCCCTTGATGATGGCGTTGGCAAGGGAGGCGATCTTGTGGATCTCGAACCACTTCTTGCTCTGAGTAGCGGCCGTCGAAGTGAGCTGCATCATCATGCTCGCGCCTTCGGAGATGAGTTGACGGTTTGACATCTGCGCGAACTTCCTGCGCTTCAGCTCCGCCTCCGCCCAGATGTCGCCCATCCGCGCCTGGTGTTCAAGCTCCAACTGCTCCCGCAGGACGTTGTATTCCACCCCGATGTCGATCTCCTGCTGCTCAGCAGCGCGGAGCCATTCCATCTTCGCTTCAAACTCGACCTGGAGTCTTTCGCGCTCGCTCATCGCTGCGGTAGCTATGCCTTGAGCTTCTGCTGCTATCGTGGCGACGTAGCGGTTGTTGATCGCCTCAAGCTCGTTCGCCAGACGCACCTCTTCGGTCTGGAGTCTCGCGCCCGTGCGCGTCTCGTTCGCCGCGCGGTCAGCTTCCGCCGCCTGGACCTTGATCGCTGCGACCCGCGCCTTCGCGATGTCGCCCTGCTTGCGGTATATCTCCTCCTCCTGCTGGAGACCTCTGATCAGGACTTGGAGCCTGGCATCCTCCGCAGCCGCAGTAGCAGCAATGACCTCCATCCGCCCGATCTGACCTTGGGCCTCGGCTTCCCTCACGAGGTCGAGCTGGAGCTTTATGGCGGATTCGTATTGGTCGACGAAACCACGGACCATCGCGATCTGTTCGTCATACTGCTGCTTGTTCGCGATCTCTGGAGCCTTGACCTTGAACGCCGACCCGATCGTGGAGGCGTCGAAGTTATCGCGGAACTTCTGAACTACCGCTGTCCCGGAATTAACGCTGTCGATGAACGCGAGCGTCTCCTGTTTCGCGACTTTCACATCTTCCGCCCACTGCACCCATATCTCGCCGATGCCACGGAAGTTGCCCTCCGATAACGCACCGAGCGAAGCGCCGACTGCGGCGATTGTTTTTCCAAGACCCTGGAACGCGAACCACGCCGTGCTGGCGACCTTCAGGATGGCTTCCAAAACCATCTTCGCGCCGCGGCCCATCTCGTTGAAAGCCTCTCCGTCCTTCGCCGCCTGAATCATGCTGTCCGAAAGAGACTGGAGCAGCGGCAGAACCTGGACCATGATCGCATTGCCGAGTGCCCTTTGAGAATCGACCAGCCGCGTTAGGTTGTCGTTGAACGCCTCCGCCGCCTGCGCGGTCTCCGTGGAGATGAGATGCCCGAGCTGTTCGGCTTCCAGCCGCATCGCCTCCAGGCCCGCGGCGCCTTGATTCAACATCGGGATCATAGAGGCCCCGGCCCGCCCGAAGAGCATCACCGCCAGAGCAGACTTCCCGGCCCCATCCTCCATGCCCGAGAACTTGACCGCGACCTCGCGCAGGATCGTGTCCGCGTTCTTGAGTTCCCCATTCGAGTCCTTCAGGTTGATTCCAAGGGCCAAGAACGCTTCTCGCGCCTCGCCCGTCCCCGCCGCAGCGTCGCTGATATTCCGGTTCAACCGCGCCATCGAAGTACCCAGCGCTTCGGTCGATACATCCGAGAGCCGTGCTGTGTAAGCCAGGGCGGATAGAGACTCCACGCTGACGCCAGCGCCCTGCGCCATCTTGTTCAGCTTGTCCGCAGCCTCAATGGCGCTCTTGGTCATAGCGGCAGCGGCGGCGGTGGCAAGGGCGAACGCCGTGCCGAGCACTTTCCCGGCTTGCTCCGCGTCGCGCTTTATCCGCTCCATCTGCTTGGCGGCGAGATGCGCGGCTTTCCCGAGATCCTTGGAGAACTCAGCGGTATTTGCCGCCAAACTCACCACCAAACTGCCCAGAGAAGCCATCAGCGTCTTCCTTTCGGTTTGCGGGTCATCGACCCGAGGACCATCTTCATCTCTTGCTTACCCTGCGGCGGAGGTTGCTTTGCCTTTTCCTGGACCTGCCGCATCTCCTCATTCCTCAAAGAGAACTCCGCCATCCACTCCGTCACTTCGAGGGAATCCATCGACCGCAGCATCACGCCGACCGGCAGCCCGAGCTTCTCCGCGAGGAAGAAGTAGAACCGGCGCTGCGGCCGGCGCTTCAGTTTCCCTTGGCGTCCTCGAGGTCGGTGTCGGTGATGCCGTTCAACTTCTGGATCACCGTCACGCAGCGCTTCAAGGCTTTGGCCGATCTCTTTCCTAAAGCTTCCGCGTCCTTGTCGGTGAAGAGGCGATTCCCGCTGCCGTCCACCGCGCACAACGCCAAAAGACGTGCGGAAATGTTCGCCATGTCGAGCTTGCCCTTGCCGTCTCCGATCAACGACTGCTCCCAGGCATCGCGCGCCGCTCCGGTCATCGTGCCGACGATGACTTCTCCACCCCACTCCGGGACGCGCACGGTCTCCGTCTTGAGATCGCGCGCGCCCAGGATTGCTTCCCTGCCGAGTATCGCCATCACACCTCCATGTCAGTTTACGGCGCTGTCGTCGATACCAGTCCCGTGATCTCCACCACGACCGCCGACTCGATGACGCCGTCAACCGCTGCGTTGATCGGGACCGAGAGCACGAAGCCGTCGAAGTAGTATACCGTTTGCGGCGAGTCGGTCATGATCACGCGGAAGTTCCGCGCCTCACGATCAGACTTCGCCGTGACCAGCGCGGCGTGCTGCGCGTTCGCTGGGATCAGGTTCAGGGTAAACGTGCATTGCCCCTCATCCTGCAGCCCCATGCGCTTCTGCTTCGCGGTCGAGGCGAGGTCGGTCACGTCGATGACGGATGCCGAACCCGTCCGGAACGCGAGGTCCCGGAGCTCGGGAATCGTCGAGTAGCTGTACGGCGACCCGATGTCGGCGTTGATCTGGAGCAGTACTCCTTGACTCTCTAGTGCGTTTGAACTCATGGTTTGCTACCTCCTGAAAAGCCCGGCAAGGGCGGTGAAAATCATTTCTCCCAACACAAGTAATCGGCGCTCACGCGGTAGAGGCCGGTATCATCTTCGAAGTCGTCGCGGTCGGTCGCGAGTAGAGCCTTAAAACCAGCGGCGGTCATCGCAACCCGAACCTCAGCGGATAGAACCTTCGCGCCCCCATAGGTCGCGGCCCACGAATCGACCTGCATCCGGACGTGGTCGATCCCGCTGTGACCCGAAAGGCTCACGACCGGGACATTACTTACCCGTTGGTAACTGACGGCTGGTAACTTCGGATTCGCGAGCGTCGGCAAAACCAACCCATAGACCCGATCCCCCGCTGAGGTCGGTGACGGAGATCCTGAGGTAAGCGCGGTCAGGATGTCTTGCTCTACCACTTCAGCTTCTCCGCTGCTCGCTCAATCGCTTTTGCTAATCTAACCTTGATCGCCTCGATCTGCTGTTGAATCGTTGAATCGAAAGCAGGCCGCAGGAAAGGTTGTGCCTGCATCTTAGAAGTCCCGAATTCGAGGAAGCGCCAATACCAAGCATCAAGACCTCGTTTGCGAAAGCGCCTTCCATACCGGATTCCAACGATAGCCATCTCCTGAACCGCGCTGGAACCTTCCCTACTTCGGGTCCGATAGATCGCGCGCTTCAGCGTTCCAGTATCTTCCGGTGCTAGAGTCCTGGCTCGCTCTTGGACGACCTTCGCCCCCGCGGATACCGCAGAACGCAGCGGCCCCTTGTGGAGTTCCTTCGGCAGTTGGTCGAGAGCCTTCTTCAGCTCATCCAGACCCTCGATCTTTACTTGGATACTCATGGCAACTTCGCCCAGACGAAAAGACCTCGACGTCTTCCGATCTCGTCGATCCTCAGCACCTGGTAGTCGCGACCATCGAAGGTGATCACCGCAGTCTTGTCGAAGTCATCCCGCCACCGCATCTGGAATCGAATCTGGGCACCGTCGATGAATTGCGCCGCCTCGAATAACCGAGAACCGGCGACAGGGAGAACCCCGCCATCCACAGTCGCAAGAGTCGCTAACGTGTTGATCTGGCCTCCATAGGAATCCCGCGTTACCGTGGGGACCTTGATGATCAAGCGTCTATCAAGTTTGCCGGCTTGCATGTTCAAAACGCCGAGGGCTCAACCATGAACTGTTCTTCATCCACGCCTTCCGGTCCTCCTGTTCCTTCCCACCTATATGTCCAGTCCCCTGGTTCATCCGCCGTGATGTCAGCGTAGTAGTTCCCGACTGCGCTCTTGAATATCACGTCCGGCGATCCACCATAGATATAGGTTTCCTCGTTCCCCGATGGGTCCTGGACCTTGAGAGTTACTGTCGTTGGATCAGCATCGATGCCAACCGAATCCTCGAAGACTCCGGAGATTCGAACAATCTGCCCCAACTTGTGAAGGTTCACAGGCATGTTTATATCCCGTCGCTCGAAGTAGTTGTGCCCTTGGCCGAGGTTGATCCCCGTGCCGTCCCTTTCCTCGCATCCGATCCGGCGTGCCCCCTTCTCGCGTCGGAGCCGATCACGTTCACCGGGAAGGAGTTGTTCACCAACGCCAGAATAGAATCATCATCCTCTCGAAGATCGGAATCCCCGAAGATGTCGGCCGTGACCGTCGAGGCCGAAACAGTATCCGCATCTTCAGTCTTCGCAAAACTCGCCGCAATGATCGCTGCGGCGTTGGAGACGACGATGTCTGCAGCCTCAAGGATCGCCGCCGAACCGACGATGGCGACCGCGACCGCAGAAGTGAGCTGATCGTCCTCCTCCTGAGGCAAGGCCGCGCCGCCGATGCTCGATACCGCTACCGAAGAGAGTTGGTCGTCGGCCTCTACCATCGCCGCGACAGCGATGAACGCGGTGGCCGCTGTTGCGTCTAGGCTATCGGCATCCTCGAAGAGCGCTGCGTCCGCGAACGACTCGTTCGTGATAACCAACCCGTCGGAGGCGAGCTGATCGGCGTCTTCGAACAAAGAGGCATCGGAGAAGATCGCCGCCCCTCCGGTCGAGGCGAGCGTGTCGGCATCTTCCGTAAGAGTGGCAGAGGCCGCTATCGCAACAGAGACCGCCGCGGTGAGCGTGTCTCCATCCTCGATCAGGGTGCCGGTGCCGACGATGGCAACCGCGACCGCCGAGGTCGTATAGTCCGCGTCTTCTAAGAGTGTTCCGGTGCCGGTGATCAGCACCGTCCCGGAGGAGGAAACTGAGTCCTCGGCCTCCCTCAGGTCTCCGGTAACGAATACCGCCGACCCGCCTTGGGAATCCAGCCGGTCGGATTCTTCCAGCAGAGCCGCAGATGCGATGACAGCGATAGCAACGGCTGAAGTCAGTGCGTCGGCGTCCTCGACCAGACTCACGGTCGCGCTTACGGAAACTGCGCCAGCCGAGGTGAGTTGATCCTCGTCCTCTGCCAGTGTCCCGGTCGCGGTGACGGTGACCGTAACCGCAGAGCTCAGGGTGTCTTCGTCTTCCCTCAGGTCGGCGCTGGCGAAGGACGCCGTCCCACCCTCGGCCAGAAGGGTATCGGCATCTTCGATAAGCGCCGCATCGGCGATGATCGCAACCGCCACCGACGCCGCCAGCGAATCGTCGTCTTCCTGCAGTGCCGATGTTGCAGTGATCGCGACCGCAGTCGAGGCCGAAAGGGTATCTTCGTCCTCGAACAGCGCGGCATTTCCTGTCGCCGCCCCGGCTCCGGCCACCGTGCCCGAAGCGGAAAGGAAATCTTCATCCTCGAACAGCGCTGCGCTCGCTGTCAGTATCGCTGCCGAGATCGTTTCGTTGACGAATGGCCCGCCAGGGATGAAGGCTTGGCGTTCTAGTGTCTCGTTGAAATACTGCCAACCGGGTATCTGACGTTCCGCACCGAGACCTATGAACGAGGAAAGTGTATCCCCGTCTTCAAACAGCGCAGCATCGCCGGTAACTGCACCCGCACTCGCGACCGTCCCGCTTGCGGAGAGCGCGTCCGCATCCTCTAAGAGCGCGGCATCTCCGGTAACCGCTCCGGTGCCCGTGACGGTTCCATCGGACGCGAGAGTATCCTCGCCCTCGAAGAGTGCCGCCGTCGCGGTGAAGCCAGCCGAAATCGTCTCGTCTAGATATGGACCTCCAGGTATCTGGACTTGGAAGGTTCCGGTTTCGTTGACGCCTTGCCAACCCGGGATCTGAACGAAGGTGCGAGTTATTGCTGTCGCAACGGTGCCTGCAGCACTGAGCGCGTCCTCATCCTCGAACAACAAGGCGTCCCCGACGATTGTGCCGGCGGAAGTAACTGTCCCGTCTGAGGCGAGACTATCCTCGTCCTCGAACAGATTGGAAACTGCGTCAACCGCAACCGCGCCAAGAGAGACTAGACTGTCGTCATCCTCAAAGAGCGTCGTATCAGAAACGATCCCAGCGCCGGCCGATGCGGTAAGATTATCTTCATCTTCCTGCAGCGCAGAAGTTGCGGTGACGAGGACGGCGCTACTGCTCGATACCTGGTCATCGCCCTCAAGCAGCTCGGCGGTCGTGGTGATCTGAGCCGCGGCCGAAGCCGAAAGCGCGTCATCATCTTCAAACAATGCAGCATCGCCAGTGACTGCACCACCCGCCACCGTGCCATCTGCTGAAAGCGTATCTTCGTCTTCAAAGAGCGTTACAGTAGCAGTGAAACCTGCAGAGATCGTCTCATCGAGATACGGTCCACCAGGTATCTGAACCTGGAACGACCCGGTTTCATTAATGCCCTGCCAGCCCGGAATCTGGACGAAAGTCCGCGTAAGCTGATCGGCGACCGTCCCGATCCCAGAGAGAAGATCATCGTCCTCGAGAACCGCGGTCTCGGCAACGATTGATACTGAACCCGAGCCGTCTAGATAATCATCGCCCTCTTGGAGGCTGGCGTCGCCCGTAATCTCTCCGCCTGTCACCTCGCCCGAGGCGGCGAGCGAATCATCGCCTTCGAGGATCGCCGCATTTGCGGTGGGACCCTCGAATATCGGGCGTAGAACCAGCGTTTGCCAATTCCACGTATCCGGTCCGACCGCGGTCTGCTCCCACGTCGGCATCGTGACCGAGCCAGCGGAGGCGACCAGTCGATACGCCATGCCGAGTGCGGCGTCGCTGCCAGACGTGGAGTCGTATCCGCTGCCGCTGATCGCGCTTAACGTGAAGCTCTGCTCCGACCCTGAAAGTAGGCCGAGCGCGTTATTGTCCGAAGAGGTGGCGAGCGAGACCACCATGCAGCCGTCGACTTCGGCGATGACGGTCTCGGGCGTAATCGTGCTCGCCGCGGACCCGGTGCCTTGTGAGACATCGGGAGAGTGCGCCCCCGCGAACGGGTTATCTGTGTCGACGCCGCGGAACGCCATCGCGGCGGCCCAGATACCGCCGCCGGTTCCTGTTTCGCACTCAAGCTGCAGCGTCACCGACGTCGGCGTCGGCGACCCTATGAACGACCAGTAGACCGCCTGGTAGGCCCCGGCAGGTCCGTAATCGATGAAAAGCTCTTCGCCCCTTCGCTCGAATCCCGCCGGTATCCCGCTCGGGCTGATTTGGTCCGTCGTCGCCGGGGTATCGCCACCCGCCGCGACCAGCAGGATGACTAGGTCTCCCGATTGCGTGTTGGTCGGGAGCGTGATCGCGACGGCGCTGGTTGTGACCTCTGAGAACGGTCCTACGCCGACGAGGCTGATCGCCATTTATTTAAAAGAACGCTGTTATATCTCAGCTCACCTGAAGCATCGGATCGACATAGACAGTATATGAAGCCTTCGTCATCTTCACGATGCCGTGGATATAGCCCTTCTCCTGGGGCGTGATCGTCACCGATAGCTTCTGAGTCACCGGGTTGGACATCCCGGTCGTCGTCCAGCTCGCGACAGATGAATCCTGATCCTTCGCTGCCGCGAGATAGTCGCTCTCGTTCGGCGAACCGGAACTTGCCGCATCGGTTGCGAACACTCCGAGCGGATAACCTGCTGTACCTAGGTATTGCACTTCCAGCCAGATGTCGCGATCAGTCAGGTTAACGGATGGCGACCCACCCTGCGCACCGTCATGGAGGATGTCTACAGCAACCGTGATGGGAGATCCAGTCACCTCGTTCCAGCGGACGATCTCTGCTGTATTCAGAGTCTGATGATTCCACTCTGGATTCGCATTCGACACCATTTTCCATGAGTATGCGGTCGTCCCGTTCGATGCGCCACCGTTGCGAACTTTCGTCACTTCGCTGGTAATCGCACCGAAGATAGTCTTGCGTTCATAACGGTAATTCGTGCTGGTCGAGTCGCTGTTGTGAAATTCAAAGATCGAGCCTGGTCCCGGCGTTCCAGCATTCACCGATCCAGTCCAAGAAGCCGGAAATTTGCAATTACGGAAATGCAAGAAATTACTACCATTACTGTTATTTACCAAATTCATGGTACTGGACATGCTAGACATGTCAAAACCCTCAGCAACGATGGTGGCGCTGTTTGACATATTCATGAGCAAACTGGGAGTTGTCCCAGACAATACGGAACCGCCGCTAATCTTGGCAGGGCTTTCTCCGATATTGAGTTTCTGTCCTGTATTAGAAAATTTGAAATGACAATGCTGACAAACAACTTCCCCAAATCCACCGGTTCCAGCGAGCGTTAGGACAGAACTACTGCTAGTATTGGCGAGGTAAAATGTGCAGACCTCATAAATCGTGCTGCCCTGACCATGTCCCAGCCTAATATCACTCGCTGAACTAGATCCAACGCCAGCCCGGAAAGTCATTCCATAGATATAAACAAAATCACTGCTACTCGTAATGAATATATCTGCCGTAGCCCCGGTGGTCTCAATCACTGCGGTGGTGGCTAATGTCGTTGGAGGTTCAGCCGAGCTATCAGCACAAATTATCCTGATCGGAGAAGTTGCGGTCCCCGGCCAATCCAAAACTAGATCAGCGGCAGTGGATTCTGCATGGGCGTGACTCACCCAAACTGTATCCCCAGCCTGAACTCCGATATTCGGAGAGCCTGCGGCTGAGGCTTCACTGAGCGTCCTATATGCTGTCGCCCATGTCAGGCCATCGGTTGGAGAACCAGTGGCATTGGAATCGACGTATCGGTTCGTCATCAGTTGATCGTGATTAGCGGATCAACATAGACCGTATAGGACGGCTTCGCAAGTTTCACGACGGCATGGATGTAACCCTTTACTTGGGCCGTAAAGCTCACGGATAACTTCTGTGTCACAGGATTCGACATTCCCGTAGTCGTCCAAGTTGCGCTTGAATTTTCTTGTTCCGTCTCAGTTCCAAGATAATTCACTTCAAGCGGAGAGCCTGAAGACGCCGCATCGCTTGCGAAGAGAGACAGTGGAAATCCGCTCGTCCCGAGATATTGAACGTCGAGCCAGATCTCCTTGTTCGTCAATGATACTGAGGGTGAACCCCCCTGTGATCCATCGTGCAAGATCTCGACTGTTACCGTAATAACAGAACCAGTGATATCATTCCAGCGAGAGATCTCGCTGGTTTCTAAAACGCGGTGGCTCCATTGTGCATTTGTGTTCGATACCAACTTCCAGGACAAAGCCGTTGTTCTATCTGATGCACCACTAGTGCGTACTATTGTTCGTTCACTATCAATGATCCCAAATGTTGTTTTGCGTTGATAACGATAGTTAGTATCGGTTGAATCAGTATTATGAAGTTCGTAAATAGAGCCCGGACCAGGTGTGGAAGCATTTACAGATCCGCTCCACGAAGCAGGTAATTTACAATTTCTAACCTGCAAATAACCAGAGACACCCGTGATTTGCGCTAAATTCATCGTCGATGCCATGTTAGACATATCAAAAGATTCAACGATAATTATGCCAGTTGATCCGGGACTAAATAAGACAGAGGGCGTTGTTCCTGCTAATACGGACCCACCACTGATCGTAGCGTAACTTTCAGTTATACTGATTCCCTGGCTTATATGTGAAAATTCAAAATGACAATTGCGACAAAGCGATTCACCAAATCCCCCAGTACTTGAGAGCTTAATTCCGGATGCGTTATTGGTGGTGGCAACATGAAACGTGCAGGCATCATAGATTATAATGCCATTAGCATTTTGCAATATAAGATCAGCGGACAGGGTACTTCCGGCACCGACCCGGATCGTTAGCCCATACATATAAAAAGAATTGTCCGAGAATGATGCAGCGATTGTCATACCACCTGTGCTTTCAACAATTCCGGTCGTTGCAAGAGCAATAGGTGGTTCAGCTGAATCGTTGCCACAAAGTATTCTAATCGGAGATGTCGGGGTTCCAGCAACAGTCAAAATGAAACCACCGCCAGATTCTGCATGTGTATGACTCACCCAGATTGTGTCACCAGCAACTGCTACAGAAGCCGCTTCAGTGAGTTTGTTATAGGCTGTTGCCCAGGTTAAGCCATCTGGTGGACTGCTAGTCGCACTCGATTTGACATATATGTTTGCCATCAGCTCACTTGCAGCACAGGATCAACATAGCAGGTGTAACTGGCTTTAGCCATCTTCACCACGCCATGGATGAAGCCCTTCTCTCTAGGGGTGATCGTCACAGAGAGTTTCTGCGTGATCGGATTCGACATTCCCGTGGTCGTCCATATGGCAGATGAAGTCTCCTGATCCATCGCAGTAGCGAGATAGTTGCTCTCATAAGGCGAGCCGGAAGAAGCCGCATCAGTGGCAAAGAGCGATAGTGGAAAGCCCGAAGTCCCGAGGTATTGCACCTCCAGCCAGATATCTCGATCTGTAAGAGGTACGGAGGGTGAACCGCCCTGTGCACCATCGTGGAGGAAGTCAACGGTTATTGTAATTGGTGAATCGATTGTCTCGTTCCAGCGGACGATCTCGGACGAGTCTAATGTCAAATGATTCCATTCTGCATCGGCATTCGTCTCCATCCTCCAACTTAATGCTGTTGTTCCATCAGATGCGCCACCATTCTTAACGACCGTAGTTTCACTCGTCAATGTACCGCACATATTTTGTCTTATGGATCGGTAGTTAGAATCTGTGGAATCTACGTTTTGTAATGTCCAATCCGCACCCGAACCTGGCACAGAAGCATTAAGGCTTCCAGTCCAAGAACTTGGGAGCTTGCAATTTCGTATCGCAATCTTAAGGTCGCTCAGAGTAGAATTCCCGATATTTACGCTAGATGATACATTTGTTAAATCGATACCTTCGATAAGGCACTCCGCAGCAGTCCCAATAGTTGCAAGTAATGTCGTGATTTCAGTGTCTGCCAAAATAACCCCACCTTTTATGGCACATTTGCTTTGAGCGTTGAATCCTTGGCCAGTGGAAGAAAATTGGAATTCGCAATTTCTCAATTCGCCGTAAGCACTAGCGTTACTGGTCGGAATAATTCTGTTGTTTGCGTTAGTGCTAACGAGATCGAGGATACAGGTATCTATTGTTACTTGTGATCCAGTAGTCACAGATGCAGTGATGCTCGCTCCGCTCGAACTAGATCCAGCACGCACAGTCAAACCATATATATATCCACTACCTGTATTCATCAAGGTAATGGGACCAACACCGCTTGTAACTATACTAGCTCCCGTTGCTATCACTGTCGGTGGTTCACCACTATCGCTTCGCGCGCAGATAATTCGGGTTGGATCTGCAATGGTGCCCGCCCAACTCAGAGATAAAGTTCCAGCAGTCGTTTCTGAATGATTGTGCGCAACCCAGATCGTATCGCCTGCGACGTCGACCGCAGCCGCATCAACGAGCTTCTGGAATGCTGTGGTCCATGTCGTGCCATCATTCGGGCTACCAACTGCGTTGGAATCAACATAGATATTTGCCATCATTCACCCATCATGGTGTTACGGGCCATCGAATATCCTCACCCCGTAGCTCGAGGCCCGGTAACCGCCGACCAGTGCGATGATCGCGAGAGCCCGAGGGACCCCGTGATCCTCCATCCAGTCGGCGGTCGCCTCGACCCCGATGACGTAGCGCAACGCCCGCGCTCGCTCAAAGAGCACAGACCCATCCTTGACCGGCGACGCAGCTCTATGAGGATAGAGCCACGCCGCGGAGAGGGGATGCACGACTACGCGTTGTTCGCAGTGATCGTGAAGGTCGAGACCGTTACCGTCTGCCCACTCGACACAGAGGTATTGTCCAGCCCCATGTCCGGAGTCGGCGAGGAGCCCGTGGTGTCGATGTTCCCCTGGATCTGGCCGACGTCGGTCGGCGAGCCGTTGGTGATGCGGAAATAACCCGCGGTTCCAGTGCCGACGGCGGTGGCGCTCCAGGTCCCAGACTTGGCCTTTGTGCCTGAAGATGCGGCGGCCATCCAGTCCGAAGGCAGAGGGATCGCGACGAGCAGCGTCCCGGTCGGAGCCGCAGAAGGGCCGCCGGACGGAGCACCCCCGGTGTAGATCAATAGGCTCGGCGCGGTGCCGATGGAAGTCTCGATAGCGTCGAGACGCGCGTTGTTTACGGTGGTCGTGTAACGGAGTGCCATGGTTAAGCTCCTTCAGGTTGGCTACGGGGTGAGGTAAAACTCGCGCTCGTGCCTGGCAGAGGCGCCGCACAAGCCGATCCATTCCGGACGGGCAGGGGTGAACTCGCCCGTCGCGTTGAAAAATTCACGGTGCATCACATACAAGACTGGCCGCGATCCGAAGACGGCGGCCAGCAATTCGGTCCTCGCCGACTCGGGCGAGTTTGGCTCCGACACGGTCCAGCCATCGAGCGTCCGGAACCAAGGCGCCAGATTCTTCGAGTGCTGTGGCCCTTGTCCCTTGCCCTTGCCCACGACCGCGATGACGACGAGCGGCAGGTTCATCTTCGTCCTCATCGGCCACACCGGGATGTGGTTCACCAACGGGTCCATCCCGACGGCGAGGAAGTCCATCCGCTCGTGAACGACAATCGGGCGGAAGCCCGCGAGAGAGAGTCCCATCGCCGAGGCGTTTAGAAGGTTCTCGCAGGTCGGCATCGTTATGACCTGCTGCGGATAACGGTCGGCCAGACCCTTAGTCATGCCGCCGAGGCCGTATTTCACTAGCTGCCCCAAAAGCAAAACGGAGGCGTCCTCCAGAGCCTCCGTCAGCGCAGCGTGAACCGATTCTAAGAAAGTCATTTATCCTGAATGATCTCCATCGCAGATACGTGATTGCACTCGCGCTCGCAGAAGAACTCGACGAACGCCGGCAGCGCCTCGCGATCAGCGAGGCCATCCCATAGTCCATCAAGTCCTGTCAGCCATGGGATCCCAAAAGCTTCGACCCGATTCTTCAACGGCGTCGCCTGGCGCAGCCTGATCGGAGAGTGAACCGAAAGGCCGTTGTTTTCGCAGATGTAGATCACGGGCAGCTCATGGAGCGCTGAGAAGTTCAATGATTCCCAAGCAATTCCTTGTTCCATCGCAGCGTCCCCGATACAGCACGCGACGATGGCCGATGACTTCTTAAGCTTCAATCCCAGGGCTGTCCCCGTCGCGACGCCGATCAGTCCACCGACCACTGCAGTCGAATGGAAATTGATCGCAGGTTCGCAGAACGATTGACTTCCGGAGAAGCCGCCGTTTAGACCAGTCTGCCTACCCTCGATTTCGTGGAGCAGCCTGACCTCGCTGCCGCCCTTCGCCAAAAAATGGCCGTGCGAGCGATGAGTGGAGAACAGGAAGTCCTCAGGCTTCAGGAAACGATGCAACGCATCCGGGACCTGCTCCTGCCCGAGGCACAGATGCACGGAGCAGTTGAACTCCGGCATCCGCTTCTGCAACATCAACTCGAACGCACGCAGGCGCTCAACAAACGAGCTCACAGGATCGTCTTCTTGTATCCCATCGCCTTCAGCGCGCGCCAGCAAGCGCCATAGAGCAGGGAATAACCCTGCGAGACCCCATCCACGTAGATGTGGGCAAGCTCCGCCGTCTCATTGTCCCGGCGCCCGAGAATCGCCGCCCCGTGGACCCCGGTTTCATCCTGCACACCGATCGCGCAGATCGCCTCGACCGGGGCCTTGTAGTGTCTTTCATGGGAAGCCAGGAACGCCTCGGCCTCCTTCACCGAGAGCGGGACGGTCTCCACCTCAGGCCAGCCTCAGGCGGTGTGCCGGTTGCCGCGGCAGGACGTCCCTCCGCACCCACCCAACGACCTCCTCGATCCCGGCCTCCAAGCCCATGGTGTCCGACCACCCCAGCTCGGCCCGGACCTTCCCGTCGTCCAATTGATACGCGAGGTCCTTGCCAGGGCGCTCTGGTGCCGCTTCCGCCACTTGAGAGAAAGTCACGCCCGCCCGATCACAGACCATCGCCACTAGATCGCAAATGGCCGTCTGGCGGGGCGTCGCCAAGTGGTAGGTCTCCCCCGTCCGTCCGGCCTCCAGCACCCGCCGGTAGCCCGCCACGGCATCCCGGATGTGAATGAACGACCGGGTGGAGACCCCGCCCCCCTCTAGGGGCAGTTTCTCGCCCTTGAGGGCGCAGAGGGCGGTCTTAGGGATGATGCGGTAGAGCTGCTGCCCAGGCCCGTAGACGTTCACCGTTCTGGTGAAAACGACCGGGAAGCCCTTGATGCGGTGCATTACCGCGAGGTGCATATCTCCCGCCGCCCGGCTGACGGCATAGGGCGTCGAGGGGTTGAACCGCGCCCCCTCCTTCAGGAACGTGCCCGTCGTCCCGTAGACTTCCGGCGTCGAGACCTGGAGGAAACACGCGAGTCCGGAGTCAGCGAGCTCCTCGACCAGCCGGGAGAGGCCGACCACGTTCGTCTGGTAGTAATCGACCGCCCGGTCCCACGACTCCGCGACGATGTTCAATGCGATGAAGTTGGCGACGTAATGATACCCCGCCTTGACGTAGCGCTTCGCGGCCGCCGGCAACCAGAAGTTGATGTCGTGCTTCGGGCGGCTCAAATCTGCGATCTCGTCGCCCTTGGACAGGCAATGCTCGATGAACGCCCGGCCCGAAAAGGAAGAACCGCCCAACACCAAGACCTTCACGCAGCAAGCCCCTGCGAGCGCATCCAGGAGAGGTTCGTAGACATCTGTCCAGGCTGCGATTCGCCTTGCTGAAGCGCGCGGGCGATCTCCCGAATCGCATCGCGAACGCTGTGCTTCGGCTTGAAACCAGTAGCTAGAAGCCGCGAAGAATCCACGGCGTAGGACCGTTTATCCTTGACTTGCGTGATCTCGATCTCGGCTTCGACCTCCTCAGCTATCATTTCAGCCGTCGCCTGGGTCGATAAATTCTCGAAGCCCGCATTCCAGATGCCGGTCAATTCCGGGCGCTCTATGAGAAAACAGTAGAGCGCGCAAATGTCTTGAATGTGAGTATTCGGGCGCATCAAGTTCCCACCATGCTCTCCGCAATGCGCAGTGATTTTGCGTTTGGTCACAGCCTGCATCGTCAGCATGTTGACCATAACGTCATACCTCATGCGCGGCGATAACCCGCAAATCGTCGCAGGCCGCACGATCTGAACTCCCATCCTCGGAGCGTAAGAGAGCAGGATGCGCTCGGCGCACATCTTAGTTTTGTTATAGTCACTCACTGGTGCCAGCGTGTCTTCCTCGGTCACTTCCTTGTCGCCCTTCAATCCATAGACCGAGGCGGAGGATGCGAAGATGAATTGTTTCACGCCCGCCCGCGCGGCGGCGTCCGCGAGCCGCATCGTGGCAAGAACGTTCACTTCCCAGGTCAACTTCGCATCCAACTCTCCGCACGGATCGTTCGCGATGCCCGCGAGGTGGATCACCGCGTCGAAGTGCTTGCACGATACGCCCTCGCGGATGTCCCGGTTAACGATGAGCAGGTTCTCGTGGTCCTCGAGGTTCTTCCCGAACCAGAGAGCATCTACAACAACCACGACGTGCCCCGCCTTGAGAAGCTTCGGCACCAAGACGGAACCACAATAGCCTGCTCCGCCCGTCACCAACACATTCATCTTGAAAGCCTCCTCACCATTTCAGCGGTTCCGAATCTCTGTGACTTAGTAAATCTTATCTCGGCGCCAACCTCATTGCAGGCTTCGATCGTCTGCAGCGGAAGCCGCCCCTCCCAATCCCCGCCCTTCACGAACACGTTAGGCTTCTGCTCCCGTATCGCTTCCCAAGCGTTGCGCGAAGGAACGACCAGGTCGACGCACCGCAAGGCCCGCAGCATCAACGCCCGCTCGGCCCATTTCAGATAGGGGCGCTTCGGACCCTTGTGAACGAACTCATCGAGCGTCAGAGACACGATCAGATGTGAGCCAAATTCGGCCGCCTCCTCGAGATGCGTGACATGACCAGGGTGAAGCGGGTCGTAGCAACCATTGGCGAGGACGATCTTCACCCCATCCCGATCATCGAGTGAAGGATTTGAAGATGCGAACATTCCACGATCCCGTAGTCCGCCGCCGGAACGTAGAAGTTGACGTCCCCGAGCTGTCGCAACCGATTGTTCGGATTCATGCCGGTGAGCGTGATAATCATCGCACAGCCGATTTCCCGCGCCTTCTGCGCCGCGCCGACGATATTCAGCGATCGTCCAGAGGACGATATCACAACCACGCCATCGTGCTCCGTCGCTTGATATTCAAGCTGCTTTTCAAACACCCTATCGAATCCGAAATCATTCCCGAAACACGTCAGCGTGGCAAGATCATTCAATGCCAATGATCTGATATTCCCGTTTTTGGTCCAATCGACTGCCATATGTGATGCTATAGCCGCCGACCCCCCGTTCCCGATGAAGAAAAGCCTCCCACCGTCATCGTGGATCGCCCGGAACCGTTTCACCGTTTCTCCGAGAATCTGTTCTATGGTCTCTTCGGCGATCTCAGGGTCGCGATAATTCACTTGCACGACCTTCAATCGATCCCGTATGTCGTCGAAGAAGCCCTCGAACGTCCGCGACCGATCTTCCAGCACCGAACCTTTCCCCTCGTAGTAATAGGGACCGAGGCGCAAGTTCCTGGGAGGCGGGTTCGTGGTCGATGGCTTGATCCATGCCATGTTCTTACGGCGTCGTCTCACGGCCATGAAAGTATGAAGTCCCCGCCGATCTCCTGCCGCAACACCGCCCCGATACCGCGCAGCAGATCGACCGCGGGAGTCCCGGAGGTTCCGTAATTCGCGGCCATCTTGTGCTGCTTCTGCTCAACGATGACGCACGGGCGGCAGCGTTCAAGAGTCTCAAGTCCACCTCGCAGCACGGCTTGCTCACCGCCTTCGCAATCGATCTTGATGAAGTCTACGTTCTCCAAGCAGAAGGAATCGAGCGTCTTCATCGCGTATCCGGTTCCGGGTATTGCATGGGTGTTCCCGCTATCTTCGGGTCGATAGTCCATCGCAGCGGTTCCTGCCTCCGCCCCGAGCACGACGGGATGAATGGCGAAATTGTTGCTCCACTTCAGGTTCTCCAGTGCGCAGGCGCTGAACTCTAACATCGGCTCGAAGCAGTAGACGAACTCGAACCATTTCACCATCCGCATCGTCCACAGCCCGACATGAGAGCCGACGTCGACGGCGTTGCGCCAATTCCTGATCCAGGGCAGGCAAGCGCGCCATTTCTTGAGCTGGTAGGTGCCTTTCCCATCGACGAGTTCACCGTTCTTGTCCATCCACTGTGGGAAGTGCTTCTCGCCGTCCGGGAGCCAGATGCCTTGATGTTCAAACATTACCAATCCCAGTCTCTGGGATGAACACCTTTTTGGATTAGCCAGAGAATTATCAGGCCATATAGCACTACGCACAGGAAAATGATCAAGCCGCTCACCACTTCACCTTCGGCGGCAGGTGCGCGTATTGCCGGTCAATCAACTCCTGGCGCTCGACTTGGCGCGGGATAACCTCGTGGGCGAAGGGCCAAGGCTTCACGCGGCGGCCTTTCGATCCTTCGGCAGCATCGTGATGTCTCCTATCCCGCGCCACTCGTTCTCCAGCCCTTCCTTGCTCGGCTTTCCGAGTATTTTTGCGACGCACGCGAACGCCTCCGTTATGACCTGTTCAATCGTCGAGTACCGATACAAGCCCAAGCGCCCAATGGAATGGACGTTCGGTGGCAGCGATGCGAGGTAGCGCCCGACTACATCCATGTTCGCCTTCGTCAAATATGGGTAGAGCTGGTTCGCCTTGCTCGGCTTCTCTAATACCAAGAGCGTCGACTCGCTCTCGTGATAGGTCAGCTTCTTGAACTCGGTCACCCGCGTCCATTCATCGCGCGGCGATGCGTAGTGGCAGAACCGCACGTCGCCCGGGAACACCTGCTTGCACGGCAGGACGAGAAGATGAAAGTCGCGCCCGGAATAGGGAAGCGTTCCGGCTTCGCCCACGAATTCGTCAATTGGAATCGTGCTCACCACGACGTCTACTCCAACAAACTCAAGATCCGGCGTGGCCTGCGCTCGCTCATTGAGAATGACATCGACGCCCTCGAGCATCGCTCGGTGATAACCGTTGTAGCCATCCGGCGCGATCGGGAACCCGATGAAGCTTCCCTTGTAGGCCTCACGCGAGCCAGTCTCGATTGGACGGTCCTTCGCGCTCCACTTGAAGATGTCGAAGATGCGGTTGTCGTCGATCATCCACATCTTCTTCGAGTAGTGGTCAACGAACATGTCGTAGATCGTCGGACCGACTTTCTGCTTCCAGTATTCCTCGAAGTCGCCAGGCTCTTTCGAGTTGTCCCGCGCCGCTAACTCCGCCTTGATCCGCTCGGCTTGCGGGTAGTGCGGTATATCGAGCTCATGCGGCGGGTAGGTCCAGAATCGACGGTCCTCGTCAACCTGTTCATGTGCCAGCGTCCGCAACTCGAACGGGAAGCGGCGGATCGGCGTCACCGCGTTTACCCAATCGAAGACCTTCTGCGAGTAGCCGTAGTAAACCTTCGGTCCTAGCTGGTAAGGATGCCCCGCGTGGAAGAACGTCCGCGTGCTGCCGCCGACCCACGGCTCCTTCTCGATCACCGTCACGTCCCACCCCTCGCGCTTGAGGAGGTGAGCGGCAGTGCAGCCCGCGATGCCGGCACCGAGGATCAGGGCTTTCACAAAGGGGCGATCAGTATGATTACAATCTCAACTATGGTTGAGATAATCATCATGATCCATAATCCGACCGTAAAATGAAGTTCTTTCATTGATGATTCGACGCCATTAACGGTAACAACCTTTGCACACCTGCGGTATCGCCCCGTCGATGTGGGCCTGTCGGAACGCCTCGTATTCCGCACCTTTCCAGAGATCGCTGAAACCTTTGCCGCTCCCGCGTCCGATCTCGAACGCGTCGGGATTTGCGATCATGCAGCAAGGCACCGTCCGCGAATCCGACGTCACCACTGCTCTTTCGAACGGCCACGGGCAGCGATGCTCCAGCGTGTCGGTGTCGAACTTCTCGTTCACCCGCCAGAACGATACGCGCACGTTCGCTCGCGCGCCCTGCTCGACGAGCTTCAGCAACTGCGCGTCGGATAATCGGTCGTCCACCGTCACGGTCTTGTTCCGCGCCTCCAGCTCCGGGTCGGCCCAGCCGTGGAGGTTGAGCGAAAAGACCAAGTGCTTGAACCCGAGGTCCTCGGCCAGCGCGACGTGCTCGTCCAGCCTGCGGTAATTCGTCTCCTGCACCAGCGTCCACATCTTCGTGCGCGTGAGGTTCCTAGAACGTAGGTGATCGTTCAGGAGCTTGCAGTTCTTCGTCACCATCTCGAACACGCCGCCAACCCGAATATCCTCAAAGGTCTTCTTGTCCGCGCCGTCAATCGAGATGTCGATCTCGTTCACTCCGGAGTCCACGAGCTTGCGGTAGTTGTTCTTGACGTGGAGGAGCGATGCGTTCGTCGTCATTCTTACCCAGATTCGCTTCGAGCGGGCATACCGGATCATCTCGAAGTAATCGTCGCCTTGCATCAACGCCTCGCCGAGGCCGTTGAGCTTGATCTCCACTAGCCCGTATTGCTCGTCGATCAGCGCCTTGAACTCCGCGAGCGTCATGTCCCGGCCCCGCTTGCGGTGCGGCCACTTCGAGACGGCGCACATGGTGCAGGCGAAGTTGCAGCGCGACACGTTCTCGATGTCAAGCTTCACCGGGAGGTAATCCACCTTCGCCGACCGCCTGGCCGAAGCTCGGTATCGGTCCCAATTCTCCCGCTTGCGCGCGTCCAGAGACAGGCAGGCCGCGCGCTCCCAATCATATTCCTCGACGCCTGCCGAAGGCTCAGGCGTGGGGAGCGGGGTCGCGCTCAAGGAATTTACCAGTTCGCCTCCAGTGGTAGAAATGATCCCTCAACGCCCGCGGCGTCGCCTCCTCCCATATCGCGCGCTGGTTCTCGAGCATCCACGGATATTGCTCGCCGTAGCCGATGCCGTCCGATTTGAGGCTTCCCGCCGCGTGATGGGTGTTGAACATCATGCACGGGTACTCGCTCATCGAGCAGAGGATGCCGGGGCCGTTCGAGACGAAGAAGTTCATCTCCGCACCGGCGTAGAGCGCCATGCGCTCGTGGAGGTGGATCGGCTCCACGTCGTAGTCCGGGATCACCCGCGCGCCGATTTCCCCCGCGAACGTCCGCCAAACCGCCTCGTCGGAGTCCCTCAGCGGCGAGCGCTGCGTCTTGCGCAGCGTCACGGTGTAACGCTCTTTCCCTGGAGGCAGCACGCTCCGAAACCTCTTGAAGCGCCGCCCGGATCTCCAGAAGTCTACGAGCGGCTTCCCTCCGGGCGTAGCGATGTCGTGCGCGTTCGTCGGCGCATCGCCCGCATCGAACGTCTCATGCGGCAACCCAATCAGCGCCGGCATCGGCTCGCAGATCGAACGGAACCTACGCATCGAAATGTCGTGAGGCCATTTGTTACCGCGCATCCTCCGGATGTCGAACACGACGACCGTCGCTCCCGCCGCCTCGGCCTGTGCGATCCACTCGCACACGTTGAATGAAGTGAGATAACTGCCGAGGTCGTAGAGCGCGCGCATCAATCAACGGCCAGCGCAACCAAGTAATGCGTCATCGCGTCGAACCCCGTATGCAGCGTCTCATCGTTCATACCGAGCACGAATACGTGCTTCCAGAACTTCCCGAGCCGCTCGCGCAGCTGCGCCTTCGTCACGCAGTTAACGTGCCCCGCCTTGCTGATGTCGGAGGCGTATTGCTGGCTCTCCAGAGACGGGGTCCCGATCACCGCGACGTTGGAGCAAATCCTCAGGTGCCGCAGCAGGCGCTCCTCGTCGGCGATGTGCTCGAAAAAGTCGAGCGCATAGACCGCGTCGAACCCGTGGAGCGGCTTCGCCATGATGTCGTGCTCGATGAAGTCGATCGGCCAGTGCTCTGACATCAGCCGCTTCGCCTCGATGATCGACGCACGGTCGATGTCTATCCCAACCAACCTCTTGACGTGTTGCCGCACGATGCGGGCGCCCATCCCGTCCGCGCAACCGACCTCGAGCACACGCTCGCGGCCTTCGAGTAGTTTAGCCACGACCTTGTAGCGAGCGAACTGAAAGAGAATGCGCTTGGGGTCGCGTTGCCACCCGAAATTTGTCATGCCACCGACCCTGTGACACTCTGCGTAGATGCTATCGACCATCGAGTAATTTTAACGCTTTCTCGAACACGGCTTCAGGTTTTATCGCCGCCATCGCCGCCTCGCAATGCGAACACTTCACTCTCATGCCGCAGCCCAGATCATCGTCGACGAAGAAATCCGCCTGGCCATCATAACCGGTCACGCGCTGCGAGATGTATCCGCCACGAATCACCACTGCCGGCGTCCCGACCGCCGCGGCGATGTGGTGCAGCGCGCCCTCAGGAACTATCACCAACTTGGCATTGGCGATCACCGCCGCGGCCTGTCGGATGGAGGTCCGGATGTGATCAGTACCCACCAATTGCTGCGCAGTATCGACACCGACCGTGGCGATCTTGACGCCTGCCGCGAGGAACATCTGCGCCAGGTCGTTCCAGCGCCGTCGCTCCCATTGCTTGTTGATGCTCGCGCCGCGCTTCAAATTAGGCTCGAGGATGACGTAACCCGCGTGCAACTTTCCGAACGCCTCCTCCCACGGCTGGAAATAGAGCTCCCCGACGGGCGGCCGATACGGCTTCCATTCCCATCGTTCAGCGGTCTTGCTCGCACAATACGGGCGCAGCCCGTGTTCGCGCGGGCACCATTCGTGAAGGTCACCCTGCTCGCTCGGAATCGCGATGCGCGGATTGTTCGCCCAGGCGTCATACCATCGCGGGCCGCGTTCGTAGACGATCTTGACCTTGCGCGGGTCGGTGCGCTGCATCTCGCGCACCTGACCAGATACCATTAGTTCATCGCCCCAGCCGATGCGCGCCACTCCTCGAACTCGTTGATGATCTGCTCAGCGGTCGTTTCGCCGTAGACGATTTTCTGATCTGGCCGCGCCCAGGGCCAGGTATCGCCAAGCTTGAGTCCTTGCTTGACGAAGAGACCATCCCATTCCTCCGCAGGAACGCCGGCTCCGAACATCCGGTATGCCCTAGAGGAGAACCAACAGAGGGAGGCGGCGCCATTATTACTCTGGATGTTCAAAACGGCCTCTTGATAAGTCGCGCAGCGCAAATCGAGGTTGAGTTCTCCGTAGCCCCTGCCGTTCCTCAGCGCGGTCAGGGTGTCCTCAAGTTGGACCACGGCGTAGCCCTTCGAGACGATATGCTGCCGCGCGGCGCCCCATGCCTTCGGATCAGAATTTCTCTCAGGGAGATAGGTCCTGCGGTGCGTCATCGTCACCACAGGAAGTCCTGCCATCTGAGAGTTGAACCATTCCTGCACCGATCTTCTGGCGTGGAAGCTTGCATGAACGTGAGGAACTTGTTCCCCCGCTTTAGAAGCTGAGATCACGCCACCGATAAGATGTTGTCGGTTGCCTAGGCTCTGGGATTTCCAGTCCTCGGGCCAGTTCTTCCACGACTTCTCGGAAGCGAGTCGCTCGGCGTAGAGCATGTCCGGCAGCAGGCTCACCGTCGCGTCGAAAAGATGTGCCGCCGGCAGAACGATGTTGTGCAATCGCCACCGCGCCTCATGCTCGTCGTATTGCGGCTTCTTCCGTGGCTCACCGACGATCGATACGTGCATGCGCGAGGCGTTAATCCTCCTCTGCGCCATTTTCGCCTTCGCCATGAAGACAACAGCATCGTAACTCACCGGACAGACCGAGAGATCGAGGAAGGCGTTCAGGGTGGTGATTTTCGCCTCCAATACTCCACCGCCTCGCCCCGCTGACCCTCTGCTTTTTTCTCGAATGCGAAGCCATGCTCTGCCATCACCGTTGGGACATGGCATTTTCGTCCGCTATGCTTCGCGGCGAACCAACCGTCCCAGTTCTTCGCTGGGGCGCGGAAACAGACGAGGTCCCGTGCCGAGCGGCAGGAGAACCGCATCACTGTCCGTGGCTCCCGGACCTTATGAGCTATCCCGAGGCAGAGCACTATATCGAAAAGGTCCGGCGGCTCATGCGACGCAATCCAGTTATCCATGTGCGCGCACTCGAACCGCATCGGCGGCATCTGGTCCTTACATGCTTTCCTAGCGACCATGAGATGCGATTCCAGTAGCTCGATGCCAAGGACATCCACGGCACCCGCGCGCGCGAACTCGCGACCTATGAGGCCCTCGGCGCATCCGAGGTCGATGATCGTCTTCCCCTTGCATTCCGCAACGGCCTGCTCCAATCCCGCCATCTGCTCTTCAAGTGTGCGATCCGCGCGGTCCCTGATTCCGGGAACGGCGATCCAGCCCTTGTCGGCGTTAGCGACCATAATGCCCGATACCCCGGAGTCGTTGTTCCTCGAAAGCACGCCAACAAGCGCCATCACGCATTTCAGAAACGCTCCACTGGTTCGCCGCGAGGAGTTCCATGAATAACTGCCGCGAATCCATCGATGCGCTCGTATCGGGTGTTTCAATCATCGTCAGATCGCTCAAGCCGTACCACTGTGCGGCGCACCGATGAGTGCAGAACACCGGGATGCCAGCGAGCAACGCCTCTACCGCCGCACAGCTCATCGACGTCACGAGGGCGTGCGCCCCGACCAAATCCTTCTGCAAAGGGATCGTGCTCCCTTTTCTTCGAACCCTGATCTCTCGATCAGTGAACTTGCGCAGAGCGGCCGCCGCATCGGCTTCCCAATCGCCCTCATACCCCGCGCATATCTTCGTGAATTCCGCAGACTGCGGGCACACAAGCACGTGATCCCCGCCCTTCCGCCAGGGTTGGATTGTGAGGCCCAACGCCTTAAAGCGTTTCGGTCCCTCATCGTTCCACACCGCGTTCATCGCATCGCATTGAAGTGCATTCCTCGTCACCCTGAAGTAGCGTTCGCGCGTCGAATCGAAATATCCATTATCGATGTAAAACCAACCCCTCTTTTCTGCCTTCGCCTGTTCCCAGAGCGCGAGCCAAGCCGGTCGAACTCCGTAAAATGCAGCGTCCCCATCAAGAAGGCGCGGCTCCGTCACGCTGGCAACCTTACCGCAGCAGCCCGCGGCGAAGGCGCGCATGATCTCAACCGACTTTTTCTTCGAGCCCAGTTCGTAGCAAGTTATGGAACGGCTCACCCGATTCGATCTCTCTCAGACTCCATTGCGACCACGCCATCCGCTCGAATGCGGGCTCACGCTCCGGGTGAAGAGGTTTCTCGACGTACCCGGCTGATGCCGCTGATTTTAATATCCAAAATGGGGCCATGCAAAAAACCGGGATGCCTTCGATCAGAGCATGAATCCCCGCACCAGAAGACCAGATAAAAACCACCCATGCGTTTTGAAGGTCGGCAGCGAGCGGACGTTTCGGTGCTGAGTTCCCAGGATGCCGCCTCACGACGACCGGGCGTGCCGTCAACTTCCTAATCTGGGCCGCCGCCGTATCGGCCCAGTCGACAGGCATTATCTGTTCTCCAACACCAAAGGAACGATTCGGACAAACCAAAACGTGCTCGCCCGCCCGCCGCCAATCCTTTAATTTTACCCCAAGCGCGGCGAATCGTTCAGGCCCGCCGTTCGGCCATTGTCCTCTCCCGTTATTCCAGCCCCACGCAAGGGAGTAGTAATGCTCCGGCTTCGGGCCGCCGGGATGGACATCGAACTTAGGAATCGTGCCGCCAACCCCGAGGTAGCCATTCTCCGCGACCAGGACTCGCCCGCCGCCACGTTCAAAGCGCGTCGCGACCTCGTGCTGATATCCGTATCTGTTCCACGTCAGTAGCAGATCGCCCGGAGCGCCGTGAGTCGGTGCGTCATGGATGACTTCGTATCCGACCGCTTTCAGTCCAGAAGCAAAAGCTTCACGCCGGTAGTGCGGCGCTTGTCTGATCAGAGAATATGCCCGCTTCCCCATTCAACGCCTCCGCGAGGCTCATCTTCTTGAACGCTTCTATCGCGCTGCCCGGCGAGCAGTTGATGATCTCGATCCCGAGCTTCTTCGCGCCCGACTCCGCGAAACTGTAGCGCGAGATGACGGCCTTGTAGGGCGGCTCGCTACCGTCGGGATGGTTGCCGAACCAATGCTTTTGTTCTCCCGATCCGCGCTTGCAATCATACCCGAGGAGCAGGATGCGCTTCGCACCGGATAACACCACGATATTCAACGTCTGGTAACCCGAATGAGATCCGGTGACGATCTTCGTAGGATCAGCACTCAGGCCGCAATTGTTGTCCCCAGGCCCCGCGTTCTTCAGGACGTGAACTGCAGGATCTGAAATCGCGCTCACGTTCGAGGTAATGCTGCACTTCTGCCCCGCGAAGGCTTTGAACTCCGGCTTCTCGCAGTGCCATTTCCACCATTTAGGATCGGCAAAATAGCAGAGGTCGGCCCACGGCGCCATCAAGTAGCAGTCATTCACTACCGCGACCTTGAAGCCAGCTGCCCTCACCGCCTCGCATTGTTCCCTCGTAAGACTCGGCCCCGATGCGATGCAGACCGCAGTTTGGCCTTCCCACGCCCGCGTTACGCGCGAGATGCCATTCACCTTCTCCAGCAGCATCACGCGAACTCGGTCTTCACCCTCAAATTATCAAGCAACCCCACCGCGAACTCGCGCGGGATCTCGGTCATGTTTGAGGGAATCAGAAGCTCGCGATTTTCATACTTAGTCGAGACAACCGCCATGACGTATTCCCGGACCCGGATCGGCATGTTCTTCGGCGCGGCGTAACCAGCGGTGAAAGCAATTCTAACGGCGCCGACAACAGCTCTGGTCACCGGCCATGTCCCGTTGTAGAGCGGGGTCAATCTTCCGGGATACGACCCCGTGTCCACGAGGAAAGCATCCGGGCTCCCGCTCAAGACCTGATCAGTGCCGTCGTTGTCCGTGTAAGTGATTGAGTCCACTGTGATGAGTGGCGGATAGGGTATTTCTATCGGTTCATCGTCGGCGGGGAACTCATCCATAACGAGTTGAAACGATCTCCGCGCGAAGCACCGCCCGGTGATATCCTCGGCTTTCTCGCGCGCCGATTTGATCAGTAGCAGGAGCATCGCGTCCTGAGTCGTGTCGTCGGAATCGACACGCGCCCAAAGACGGGCCTCGGCCAACGTCACAGGTTCAACCAACGGAGGCGCGAGTTCTAGGACGTATCTCATTTGAGTTTCACGACACTCGCCGGCGCGTTGCTCGACTCAACCCGTGCAGACTTGCCGGGTTCACCGTGCTTCACAGCTAGGACCCAGTCAGGAGAACCGTGGCCCGGGGCCGCGTTGGTCTTGTCGGCGGCGCAATACCACTGCGAACCGTTCCAGGTGACTTGGTCGCCCTTGGTGTATTCGACATCGGACTTGTAGAGACCACGGTAGATGACCGACCGACCGATGCGGGTTGCTTTCCTCACCTTCCCGCTCGCCCAGATCGTCACCTTCTCGATACGTCTGCCGTCCTCAAGATGCTCCTCGATCTCGTCCCAGACCCCGTCCATCGCACAAGCCCAACCGGCGGTAGCAAGAGTCGTCGGTCCCAACGTCTCCGGAAAAGGATCGGTCGCCCGAACAGCGCAGAACGTCCCGCCACGGAAGCAGGCCCAAGTCCCGCGCGGGTAACTCTTCCCGTGGTCTATCCCGTCGAGCGGCATGATCGCCAGGGCATCTCTCCCGGGTTCACCGTCCTTCCCGTCCCGACCATCTTTCGCGTCCCTTCCGTCTTTCCCGTCGCGGCCATCGGCGCCGTCTTTTCCATGCTCGCCTCGGTCTCCGGGTTTACCATCTTTCCCGTCGATCCCGTCCTTCCCATCCTTGCCGTTGATCCCGTCCTTGCCGGCTTCACCGGGATTGCCGTCCTTCCCATCCTTCGGGATCGGGATCGTAGAGACCGACCGCGCGATTTCGTTCTCGATCGCGGTCATCACGACCGTCATATCGGCGTCGCGTCCGTCTTTCCCTTCTGCTCCCGCCTTGCCTTGGATTCCTTCGGGGCCTGGATCGCCCTTCTCGCCCTTCGCGGGCGCGGGCAAGGCTTTGATCTGGGCTTCGAGTCCGGACACCCGCAGGGCGAGCGCGTCGAAGGCTTTCCGGACGTAGCCCTCGACAGACTTATAGAGCTCTTCTACTAGATTGGGTTGAGCCATGTCGGCCCCCGATTGAATTTAGCGACCGCAGATTCAAGCGAGGCGGTCATCTCCGCGTCCTCATCTTCTTCGTTCGCGGGCGCGGAGGCTGGAGGCGGTGGAGCAACTTTAGATTCGTCAGGCAGCTTGCGATCAACGAATGCTGAAAGCGGATAATCTTGATGCTGTAAGAAAGGAGTTTCGCCGCCGTTTACGGGTCGCAGATTTTCATCTGCACGCGCTTCATTGGGAGCCAGGAAACCTCCTCTGACACCGATTTGGTTTTTCTCAAAGCGTGTTTTAGGATCCATCCGCAGGAGCTCATCGACATCGATCCGGACGCGCACATCGTTTCGGAGTGCAAGTCCCTCTTTCAGCAATTCTTCCATAGCCTCGATATATGGATGAAGAACCCTGTTGTAATATTCTTGATTCATCGCGGCGTCGATTTTGACGTCCTTCTGGGCGGCGATCTTATAGAGTGGCACTCCATAAGCTCTTGCAACATCCTCCACCGTCCAGCCGAGTTGTTCAATCAATTGCGCCTGATCTGCGGGCATGGTGAAGGGCTCGTACTTCAAACCACTACCCGTCACCAGGAGTTTCCCGATGTTCGCCCCCGCGAAGCCCTTATCAAACTGGTCCTTCATCCGCGCCATCGTCGCCTCATCGATCATCCCGGGCGCGGTCAGGTGTCCGGAAGGTCTGGACATGTTCTCGAAGAACTTGGAGGAGTTGGTCTGGATGCGGCTGGCCTGGGTGGTTGACATCGCGGCTGCCCATAGGGGAGGAACCCCGATGAGAGGATGGAAGAAACATTTGCCTCGATCGTGAATGATCTCGGAAGCGGGAACGGAGACTTTGCCGGCAGGAACGCCGGCGAGCCAGTCCTCCTGAAGCTGGTAGAACACTTCCCCGTCGGGAGCGACGAGCGGGGTGACCCGCTGGGAGTCGATGACGTACATAGCCACCACGACACCGCGGTCATCCCTTTCTTTCAGGACGTAGGTATTTCCCCAGATGAGTTTGGCAAGAAGCCACTGCTCGACGAACTGCATCCGCGTCTGATAGCGGTTCGGCTTTCTCAAAACTGGGGAGAACGCGGGCGACTCGAATTCGCCCCAAATCCCGTTCCCTTGTCTTTGCTCGAGGAGCATCCCGAGCTTAGCGATGTCCCCAGAGATGAGGGAATTACAGGCATAGACCGCGGAGAACGAAAGCAGGTTCTGCGTGGAGTCGAGGACAAGATTGCGCTGCCACATCCCACCGAAGGCTTCGGTGATCCAGCCCCAACTGCTCGGAACGCGCAGCAGAGGGGTCATCGGCGTAACGAGGTTGGTATCTCCCTGCTTCGTGAACGGAATCCGGATACCGAAGAGCTTCAATGCGCTGCCCTCGCGCGTCGGCGAGTCTTATTCTCTGCGGTCATCACCCGCGTCAAGTAGGACTGACCCCTATCGGAAGCCTCCGCGACGTGAGCGTGACCTATCGTCTTGAAGAGCTCGACGTGCTCCTCATCGGCATCGAACTCCTGCCCCACCTTGAGCGGGATGCCCCTGTATGTGAATCTGACGTCTGCCACCATCTTTCGCATCGCGTTCTCCTAGAAAGCGCGCTGGAAAAACGCCCGGCCCCGTGAGGGGCCGAGCGCGTGAAGTTACTACCCGGTGTAGGCCGCGGCCTGAATCCAGGCGCACGCCTGGGTGCGCGCCTTGGTCCAGTTGACGTAACGCACCGCCTTGATCGCGATGGATTCCGTCTGCCACATGGAGACCAGCGAGGCCCCGGTCGCCGTCGCCGTCGATTGGATCGTGCTGCCGGTAGCGTCCATCATCTCCAGGGAGACCTGGTCGCTTGCCTCGACCGTCGCCGCACCGTCGTCCGCCAGCAACACCTCGCCCGGGAAGATCAGGACGATGATGTTAGCGTATTGCGGTGAACCCGCGATCGTGGCTTGGCTCGAGGTGATCACGGGAATCCCGAGGATGGAGCCTCCGGTCATCGTCAACCCCGGGAACTGCGGGTTGCCGAGCGAGGTGACCATCAACGAGAGGGCTTGGGCTGTGACCTCCGACATCACCAGCACCGCACCGGCCATCGAGAGATTCGCGGCCAAGGCGGTGGAGGTGAGCGACTTCCAGTCCGCGACGAACGTCGCGTAGGTAACCCCGGTCGGGGTGACTGGCGTGACCCCGTAGGTGAGGGAAGCGGGCTGGATGTTGGTCTGCCCGCCCTGGTTCGGATCGATCAGCGAGAGGTCCGCAACCGACGCGCACGCCTTCGCCAAATCGCCCCTGACCAGTGCTTCGGCGTTGGGACTCGAAACCCGCGCGAGCTCCTTGTCGATCGCCGCGACTCCGGCGACCTTCGTGATGCCGAGCGTCGCGGTGCCCGTGGTGCCCTTGGACATCGGGATACCCTGGCCCTGGCCGACCCAGTAACCGGTGGTGCCGCCGGTCAAGCTTCCGACCCGAATGTTAAACGGGACTCGTCGCCAACCCGGGATCCTTCCGATAATGGTCATCGGTCGCAGGAAGTCGATGAACTCCGAGGCGATGTCCTGGGCGTAGGCGAGTTGCGAGGCCCAACCCGAGGTCGTAGTATCCGCCGCGGCGATCTCGTTCGCCTTCAGCACGATCGCGACCTCCGGCGCGGTGTCCATCCACCGCGGGACGCTCCGGTAGTACTCCTCCGGCGTGTAGCCTTTCTTCTCCAGGTGAGCTCTGGCGACGCACATCGCCGCCCGCGCGAACCTGATCCCGGGTTCGAGCTTGGTAGTGACTCGCACCCCGGCCCCGAAAGGAACCCTGGCCTTTGAACCCGACTCCGCATCCATGCCGGCCTGCGGTTGGATCGGCTGCGCCTTCTCGATGTTCAACGCTTCCAGGTCGCGCATCCTCTTGAGCTGCGCGTCGATGGTCTCGACTTCGGCCTTCAGGCCGTCGAACTCTTTCTGCTGCTCCTCACCGAGCGACTCGCCCTTCGTAGTTGAGTCCTCCATGAGTTTGTTCATCGCGGAGACGTTCGCGGCCCGCTTGGCCTCGTACGATGCGATATTTTCCTTGATGGTAGGCATTTGCTTGCTCCTCAGTTTCACGGTTGCGGCCGCAGCGCCGGCCTGTGGTCTCTCCAGCTTGACCGGGGCTGCCGTCTTCGCGCGTAGCGCCGCGCTCAGGCTCTCCCGGTCGATGCTCTTGATCGTGTTAATCGTTGCGTCCATGTTCGCCGGTATCGTCACGGCAGAAAGTTCAAACCATTCCCATGAGGTGAACCTCTGACCGCCCCACGGCTCCTTCGGGTTCAGAGGTTCCATCCCGTCCTTCGCAGGCATGAAGCCGATCGAAAGACCTCTGACGAGGCCGTGCTTCACAGATTGCCAGGCTTCATCGAGCCGGTCCTTTAATTTCCCTGCTTCGGAGATTTTCGCGAACCGGGCCTGAATCTGTATCCCGTCATTGGTGACCGAAGCTTTCACGACGTGGCCGATAGGCTCCGAAGAACGGTGCTGCCAAAGTAGGGGGAGGGGAAGCTTGAACTGCGCGCCCCGGGGTTCGACGATGTCCCCGACGCGGTCGGTCGTGGGAGTGGTCGCGATGCCCTCGATTAACCGCTGGTCCTCGTCCAAATTCTTGACGACGAACGCGGAGTAGGCGCGGCGCATCGACTTACTGGAATCCCACTGGGATTCGCACATCGCATTCCGTTGATCTGGATCGCTCACTTCTCCCGACATCTCGGAGTGACACCTTGAGATGAAATCGTCGTGGCTCTCGCCGTCGTGCGGTTTGGGCATCGGCATATTCGGTCTCCATCAACCAAGCATCATGACTTGGAACTTCTGCTCCTCCGGCGTCGCCGGAATCACGCCCTCGGCCATAGCCAGGGCTACCATTCCATCAATTCGTCCTGTCGACCGCCCCTTGACGAACTTCCGGTTGCCCGCCGGGTCGGTCGTGATCGTCGCGTTCGAGGAGCACATCGTCAGGACGGGGTGGTTCCCGTGGCGGTATTTCTTCGCCAAGAGTTTTGACTCCATCGCCCTCAGAGCCGGGGACATCGAGATGAACCCTTGTCCAAACTCGACGAACTTCGCGAGTTCCGCCTCGGTGAATCCGACTTTCTCCAGCCAAGGCTTTAGAAAACGCATGTTGTAGCGGTCGAAAGCAATTGCCTGAATCTCTGTTCCGAATTCATCGAACAAGCCTCGGAGATAATCCGCGATATGCTCGTATTCCACAGCCCTTCCCGGTGTCGTAGTGAGACTCCCTTGCTTCGCCCAAATGTCGTAAGGCACGCGATCCGCAAGAGACTTCACTTCCAGACCATCGCGGGGTAGCCAGAAGGTCGAATGAATATCGCCCGCCTCGCTCAAAAGCACCAGCGCGCAAAGATCCGATACGGAGGCGAGATCGAGCCCGCCGTAGATGCGCTGGCCCTTGAGCGGTTTTGGCTCCGCTCCGTTCTCAGCCCACACATCGCGCGAGATGAAAGGATTCACGATCTCGACGCGCTGATTGAGAATCAGATTCCGATATTCCGATTCGCCACTTGGCATTCTCCGGGCAGCATCAGCCTGGTCGCGCACTTCTTTTCTATTCATGAACGCATCAAAGTGCGGATTCGCCGCGCGGATCGTCGCGTCGTCGAAAGGATTCGCGTCCAAGGAAGCCGAATATAGTCGCACTTTGATGTTCTCTTTCTTGTTCTTCAGCGCATCGTCGATCAGAACTGAGAGCAGATCGCTATCATTCGGCGCCTGGGTCGAAATGATGAGAGAAAGCGGCTCGTCTTCTGCCCCGGCGGCGGTTTCCAACGCACTGAAGAACGCGCTCCGTGGCCCGCGGACCTGGCCCAATTCATCGTGGACGACGAATGCCGGCGAGAGTCCGAAAGCTGTCGAAGCCTCCGCCGAGAGCGCACGGTAGATTGTGCCGAGCTCCGGACACAGGAGTTGTTTCGCTGTATCGCGAATCACGACATAGCGATTCAACTCCTCGGACAGGCGGATCATCCGCATCGCCTGGTCGAAGGTGATCGCAGCTTGGTCGCGGGATTGCGCACCGGAATAGAGTTGGGAATTACGCCGCGCCTCCGGTCCAACAAGGTGAAGCAGAAGAAGCATCGCGACGAAGCTCGTCTTGCCGTTCTTCCTCCCCATCGACAGGATGAACGTCCGCGTCGGGGAATCGTATATCTCTGCGATCCACTGCTTCTGGTGCTTGGTCAGTTTGATCGGTTTCCCGACCAACTCAGCCTTGCCAGATGGCACGCGCAGATATTTCTCGATCCACGCGATGTTGCGCTGCGAACGGGACGGGGTCTTCTTCGCCATCACCAGACCCCCGAAACCAACCCCGACGGCGGCGAGAGCGCCGAGCAGGAAAGACCGCCTGCGCACACCCTCAGTCCCAGGGCTTTAGAACGCCACCCTGACCGCGGGACTTCTTCGCGTCGTAACGGGACGACTGAGACAACCTCATCTTCATCGCGAGGTCGGAAATCGCCCGGTTCTGGCGGTCCTGGAGCGAGAACAACCGGCTCCATTCGTTGTGGTTGAACTCCCCCTCCGCGCACTCCAGTTGATCGATCAGGGAGGCCACCTTCCGCGAGTTGACGATATGCCGACAGTAAGCCTCGAGCAGCGGCCAGGTCTCCCGCGGGAAGTGATCCGCCGGCATCGCCGAGACGATCTCCGCCCACTCATGAGCCGCATCCGGGCCCAGGTATTTGGGCGCTGGCGGACGCTGCAGCAGGGTGACCGGACGCAACGCTACGGCCGCCGCTGACACCCTTCCTCTTTGCCCTTCCATATCAGACCTTTAGCCTAGCCTCGCTTCGCTGCGGCGCGTCATAGGACGCCGATTAGCGTTGCTCGGC
>Ga0210102_1000018_pt1 | contig 51408 bp, 49 predicted proteins | sample RushOxbow_ThreeS_4_FD_185563 | JGI IMG/M metagenome (GOLD analysis project Ga0210102, IMG submission 185563) | Wetland microbial communities from San Francisco Bay, California, USA, that impact long-term carbon sequestration -... | ecosystem: Environmental > Aquatic > Marine > Wetlands ...
GGGCGGGGCGAAAATGAACGATAAACTCCTGGCGCTCCTTGCAAATCTCATGATCCACTCCGGCCGGATGCGCTCGACACGGGTGCTGCTTGCCGCGGCGGTCATGGGATTCGCCGGCTCTCCCGCAGTCGGGGCCGCGCAGTCCGCGGAAAAAATGCCCAACGAAGTCTGCCTGTCGTGCCACGGGAACGAGGGATTCGGCATGCCCGGGCCGGACGGGAAGATGCGCGCGCTGCACGTCGTCAAGGACCGCTTCGAGAGTAGCGTCCACGGCAAGCGCATGTGCGTGGAGTGCCACAAGGACATCGCCGCGGTCCCGCACCAGAAGGGCGTGCTGAGAGTGAGTTGCGTCACCTGCCACGAGGACCTGTGGGCGGCCGCAAAGAAGGAAGGCAAGACCAAGGAGTTCGCGCGGCTGGGCGTGGTGGTGGACCAGATCGAGCGCTACATGAAATCCATCCACGCCCGTCCCAACCGGGAAGACCAGTCGCGCACCAACGCGACCTGCTACAACTGCCACGATGCGCACTATGTGTACCCGCCGGGCAGCGCGGCGCGCGCAGATTGGCACCTCAATATTCCGAACGTCTGCGGAAAATGCCACAGCGCGCAGCGCGTCGAGTACGTGGACTCGGTACACGGCCGGCTCAACATGGCGGCCGGCAGTCCCGCGGCCCCGGTCTGCTCGGACTGCCATACCACCCATGACGTCGACCGGCCAAAGCTCGACGCAATCCGGCTCGTCATCACGAAGAATTGCGGAAACTGCCATGCGGAGAGCCTGAGGTCATACGCGAATACCTATCACGGGCAGGTGACGAAGCTGGGCTACACCTATACCGCGAGCTGCTTCGACTGCCACGGCAACCACGACATTCAGCGGGTAAACCACCCGCAGGCCACGGTGCATCCGAACAATCGGCTGCAGACCTGCCAGAAATGCCATGCCGGCGCGACCGCGGGTTTCGTCACGTTCCAGCCGCACGCCAACACCCATGATTACGGCCGCTATCCTTACATGTGGATCGCGTCGAAGTTCATGGTCGCGCTCCTGCTGGGCGTGTTCGCCTTCTTCTGGACGCACTCCACGCTCTGGTTCTACCGCGAATACCGGGATCGCCGCGAGGGCAAGAGCGCGCCGCATGTCGCGGTGGAGAGCCTGCCGCAGCTGCAAGGCAAGCACTTCAGTCGCTTCGGCCCGGTGTGGCGGCTTGCCCACCTGCTGTTCGCGTTGAGCGTGATGGCGCTCGTTGCGACCGGCATGGCGGTGCTCTACTCCGAAACCGCCTGGGCAAAGTCGCTCGTCGGCGCGCTGGGCGGCCCGCGCGCGGCCGCGGTCGTACATCGGGTAAGCGCGGCCATCATGCTCGGGATCTTCTTCATCCACCTCGTCTACATGGCATTGCGCATCGTGCCCCGGTGGAAGCTTTCCGACTGGTTCGGGCCGAATTCCCTGCTGCCGACGTGGAAGGATTTAAAGGATGCGGTCGGCATGTTCAAGTGGTTCTTCGGCCGGGGGCCGCGGCCGGCGTTCGATCGCTGGACCTACTGGGAAAAATTCGACTACTGGGCGGTGTTCTGGGGCATGGCCATCATCGGCGGCAGCGGCATGGTGCTCGCGTTCAAGGAGACCATCGCATCGGTGCTGCCGGGCTGGACTTTCAACATCGCGACGCTGGTGCACGGCGAGGAGGCGATCCTCGCCGCGGTATTCCTGTTCACGGTGCACTTCTTCAACAATCACTTCCGGCCGGACAAGCTGCCGCCGCCGGACATCGTGATGTTCACCGGCACGGTGCCGCTGGAGGAATTCCGGCGCGAGCATCCTCTCGAGTACGCTCGGCTTGCCGCCTCCGGCGAGCTCGCCCGGCATCTCGTGGACGCCCCTTCGCAGCCCATGACGCTGGGTTCGCGGGTGCTCGGCATCGCGCTGATCGTTATCGGCCTGATACTGCTGTTGCTTGTCGTGATCGGCTTCATTGGCGCCATGGCGGCGGGTTGATCCTTCACTGGCGGACGGTCCGCCGGGCGGATTGACAAACAAAAAAGCCCGGGGGACCCGGGCTTTTCAGACGCGAAAGCCAGCGCCCTAATTCTTCATTTTGGGCGACGCCGTCATCTTCATGCCCTTTTCCCGCTTATAGCGCTCGGCAACCCGATCCTGCGACTTGGCGAGCGCTGCGGCAGCACTCTTGGCAGCTTCTCCGGCCTTCGCCTTCTTTGCCTCGGCTGCCGCCTTTGCCTCTGCGCTCGGCGCCGGCAGCTTGGCGTAGGCCAGACCGACCGCGCCCGCGACCAGCAGCGCCGGGACTACCATCCAGAATTTCGGTGCATTCATAGCTTCCATCCCTCCTTCATGGCTCCGGCACGCGCGGCCGCCGCGGCTCCCGCCGCCCCCGGCCGGGCCTTCACGGCCTCGTTGTACCAATGCTCGTGGTGCTCCTTGGCCCACTGCTCGTCGACCTTGCCGTCGGTGCGCATGCACTCATAGGCCCCTTCCACACCCACCGATCCGAGGTAGATGTGCCCGAGCATCATCGCGACGTAGAGCACGGCAGTCACCGCATGGATGATGTTCGAATACTGCATGATCAGCCGGCCCTGATCGAAGTTGGGAAACAGCATGACGACGCCCGAGGCCCCGACGATGATGGTGAACAGGAACAGCCCGACCCAGAACACGATCTTCTCGCCGGCGTTGAAGAATCCGGAGGGAACATGCTCGCCCGTCAGCATGCCACCGCCCTTGAAGAGCCACCCGATGTCGTAGCCGCGCGGTATGTTGCGCGCGAGATAAGTGAAGAACATCAGCGCCGCCGCGATCAGGAACACCGGCCCGACGAAGTTGTGCAGGTTCTTCGACAGGATGGCGAGCCAGGAAAACACCGTGTAGCCGAACATCGGCAGCACGACGTACTTGCCGAACAGCAGCAGCACGCCGGAAATCGCCAGGATCACCCACGTGATCGCCACCGTCCAGTGGATGGTGCGGTCCCAGCTCGACAGGCGCTGGATCTTTCTCCCTGTCAGCCGGCCGTGGACCTTGAGCGGCCCCTTCCAGAGATAGAACCCGAGGATGAGGAGCGGCACGATGACAAGCAGCCAGCCGCCGTAGACGGTGATGGGGCCGTTGCGGATCTGGCGCCAGGTCTCGCCTTCGGACTGCACCAGGACGTTGGTCTCGATGCCGCGCACCTGGGTCGTCTGATACGGATTCTGGCCGCCGCGGACCTCACGCCACACCGGGGCGTTGTTGAGCGGCTGATCCTGCTGGCGCTGCGCCTGCTCCGTCGCGCCGCCCGTGTCGGCGGACCACGCCGCCGGCGCGAGGAGCGTCACGCACGAGAGAATTACAAGGCGAACCATCACTCGCATGTCGCTGATGCGGACCATGCGCAACCTCCTATCGCGTTCTAGTTCCTGGCACTGGGCGTGCCGCGGGAATACTCGTTCTGCCCTTCGTTGCGCTTCTTGATCGCGTTTTCCCAGGCCAGCTTGTCACCCTTGAACTGATCGTTATCCCAGGGCTGCTTGTCCGGCTTCCCCTGGTACTGGCCCTGCTTGTAGACCGTGACCGCGGTCTTCTCGCCGCAGCCCGCCGTGACCCCCGCGAGGGCCACGGCTGCGGCGATCAACAATACCGTTCTCATGACTTCGCCCCAGGCCTCGCCGTCGGCTGCCTTTCCGGCTTGCCATACGCGGTGCCCCAGCCCCAGATCTCCGAGCCCTTGCCGCGCTTGAGCACCCGGTCGCGGTAAATGTCGGAGATCACGTCGGCGTCGCCTCCGAGCAGCGCCTTTGTCGCGCACATCTCGGCGCAGGCCGGGAGTTTCCCTTCCGCCAGGCGATTACGGCCATATTTCGTGAATTCAGCCGCCGAGAAATCGGGCTCCGGGCCGCCGGCGCAGAAGGTGCACTTGTCCATTTTGCCGCGCAGGCCGAACGCGCCGTCCTGCGGGAACTGGGGTGCCCCGAACGGACAGGCGTAGAAACAATAGCCGCAGCCGATACAGAGGTCCTTGTCGTGCAGCACCACGCCTTCGGAGGTCTTGTAAAAACAATCCACGGGGCACACCGCCATGCATGGCGCGTCCGAACAGTGCATGCAGGCTACCGATATGGATTTCTCACCCGGCACGCCATCGTTCAGCGTCACCACCCGCCGGCGGTTCACGCCCCACGGGATCTCGTGCTCCTGCTTGCACGCCGTCACGCAGCCATTGCACTCGATACAGCGCTCGGCATCCGCCAGAAATTTCATTCTCGCCATGGTTCAGCTCCTCTGATTCCTGTTCTCGATCAAGCCTTGGATACCTGGCACAGCGTGGTCTTGGTTTCCTGCATCATGGTCACGATGTCGTAACCATAGGTGGTCGCCGTGTTGACCGCTTCGCCGCGCACGATTGGCGCCGCGCCCTCGGGATACCACTTGAGCATGTCCTGGCCCTGCCAGCGCCCGGCGAAATGGAACGGACAGAACACGGTCCCCGGCGCCACGCGCTCGGTCACCAGCGTCTTGACCTTGAGGCGCGCCTTGGTCGGGGACTCAACCCAAACGTATTCATTGTTCTTCACGCCACGGTCGTTGGCATCCCTCGGGTTGATCTCGACGAACATCTCCTGCTGCAGCTCGGCGAGCCAAGGGTTGGAGCGGGTTTCGTCCCCGCCACCTTCGAATTCGGTCAATCGCCCGCTCGTCAGGATCAGCGGATAGCTCTTGACCGCGTCCTTGTTCGCCTGCTGCACGGTCTTGAACAGCACCGGCAGCCGCCACCTGACCTTCTGGTCGTCGTGCGTCGGGTACTTGTCGATCAGGTCCGGGCGCGGAGAATAGAGCGGCTCGCGATGCAATGGGACAGGATCCGGGAAATTCCAGACCACCGCCCGCGCCTTGGCATTACCGAACGGGTGGCAGCCGTGAACCTTCATGACCACGCGCTGGATCCCGCCGGACAGATCGGTTTTCCAGTTCTTGCCTTCCGCCAGCTTCTTCTCGTCGTCCGTCAGATCGTCCCACCATCCGAGCTTCTTCAGCAGCACATGATCGAATTCCGGATAGCCGGTCGTGATATCGGCGCCCTTTGAATGGGAGCCGTCCTCTGCTAGCAGATTCACGCCGTCACGCTCGACGCCGAAATTGGCGCGGAAATTGCCGCCTCCGTCCATTACATGCCGTTCGGTCTGATAGAGGTTAGGTGAGCCCGGGTGCTTCATGGCCGCGTTGCCGAAGCACGGCCACGGCAGACCGTAGTAGTCCCCGTCCAGCACGTAGCCCGTCTTCGCGTCCTTGCCGCCCTTCGCGCGCAGCGTCTTCACGTCGAACACGTGCTGGTTCCGCATGTGCGCCTGCAGCCGCTCGGGCGACTGGCCGGTGTAACCGATCGTCCACGTGCCCCGATTGACTTCGCGCAACGTGTCCTCCATGTCCGGCTCGAGCATGCCGCCCTTGCCCTTGCTCAACTTGATCTTCGCCGTGAATTCCTTCGCGAAGCCGAGCTTTTCGGCGAGCTGGTGCATGATCATGTGGTCGGTGCGCGAATCGAACATCGGATCGATCACCTTTTCGCGCCACTGAATCGAGCGATTCGACGCGGTCACCGACCCGGCGCACTCCATCTGCGTCGCGGCGGGCAACAGATAGACATTGTCCTGGCGCACCATCGCCGCCATTGCCGCGGTCGCGCTGGGGTACGGATCGACCACGACCAGCAGATCGAGCTTCTTCATGGCCTCGACCATCTCCTTGCCGCGCGATTGGCTGTTCGGCGCGTGGCCCCAGAAGACTACCGCGCGCAGGTTCGGATCCTGATCGATGTTCTCGTTTTTCTCCAGGACGGCGTCGATCCAGCGTGACACCGTGAATCCCGGCTTGGTCAACATCGCGGGGCTATGGAACTGCTTTTTCACCCACTCGAAATCAACGCCCCACACGCTACACCAGTGCTTCCACGATCCTTCGGCGATGCCGTAGTAGCCCGGCAGGGAATCCGGGTTCGGTCCGATATCCGTCGCACCCTGCACGTTGTCGTGCCCGCGATAGATGTTGGCGCCACCGCCCGATTTGCCGACGTTACCCAGGGCGAGCTGGAATATGCACGACGCGCGCACGATGGCATTGCCGTTCGTGTGCTGCGTCTGACCCATTGCCCAGACGATGGTGCTCGGGCGGTTCTTGGCCATGGATTCCGCCACGTCGCGGACCTCGGCCTCCTTCATGCCCGTCACTTCCTCGACCTTGTCCGGCGTCCACTTGGCGGCTTCTTCGCGCACCTTGTCCATTCCGTAGACGCGCGCCTTGATGTAGTCCTTGTCCTCCCAGCCGTTCTTGAAGATGTGATGCAGCATGCCCATCAGGAACGCGACGTCGGTGCCGGAGCGGATGCGGTAGTACTTGTCCGCGTGCGCCGCGGTACGGGTGAATCGCGGGTCCACCACGATCACCTTGGCGCCGTTTTCCTTGGCAACCAGCGTGTGCATCATCGACACCGGGTGGGCTTCCGCCGCGTTGCTGCCGAAGAACAGGATGCACTTGGAGCTCAACTCGTCGTTGTACGAGTTGGTCATCGCGCCGTAACCCCAGGTATTCGCCACGCCCGCGACCGTGGTGGAGTGACAGATGCGCGCCTGGTGGTCCATGTTGTTGGTGCCGAACATGGATACGAATTTCCGGAAAAGATAGGACTGCTCGTTATTGTGCTTGGAGGAGCCGATCCAGAATGTCGCGTCGGGCCCGCTTTCCTTCTTGATCGCCGACAGCTTCTGGCTGACCTCGTTCAGCGCCTGATCCCAGGAAATCTTCTGCCACTTGCCGCCCGCAAGCTTCATCGGCGTCTTCAGGCGGTGGGAGTCGTGGGTCATGCCGTGCTCGCGGATCGAGGCACCCTTCGCGCAGTGCGCGCCGAGGTTGATCGGCGAATCGAACACCGGCTCCTGACGGATCCAAACCCCGTTCTGCACGACGGCATCGATCGAACAACCGACGGAGCAGTGCGTGCAGATCGTGCGCTTGACCTCGAGCTGGCCGCCGGCGCTCTGCGCCTCGGCCTTCTCGACGATACTGAATGGCAGCTGCGACGCCACCGCGCCCGCGCCGAGCGTGACGCCCGAGCGTTTCAGGAACGTGCGGCGGTCGATGGTCCGGCCGAGCATGCCCGCGACGTTGCGGGTGAGCCGGCTCGGGCTCGCGGAAACGCTGTCGGCTTTTCTCGTGAGCAACATGGCGCTCTCCTCAGACTTTGGCGGTGTTGTAGTACTTGCGGATGTGTTCCGTGACGTGATAGCCCTTCGATCCGCTCACGGCCTCTGCCTTCTTGGGCTCATTTGGCCCGTTCTTGGCGGCAATCACCGCGGCGGTCGCGGCGACGCTGCCGGCGCCGGCGGCGAGAAGGAAATTACGGCGGGAAAGTTTGCGATCCGGACGGTTCATTACATCCTCCTTACCGAAGTGCTGCGAATGGGGCCTGCTAGGGCAATAAATTTACACTCCGGTACCTGCCAAATCAATCACATTTCGACTTGGTCAAATCATGAGAAGCATTCTCATCAAAGCTTTCTGGCTCTTATCGAGAACGATTCTCATCTAGGGTTCGCGCACCCGCATCTTCCATCTCGAGCGCCTCACGTTCCACTTCGAAAAACGCCCGGGCAAAACGGGCGACATACCGATAGAACGATGCCGAGGTCGCGCCCGCGACCGCATCGCAGAACGCAACCGCACCCGGATAGACAAACTCCTTGAAAAACAAACGCTGCTCCGGCAGCGGACGCGCACTTTCGATCATGAAACGCATCGCGTCACAAACCCCGGACAGGTGATCCTCGACTTCGAATGCTGCACTGCGTCGCCCGAGCCTCAACTGCTCAAGGCGCTGCCGCAACTGAACCAGATGCCGGTCAGGGGAATTGTCCCTGAGATAATGAGTGGTATAAGGCGTGACTTCGGATTTTCCAACGCCCACGAACAGGGTGTCGTACTCCTGCTTCAGCACGGCCGGGTAAGCCGTGCTGCAGGCATCCCTCAGCGCTCCCCAGGCCTGCTCCAGCGGGGCCCCGTCTTCTGCAGTCGCAGCCTCGGCGTGGCAGAGCTGCGCAAGCAGGATGGAATCGGGTGCGTCGTGAAAGAGACGCCCGATCAGCGCATACAGATTGCCGCGTGCGGCGTCTTCCTCCGACACCGGGTGCGCTCGCCCGGGCTCCTCCGCCGCGCTCATCGTGCTCCACCCCCGCCGTCACGGAAGTCGAAGATGCTCGTGTCGCCCTGCTTCTCCATCATGTCGATCACGCGGCAGTCCGCGCACATCTGCAGCCGGCGCAGGGCCTCGCCCGTAGAGAACATCGAATGCGAGCCCAGGCGCCCGACCATGCTCTCGATCATCTGCCGTGTCGCGAACGGCTTGCCGCAACGCACGCAGTTGTAGGGCTCCGCCGCGTTCAACACGACCGCCGTCTGCGCCTGCCTGCCGAGCAGCAGCCGCGGCGCGAGCGTGATGGCGTCCTCGGGGCAGGTCTTCTCGCACAGGCCGCATTGCACGCAGTTGCGCTCGATGAACTTCAGCTGCGGCGTTTCCTTGGAGTCAACCAGCGCGGACTCCGGGCAGGCGCCCACGCACGCCATGCACAGGGTGCAGGTCTTCGGGTTCACGAGAATCCTGCCATACGGCGCACCCGCCGCGAGTGCCACCTCCTCCGCGGGAGCCGGCGCGTGCTTCAGCAGGTGATCGAACACGAAATCGAGCGTAGTGCGCTTCTCGCCGGAAAGATTGAAGGCCGCGGGCGGCACGTCGCGCGCTGCGCCGAGGCTCCACACCGCCTGCTCCAGCGCCGCGGGGTCGCGCGCCTCGATCAAGCGCAGGCGGCCTTCGCCGTAGCCGAGTCCCGACAGGATCTGCTCGCCGAACGTGAGTTGGCTGCGCAGCGCCGCATGGTACTCCGCCGGCTCCCCTCCCGCCGTCACGATGAGGCAGCCCGCCGCGCCTAACGCAATCGAGCCCAGCGTGACGTCCAGCCCGAGCGAGGCGATGTGAAACACCTCCAGGGGAATCACATTCGCCGGCAGCCCGCGCCCGCGCCGGCCGAGCCGGGCGACGAGCTCGCGGCCGTCCGACATGTTGTGAAACATCAGCACCGGATCCCGCCCGCCCGCGTCGCGGTAGGTCTGCAGCACGAGCTTGATCCGGCTCCCGATATCGGGCACGCGCGGGTAGGCATAGGTCATCGCGCCCGACGGGCACACCGTTGCGCAGCCCCCGCATCCCATGCACAGGTGCGGCTCCACCTTGACGCGGTTTTCCGCCTTCTCGCTGGAGATCGCACGCGTGGAGCAGACATCGATGCAGCGGGTGCAGCCGGTGATCTCCGAGCGGCTGTGCGCGCAAATGGCTTCCTTGTACTGGAAATACCGCGGCTTCTCGAATTCCCCGACCATCTGCGCCAGCTCCCGCGCCGCGAGCGCCTGCTCGAGAGAATCGCCGCGCGGCGCGAAGTAGCCCTGCGGCGGCTGTGCGAGCTTGATCAGCGGCTCGCGCGAAAGGTCGAGGACCATATCGAACGCGTCCGCTCGCCGCGTTTCCTTGCGCTCGAAGTCGATCGCCCCGATCTCGCCGCACGCCGTGACGCACTTGCGGTGGTCCTTGCACTTCGCGAGGTCAATCTGATAGGAGAAATCGATTGCCTGCTCCGGACAGACGCGGATGCAGGCATTGCAGCGGGTGCAGGTCTCGAGGTCGATGGGATTCGCCTGGTCCCACTCCACCTCGAAGGCCCCCAGGTAACCCTTGACCGAACGCGGCTGGCCCGAAAACACCGGGTAGCGCCGCTCCGCCGGCATCTCGAAGCGCTCGGCCCCGTCCGTGATCAGCACGTTCACGGAAAACTGCTCGGCGAGCCGCTCGGCCCAGGCGAGCGCCGCTGCCCCCGGGCCTATGATTAGCAGCTGCCCGTCCGATTTGTAGGACACCGCCGGCACCGGCTCGGGCTCGGGCGCGTCCGCGAGCGCGAGCAGGGCCGCGATCTTGGGCGTCGCGGCCTTCGCGTCGCTCGACCAGCCGGCGGTCTCCCGGATGTTCACGAATTTCAGCCTCCCTCCACCCTTCAACTGCTCGTGCAGCTCGCTGAAGAGCGGTGCTTCCTGAGTGCAGGCAACGACCAGATCGTCGCCCTTCTTGACCGCCGCCTCGAACGCCGCGACGTGCTTGCGGCACAGCTCGCTCGCGATGTTTGGCGTGGCGTCGAGCTTGAGCGCGCCCGCAAGTGCCTTGCCGTCGAGCGGCATGGTGCGGTTGCAATTGCAGATGAGCTTGTCCTTGGCCATCTTCCCGGGATCGTTCAGGTTCAGAGCGAACTCAAAGACGGGTCGTCTTTGAATCGCGGAGCGTAGCGAAAAGCAGGGTCCGGCGCTACGCGCCCGTGCTACGGGTGCGGGTTACGGCGGGAACCTCGTCCGCAATATCTGCCCGGGTCTCCGCGGGCGTCGACTGCGGGGCGGGAGGCGCGAGCTCCTTCCCCGCTGCAGCCTGCTGCAACTCCTTCTTCCTGCGCTCCTCGGCGTCTTCCTTCGCCCACTGCAGGATATTCTGCGCCTGGCGCAGGCCCGCGAGCATCGCCGGCGGAATAGGCTCGGTCTTGCTGTAATCGTCGATATAGACGTCGAGCCCGTCCATGACATTGAAGTGCGGATTGCTGAAAAGCTTCTTCAGCGCCGCGCGCCGCGTATCCTCGCTCACCTTGGGGTGAAAGAAAGCGCGGTAATCGGAATCAGGCGTCAGCTGGTCGAGCGACGGCAATTCCGGCGGCGGCGCCTCGGGATCGGCCCCCTTTTCCGGCGCCTCCTGCGGCGGCTGATCCTTCGCATCCCGCTTCATCCGCGACCAGCGGTCGAGAAAGGCCTCCTTGTCGTCCCGGGTCGTCATTCCGTCACATCCAGCGGTCGCCCCGTGCCGTCGCGGTGCGACGCCACGCCCTTGTCCTTGCTGCTCGCGTAGCGCTTTTTCTTTTTTTGCTCCGGTTTGTAATGCAGCGCGGCGAACTCGGCGATCCACGGCAAAAGGTCCGGCGGCAGCGCCACCCCGCCGACCGTCTCTTCCGTGTCCATCCACCGCGCGCCTTCGTGGTAGCTCACGGTGAGCGATTCCGGCCGCGCGATCTCGTCGCGCATGCGCCACATGACGAAGACCTTGGGCTCGGGCGAAGTCACGTTGTAGAGATAGCCCTCCGCCTCGTCCGGATGAAGCTTCAGTTCGAACCCCGGGAAGAGCATTTGCGTGATGCGCTTGTCGCTGACGATGACGCGCTCGCCGCTGCCCGGCGGCGTCACGTCGCGCACGACGCCTTTCGCCTCCCAGCGCTCGGTAGCCCAGCGATTCGCCAGGCGCACGCGCTCCATGATGACGGCGATCGGATAGGGCGCAGTGCGGCTCGGGCGGATGGCCTCCATGGTCATCGAATTGTGCGCCAGCCGTCGGCATGGCGCAACCGGAAACGCTCCCAAATACTTGATTTGCAAAAAGTGTTTTCCTTGCCTCCGCACGGCCACATTTGCCATAATCGGCACCATAGAATCCCTCCCGGCTGGAATCCACCGCATGTCCGCACTGCCCGGCATCGCCGCCTCCCCCGCCGCTTCCGACCGGCTGGGACGGGCGCTGCGCGACCTGCGCATCTCGGTCACCGACCGCTGCAACTTCCGCTGCGTCTACTGCATGCCCAAGGAGGTGTTCGGCAAGGACCATCAGTTCCTCGAGCGCCGGGAAATTCTCACCTTCGAGGAAATCGCCCGGCTCGCCCGCATCTTCCGCGGCCTTGGCGTCGAGAAGGTCCGGCTGACCGGCGGCGAGCCGCTGGTCCGGCGCAACATCGAGCAGCTGATCGAGCTTCTTGCCGCGATCCCGGGGCTGGACCTCACGCTCACCACCAACGGCTCGTTTCTCGACCGCAAGGCGCGCGCGCTGAAGGCGGCGGGACTGCAGCGCATCACGGTGAGCCTGGATGCGCTCGACGACGCCGTTTTCCGGCGGCTCAACGACGTGGATTTTCCCGTGGCAAAGGTGCTGGAAGGCATTGAAGCCGCCGCCGCCGCGGGGCTCGCGCCGGTCAAGATCAACATGGTGGTCAAGCGCCGCGAGAACGATGACAGCATCCTGCCGATGGCGCGCTTCTTCCGCGGCACCGGGCACATCCTGCGCTTCATCGAGTACATGGATGTCGGCCATACCAACGGCTGGCGCATGGACGACGTCGTCACCGCGCGCGAGATCGTGGCCATGATCGACCGCGAAATGCCGCTCGAGGCGGTCGATCCCAACTATCCGGGCGAGGTCGCGGAACGCTGGCGCTACCGCGATGGCAGCGGCGAGATTGGAGTCATCGCTTCCGTCACCCAGGCATTCTGCCGCGACTGCACGCGCATCCGGCTCTCCACCGAGGGCAAGCTCTATACCTGCCTTTTCGCCACCGCCGGTCACGACCTGCGGGCGCTGCTGCGCGGCAGCGCCTCCGACGACGAGCTGCGCGCTGCCGTCTCCGGAATCTGGTCGAAGCGCGTGGACCGCTATTCCGAAATCCGCACCGCGCAGACCGTCCGGCTGCCGAAGATCGAGATGTCCTACATAGGCGGCTAACTGCGTTGGAACGGATGCATACTACGCACCGTTCAACGCGTTACGACCAGTGAATACCCAGTACCGTCCGAAATTGACCAGCGCCGGCCGACCGCTGACCTTCGAGGTCGAAGCGGTCAACGAGCGCGGCGAACGCTTGCCGACCCCGATCGCGGGAGAGCATCCCCTCACGCTCTACATCGACAAGTGCGAGATTGTCACCCTGATGACGCTGGGCCAGGCGCCGGAGGCGCTCACGATCGGCTACCTCCGCAACCAGCGCTTGATCGGCTCGATCGAGGAGATCGCCGCGGTGCAGGTGGACTGGGAGACAGACTCTGTCGCCGTCACCACCCGCAAAGGCGTGAAGGGACTGAAGCACCGGCTGAAGAAGCGCACCGTCACGACCGGCTGCGGCCAGGGCACGGTGTTCGGCGACCTGATGGAGGAGATCGATTCCATCAAGCTGCGCGACGACGTCCGGCTTACCGAGGAGACGCTCTACGGGCTGCTCGACGCCGTGCGCCACCGCGAAACCATCTACAAGAGCGCGGGCGCTGTCCACGGCTGCGCGCTCGCCGACGGCGCGGACATCCTCTACTTCGTCGAGGACGTCGGCCGCCACAACGCGGTGGACGCGATCGCCGGTGAGATGTGGCTCGACCGCGTGGACGGCTCGGACAAGATCTTCTACACCACCGGCCGGCTCACCTCCGAAATGGTGATCAAGGCGGCGCAGATGCGCATTCCCTTCCTGGTGTCGCGCTCGGGATTGACGGAAATGGGCCACAGCATCGCGAACCAGGTCGGCATCACGATGATCGGGCGCGCGGTGACCCGGCATTACCTGCTGTTCACCGGCAAGCACCGCTTCGTCAAGACCGCCATGCCGACGATGCTGGCCTGACGCGGCTGCATGCCTTCAACAGGAAAACCGGCACCAGTCACGGGTCACCGGTCACTGGTCACAGGCGTTATCTTGGCCGGCGGCCAGGGCCGCCGCATGGGCAGCGTGGACAAGGGACTCCAGCCGCTGCGGGGGAAGTCCATGGTCGAGTGGGTGATCGAGCGCTTCGCGTCGCAGGTGGACGAGGTCATGATCAATGCGAACCAGAACCTCGAGCGCTACTCCGCTCTCGGCTACCGCGTGATTCCGGATGAGATCACGGGCTACGCCGGACCGCTCGCGGGATTGCACCGCGGGCTGACTGAAGCGACGCACGAGCTCGTCGCGACCGTTCCCTGCGATTCACCCTTCCTGCCGCGCGACCTCGTTACGCGGCTCAGGGCCGCACTCGAGCGCGAGCAGGCGGAAATCGCCGTCGCGAGAACCGGCGACCAGCCGCATCCCGTGTTCTGCCTGTGCCGCCGGAGCGTGCTCCCCGGACTGACCGCTTTCCTCGCCGGCGGCGGACGCAAGATCGATGCGTGGTATGCGAATCTCAAGGTGATCGAGGTCGCCTTCGACGACAACCCGGGCGCCTTCAGCAACGTCAACACGAACGCCGAGCTCAAGGCCTTTGAGGAGGGGCCCATGCCCTGAATATCCGTATTCGCTTCGGCGCCGGCGGCGTTCGCCGGTCGCATCCCCGCAAGCGGGGCGGCTGTTGAGGTGGAGCAGGGGCCCCAAGTTTTTTTGGGGATGCGACCCGAGATCAGACGCATGGGGACCGCCCGCCGCCCTCGACCGCCTTCAAGGTCAGATCCCCGAACAAAAACCTTCGGGGCCCCTCTTCCACTTTCCGGCGGCCCCTGCTCCACGGCTCAAACCGCCCGTTCAGCAACATCAACACCGAAGAGGACTTGCGCGCCTTCGAAATGCGCGCCCTGCCCTCAGCCTGACTTTCCGCCGGCGAGGCGGGCGGCCTCCAGCAGCGCGCCGTAGAGCCCGACGAGCGGATTCATCACCACGTGCACCGGCATCGTCGCCAGCAGCTCGCTGAAGCGGCCCTTGCCCGTGAACGCGCGCATGAAAGCGCCTTCCTTGAGCTTCGTGGCAATCTTGGGGGCGATCCCGCCCGCGATGTAGACGCCGCCGTGAGCAAGGGTTGTGAGCGCCAGGTTGCCGGCAAACGCGCCGTAGGCCGCGACAAAGAGGTCGAGCGAGCGCACGGCCAGCGGATCGAGCTTGGCCAGGGCAAATTCCGAGATAAGCTCCGCCGTATCCTTCCGCGTCTTGTCGGCGTCGCGCAACTGCTTCGAGGGCACTCCCGCCCCGGTCTCCTGCAGGAAACTGAAAATGCGCATCAATCCCGGCCCGGAGATCACCCGCTCCCAGGACACGCGACCGTAGGTCCGGCGCAGGTGCGCGAGCAGCTTGTCCTGCTGCTCGTCCACCGGCGCAAAATCAGCATGCCCCGCCTCCGAGGCATGGACGGTGTAGCCGTCGTCCTGCCAGGTCAGCAGGCCGACGCCGAGTCCGCTGCCGGCACCGATGACGAGCCGCGCCGCCCGCGCAACCGGCCTTCCCTCCTGCAGGGTTTCGAGCTCGTTCGCGGCAATCCGGCTGACGCCGAGACCCGCAGCCTCGAAGTCGTTCACCAGTCGCACTTCCGGCAGCCGCAGCTCGGCGGCGAGCGAGTTCCCGCTGACCTTCCAGCCCAGGTTGGTCAGAGTCGTCGCGTTCGCCGCCACCGGTCCCGCCACCGAAAGGCACGCGGCCGCAATCGCCCCGCGATGCCCTGCCACCGGCTGGCTCTGGAGGAACGCCGCGACGATCGGTTGCAGGCCATCGAACTCGCGGCACGCGAAGACGTGCTGCGCCACGATCTGCGGCCGGGCGCCCCCGGCGGTTGCGAGAGCGAGCGCCGCCTTGGTGCCGCCGACGTCCGCCGCGAGCAGATACCGCCGCTTCATGCCTTCCCGCTCACGCGAAGAGCGCCTTCTGCGCCTGCGCCGGCTCCTCGCCCAGCGCTTCGGGCTCGGCGATGAAATAGCCCTGCGCGTAATCGAGCCCCAGCTCGGTGATGCTCGCGAGCGTGGCGGCGTCCTCCACCGACTCGGCCACCGTGCGCATCCCCAGGATGTGGCCGATGCGGTTGATCGAGTCCACGATAGCGAAGTCCATCGGGTCGGTCACCATGTCCTTGATGAAGACGCCCGCGATCTTGAGGAAGTCGACCGGCAGGTACTTGAGATACGCGAACGAGGACATGCCGGTGCCGAAATCGTCGAGCGCGAAGCGGCAGCCCATGCCCTTCAGCTCGTGCATCAGCTCCGCCGCCTTGGCAAGGTTCGATATGGCGGTGGTTTCGGTGATCTCGAAGCACAGCAGCCCGCTCGGCAGCTGGTAGCGGGTCAGGAGATTGCGCAGGAAATCCGGGAAGCTCTTGTCGTTGATGCTCGCTCCCGAGATGTTGACCGAGTAGAAGCCGCGCTCGCCGCTGCCGTGGAGATCGTGGGGGATCGCGCCCGCGGTCCACTGCCGGTGCAGGAACTCCACCAGCGAGCTCACCACCCAGCGCTCGATCGAGGTGAGCAGGTTGTAGCGCTCTGCCTGGGGCATGAACCCGGTGGCCGGCACCAGGTTGCCCGCGCGGTCCACCATGCGCACCAGCACCTCAAAGTGGCGCTCGCGGCGCGGCGGCGCGTCGAGCCGGTCGATGCGCTGGCGGTAGAGGCGAAACTGGCCGAGCTCGAACGCGCGGTTGATTTGCGACACGACCAGCAGCTCCTCGCGCCGGCCGGTTTGGCTCGGCTCCTCCGGGTGATAGACCTGCACGCGGTCGCGCCCGCGGTTCTTCGCCTCGTAGCAGGTCGCGTCGGCGTTCGCGAGCACCTGGTTCAGGTCCCCGCTCTCCGCGTTGATCGGCACCAGCCCCACGCTCACCCCGACGCTGAAGGTCTTGCCCTCCCACACGAAACGGAATTCGCGCACCGTCTCGCGCAGGCCATTGGCGATGCGCAGCGCCTGGTCGACCGGGCAGGCCTCGAGGAGCGCGCCGAACTCGTCGCCCCCGAGGCGCGCCAGCGTGTCGCTGCCGCGCATGCGCGTCAGCATGATCGCGGTCAGCTGCCGCAGCAGCTCGTCGCCGGCGCTGTGCCCGCAGGTGTCGTTCACCGCCTTGAAGTTGTCCATATCCATGAACAGCAGGGCATGCTCGCGCCGCTGCGTCCCGGCAGTCTCGATCAGCTCGGTCAGGCGCCGCTCGAACTCGCGGCGGTTCACGAGCCCCGTCAGCGCGTCGTGGCTCGCCTGCCAGAGCAGCTGCTGCGACATGGCGCGCAGCTGGCTCACGTCGTGGAACACCACGATCATGCCGTGCACGGTGCCGTCGCGTCCGAGAATCGGTGCGTGCGAATAGCGCACCGGGGTCTCGCGCCCGCTGCGGTCCACCAGCCGCACCGCCGCGAGCTCCGCGTCTCCGGCTGGAGAGGCCCCGGTCACCGGGAGCGGATCGACCGGTTTGCCGCTGCGCTCATCGAGCACGCGGTAGATCTCGGTGAGCGGCCTGCCCGCCGCCTGGAAGGTGGTCCAGCCGAGGTAGTGCTCGGCCACCGGATTCAGGTACTCCACGCGCCCCGCGGCGTCCGTGGTGATGACGCCGTCCACGATCGAGTGCAGGGTCACCTCCGCCAGCTCCTTCTCGTGCTCGAGCGTCGCCTCGGTCGTGGCGACGATGCGGATCACCCACACCGCGATCACGATGCCCGCCAGCAGCGCGAGCAGGCCCCCGGCGCCGATCAGCAGAAAGCCGTTGCGCATCCCCTCGTTCGCCGCAGCGATGGCTTCCGCGGTCCGGACGTGGTTCGCCTCGAGCATGAGATAGAGCGTCTCCTGGAGGCGGCTATCCTCCAGCACCGCCTGCGTGAGGTTCAGTTCGGAGGCGCGCGCAATCTCCCCCCTCATGAGAAATGCCACGATGTCCTCGCCGATCGCCCGGGCGCGGGCCGCGGCGCCGATCGCCTGGTCACGCGCGGTGCGCTCGGACGGGGCCACCTGCAACTCGCGCAGCTTCTCCACCGCGCGCTCGTAGATCCGGATCGCCTGCAGGTATTGGCCGTGCACGGTCCTGCGCGCCTCCCCCGTCTCCGCTCCGAACAGCTTGTCGATCAACGCCGAGCGCTGGCCGTTGCTGAGAAAGAGCTCGGACGCAGTTCCGATCTTGCGGCCCTGCGCCTCGGTCAGGGTGTGGATCTGCCGGTTGAACGACTCGATGCGCACGAGACCGAGCGCAATCAGCGCCGTCAGCGCGGCGAGCAGAAGTCCGAAGCTGGCGTACAGCAGGTATTTCGACTTGGCGTTGGCCAGCAGTGACTGCATAACGCTAGGTCGCGCCTCCCGCCGCAAGCGGCTGCCGCGCGAGCCGCGCCACCGGGTCCTGGCGATAGAACGCCGCGAGCTTGCGATAGACCTCCCCGTACTCGGCCAGCACCGCGGCGGGGTTCTCGAAGAACGCCTCGCTCAGCACGGCGAAGAACTCGGCAGGGTGCTCGGCGGCGTAGGCGTCGATTGCGCTCGGCTCGCCGCGCGCCACGCGCCCGCTGAAGTCCTCGTAGGCCGCGCCGAACGCGCGCGGCCACGCCGCCCGGTCCATGCCGGGGTGCAGCGGAGGGAAGCCGTTGGCGTCGCCGTTCAGCATGTCGATCTTGTGCGCGAACTCGTGGATCACCACGTTGTAGCCCGGGTCCGCGCCGCGCAGCTCGGCGTCGGCCCAGGACAGGATCACCGGCCCCTCGAGCCAGGATTCTCCGGTCATCGGCGCCTGGACATGGTGCGCGATGCCGTCCTCGTCCACGTAATCGTACTCGGCGACGAACTCATCCGGATAGACGATGACCTCGACCCAGCCCCGGTAATAGTCGAGATCGAGGTTGAGAATCAGCATACAGGCCTGCGCCGCGATACATATACGCATTTCGTCACGCACTTCGAGCCCGCCCGCGCCGACGATCGATTTCTCGTGCAGAAACAGGATCACCCGCTCGCGCAGCCGGGCGCGCTCTTCGCGATTCAGCGCGCGCGTGAATGGATAGCCGTCGAGCACCGCCTGCCACGTGCCCGCGTCGAGCGTGGACCGCCGCAGGATCCCCTCGCGGCGCCAGTTTTTCAGGGTTTCGAACATCGCGCGGCCTACTCGACGACCTTGAGCCGCGCGGCCTCCGGCGCCTCGAGCTCGGCCGACTCGATGCGCTGGAACTGCTGCGAGATCTTGCCGCCGGTGATCTGGATCTTCTCCGCGTCCTCGTGCGCCTGGCGGATGTGGTCGGCGAGCTTCTTCAGGCGGTCGTCGAACCGGGCGAACTCCACGGCGAGACGTGCGAGCGCCTCCTTGATGACGTGGATCTGCTTGCGCGTCTCCACGTCCTTCAGCACCGCGCGCGCGGTGTTGAGGACCGCCATCAGCGTGGTCGGCGACACGATCCACACCCGCTTGCCGATCGCATAGTCCACCACCTCGGAGTGGTAGGCGTGAATCTCCGCGAACACCGCCTCCGCGGGCACGAACATCACCGCGCCGTCCGAGGTCTCGTTGTCCAGGATGTATTTCGACGCGATGGCGTCGACGTGCTTTCGCACGTCCGCGCGGAACGCCTTCTGCGCGATCGCCCGGTCGGCCTCGTTGGCCTTCGGGTCGAGCATGAGCTTGTAGTTCTCGAGAGGGAACTTCGAGTCCACGCACACCAGGCCCGTCGGCGCGGGGAGCTTCAGCACACAGTCCACGCGCGTGCCGTTGGACAGCGTGTACTGCATCTCGAAGGCCTGGGTCGGCAGGACGTTGCGCACCAGCGCCTCGAGCTGCACCTCGCCGAAGGCGCCGCGCGAGCGCTTGTCGCCGAGCAGCTCCTGCAGGCTCACCACGCTGCCGGTCAGCGTCTCGATCTTCTTCTGCGCCTCGTCGATGGTGGCGAGGCGCTGCATCACGTTGACAAATGTTTCGTTGGTCTTCTTGAAGCCCTCTTCGAGCCGCTCGTTCACTTTTCCGGCGATCTGCTCGAGCCGCTGGTCGATCCGCGCGTTCAACTTGTCGGTGGTGTCGCCGAGGCTCGCGGCGAGCGAAAGCTGGAGCCGGTGGAGGGTCTCCCGGGTAAGGTTCAACTCCTCGGAGAGGCGGGAATTCAGGCGGTCGGACTGCTGGGCGAGCCCGCCGTGGAGGTCGGTCAGCATCGCCCGGTGCCGGTCCTCGAGCACGCGGTCGAGATCCTCGGGCAGCTTCCTCACCGCGGTGGCCCGGGCCGCCAGCCCCGCGATCAGCACGAGGACGGCGAGGACGGCGACCCCCAGAATCACCAACAGGATGTCGGGCATCGCCTGCGGATTATATCAGCCAAGCGCGCGCAGCACCTTGAGCGGGGCCGTCTCCAGCACCCGGCGCGTGCCGAGAGTGCCGGCTGCGGCGACGCCGAGCGCGCCGCCGGCGATCCCGATCAGCCATACCGCCGGATCAGGCGCGTAGGCGAGGCGCAGGAAGCCGTGCGCGATGTAGTAGGCGAGACCGCTTGCGCCCGCCGCCGCCACGAAACCCGCCGCCGCGCCGGTCAGGCCGAACTCGGCAAGGTGCGCGCGGCGGATCTGGACCCGGCTCGCGCCCAGCGTGCGCATGATGGTCGCCTGGTAGAGCCGCTCGTCCTGGGTGCTGGCGACGGCCGCGTAGAGCACCACCAGGCCGGCGGCGATCGTGAACAGGAACACGAACTGCACCGCCAGCGCGGCGTGGTCCATCATCCGCTGCACCTGGGAAAGCACCTGCGCGACGTCGATGAGGACGATATTGGGAAAGGCCTTCACCAGCGCGTTGAGCACTTCGACCCGCCCCCCCGGCAGGTGAAAGCTCGTGACGTAGGTCGCGGGATAGCCTTCGAGCAACCCGGGTGGGGCCACGACGAAGAAATTCACATTGAAGCTGTCCCAGTCCACGCTGCGCAGGCTCGTCACCGTGGCGGTGACCGCGGTCCCCGCGATGTCGAACTTGAGCGCATCGCCCATGCCGATGCCGAGCGTCTCGGCGAGGCCCCGCTCCACCGAAAACTGGTCCGCGCGCCCGGGGGCGCGCTCCCACCAGGTTCCGGCGACGATCCGATTGTCCGCCTGCAGGCGGGTGGCCCACGACAGGTTGAACTCCCGCGTGATGAGGCGCCGCGCCCGCTCGTCCGTGTAGTCGTCCGCCGTGACGCTGCGCCCGCCGATCTCGACGAGCCGCCCGCGCACCATCGGAAATAGCTCCGGGGCGGCAGTGCCGCGCTCCGCGAGGAAGCGCCCGACGGCGGCGGCCTGGTCCGGCTGGATGTTGATGATGAAGCGGTTCGGGGCATCCCGCGGCAGGCTTTCGCGCCACGTGCGCAGCAGATCGTCGCGGATCAGGGTGAGCGTGAGCAGCGCCATGATGCCCAACGCGAGCGCCACGACCTGGAGGATGGTGGCGCCCGTCCTGCGCCGCAGATTCGCGACGCCAAATCGCCACGAGACGCCGCGCGCGCGCAGCGTTCCCACGGCGCGCAGCAGCAGCCAGGTCAGCGCGCACGCGATCGCCATGGCCGCTACGAACCAGCCGAGCACGGTCAGCCCGAGCCGCAGCTCCTGCGCGCGCCACAGGATCATCGCGGCGATGACCGCCATGCCGAGCGCATATGCAAACAGTCCCGGGCTGCCGGGAACGCCGAACTCGCGCCTCAACACCCGCAGCGTCGGCACCTGGGCGAGGCTCACGAGCGGCGGCAGCGCAAAGCCCAACAGCAGCAACCATCCCACGGCGGCCCCGTGGAGCGCCGGCGCGAGGCTCGCCGGCGGCAGCGTCACCGTGACCACCCGGCCGAGCCAAAGAACCAGTACCGCCTGGGCGCCCACCCCGATGGCGGTCCCGGCCGCCGCAGCGAGCACGCCCAGCACCGTGAAATGCACGGCGTAGAGCCGGACGATCACGGCCTGGCTCGCACCGAGGCAGCGCATCAGTGCGCAACCGTCGAGGTGGCGCTGCAGGTAGCGCCGCGCTGCGAGGGCGATTGCCACCGCGGCGAGTAGCACGCTCGTCAGCGCCGCCAGGTTGAGATATTTTTCGGCGCGCTCAAGCGCCGAGCGGACCTCGGGGCGGGCATCGCGCACACCCTCGATGCGGATGCCCGACCGCAGCCGCGGCTGCGCCCAGGCACGGTACGCCTCTACTGCTTCGCTGTCCCCCGCAATGTGCAACCGGTAGCGGACGCGGCTGCCCGGTTGCACCAGCCCGGTCGCGGCGAGGTCGTGAGCGTTCAGAACGACGCGCGGCGCGCCGCTCAGAAATCCCAGCTCCACCCCGGGCTCGTGGGTGACTACGGCCCCAACCGCGAACCGGCTGTTGCCCAGGCCGACGCGGTCCTCCGCCGCGATATCGAGCGAGGTGTGCAGCCGCTCGTCCACCCACACCGTCCCCGGACCGGGAATCGTCCCGGCGACACGGTCGGGACCGAACAGGCGCTCGGCGATACGCAGTTCCCCGCGCAGCGGGTAGCCGGGGGAGACCGCCTTGACCTCGGCCAGGACGGCGCGGTCGCGCAGCATCACCATGCTGGGAAAACGCAGGATCTCGGTGGCGGCGAGCCCGCGGCGTGAGGCTTCCCGCCGCAGCTCCGGGTCGAGCGGGCGGGAGTCGGAGATCACGAGATCGGCTCCCAGCAGCCGGTTGGCCTCGAGCTCGAGCACCCGCTGCACGCGGTCGGTGAAGAAACCAACGGTGGTGACGGCAGCGACGGCGATCATGATCGCGGCCGCGATCAACGTGATCTCGCCTGCGCGCCAGTCGCGCGCGAGGAGCCGCCACGCCAGACGAATTTCCTGCGCGACTTTCATGCCTGCAGACGACCTGCTGAAAGATGCAGCACGCGATCGCAGCGCCCGGTGATCGCCTCGTCGTGGGTGACAAGCAGCAGCGTCGTGCCGCTCTCACGGTTCAGCTCGAACAGGAGATCGATGACCTGGCCGCCCGTCGCCGCATCCAGGTTGCCGGTCGGCTCGTCGGCGAAGAGCAGCTTGGGCCGGGTCACGAACGCGCGCGCGATCGCCACCCGCTGCTGCTCGCCGCCGGAAAGTTGTTTGGGATAGTGGTGCAGGCGCTCGCCGAGGCCCACGCGCGCGAGCATCGCCCGCGACGGCGCCGCCGCTTCAGCCGCGCCCGCAAGCTCGAGCGGCAGCATCACGTTTTCCAGCGCAGTCATCGCCGGCAGCAGCTGGAACGACTGGAATACGAATCCGACCATCCGCCCGCGCAGCGCGGCGCGGCCATCCTCATCGAGAGCGTAGAGGTCGTGCCCGTTGATGCCGACCGACCCCGCGCTCGGGGTATCGAGTCCTGCCAGGAGGCCCAACAGGGTGGACTTTCCGGATCCCGACACTCCGACGATCGCGACTGTCTCGCCGGCGCGGACCTCGAAACTCACGTCGGAGAGAATGGTCAGTTCCGTAGTGCCGGTGGTAACCTGCTTGCCGATTCCCGAGGCCTTGAGGATGATCTGCGCGCGGCTGTTCGACATCGTGGTGCGTCTAGTGTTTGTGTGTGCGCTGGCGGCTCCGGCCGTGGCGTCCTCCGCCGCGACCCTCCTGGTCCTGGGCGACAGTCTGTCGACGGGATACGGCCTGCCCCGGGATGAGGGCTGGGTGCAGCTGCTCGAGCAACGCCTGCGCGCGGAAAAGATGGATTATAAGGTAGTCAACGCGAGCATCAGCGGGGAAACCACCGCCGGCGGCCGTAACCGCATCGACGCCCTGCTCAAGACGCACCGCCCTGCCCTCGTGATACTCGAGCTGGGAGCGAACGACGGACTGCGCGGGGCGATGCCGGAATCGATCCGCCGCAACCTGGAAGCGATCAGCGATGCGTGCCGCCGCGCCCAGGCGCGCGTGCTCCTGGTGGGAATGCGCCTGCCACCGAACTATGGCACGGATTACACCGCGAAGTTCCAGAACGTGTTCGGCACAGTCGCGCGGAGCCGTAAGCTGCCGCTGGTGCCGTTCCTGCTCGATGGCTTTCCCGAAAACCGGGAGCTGTTTCAGGGCGACGGCATCCATCCGACCGCAGCGGCGCAGCCGCTGATGCTCGAGACGGTGTGGAAGAAGCTGCGGCCGTTGCTGGGGTCAGAGTAATATTTTCAACAGCTGCAGCTGAAAATCTTACTCTGACCCCGATACGACGACGTGGGGGGCGCCGGCGCTGAACGTGCCGATCACCGCCGCCTGCCGAAACCCCTCGTTCTTGAAAACTTCCAGCACCGCGGGCGCGGTCGCGGAATCGCACGCGACGAGCAGGCCACCGCTTGTCTGGGGGTCGGTCAGGATCTTGCGGCGCCATTGCGGCCATTCTGCCGGCAGCGTTACGTCCTCCAGGCAGCTTGCCCAGTTGCGATCCGAGGCGCCGGTCGCATAGCCGGCCTCCACCAGGTGGCGCGCCGCCGACAGGATCGGAACGCGCTCGAACTCGAGCTTCGCCTGGAGCTTCGAGCCGCGGAGAATCTCGAGCAGGTGCCCGAGGAGACCGAAGCCGGTGACATCGGTCAGCGCGTGCACGCCCTCCATCTCCGCGAGCTTGAGCCCCGGCGTGTTGAGCTGGGTCGCGGTCTCCAGCATCTGGCGATAAGCCTTGTCCTTCAGTTCTCCTTTCTTCAGCGCGGCGCCCATCACGCCGATGCCGAGTCCCTTGCCGAGGATCAGGACGTCGCCCGCCCGTGCGCGGTCGTTGCGTTTGACCTTGGCGGGATCGATCAGGCCCAGCGCCACCAGGCCGTAGAGAGGCTCGGGCGAGTCGATGGAGTGCCCGCCGGCGATCGGTACGCCCACCTGCTCGCACACGTCATGGCCACCGGCGACGATACGCTGTACTGCCCACGTCGGCAGTTTCCCGAGCGGCACGCCGAGCAGCGCCAGCGCCATGATGGGACGCGCGCCCATCGCGTAGATGTCCGAAATCGCGTTGGTCGCGGCGATACGCCCGAAATCGTAAGGGTCGTCCACGATGGGCGTGAAGAAATCCGTGGTCGCGACCAGGGCCTGGGACTCGTTCAGGCGATACACCGCCGCGTCGTCACTCGTCTCGTGACCGACCAGGAGATTGGGCCACGTCCTGCCCAGCGGCGTCCCCGCAAGCACTTCGCTCAGCAACGCTGGCGTGAGCTTGCAGCCTCACCCGCCGCCGTGCGCGAACTGGGTCAGCCGGATCGTGCCGGCATCAATAGGCTTGTTCATGATTTCCCGTAAACTATGCTCCGGTGCGCGCAGAAAAAACCAGGATCCCCGTGCGAGGACCGGCCACGGCAACCGTAGCACACCTGCCCGATTTTGACGAGGTCATCGACGTACGCTCCGAGGGCGAGTTCGCCGAGGATCACGTCCCCGGCGCGTCGAGTTGCCCCGTCCTCGACGACGCCGAGCGCGCGCGCGTCGGGACGATCTACAAGCAGCGCTCCGCGTTCGACGCCAAGAAGATCGGCGCGGCGCTGGTGAGCGCAAATATCGCGCGGCACCTGAACGAGCGGTTTCTCGACCGCCCGCGCGAGTGGCGGCCGCTCGTCTACTGCTGGCGCGGCGGCAGCCGCAGCGACGCGTTCGCGCACGTGCTGCATCAGGTCGGCTGGCGGGTCGGCCGGCTCGACGGCGGCTACCGCGCCTATCGCAGGGCGGTGATCGCGGACCTCGAGCGCCTGCCGCGCAGGTTCCGGTTGCGCGTCCTGTGCGGACTGACCGGCAGCGGAAAGAGCCGCCTGCTGCGCGCGCTACAGGATGCCGGCGGGCAGGTGCTCGACCTGGAGGCGCTTGCCGCGCACCGCGGATCGGTGCTCGGGGGGCTGCCGGGCGCTCCGCAACCGACGCAGAAGATGTTCGAGAGCCTGGTGTGGGCGGCACTGCGCGGGTTCGACCGCAAGCGACCCGTTTACGTCGAGGCCGAAAGTAGCAGGATCGGCGTGCTGCGTGTGCCGGAGGCGCTGATCCAGGCCATGTGGAAGGCCGATTGCATCCTGCTGGAAGCGCCGGACGCGGCGCGGGTCGAACTCCTCAAACGCGAATACGCGCACTTTCTCGATCAGACCGAGGTGCTCGCCGCGCGCCTCGAGCTGCTCCTGCCCCTGCATGGACACGCGATCATCGGGAAGTGGAAGGAGCTTGCCGCCGCGCGGCGCTGGGACAAACTCATCGTCGAGCTGCTGGTGCGGCATTACGATCCCGCCTACGTCCGCTCGACCGGCAAGCATTACACCGCCCTTCCGCGCGCGCTGAAGCTCGCGCTCGGCAGCGCGGACGACGCGGCGATTGCGGTGCTCGTCCGCCGCTGCCTCGACACCGAAAACGTTTCATGAACCTCGGCCTGCGCATTGAAGTCGCCACGCTGCGCGGCACGCGCAAAGCCGTGCCGCGGCTCGTCGCCGCGCTCAAAGAGACGGGCGCGGGGGGGACGTTTCTCTTCAGCCTCGGCCCCGATCACACCGGGCGCGCGCTCGGCAGCCTGCCGCGCGTGCCGCTGCTGAGATGCTACGGACCTGTCGCGCTCGTCTCTGGCACGCTGCTGCCAGGTGCCGACATCGGCAGGAGCGGCGCTGACGCGATGCGCTCGGTGGCGGCGGAGGGACACGAGGCCGGCATCCTCGCCTACGACCGCGTGCGCTGGCTGAAGAGAATCGCCGCCGCCGGCGAGGCGTGGACGGCGGCCGCCCTGCAGAGCGCCCGCGAACGCTACGAGGAAATCTTCGGTGCCCCCCCGTTGACGCACGGCGCGCCGGGGTGGCGGATGAATCGCTACGCGTTCCGTTACGCGCAACGGCTCGGATTCCGGCATTGCTCGGACACGCGCGGCTCCGGCCCGTTCATCCCGGTCGTTCGCGGCGAGCTCGTCGCCTGCCCGCAGCTGCCGACGACGCTGCCCACGCTGGACGAGCTGCTCGCCGAAGGCAACACGCCCGATGAGGCGGTGCGGCGCCTGCTCGAGGCGAGCCGCGACCCGGCCCCGACCGGCCACGTCTACGCGCTGCGCGCGGAGGTCGAGGGAACGGTGTTCGCGCCCGCGCTCACCGCGCTGCTCGCGGGCTGGCACGCGCTGGGATACCGCGTGGTATCGCTGCGCGAATACGCGGCCGGACTCAATCTCGCCCACCTGCCGCGGCGCAACGTTGTGCTGCAGTCGAGTGAGGGGGCCGGCGCTCCCGTTGCGACCGAGGGCGAGGAGTTTCTCGCTATATAATGGTCGAATCGGAACAACAAGACGTCCACCGGATGGTAGACCAGCCAGCGCCCGATTTCGAGCTGCCCGCGACCGGCGGCAAGACATTCCGCCTCGCCCGCGCCAAAAACACTCCGCTCGTGCTCTACTTCTATCCGAAGGACAACACTCCGGGCTGCACCGCGGAGGGCCAGCAGTTCCGCGATCTCTATCCCGAGTTTCAAAAGCTCGGATGCGCGATCTACGGCGCCTCCCGCGACAGCATCAAGTCGCACGAAGCCTTCAAGGCGAAGATGAAATTCCCTTTCGATCTGCTGTCCGACGAGGAGGAGGCGGCCTGCAAGCTCTATGGCGTCATCAAGATGAAGAACATGTATGGCAGAAAGGTGCGGGGCATCGAGCGCAGCACGTTCGCGATCGACGCGAAGGGCGTCCTGCGCCGCGAGTGGCGCGGGGTGCGGGTGCCGGGCCACGTGCAGGAGGTGCTCGATTTCATGAAGACCCTAAAATGACCCAGCGCAAGACCGCGTCCGCCCCTTCCACCGTCGTTGCCCGCCTCCCCGTTTCCAGCAAGCTCTTCGTGCTCGACACGAACGTGCTGATGCACGATCCCACGAGCCTGTTCCGGTTCGAGGAGCACGACCTCTACATCCCGATGGCGACGCTGGAGGAGCTCGACCACAACAAGAAGGGTGCGTCGGAGGTCGCGCGCAATGCCCGCCAGGTAAGCCGTTACCTCGACGAGTTGATCAGCCGCTGGGACGAGGCCATCGCGTCCGGAATCGCGCTCGCGATCCACGGCGACAAGACCGCTTCCGGCCGCCTCTACCTTCAGACCGAGGCCATCAACGGGGCAATACCCGCCGGCCTCGCCGGCAGCACTTCCGACAACCAGGTCCTCGCGGTCGTCAAGCACCTGCAGGAGCTCCACCCCAAGCGCCAGGTGATCCTGGTGACGAAGGACATCAACATGCGCATCAAGGCGCGCGCGCTCGCGCTCGCCGCGGAGGACTACTTCAACGACAAGGTGCTCGAGGACACCGATCTCCTCCACACCGGCTCGCGCGCGCTGCCGGATGACTTCTGGGAGAGCCACGGACGGGACATGGAGTCGTGGCAGCAGTCCGGGCACACCTACTACCGGGTGCGCGGCCCGCTGTGCGGTGAGTTGCTGGTGAACGAATTCGTCTACCTCGAGGCCGAGCGCCCGTTCCACGCCCAGGTCAGGGAAGCGAGCGGCGCCACTGCCGTCCTCGCGACGCTGCGCGACTACGCCGGCCAGCGCCACAACGTTTGGGGCATCACCGCACGCAATCGCGAGCAGAATTTCGCGTTGAACGCCCTCATGAACCCGCAGATCGACTTCGTGACGCTGCTCGGCCAGGCCGGCACCGGCAAGACGCTGCTCACGCTCGCCGCCGGCCTGATGCAGACGCTGGAGCAGAAGCACTACACCGAGATCATCATGACGCGGGTCACGGTGCCGGTGGGCGAGGACATCGGCTTCCTGCCCGGTACCGAGGAGGAGAAGATGAACCCGTGGATGGGAGCGCTCGAGGACAACCTCGATGTCCTCAACAAGAGCGATGACGAGGCGGGCGAATGGGGCCGGGCCGCCACGCGCGACCTCATCCGCTCGCGCATCAAGGTGAAGTCGCTCAACTTCATGCGCGGGCGCACCTTCATCCACAAGTACCTGATCATCGACGAGGCGCAGAACCTGACGCCAAAGCAGATGAAGACGCTCATCACGCGCGCAGGACCGGGCACGAAGGTCGTGTGCCTCGGCAACATCGCCCAGATCGACACGCCCTACCTGACCGAGGGCAGCTCGGGGTTGACCTACGTGGTCGACCGCATGAAAGGCTGGTCGCACAGCGCGCACGTGACGCTGACGCGCGGGGAGCGTTCGCGCCTCGCCGACTACGCCGGCGAAGCGCTGTAACCTCCTAACGGCTGGCGGCTGGCGGCTGAACTAGAAGCGGCCGGGATCCGCGTAGTTCTCGAAGCGCGTGAACTCGCCGCGGAACGTCAGCTTCACGGTGCCGATCGGCCCGTTGCGCTGCTTGCCGATGATGACCTCAGCGAGGCCCTTGTCGGGCGAGTCGGGACGGTAGACTTCGTCCCGGTAAATGAAAAGGATCAGGTCCGCGTCCTGCTCGATGGCTCCGCTCTCGCGCAGGTCCGACATCAGCGGGCGCCGGTCGGTCCGCGATTCCACCCCGCGGTTCAACTGCGATAAGGCGACGATCGGCACGTGCAGCTCCTTCGCCAGGGCCTTCAACGAGCGCGAGATCTCGGAGAGCTCGGTCGCCCGGTTCTCGCTGTCGCCGCGGGACGCCGACATGAGCTGCAGGTAATCGACGACCACCAGCCCCAGCTTCCCGCACTGGCGGTAGAGCCGGCGCGCCCGCGCGCGCAGCTCCAGGGGGTTCAACGCCCCGCTCTCGTCGATGTAGATGTTGGCATTCTGGAGCTTGGAGAGCCCCGCGGTCACGTTCGACCAGTCGTTCTCCTCGACGCGGCCGGTGCGGATCTTGTGCTGGCTCACGCGCGCGATCGAGCCGAGCATCCGCATCGCCACCTGCTCCCCGCTCATCTCCATGCTGTAGACGGCGACCGGCAGCCCGTAGTCAATGCCGACGTGCTCGGCGATGTTGAGGGCCAGGGCGGTCTTGCCCATGCTCGGGCGCCCGGCGACGATGATGAGATCGCCGGGCTGCAGACCGGCGGTCTTCTGGTCGAGGTCGGTGAAGCCGGTCGGAATGCCGGTGATGTCGCTCGGGTTATCGGCGTGATAGAGCTCGTCCATGCGGGTGACGACCCGCGCCGCGAGCTCGTCGATCCCGAGAAAGCCCTGCCGGCCGCGGCTGCTCGCTTCGGCGATCTCGAATACCCGCCCCTCCGCGTAATCGAGCAGCTCGCCCGCCGTCCTGCCACTGGGGCTGAAGGCGGATTCCGCGATCTCGGTGCCGACCGACGCGAGGTGGCGCATGACGGAGCGCTCCCGCACGATCTCGGCATAGCGGCGGACGTTGGCGGCGCTCGGGGTGTTGAGCGACAGCGCGGCCAGATAGGCCTGCCCCCCGATCTCGCCGAGCTTGCCGCTGCGCTCGAGGCTCTCGGCCACGGTCAGCGTGTCGGCCGGCTTGCCGTGCTCGATCAGCGCGCCCATGTGCTGGAAGATCAGGCGGTGGTCGGCGCGATAGAAGTCATGCTCGCCGAGGAGATCGGCGACCCGGTCCCACGCCGTGTTGTCGAGCAGCAGCCCGCCCAGCACCGACTGCTCCGCCTCGATCGACTGGGGCGGGACCCGCGTTGCCTCGACCTGTGCATCCTTGACGATCGAGGTAACCTGGGCCTGAGCCATGCCGCGTGCCGCCGCTGTTGCGCTGTCTGCGTTTTCTGTCGGGAGTAAAGCATCGCGCGAGAAGTCGCGCGACGAACTGGGAATCTACAGAAAAAAAAGGGCTGGTGCCAGCCCTTTTTTCAGAAAAAATTTTTCGTTTCGAATGAACGTGTAAGCGCGCGGGGCAGCGGCTTATTGTTCTCCGAGCACCGACACCGTCACGGTGACCACGACATCGGCGTGCAGCGCGACCTTCAGCGGGTGGTCTCCGACCATCTTGAGCGGCCCCTGGGGCATGCGGATCGTGGCCTTCGGGACATCGAAGCCCTGGGCTTTCAGCGCTTCCGACACGTCCACGTTGCTGACGGAGCCGAAGAGCTTGCCGTCCACACCCGCCTTCTGCGTGATCTGCACCATGAGGCCCTCGAGCTTCGCTGCCTTCTCCTGGGCCTTGGCGAGCGCGTCCGCCTGCGCCTGTTCCAGATCGGCGCGGCGCCGCTCGAACTCGGCCACGTTGGCAGGCGTAGCGCGCTTTGCCTTCCCGTGCGGAATCAGGAAGTTGCGGGCAAATCCGTCCCTCACCTTGACGACGTCGCCGAGCCCCCCAAGGTTCACGATCTTCTCAAGCAGTATCACTTGCATGGCTATGTCTCCGCTGGTTTCTTACTCCTTCCCCCTTGAGGGGGAAGGCTGGGATGGGGGTGGTGTCAGTTGAGGGGAGGGAAAATTATTTCAATGAAGGTCCGTGTACGGCAGCAGCGCGAGAAACCGCGCGCGCTGGATCGCAACGGAGAGCTGGCGCTGGTAGCGCGCCTTGGTGCCCGTGATACGCGCGGGGATGATCTTGCCGTTCTCGTTGATGAATTCCTTGAGCACCCCGATGTCCTTGTAGTCGATTTCCTTGACCTTCTCCGCCGTGAAGCGGCAGAAGCGCCGGCGCCGGAACAGCTGTCCGCGTCCGCCGCGCGTGTCCTTGCCCTTGCCCTTCGCGAACTTGCCCTTGCCCTTGCCGCGGCCCCTGCCTCCGGAGCCTCTCGACATGCCTTGCCGTGCCATCGCCATGACTATTCCTTTATCGCCTGTGCATCCGTTGCATGAAATACCAGCTGCGCGCTCATCCGGTTCCTGCGGTTGAGGAATCCCTTCACCCGCGCCGCCTGCCCCGGCTTCAGCCGGGACAGACCCACCGCCACTTCACCCATCGCCACCCCGTTCACCTCGCATTCAACCTGGCGCTTGACTCCCGCCTCCGCCTGCTGCGAACGGTGCAGCAGCCGGAAGTTGATGAGCGGGATGCCGGCGGGCGTGTAGCGCAGTGGCTCGATGACGGTCAGTTCTCCGCTGAGCGCGACTTCGTTCGTCAAGCTTGTGCCGCTGCCTCATCCAAAGCCGGAGCGGGCTTGGCGCCCTCCTCGGGGGCGGGCGTCAGCGATCTCGACTTCTCTTCCTTCATCATCGGCGAGGGTGTCGTCACCGCTTCTCCCGTCTTGACGATGAGGTGGCGCAGCACCGCGTCGTTGAACTTGAAGGCGTGGTCGAGTTCATTCAGCGTCTCGCCGTCGCACTCGACGTTCATCAGCACGTAGTGCGCCTTGTGGACCTTCTGGATGGGATAAGTGAGCTGGCGCCGGCCCCAGTCTTCCAGCCGGTGAATCTTCCCGCTGCGGCCCGTGACCAGCTGCCGGTAGCGCTCGACCATCCCCGGGACCTGCTCGCTCTGGTCCGGATGGACGATGAAAACGATCTCGTAATGACGCACCTGCGTTTCTCCTTATGGGTTGAGGGCTCAGGAATCCATGAGCCCCGAGCCTCCCGCGTCGCACCTGCAGTGAGGCAAGGATGATGATTCCGGCGTGCGGCCGAAATCATGAAGGCGCGGATTATACAGGACTTTTTTGTCCGGTTAAAGCCGCTCCAGGACCGGCTGGTCAGCCGATCGAGCGGCGCTGGCGGCGCGTCTCGGCGAGGACAATGCCGGCCGATACCGACACATTGAGGCTTTCCACCGTGCCGAGCATGGGGATGCGCGCGCGCTCGTCGCAGCTCTCGCGTGTGAGCCGCCGCATGCCTTCCCCTTCCGCCCCGAGCACCCACGCGAGCGGCCCCTCGAGCCGGACCGAATAGAGGTCGCGCGGCGCGCCCTGGTCCGCGCCGATCAGCCAGATGTCCCGTTCCTTCAGCTCGCGCATCGTCCGCGCGAGATTGGTGACCGGGATGAACGGCACGGCGTCCGCCGCGCCGCTTGCGACTTTCTCCACCGTCGGCGTGATGCCCGTAGCCCGATCCTTGGGCACGACCACCGCGTGCACGCCCATGGCATCCGCCACGCGCAGGCAGGCACCGAGATTGTGCGGGTCGGTTACCCCGTCGAGAATCAGCAGCAGCGGGGGCTCTTTGAGTCCCTCGAGGACGGTGTCGAGGTCCCGCGCGGGGGCCGCAGCTTCGACCCGCGCGGCAACACCCTGGTGGCGCGCGTGGCCCGTCATGCCGTCGAGCCGGGTGCCCTCCACCATGATCACGCGCACGCCGCGCGCCTGCGCCGACTGCGCCAGGTCGCGCATGCGACGGTCGCCGCGGGACTGATCGAGGTAGACCTCGTGGACGCCCGCCGCCTTCTGCCGCAGGCGGCTGATTACGGCGTGAAATCCGTAGATGAGACGTGTCTCACCCATCACTCAGCCTGTCCTGAGCCTGTCGAAGGGTCACTCGTCACTTGTCACCCGTCACCGCCGTCAGGCGAGCGTGAAATCGATGCGGCTGGTATCGAGGTCCACGCGCGCAACCTCTACCCGCAGGCGATCGCCGAGCCGGTAGCGCTTGCGCGTGCGCTCTCCCATGAGCTGGTGTTTTCCCGCGTCGAAGTGGAAGTAGTCGTTACCGAGCTCGGAGACGTGCACCAGGCCCTCGACGTAGACGTCATCGAGCGCGACGAACGCGCCGAACGAGGTGACCCCGCTGATGCTGCCGGTGAACCTCTCGCCCACCCGATCCTTCATGTAATAGCACTTGAGCCAGGCGACGACGTCGCGCGTCGCGTCGTCGGCACGCCGCTCGGTCATCGAGCAGTGCGCCCCGAGCTCGTGCCAGTTGCCCGGCTCGTAGCGCCGGCGGCGCAGCGCCTCCTTGATGGCGCGGTGCACCAGCAGATCCGGGTAGCGCCGGATCGGCGAGGTGAAGTGCGTGTAGGACTCGTAGGCCAGCCCGAAATGGCCCACGTTGTCCGGGCTGTAGACCGCCTGCTGCAGCGAGCGCAGCATCACCGTCTGCAGCAGCTGCGCGTCCGGCCGGTCCTTCACCTTCGCGAGCAGCTTCGCGTAGTCGCGCGCGTGCGGATCATCCCCGCCGCCCAACTGCAATCCAAAGCCCTTCAGGAACTCGCGCACCGCCGCGAGCTTCTCCGGCGTCGGGCCTTCGTGGATGCGATAGAGCATGGGGTGATCGTTGCCGTGCAGGAAATCCGAGGCGCAGACGTTGGCCGCGAGCATGCATTCCTCGATCAGCCGGTGCGCGTCGTTGCGCCGGACCGGCACGATGCGCTCGATCTTGCCGTGCGCGTCGAAGATCATCTCGGTCTCGATGGTCTCGAAGTCAATCGCGCCGCGCCGCTCGCGCGCTTTTGCGAGCAGCCGGTAGAGACGGTGCAAGTGCCGCAGGTGCGGCAGCAGGCCATGATGGCGGCGCGCCGCCTCGCCGCGCTCATCGTCCAGCATCGCCGCCACCTCGGTATAGGTGAGCCGCGCCTGCGAGCGGAATACGGCGGGATAGAAGCGATAGGAGCGGATATCGCCGTCCGCGGCGATCTGCATGTCGCACACCATCGCGAGCCGCAGTACTTTCGGATTGAGCGAGCACAGCCCGTTGGAGAGCTTCTCGGGCAGCATGGGGATCACGCGCCGCGGGAAGTAGACCGAGTTGCCGCGGTCGCGGGCGTCCTGGTCGAGGGCGTCGCCGTGCTTCACGTAGTGGCTGACGTCGGCGATGGCGACGAGCAGGCGCCAGCCGGCATTCCCGCCTTTCCCATCCGCCGGCTCGCAAAAGACCGCATCGTCGAAATCCTTCGCGCTCTCCCCGTCGATCGTCACCAGCGGCAGCCGGGTGAGATCGGTGCGGCCGCGGTGGTCCTCCTCGGTGACGGCGTCGGGCAGCCGCGCGCACAGCTGCTCGACCGCCCGCGGAAACACGTGGGGAAGCGCGTGCTTGCGCAACGCGATCTCGATCTCCATGCCCGGGTCGGCGTAATTGCCCAGCACTTCCACCACGCGCGCCACCGGCTGCGCGTGCTTGGACGGCTGGGCGACGACCTCCACGGTCACGACCTGGCCCGGCTTCGCGGCTCCGGCCGCGTCCGGCGCCACCACGAACTCATGGCTGATGCGCTTGTCCTCCGCGCTGACAAAGAGGACGCCGTGCTCGCTGTGAAGCCGGCCCACCAGGCGCTGCTGGCCGCGCTCCAGGACCTCCACGATCTTGCCCTCGGGCCGGCCGCGGCGGTCGGCACCGGAAATGCGCGCCACGACGCGATCGCCGTGCATGACTTCGCGCATCTCCTTCGGGCCGAGAAAGAGATCCGGGCCACCGTCGTCCCGAATGAGGAAACCGAAGCCATCGGGGTGCCCCTGCACCCGCCCGCGCACGAGATCCAGCTTGGCAACCACGCAGATTGCGTTGCGGCGGTTGCGCATGATCTCGCCATTGCGCTCCATCGCGGCGATGCGGCGCGCGAATGCGTCCCGCTCGGCCGGCGCGATGTGCAGCAGCCCCTCGAGCTCAGGCTCGGGAACGGGAACGCCGCGCATGTTCAGCGTTTCGAGAATGAATTCCCGACTCGGGACCGGATGCTCGTAGCGCCGTGCTTCCCGCTCGTAATGGGGATCGCGGGCGCGGTGCTTGCGCGCGGGTTGTGGCGCTCGTTTTTTTCGTGAAGTCATTTGATCGGGGGGGTACGTTCGGATAGAATCGCGCCCGCATGCCCAGGTGGCGGAATTGGTAGACGCACCAGGTTCAGGTCCTGGCGCCAGCAATGGTGTGGGGGTTCGAATCCCTTCCTGGGCACCAACGATCCGGTTTCCAGTTGCAACCCGGCCGCCTTGACTCGAAACGGGGAACTCGCAACTCGAAACTCATTTAAACGGGTGGCGCAGCACGATGGTCTGCGCACGCTCGGGGCCGGTGGAGATGACGTCGATCGGCACGTCGAGGATTTTCTCGATGCGCTTGAGATAGTTCCGCGCGGCCTTCGGCAGCTGCGCGTAGCGCGTAAGCCCGACGGTGCTCTCGTTCCAGCCCGGCAACTCCTCATAGATCGGCTCGCACCCGTCCAGCGCATCGGCCCCGGCCGGTAGGATGTCGCTGCGCTTGCCGTTGGCGCGATAGGCGACGGCAAGCTTGATGGACTCCAGCCCGTCGAGCACATCGAGCTTGGTGACGCCGAGGCCGGAGACGCCGTTCAACTGGATCGTGCGCTTGAGCGCGGCCGCATCGAACCAGCCGCAGCGGCGCGGCCGCCCGGTGGTGGCGCCAAACTCGTTGCCGCGGCTCGCGAGCCGGCGCCCGACGTCATCGTTGAGTTCCGTGGGAAACGGCCCTGAGCCGACGCGCGTCGCATAGGCCTTGGTCACGCCGAGCACGTAGTGAAGGTGCTTCGGACCGATGCCGGCGCCGGCCGCCGCGGCGCCCGCCACGCAATTGCTCGAAGTCACGTACGGATACGTGCCGTGGTCGATGTCGAGCAGCGCCCCCTGCGCGCCCTCGAACAGGAGGTTCTCTCCAGCTGCCTGCGCCTCGTAGAGCAGCCTGGGCACATCGGCGACCATCGGCATGATCTTGGGGGCCGCCGCCAGAGTGTCCTCATACGTCTTCTGGTAATCCACGGGCGCGGCGCGGAGGTAATTCACCAGGACAAAATTGTGGAAATCGAGCAATTCCTTCAGCTTTCTCCCGAAGCGCTCCGGGTGGGCGAGGTCCTGCAGGCGGATCGCACGGCGCGCGACCTTGTCTTCGTATGCCGGGCCGATGCCGCGCCCCGTGGTGCCGAGCTTGAAATCGCCCTTGGCGCGCTCGCGCGCAAGATCGAGCGCCTGGTGGTAGGGAAGGATCAAAGGACAGGCCTCGCTGATCTTCAAGCGGCTGCGCACTTTCACGCCCGCCGCTTCGAGCATCGCGATTTCCTCGACCAGCGCCTGGGGAGAGACCACGACGCCGTTGCCGATGTAGCACGCCACGCTCGCGCGCAGTATCCCCGCCGGGATGAGGTGCAACACCGTCTTTCTGCCGCCGATCACCAGCGTGTGGCCGGCGTTGTGCCCGCCCTGGAAGCGCACCACGCCCTGGGCACGGTCGGTCAACCAGTCGACGATCTTGCCCTTGCCCTCGTCGCCCCATTGGGCGCCGATGACGACAACGTTGCGCGCAGTGCGCTTCATCGCGTTTTGCCCTTGCCCCCCGGCTTGCGCCGCCGCATGGGTCCTGCGCCCGCTCCGGCGAGGCTGCGCAGATTGATCGAGAAGCCCGTGGCGGGCCGCGGCCGCCCGAACGCCCGGCCGACCTCGTCGTAGCGTCCGCCGCGCGCGATCGCCCCGGTCACGCCCTCGCAATAGGCGTCGAACACCACGCCCGAGTGATAGTGATAGCCGCGCAGCTCGGCGAGATCGATGCTCACCGGGACCGGGCACGCTTTCGCGAGCGCCCGCAGCGTCGTCAGGGCGCGGCTCAACTCGGGAATTCGCGGCAGCTTGCTCTCGGCAAGCGCCAATACCTCCGGGCCGCCATACAGCTCCGGCAGCAGCGTGAGCGCCGATCTGGTCTTCGCGTCGAGGGGACGCGCAAGCCGTTTGAGCGCGGGGGCGTCCTTCTTCTGGAGCGCCTCGAACAGATCGCCCTCGAGCGCTGCGCCGACGCCGGCCGTCTGGACAAGAGAGCGAAACACCGCGACGTGACCGAGATCCATTCGCGCGCCGCGCACGCCCGCGGCGGCCAGCGCACGGGCGAGCAGCGCCTGGATCTCGAGATCCCCTGCAATGCCGGCCTGGCCATAGATCTCTGCGCCGATCTGGATCAGCTCGCGCGTTGCGCCCGGGCTCGCCGGCAACGCATGCAGGACGCTGCCGCAATAGCACAGCCGCGTCACGCCCTTGCGGTTGAGGAGATGCGCGTCGATCCGCGCGACCTGCGGCGTGATGTCGGCGCGCAGGCCCATCATGCGCCCCGAGAGCTGGTCGACCAGCTTGAAGGTCCGTAGATCGAGGTCGTGACCGGTGCCGGTGAGGAGCGACTCGACGTACTCCAGCAATGGCGGCATGACCAGCTCGTAGCCTTGCGCGCGGAAGAGGTCGAGGAGGTCGCGACGCAGCCGCTCGAGCCGCGCGGCCTCGAGCGGCAGGATGTCCTCGATGTATTCGGGCAGGACCCAGGTACGCATTGCAGGATTCAGGAGTCGGGATCCGGGATTCAGGGGGAAATTATAGTTGAGAAATCAGGCGCTTTCGCCGAATCCTGATTCCTGCATCCCCAATCCCGCGGTTTATTGGCGCACGAGGTAGAGCAGGAGCAGCCCGGCGAGCATCGAGGTGAGGCCGATAAAGCGGATCTGGCCGTCGCTCATCTCGGTCAGGCGGCGGAAGGCGTCGCGCCACACGCCCGGCAGCAGGAACGGCAACACGCCTTCGATGATGAGCATCAACGCGAGCGCGGTGAGCAGGATGTTGGTCATCGTCGTCCTGCGGGGCCAGGCGCGAGCGCATCAACCGGGCGCCACCGCGCGTCCAGTACTACTTGCCCTGCCTGCCGCTCGACCTGAGGTACTTGAAGAATTCGGAAGTCGGCTCGAGCACCAGCACGTCGCTCCGGTCCCGGAAGCTCGCCCGGTAGGCCTCGAGGCTTCGATAAAACGCGTAGAACTCGGCGTTCTGCTCGTAGGCACGGGCGTAGATTGCTGTCGACCGCGCGTCGCCCTCGCCCTTGATGCGCTGCGCCTCGCGGTAGGCCTGGGCGATGATCACCTCGCGCTGCTTGTCGGCTTCGGCCCGTATCCTCTCCGACTCCGCGGCGCCGGTCGATCGGAGCTCGTTCGCCACCCGCTTGCGCTCCGCCTCCATGCGGCGGTAGACGTCGACGCTCACCTCCTGCGGAAGCTCCACGCGCTTCATGCGCACGTCGAGCACCTCCACTCCGATCTTGGTGGCGTCCTCGTTCGCCTTCTCGCGCATGAGATCCATGATCTTGTCGCGCTCGCCGGAAACGACCTCGTGTACCGTGCGGTTGCCGAACTCGGCGCGCAGGCCGTCGTTGATCGTCTGCAGCAGCCGTGTCTGCGCAAGTCCCTCATTGCCCCCGACGCTCACGTAGTACTGCCGGACATCGGTGATCCGCCACTTCACGAAAAGGTCCACCAGGACGTTCTTCTTCTCCGAGGTGAGGAAGCGCTCGGGTTCGGCGGTGTCGATGGTGAGGATACGCACGTCGAAATAGCGCACGTTGTCGAGCAGCGGAACCTTGAAGTAGAGGCCGGGCGCGGTCTTGACGGCGATCACCTCGCCCAGCCGGAACACGATTGCGTTCTGGCGCTGGTCGACGACGAAGAGACTCAGCGCGCTGATAATCAGCGCCACCAGCACGCCCACGAGAATCGCACCCAGGCGGTTTTTCATCAGCGCGCCTCCCGCTCGCGCGAGCGGAAGGCCTCGCGCGAGCGCGTGGTGGACGACTCCTGGGCGGGCGGCGCGTCGGCGGGCTTCGCCGCGCCCGCGCCCGGCCCGGTGCCGGACATCTGCATTATCTTGTCGAGCGGAAGGTAAATCAGATTGTTGCCGCCTTTCTGGTCGATCAGCACCTTTGAGGTATTGCTCATGATCTGCTGCATCGCCTCGATGTAGAGCCGGTCGCGGGTGACCTGCGGCGCCTTGTTATACTCGGCCACGACCTGGCGGAAGCGCGAGGCGTCGCCCTCCGCCTGCTCGATCACGCGCTGGCGATAGCCCTCCGCTTCCTGCGTCAGGCGCGCCGCCATCCCCTTCGCCTTGGGCACGACGTCGTTGGCATAGGCCTGCCCTTCGTTCTTCTGCCGCTCGCGGTCCTGCCCGGCCTTGACCGCGTCGTCGAATGCGGCCTGCACCTGCTCGGGCGGCTGCGCGTTCTGCATCGTCACCTTGCTGATGTTGATGCCGGTGCCGTAGCGGTCGAGGATCTCCTGCATCAGCTTGTGCGCGTGTGCGGCGACCTCGGCCCGGCCCTCGAAAATCACGAAATCCATGCTGCTCTTGCCGACGATCTCGCGAATGGAAGTCTCCGCCGCCTGCAGCACCGCCTCGTCGGGATTCCGGTTGTTGAACAGGTACTCGGTCGGGCTCTTCAGAATGTACTGGACGGCAAACTGAACGTCGATGATGTTCTCATCGTCGGTCAGCATCAGCGATTCCTTCAACACCTTGCTCTTCACGTTGTTGCGGTAGCCCACCTCTACGCTGCGCACGCCCGCGACGTTCACGACCTCGGCGGATTCGATGGGATAAGGCAGGTGCCAGCGCGGGCCCGGCATGGTGGTTGCGACGAACTTTCCGAATCGCAGCACGATTCCACGCTGGCCTTCATTCACGATGTAGAAGCCGCTCGCGATCCATACCAGGAAGATCAGCCCGAGCAGTAGGCCGGCGCCGCCGCCGAATCGCTTCACGACCGGCCCCTGCGGCCCGTCGCCGCCGGCGCCGCCGCGGCGCCCGAAGAGCGAGTTCAGCTTGCGGTTGAAATCGCGCCAGATCTCGTCCAGGTCGGGCGGGCCCTGGCCGGGGCGGCGCCCCCACTGCGGGTCGTTGAGCGACATGAGAGCGCCGAGCAGCTTGAGCGAGCGGTCTCGTACAAAGTCGCGGCAGGTCCTGAAATAAGTCGACATGGAGGTCCGAAGATTCTTATGCAGCAGCGGTGCTGTCGAGCTCGGCGGGCGCCGGCGCTGCACCGGCGTGCTCCTCGAGCGCCAGGCGGATGAACTCGGTTCCTTCACCCGATTGCGCGCTCGCCCAGACGCGCGAAATCTTACCATATCCGTCGCGCTCGATCCGGGCGGGCAGCCGCGTGCGATCGATCTTGTTCATCACCTTGACCTGCGGGATCGCGTGCGCGCCGATCTCGGCCAGGACCAGGTCGACCGCCGCAATCTGCGCCTCGCGGTCCTCGCTGCTCGCGTCCACGACGTGCAGCAGGAGATCGGCATGCACCGTCTCCTCGAGCGTCGCGCGGAACGCCGCCACCAGCGTGTGCGGGAGCCGCCGGATGAAGCCGACGGTGTCCGAGAGCACCACGCGCGCGCCGTTGCCGGTATGCACGCGCCGCGTGGTGGTATCGAGCGTCGCGAACAGCTGCCCGGCGGCGTAGACCCCGGCGCGCGTGAGACGGTTGAACAAGGTGGACTTGCCGGCGTTGGTGTAGCCGACGATCGAGGCCGTGTAGAGGTGGCTGCGGCCGCGCGAGCGGCGCTGGATCTCGCGGCTCGCCCGCACCTTCTCGAGCTTGTCCTTGAGGACTTTCACCCGCTTGCCGATCAGCCGCCGGTCGGTCTCGAGCTGGGTCTCGCCCGGTCCGCGCAATCCGATGCCACCCTTCTGCCGCTCGAGGTGGGTCCAGCCGCGCACCAGCCGGGTGGTCAGGTGCTCGAGCTGGGCCAGCTCGACCTGGAGCTTGCCTTCGTGGGTGCGTGCCCGCTGCGCGAAGATGTCGAGGATGAGGCTGACGCGATCGACGACCCGGCACCCGAGTTCGCGCTCGAGATTGCGCTCCTGGGCCGGCGTGAGCTCGTGATTGAAGATGGCGAGGCGCGCGCCCGTGGCAGCCAGTGTCCGCGCCACCTCCTCCACCTTGCCCTTGCCGGCGAACAGCGCGGGATCGGGCCGCGTGCGCCGGCCGCCGACGAGCGCGCGGGCGGATACGCCGGCGCTTGCCGCGAGCTCGCTGATTTCCTGCACTCCTTCCGCGTAGCCGGCCTCGCCGAAGTCGAGGCTGACCAGCACCGCATCGGTGCCGTTCCCGGGGCGGTCAAACATCAGCTTGAGAACGCCGCATCAGCCGTCGGAGCCCTGGTCTAACTGGAGGTTGACGGCCCGCGCCGGAACCACGGTCGAGATTGCGTGCTTGTAGACCATCTGGGTGACCGTGTTCTTGAGCAGGACCACGTACTGGTCGAAGGAATCGATCTGCCCCTGGAGCTTGATCCCATTCACCAGGTAGATCGAGACCGGTATGTGCTCCTTGCGCAGGGTATTGAGAAACGGGTCTTGTAGCAGCTGGCCCTTGTTACTCATGTTCTGCCTCGTATTTATGGTGTTTTTGAGCATCGTACTCTACTCGCTTTTTCGCCGCTGCGCCATGCAGTTAGCGCCGCCTGCGGGCACGACTTGCGTAGGGATTCGCCCCCGACCGCAACTCCACCCGCAAGGGGGTGCCCTGCAATTTGAAAGCCTCCCGGAAGAATCGTTCCAGGTAGCGCCGGTAGGTGTCCGGTACGCGATCGAGGGCATTGCCGTGGACCACGATGCGCGGCGGGTTGACGCCGCCCTGATGGGCATAGCGCGGCCGGGGCCGGATCATCCCGGCCCGCGGCGGCTCCTGTTGCGCGACGGCCTGCGCGAGGATGCGGGTCAGCCGCGGCGTCGGCAGGCGCGCCATCGCCGCGGCGTATGCCTCATCCACCGACTTCAACAGCGCGCGCACACCCTGGCCGGTCAGCGCCGAGATGAAATGCAGGCGCGCGAACGCCAGGAAATCGAGCTTGCGCGCGAGGACGCGCTTCGCGTGGTTGCGCGCCTCCCCGGTAAGCCGCTCCCACTTGTTGACCGCAACCACCAGAGCGCGCCCGGCCTCCAGCAGATAGCCCGCGATATGCGCGTCCTGTTCCGAGATCTCCTGCCGCGCATCGAGCACGAGAATGGCGACGTTGGCCTCCTCGATCGCCTGCATCGTCTTCACCACCGAGAACTTCTCCACGACCTCGGCGACGCGCCCGCGCCGGCGCAGGCCTGCGGTGTCGATGAGGGTGTAGTTGCGGCCGTCGTGCTCGAACTCGACATGGATCGAGTCGCGCGTCGTACCGGGCTCGCTGTGCACCACCACGCGCTCCTCGCCGAGCAGTGCGTTCACCAGCGTGGACTTGCCGACGTTCGGCCGGCCGACCACGGCGATCTTGGGATGACGAGCCGCTTCCTGCGCCGGTTCCGCCCCGGCCGGGAGTTCCGCGAGCACCTCATCCATCAGGTCCGAGACGTGCTCTCCGTGGGCGGCGGAGATCGGCAAGGGATCGCCCATCCCCAGCGCGTGGAATTCCGCCCCTGCGATGGCGTTATCCATGCCCTCCGCCTTGTTGACCACGAGGAAGATGCGGCGGCCGCTCTTGCGCAGCTCCTCGGCGATCACGCGGTCCTGCTGCGCCAACCCGGTGCGCGCATCGACCAGGAACAGCACGGCATCGGCTTCGTCCACCGCCTGGCGCGTTTGCCGTGCCATCTCGCGGAAGACACCTTCACGCACCACCGGCTCGAATCCACCGGTGTCAACGACGAGATAGGGCCTTGCGCCAAGGCGCCCCCGCCCGTAGTGGCGGTCGCGCGTCATTCCCGGCACGTCGGAGACGAGCGCGTCGCGGCTGCGGGTCAACCGGTTGAACAGCGTGGACTTGCCGACGTTCGGCCGGCCCACTATCGCAACAATTGGCAACATGTCACTTGACCGTGATGGCGTAGATGCCGCCCGAGCGGGTCTGCACCAGGAAGCTCGTCGCGTCGAGCGCGATCGGCGGCGCAAGTATGGCGCTGCCGTCGGTCTCGATGCGCGCCGCAAAGGAGCCGTCTTCGCGCGAGATGAGGTGCACGTAGCCCTCGAGGTCGCCGACGACGACGTGCCGCCCGAGCGCGAGCGGACCGCTCACGTTGCGGTCGGCGAGCCTGTCCTGGCGCCAGATGCTGGCGCCGCTCGTCTTGTCCAGCGCCTGCACGGCGTTGCGGTCATCGGTCACGTAGAGGTAGCGCGCGTCGACCGCGATGCCGGCACCGCTCGACACGTCGCGCGCCCACAGCAGGGACCCGCGAAACGCGTCGAAACAGGCCACCCGTCCCTGGAACGCCGAGGCGCACACCTGCTTGCCGTCGACCACCGGCAGGCTGGTCACGTCCGCGACCCGCTCCAGCTCGGTCGTTCCGCGCGGCAGTGCGACGACCGCCTCCCAGCCCAGGACGCCGTTAGTGAGCGCGAGCGCCACCAGCCGCCCGCCCGGAAATCCCGCAAACACCCCGCCCTGGCGCACCACTACGCCGACATGAGTGCGCACCGATAGCGGGGGCGTCGCGCGCTGGTAGACCCATTTTTGCTTGCCGGTGCCGGCGTCCAGCCCGTGAATCCGGCCATCGCCGGTGCGCGCGACGACGATGCCCTCCTGCGCTTCCGGGGGCGCCAGCACTTCGCTCGAGAGCTGCGTCTGCCACCGCGGCTTGCCCTCGCGGTCGAACGCGAGCACCCGGCCCTTGGGCGTGCCGAGCAGCACCAGGCCTCCGTCCGCGCCGACGCCGCCCGAGACGCGCTCCTCGGCGTCGACGGAGAGCGCCGTTCTGCCGTCTGCCTTGTCGAATCCGGTCACGCCGCCGTCGGCCCCGGCCGCAAGCACGAGGTTGCCGGAGACCCGCGGATAGAACACGTCCTTCCGCGCGGAACCCACGCTGCCCTGCCACAGCATCGTCAACGTCGCCGTGGGCGAAAACTCGGTGAGATCGGCCGGCTTCTGCACCGGGGCGCCGCCACACCCGGAGAGCAGCACGAGCGCCGCAACGAGCCACGGCCCATGGGGGAATCGAGGCGCCATTTCAGGAGAGCGGCAGGGGGCGGACCGGATGCGAACCTCCGGGCCGCAGGTTCACCTGGAGTCGCCGAGGGAATCGAGCTTGAGCTGCAGGGTGGCGCGGTAGGGGCTTCCGGCTTCGCTGCGGTCAAGCGCGAGTTGGTAGGCATTGCGCGCGTCCGCGTTCTTTCCCTGGGCGACCAGGATGTCGCCCCGCATATCCGCGTAGAGGACGGTCATCGAGTCCTCCGGTTTCGCCTCGAGCAGCTTCAACGCTTCCGCGTAGCTCTTCTCGTCGAGCAGGACACCGGCGAGCCGCAGCCGCGCGATATCCCTCAGCTCCGCGCGGCGCGCGTTCTCCACCACCCAGGTGAGCTGCGCCTTGGCTGCGGGCAACTCCCCGCCCTCGAAGCTCGCGCGCGCGGCGCTCAAGGCGGCAAGTCCGGAATACGCCGTGGACGCGTATTTCGCCACGATCTCGCCTGCAATGTCGCGCACCTTCTTGCGGTCGCCGGCGCGCTCCGCCTGCTCGAGCTGCTCGTAGAGCGCGACGGCCGCGAGCGACTGGCTGTGCCGGTAATAGCGCCAGCCCTGGAAGCCCCCAACTGCGAGCACGCCGAGGACAACGCCGAGAATCACCAGCCTGCCGTGGTCCTTCCACCACGCCTTCAGCTCGTCGAGCTGTTCCTGTTCCTGGGGATCGTATGCCATTTCGGACGTCACGCCTTTCCCTTGATTAAGTCGATCGCCTCGGAGACCGATGCGCGGACCTGCTGTGCGGCCTCGCGCAGGGGCTTCACGCTCACGACGCCTGCCGCCGCCTCGTCCTCGCCCACGATGACCGCGTAGCGCGCGTCGCTGGCATCCGCCCGCTTCATCTGCGACTTGAAACTGCCCCCTCCGCAGTGGAGCACCACGTCAAGGCCGCCATCGCGCAGCTGCTCGGCCACGCGCGCACCGTAGCGCTCGGCGGTGGCCCCCTGCCGCACCAGGTAGATGTCGGGCCCCGGCGCCGGCCGGCCCGCGCCGTCCCCGAGCAGGGCGAGCAGGCGCTCGATTCCCAGCGCGAAACCGCAGGCGGGCGCGGGCTTGCCGCCGATACTCTCGACCAGCGCATCGTAGCGGCCACCCGCGCACACCGCGTTCTGCGCCCCGAGCCGGTCGCACACCCATTCGTAGACCGCGCCGTTGTAGTAATCGAGCCCGCGCACCAGCCGGCTGTTGATGCGAAAAGCGACGCCGCTCTCGCGCAGCAGTCCCTGCAGGTCCTCGAAACTCCTCAACGACACTTCGTCCAGGTCGTCGGCAAGCTTCGGCGCGCCCGCGATCAGCTCGGCCATCTCCGGGTTCTTGCTGTCGAGGACCCGCAGCGGATTGGCGTGCAGCCGCCGCTTCGAGTCGGCGTCGAGCCGGCGCTCGTGGCCCTCCAGGTAGTGGACCAGCCGGCGCCGGTAGCGGGTCCGCGCCTCCGCATCGCCCAGCGTGTTCAAGTCGAGCTCGATGCCGTCGATGCCGAGCGCGCGCCACAACCGGGCGCACATGGCGAGATGCTCGGCATCGATGTCGGCGCCGGGAAATCCCAGCGCCTCCACGCCGACCTGGTGGAACTGCCGGAAGCGCCCCTTTTGCGGCCGCTCGTGGCGGAACATCGGTCCCCAGTACCACAGGCGCTGCGGCCCCGCGTAGAGCAGGTTGTGCTCGATCACTGCGCGCACGCACGCGGCGGTGCCCTCCGGCCTCAAGGCCAGGCTCTCGCCGCTTAACGCGTCGACAAAGGTGTACATCTCCTTCTCGACGATGTCGGTCACCTCCCCGATCGAGCGCACGAAGAGGTCGGTTTTTTCCAGGATCGGCGTGCGCAGGTTGCGATAGCCGTAGGCCCGCAGCCAGTCGCGCACGGTGTCCTCGAAGCGCTCCCACAGCTGCGCCTCCTCCGGCAGGACGTCGTTCATCCCGCGGATTGCCTGGATTTTTTTGGAAGGCATCGTGACTCGTTGCTCGTGACTCGTGACTCGTATTCGGTGCCGCAGTGTACTACCGGTCACTGGTCACCGGTCACGGGTCACCCCGCAACTACGCGTGCGCGGTGTCTTTCGCCGGCTTGCTCTTGTCCGCCGAGGCGTCCTTCGCGTAATGGTCGATGACGTACTGCTCGACGATTTTCTGGAATTCCCCGGCAATGTTCTCCCCCTTGAGCGTCACGGTTTTCGCGCCGTCCACGTAGACCGGCGCCACCGGGTTCTCTCCCGATCCCGGCAGGCTGATGCCGACGTTGGCATGCTTGCTCTCGCCCGGGCCGTTCACCACGCAGCCCATCACGGCAACGCGCATGTTCTCCACGCCCGGATAGCGGCCGCGCCACTGCGGCATTCTCTCCCGCAGCCAGCTCTGGATGCGGTCGGCCAGCTCCTGGAAATAGGTGCTGGTGGTGCGCCCGCATCCCGGGCAGGCGATCACCATCGGGGCGAACGAGCGCAATCCCAGGCTCTGGAGGATCTCCTGCGCCACCACCACTTCACGGGTGCGGTCTCCGCCCGGTTCGGGCGTGAGTGAAATGCGCAGGGTGTCGCCGATGCCTTCCTGCAGCAGCACCGCCAGCGCCGCCGTGGAGGCGACGATGCCCTTGGAGCCCATGCCCGCCTCGGTAAGACCCAGGTGCAGCGCGTAGTCGCAGCGCGCCGCGAGGTCCCGGTAGACCGCGATGAGATCCTGCACGCCGCTCACCTTGCACGACAGGACGATGGCCTCGCGCGCGAGCCCGAGCGCTTCGGCCTGGCGGGCGCTGTCCAGGGCGGAAGCGACGAGCGCGCCGCGGGTCACGACCGCCGAATCCTCCGGCTGCGCCTGGCGCGCATTCTCGTCCATCATCCGCGCGAGCAGCTCCTGGTCGAGGCTGCCCCAGTTGACGCCGATGCGCACGGGCTTCCCGTAGCGGCACGCGAATTCGATCAGGGTTGCGAACTGCTCGTCGCGCTTCGCGCCGCGCCCGACGTTGCCGGGATTGATGCGCAGCTTCCCCAGCGCCTCCGCGCATGCCGGGTGCTGCGCCAGCAGGCGATGCCCGTTGAAATGAAAATCTCCGACCAGGGGCACGTTGACGCCCGCCGCGTCGAGCCGCTCGCGGATCAGCGGCACCGCCGCCGCGGCCTCGGCGTTGTTGACCGTCACGCGCACGATCTCGGAGCCGGCGCGCGCCAGTTCGGCCACCTGCCGCACGGTCGCCGCCACGTCCGCCGTGTCGGTGTTGGTCATGGACTGGACCACGATCGGCGCATCGCCGCCGATCGCAACGTGCCCTACCTGCACGGGGCGGCTCTTCCGGCGCGGCGCCGGGCCGTAATCCGTGTAGCACTTCATTCGAGTGTCAGCCGGGCAACGTCGATCTTGGTATGGCGCGCGAGGTCGATCTCGCGCCCGTTATAGGTCATGCGCACCCCCTGCGCGTTGCCCACCACGATATGAAGCGGCGGCAACCCTTTCACGCGCCGCGTGGTGCCGGCCGGATTCAGATTCGAATGGATGGTCTGGTCGTTGCGGTCGCGGATCTCCACCCAGGACTCCTCATCGAAGACGAACGTCACCTCGCGCGCATCCGGATGGGTGGCCCCTTCGCGGGGAGGTGACGCGCTCGGGGCGACCTTCGCGGGTGGCGCTGCGGCTTTCTGCGGAGGGCGCGCCGCGGCGTCAGCCGGCTTATCCGCCTGAACTTCCCGCGGCTTGCTCGCGGGGGCCGCCCGCGGCGGCTCCTGCGGGGAAGGAATCGCGGCAACCTCCCTCGGCGGCCTCGCGACGGTATCGGTTCCCTCTTCGAAGAAAAGCTCGTAACCCCAGAGCAGCGCGATAACTACCGCCGCGACAGCGGCATAGCGCGGCCAGCGCCGGGGCCCGGCCACCGGAAACGGAATTTCCTTCGAGGGCGGGCTCTCGGGGTGCGGCGCGGGCACGGGAATGAGGTCGGAGACCGCCCGCGCCAGCTCTTCCGGGTCCAGATGGAGCAGCCGCGCGTAGTTGCGAATGAAGCCGCGCACGAAAGTCGGGCCGGGCAGCTGCTCGTACTGTCCGGATTCGAGCGCCTCGATCTGCCAGACCGAGAGTTTCAGGCGGCGCGCGACATCCGCGGTGGTCAGGTTTTGCGCTTTGCGCGCCTGGCTCAGCCGGAGATTCGGGGCCACGCCAGTTGCGGGCGTGGCGGGCGTCTGTATGTCGCCGGCGTCAATCATTCATTTTGGCCCGCGAGGAGCGCGCGGGCTTCCCGCGAATCAGGAAACCGATTGCGCAGCTGCAGCGCGTAGCTCGCCTCGGAATTGCGGTCCCCCAGCCGGCGCTCGACACGCACGCCGAGCCAGAGGGTTTCCGCGTTCGCGGGCGCGGCCTGCGTCAGGCGCCCGAGATAGCTCTTCGCCGCAGCGTAATCGCCCCGGGCATAGGCCAGGTCCGCCATCTGGTAGAGGGCCTGGGGCTGGTTCGGGCGCACCTTGAGCGCGAGCTGGAAATATTCCGTGGCGCCGGCCGCGTCGCCCATCCGCCTCGCGCACACGCCGGCGTTGACGTAGGAGCGATCGGGTGTCGGATAGAGGGGATTGCGCACGGCCAGCATGAATTGCCGGATCGCCTCGCGCTCCTGCTTGCGCTGGCACAGGAACTCCCCGTAGTTGTGACGGGCATCGGAATCGTTCGGGTTGATTGCGAGCGCGCGCTGAAAGCTCTCCTCGGCCAGGCGATCCTCCTTCAGTTGCGCGTAGATCAGGCCCGCCACGTTGTGCGCCGGGCCATAGTTGCGGTCGGCGCGCAGCGCCTCCCGTACCTCCTCGAGCGCAACTCCCACGTTGCCGATTCCGAAGTAGTTCGCGGCGAGCTCGGTGTGGACGCGCGCGCGCAGCTGCTCGTTGCTTTCGTCGCCGGTGGTGGACGTTGCGGACTTCAGGCCCGATGCGTCCGGATGCGAGGCGCAACCGAAAAGCGCGAGGCACGACATCATCACCGCGACGCCGACGACCCTCATCGCGACAGCTCCTGCGTGCGGCCGCGAGTGCGGCGGGTACGATCCTGCACGCGCCCCGCGAGCTGCCCGCATGCCGCGGCGATGTCGTCGCCGCGGGTCTTGCGGACGGTCGCGACGAGCCCGGCCTGCATCAGGACGTCGCGGAAGCGGGCGATTGCCTCCGCGCCCGAGCGCCGGTAGCCGACGCCGGGGAACGGGTTGAAGGGGATCAGATTGATCTTGCAGGGCACCTCGCGCACCAGCGCTACGAGCTCCCGTGCCTGGCCCACGCTGTCGTTGACGCCCTCGAGCATCACGTACTCGAAGGTTATGAAATCGCGCGGCGCCTTCTCGAGGTAGCGCAGGCACGCCGCGAGCAGCTCCCGAATCGGGTATTTGCGGTTGATCGGGACCAGCTCGTCGCGCAGCGCATCGTTCGGCGCATGCAGAGAGACCGCGAGCGCGACCGGGCACGCATCGCCCAGGCGGTCGATGCCGGGCACCAGCCCCGCCGTCGACAGCGTGACGCGCCGGCGCGAGAGCCCGTAGGCAGAATCATCAAGCATGAGCCGCATCGCGGCGACGACATTCTCGAAATTGGCGAGCGGCTCGCCCATGCCCATCATCACGACGTTGCTGATGGGCCGCTCTTCGGTCACGCCGCGGCCGAGGCTCCGGTTTGCAAGCCACAGCTGGCCGATGATCTCCTCCACGGTGAGATTGCGGTTGAAGCCTTGCTTGCCGGTGGAGCAGAACGAGCATTCGAGCGCGCACCCCGCCTGCGAGGAGATGCACAGCGTGCCCCGGTTTGATTCGGGGATGAACACCGTCTCGATGGCGTTGCCGGTACCCACATCGAGCAGCCACTTGCGCGTGCCGTCGGCGGCGGCGGTGTCGCTCAGCACGCGCGGCGCGGCGATCGACGCGCTCTGCGCGAGGCGCTCGCGGAGCGGCCGCGACATGTCGGTCATCGCGCTGAAGTCGTCCACCCCCGCATGGTGGATCCAGCGCAGCAGCTGGCGCGCGCGGTACGGCTTCTCGCCGAGCCCGGCGCAAAAGCCCCGCAATGCCTCCTGGTCCAGCCCGATCAGATTGACGGTCATGGCGGCAATGCGCTCAGCGTGAATGGATTTCCTGTTTCGGGAAAAAGTAGGCGATCTCCGCGGCTGCGGTCTGCGGCGAGTCCGAGCCGTGCACCGCATTGGCGTCTATGCTTTGAGCGAAGTCGGCGCGGATAGTGCCCTTGGCCGCCTTGCGGGGGTCGGTCGCGCCCATGAGCTCGCGGTTCTTCTGGATCGCGTCCTCGCCTTCCAGCACCTGGATGACCACCGGGCCGGAAGTCATGTAATCCACCAGCTCCCTGAAAAAAGGCCGCTCCTTGTGCACCGCGTAAAAGCCCTCGGCCTGCGCGCGCGAGAGCCGGGTCATGCGCGCGGCGACGATCTTCAATCCGGCTTCCTCGAATCGGGCGCAGATCCTGCCAATCACGTTCCTCGCTACGGCATCGGGCTTGATGATGGACAAAGTACGCTCAACCGCCATTCAGCTTCCCTTGCGTTTCGTGGCTCGAGTTCAACGCGCGAGGATACCACGATAAGGCCTTGAAATGAAGCGAATTCGCGGGATTTCACCCGACAAAACAAATGCTTGCCGTGCCGTGGCGTATTGGATCGCGGAGCGGCTCAGGCGGGCGTGTCACCCGCCAGCGTGACGCGATGCATGACGCGCCGGAAGCCGTGGTAGTCGTTCACCGGGTTGTGCTGGGTGCAACGGTTGTCCCAGAAAGCGAGCGAGCCCGGCTGCCACCGAAAACGGCAGGTGAACTCGGGCTTCACCTGGTGCGCAAAGAGGAAATCGAGCAGCGGCCGGCTCTCGTCCTCGGTCAGGCCTTTGAAGTGCGTCGTGTGCCCCACGTTGACGTAGAGCGCCTTGCGGCCCGTCTCGGGATGGGTGCGGACGACCGGATGCTCGGCGATCAATGCCTTGTGCTCGACCCCCGCTGCCCGCAGCCGGTCTTCCCGCGTGCGGGAGGCATCCGCCTTGAGCGAGCTCGCCACGCCGACGAGCCCGTCGAGCAGTTTCCGACAGCCTTCCGACAGCGTCTCGTAGGCAGCATACTGGTTGGCGAAGAGCGTGTCGCCGCCATAGGGCGGAATCTCGATTGCATAGAGCATGCTCGCCATCGGCGGGCGCTCGAGGTAGGTCGTATCGGAATGCCAGATGCCGCCGAAATTCACGCGCTCGTGCTCGAGCTTGATCACCGGGGTGATCAGCGGACAGTCCGGCAGCCCCTTCAGTTGCGGGTACTCCATGGGCTGCCCGAAGCACTGCGCGAAGGCAAGCTGCGCCTGCGGGGTAAGTTTCTGGTTTCGAAGAAAGATCACGAGATGATCCAGAAAGGCCCGACGGATCTCGGCGACAACCTCGCCGCCAAGCGGCCGCGCCGCGTCCACGCCCTCGACCTCGGCGCCGAGCGCGCCGGCAATCGGCCGCACCTTGATGTGCCGGTAGTTTCTCGTCACTCGTTTCTCGTCACTCGTCAGCTGTCAGCCATCAGCTATCAG
>Ga0210102_1000019_pt1 | contig 50981 bp, 63 predicted proteins | sample RushOxbow_ThreeS_4_FD_185563 | JGI IMG/M metagenome (GOLD analysis project Ga0210102, IMG submission 185563) | Wetland microbial communities from San Francisco Bay, California, USA, that impact long-term carbon sequestration -... | ecosystem: Environmental > Aquatic > Marine > Wetlands ...
GCCGCGCTGACGATCATGTATTCCCAAGTCGTGTACGGGTCGTTGTCGGCATTCGCTTCGGCGGTGAGAATATCACCGGGGACGAAGGCGTAAGCGTCGACTCCGGCAGTGACGGTTGCGACTGAAAGCGTGTTGGCAGTGGTCGTGTTGCCGACTTGAGCCGCAAGGGCAGCCCGGAGAACGGTCAGCTCTTCTTCCCACCATGCGAATTCTGGATCGTCCGATTTCTCTGACGCCATCTTGGACAGGAGAGCTGTCAAAGGCGCCGAGCCGTTCGGGTTCCGCCAGAGGATATATTCACGAAAGTTTTTGGGGCGCTCGTCAGTTACCCACTGACCAGTCCCGCGAAGGCCTGCGATTGCCATTTTTGATTAACTCCTAATAACGGTCCGCTATGTCGTCGTCAGCGAATGCCGTCCATTCATTAGGCGCAGCTGGGACCGGAGAAGCCGGAACTCCAGTTGCCGCCGCTGGACGATGCGCCGGGGGCGCAGCAGGTGGCTGAACGGGCGCTGTCGGGGTTGCCATAGGCAGTCCAAGGGACAGCGAGACGATCTGGCCGATCTGCTCTATCGCTTTCTCGGGCGGAGCGGTTGGGTTAGCTTGTCGATACATTTGACCGACTTGAAGGACGGTCTGTTCGTGACCTCTGAGACTAGGCCATCTACCGTAGAAGCGGTTATCGGCGTCGGCTTGCCGGGCACGAGCTTCCGTCGCTTGCTGGATCACGGCCGGGAGGTATTCGGCCAGTGAACGTTGAATCTGCGAGAAGATTGCTTGATGCAGATTCGCGGCGAGCTTCGGGAGGACAGTCTCGGGCTCGGTGACGACGGCGCGAGCGTCTTCTTCAGTCAGGGCATAGACCTTGACGAGTTCGTCACGTTGCTTATCGAATGCAGCTTTAAGCTCGGCCTCCGAAGGAGGCTTGGGCATCTCGGGCTGCACTGGGGCCGGAGCCGCCGGCGCGGGTGCCTCTGGCGGAGGCGTAGGAGCCGCAACGGGTGCGGCGGGAACTTGTTGAGCAGCCGCCGGTTGTGCGGGGGGCTGTTCTGGAGTCGGGGCCGTGCTGGACGGAGCCTCTGGAGCAGGCTGGGCCGGTTCGGCAGGAGGAGGAGAAGCCTCAGGGGCCGCAGTTTGAGGCTCCGGCGTTTCCGCTGGAATCTCGGGCTCTTCGGGTTTTTCCGCCAGCACGGCGAAAAGTTCATCTACATCGGAGACGTCATCCATGTCATCCGGAAGATTGCGTTCGATTGCTTCAACTGTCGGCGCGTTCATTTTCCTCTTCCTCGTCGGTTTCGCGGTCGAATTGGGCCTCGAACATAGTCTTCTGCGTTTCGGGGATCGCTATGAATAGTTTGATTCCGGCGACTTCGCCCTTAGCGAATTCTTGATGCGCGAGGTCCGTCATAGGTTTGAGGACGATTTCGTTAACTCGACCGGCGATCTGTTCGTCGGCGATTTCGACGAGTCGTTTCCAACCATCGGACTCGATGAGTTCTTTCCAATCTCGATAAGCCTGAACTGTGTCGGAGGAGCTCATCCTGGCTGTCCCATTCCCATGTGTTGAGCGGGTTGCGGCGTGGCGCCTTCGACCGGGGCGTCTCGGAGGGGGATTACGTTGCCGGACTGAGCACCGGCCATGAGCTTATCCGCGTCGGAGACTTGAATGTTGAGGCGGAACTGTTGGATGTTCTTCGCGCCGGCTAGAGTTGCTACCCAAGCGAATATCTTGCCGAAGTCATACTGCATTCCGATCTGGGGGACCTGAGCCGCTTGCGTCATAATCCCCTGCCAGAGGGCCGCCTGCGCGTACCGATCGATCGGCATAGTCCCATCGACTGGAACGTAGTCGAAAAAGCCCGCAATGCTGGCCGCGTCCGCTTGGATAAACGGGTCGCCAAAGTTCATAAGGTCGCCGACGATTCTGTACTTTCGGTCGATCGTTAGACGGCTTTGGGTTCGTTGAACGAGTTTCTGGGCCATTGGGCTGAAGCCCATCGCGGACATGATTTCGCATTGTGTTTTCAGCCTATTGGCTGCCAGCGATGTCGAAGTGCGAACTTCCGTTGCGGTCTTCCGGCCTCCGGGATTGACGAGGCCCATAACGTTGTCGGTGACGCCGAAGATTCGCTGGATGAGCTCGGAAACGCCTTGGATGTCCTGGACGTTGGAGCGAGTTACATCGGCGACGGGGAACTGTTTGATGACAGTCTCGACCCCACGGCCGTAGCCAGCAGGAGTAAGGCGCATCATCTTTCCCGGTCCAGGGCGTTCGAGGTCGGTCATGTGCAGGAGCGATGGGTCGACGACGAACATATTGTTCAGGGCGGCTCGAACGTTATAGAAATGGCTGTTGAAGAGCCAGGACATGATGTCGTTGAGCGGCTTGCCAATTTCCATCATCGAACGGGAGGAAAAGGCGTAGCCGTTCGGTTCGTGTTCGATGATGTCGAAGGGAAAACGGTTGGAGGCGTCGCCGAGAGGCTCGAAGCCGATTACAATTCGTTCCTTGGATTGAGTGACGACCCAGATTTCTTGTTCTCTGGACTCGGAAACACCCCACTGGGAGGGGACAATTCGCCAATAGAATTCGTAACCCTTCAAGACGCCGATTGGTTGATCGTCTGGCGTTGACGGAATGGTGAATTCGTCGTTTGTCTCGGGGAGTTCAGTAACGCGCGAGGAACCCTCATCGCGGTTGATCTCCATTCCAGCGTAGCTGCCGCCGTTCTTTTGAACGTCGAGGGCGGCTTTGACGTTGAAATACTTCCCATTGGCTTCGCCGTTTCGGAGTTCGGCGATCGGAATTTCAACATAGCGGGCGAAAAACTCACCAGCTTGGAAATTCCACATCGGGACTCGGGGATCGGGAAAGGCGTCCTGTGGACGGACGTTGTAGAGTTTATTGCCGGCGTAGCCAATAGTGGTTTCTGTGACGTATTCGGTCTTCGGGGTCGAGAACGGGATTGGCACCCCGCCGAAAGTCGGTTGGACGTCGACTTTCTTCGTGAGCGCGATGCGTTCTTCGTCCCAATAATGGCCGACGAAGCCTAGTCCATATTTGAGAGGGTCGAGCAGCCAAATGTAAAGCGGGAGAAGGTTCGCCCCGACTTGCATTTGATAGTCGATAATTGCCTCGACGGCGAGTTTCTTGGTCTCGGGTTCGCCGTGCCTGCCTTCGAATTGGAAGGCAGGATTCCGGCCTAAGAATACGGACGTGTAATAGGTATGAGCCGTAAGGGCGATTGCGTAGATATACGGAACTTCGATCGTCACGTAATCGACTATGCCGGAAGATTTCTTCTTTTGCTTGCGGAGTTCATCGACTTCGCGGGCGGGCATGTACGCGGAGAAGAGTTCTTCGTTCTCGGCCCAGCGGGCGTACCGCTTGGACATCGTTTGTTCGGATAGACGTAGGCGAGCCCACACGGCCTCGCTGATCTTGCGATGCGCCTTCGAGCCGAAACGGAGGTCCTCGACTTTAATCATGGTGCATCGAACAGTTCGAGCTCTTTAACCGGCGCAGGCAGCGAGTACATATCCTGTACGTCGGCGGCGTAGCGTTGAGCGGGATTGACGGAGGTGATAGCCATAGCCAGGGCGTCGAGGACGTCATCGTGCATTTCGATGCCAGGGCTGAAATCAGTAAGTTGCTGGAGGAACTTGATAACGCCAGGACTGTCATCATTCTTTCGGACATAGACGTTGCGGAAGCGGAGAGGTTCGGAAAGAGCCTGCATAATCCTGTCGTGTTTCTTCCGTTTGTCCTTAACTTCGTCAAGAGGAATGAAGAGCCGACGACGCATCATTTCCTGCTCGAAGAACCATTTGAGGATTCGTTGGTAGGAAATGGTCTCGATCACACCCTTGATGGGGTTGTATTTCCAGACGAATTCGAAGAACTTCGCCGCGGCTGCGTCCGGCATGACGCCTTTCTCGGCGAAAGCGTCTAAAAGGTATACCTTCTGGCCCACCAGTCGGACTGCAAGAATGGCCGTATCGTCGGCAGTTTTAGATTCGGACGAGGCCGGATCGACGGAGATGATCGTGAAACCTTCGGCCGGCGGCGTTTCATAGTACTGAATATTCGTGACGTCGAACGGCATGATGTCGGAGGAGACGAGTCTGCATTCCTTTTCTCGCATCCAGATATGGAGATTACCTTGGGCCGTGGACGCATTCTTCTCTGCCACCAGTACGTCGGTTGTCCAGCGCGAAGGCCAGCGAGAGTGACCTTCCTCATCAAACACGCCATAGGTGAGTGTATTCCAATGAGGCGACTTAGAACAAGTTTCGATAAGGTCCTCGCGGTTAAGGGGCGTCTGGAGGAGCGCCATCTTTGCAAGAGGAGCTTCCGAGGTGGGCGCGAGTGAGTTATAGAGCGCACCAAACCAAAGGTTAGCGGTTTTCGATCGCTGTTCCGGAGTTGCGGTGTTTTCCTCATTGCAGAGATCGTCTCCGATGATAAGATCGGGCCGGTAGTCGTCGATGTTATAGCCGCGAATTTGGCCCGTGATACCGGCGGCGAGGACAGTCGTTATGTCGTTCGTGACCGTGTGTTTGACCTCTAACCATTCGTCAGTCCATTTAGCTCCGGGCTTCAGGCCGAATGTCCCAGCGAAGGTCTGATTCCTCTCGATCTGCTTTTTCAGCCATCGAAGGGTCATGATCGAATGCGGTTGGGAGACGGAAACGCACATTATAGTTCGAGATATGTCGTAAGCGATCCGCTGGGCGATATAGACACGGAGGAGTGTCGTTTTAGCTCCGTCTCTAAAAATCTTAAATGCATTATATCGAGCGGGGCCGTATAGATGGAGGCCGATCTCGCGGTGGAAGTCTGGGCTGTCCTGGCGGAAGGTTCTTGGGAAGAAGAGCTTGCCGAATAGGATAAGCGACGTTGCCCCGAGCTGGACTGCTTCAGCGGAGTTAACTTCATTCGTCATTCGGCCTCTGTTCGAAGGCAGCCGCCGGGGCGAGAACGGGAACGCCGTTCGCGGCCTGGAGCATTACGGCCTTAGCCTGCCTGAGCTCCTCCGGGGAGACCGTGAAGGAGTTGTTCTGCGTATTGAACTGAATCGCAGGACCGGTTTGCTTGGACGGGGCGTAGCCGAGCCGGTGGAGCGTCTTGTCGAAGATATCCACGATCACGTCAGGATCAGTCGTTTTCTCGATCACTTCGAGAGTTCGATCGATCGCTACGGAACCGAGGATCGTCAGCTTCGCCGGGATATCGGCCGCGAGCACGGTCTCGATCTCCCTCCGCCGTTCGGCGAGTTTGGCTTGAAAGAGATCGCTGTTTACGATCCATCCGATGCCACCGACGGAATAGCCGAAGAACGCCGCGCATTCACGAAGACCTTTACCGGGGTTGAGGAGAATCCAGTCCATAATGGCCTCGTGGGTCGGCGCGAGGCGCTGCATCCCCTTCTGGCCCGAGACGTAGTTAGACGGGCGACCCCGTTTGCCCGCCATGTCCTTGAAGATGACAAGAGTCTTGTCCATGAGGATACATTATACGAAGATGGAAGGAAGGCAAGGCCACGGGCGTTCCGCGCACGGGCGCGGGTGCGCGGGTGGCTAGGGGGACGGGCGGGGAGGATCGCGCGCGGGAATGGCCCCATCGGGCCGGAACCGGCCCGCCACGCCGCCGGCGGGCGCGGGTAGGTATCCGGGCATCCCTACCGGGCCGAACGGCCCCACGGCCCGCGTAACAATCCCATCATTAATAGAGCTGTTAATTCACTCATGAATTCAAAATTCTCTTAGCGCCCCGAGTCGCCATCCTAGGACGGCCTAGGCCCCACGCTAGGGGGGTCGGGCCGGTGCCGGTAAGGCGTTGATCCGATTGGGGATTTCGGTACCCTTGATTTTGGCCCAAATGATACCATAATGTAAGTGTACCGATGGGGTACATACAAATGGAGATGGATCATGGCAAGGAAAGATGCGTTGTATGAAGTAACGCAGCACGGCACGGTCATGCGCTGGACGTTCAAGGGTGGACAAACAGTTGATGTCGATACTTCGACATTCGCGCCCTCGCAACGAGAAAAGGCGTTGATGCATGGCGTGAAGCAGAAGGTGTCCGATGCAGCCGCATCCGCGAAAGGGGATGTCGCGAAAGCGTATGCCGGGATCGCCCGCGTGGCGGATGGCTTGCGACGCGGGATCTGGGGCATGGCAGGCGTGAATACGGAAGATCTGATTCGCGCGATCGCCGAGGTAACCGGGATCAAGGCGGATGATGTCAAGACGAAGGTCAACGAAGCTGGGGATGACAAGTTGAAAGAATGGGCATCGAATCCCCAGATCGCGGCGAAGATGACCGCGTACGAAGCGAAGCGCGCGCAAGACGCGGCACAAGGGACGAAATTCGAATTCTAATCGAGCAGGGGGCGAAAGCCCCCTTTTTTTATATCCCCAGCCTAGGACCGGCGCTTCATTGTTGCACCAGTGTTGTTTTGGGGGCATTAGTGTTGGATCAGTGTTGTGTCAGTGTTATTTAGTCTTACACAGTCTTTTAGTCTTTCCCGGACCCCCCTCCCTCCCATAAGTAGCTTCTTAAAAAAAAAAAAAAAAAAAAAAGAGTTAAGAAGGCGGAACGGGGAAATGGGTGGGGGGAAGGAAAGATTGAAAGACTGTGTAAGATTGAATAAGATTGGCTAAAGACTGGTGGAATACTAGTTGACTTCTGGGAAACATTGGTATAATATTGAATTGGTTTGGTTGACTCTTTTGATAGGAGATATGAAATGGGCAGGCGGATTCCGAGAATGCCTTTGGATTTTAAGACTGAGATCAGGCTGATGATGAAGGAAGTGGTTGAGGCTGATGGAGAAGGGAAAACGAGGGTTGAGTTTCCCGCGCCGGATCAGAAAGCTGCACGGCATTTGATGTTTGAATGGCAGGCGATGAGGAAGTCGATGCGGGATAATCTTGGTAAGGTGAAGGTTGTTGAGGCGGTGGAAGGCTGGAGGGCTACGATTATTGATGATAAAGTGGTGATTTATAAGATAGGAGCGGGAACTGCCACGGAGGAGCAGCGGGATGCGTTTGATGCGCTCTTGGGGATGATTAAGATATCGCCAGAGATGATTGAGAAAGAACATAAGACTGCGTTGCAGAGAGGCTTGGAAGAGGTTGTTGGGGAATATATAGCGCCTGAGTTGTATGAAGAGGATATGAGGGTCTGTGAACGGTGCGAGAGATATTTTCGCCCGCGAATTGGACAAAGACTTTGCGCGGTTTGTCGAACGGATAAGGAGGACTCTAAATGATTCCAGAGGAAAATTTCGAAGACGATCTTCCAGAGGAGTTTAAGGAACAGAACAGGCCAGAGGAAGAAGATATCATCCTCTGGGTCAGAACCAAGTATCCGGGAGATGAGGAACTTACGGCTCTGATGTGGTTGATGTGGGATCTAGGGAAGACTGATTGACCGGGTAGATAAATCCTCGCCGGGCGGGGTATAAGGATATTGAATGATAGGGAGCTTGACAATGTAAAATTGTGTGCCATGATGATAATGGCCCTCGCGAACTAACCCGGAAAGGGCGAAGTGTGGTGGGTCATTAGATGATACAAATAGACGATTTGACAATTTCAACTGGAGATTTAATCATGGCCGAAGAGACCGGCACTCAGGAAGCACCGAAGCAACCGCGATATCTGTCGAAGGACTATGACGAGGATTCGGGAGAATTCTCGTTTACGTTCGCTGATGGGACGAAGGTGGAAGGGGATCTCTCGGATTTTCCTCCGGGGATGTTGAAGCAGCTGGCGCTGCACGGTATCATGCAGAAGGCGGGTGATTCAACTGCTTCCCTCAAAGGGAATATCGAGGAAGGAATCAAGGCAATCAACCGTGTTCTCGATCAGCTGAAGAAAGGTGAATGGGGCGCGAAGCGTGAACCGGGTGAAGGTGGCCCGCGCGTTACGGAGCTCGTTCATGCGATTGCAGCTGTAACGGGCAAGACGCTCTCCGATGTCGCTGGAATCGTGGATGAAGCGGAAGATGAGAAGAAGAAAGCCTGGAGGGCCAATCCCCAGGTTCAGGCCGCCATCGCGAAGATCAGGGCCGACAAAGCGGCGGCCAAGGCGGCCAAGGCGCAAGCGGCCGGCGAAGCAGGCGCACTTCAACTCTGACCCTCCATCTCGTCAGAGTCTTCGGGGACCCAAGCGGTCCCCATTTTTTTTCTTGACATCTGGGGTTTCGTATACCACAATTAATGTATTAATTGGTCTGTTTATTGACCAATTAATTCCCGACAATCCAGATGGAGCCAAGCCATGACATCAAGTAAGATTGTGAAGTTTGAACTCAACACTGAAACGAAGAATTGCTATCGTTTCGAAGAGAAGGGGTATGTTGCAGGGAAGACGCCACGGGATCAGGCCGTGATCGGTTCGCTTTATATCAATAAAGGGACGTTCGCGGGCAAGCCTGTTCCGGAGGTCGTGGTCGTGAATCTGACCTGGGAGGCGAAGTGACCGACAAGCCTCTCACGATCGAGCTCATCGATCAATTGCTCGGCCAGGCGAAGCCGGTCCCCGGTCCTGCCAAACGCAAGCCAACGCCGTTTCCGTCTCTCGTAGAGAGATGGAAACCCGAAGCAGTTGTGGATATGTTCATCGCGCAGCATTGTGACGAGTGCGGTGGGACGACCTTTGCGTTTGCCGGACGGCATATTCGAGAACTCTCGACGAGAGGAGCCTCGCGCCACGGGCTATTGCGCGAGCTTGAAACGACGATCGGCCTTTCGTATGAGAAGAGAGTAGAAGAAAGAAATGTCCCAACGTGCCACGGCTGTGCTCAGGATAAGATCGCGGCCGATGAACTGGTCGAAACAGCCGTTTTCTTCAACCAACGTCAAGGAAGGTTGATACCATGAAATACTTCCTCGTTCGAGGGATTGTTTTCAAGCACGTCCTCGTTGACGAGATTCAACGGGAAGCCTCGTACAAAGGTTGCGAGGTGCTCTTCGCTTCGTTCAACAAGGGAGAGCTTATAGATATTGAATTCGAGCTCGATGAGTTGCTCGGCCTCCGTGTGGAGGAAACCCAATGAACCTTCCCGTCCTTTCCTTCCGTCAAGCCAAACTTCTCGCCCGCACGGCCATTCAGGCTCGCCGGTCGCTCATGATTTACGGAGCCTATGGCATTGGTAAATCTGCTCTTCCAAAGGAAATCGCGCGCGAGCTCGGCTGGCCCTGCGTAACGATCAACTGTCCGCAGATCGACCCAATCGACCTTCGCGGAATCCCTCACGTCGGAGAGAACGGCGCAACGCGCTGGGCTCCGCCGTGGTTCATGAAGCCTTCGGTCCCGCACGGGCTGATCTTCCTCGACGAACTCACGTCGGCCGTTCCAGCCGTTATGGTTGCTGGAATGCAGCTTTTCCTCGAGCAGCGAGTTGGAGATGCTGAGCTGCCGGCTGGCTGGCACGTAATCGCGGCCGGTAATACGGCAGCCGATCAAACAATTGCCTATGACCTTCCAGCTCCGGCGAGGAATAGGATGATTCAGATCTCTATGCACCCAATGCTCGATGAATGGGTCGACTGGGCGCAAGCGCACGAGATCAACCCGCAGATCATCTCATTCCTTAAATCATGGCCAGATGGCTTCTTCAAACGGCCTCCGAAGGGTCAGTTGGCCTTCCCAACACCGAGGGCATGGCATATTCTCTCGGATATGATGAAGGCCATTACGGCGCTCTCGGATAGTGAACGGCGCGAGGTCCTCTCAAACACGGCCCATGGCCTTATTGGAACAGAAGCGGCTGAACGGTTCCTCGATGCACTCGGAGGCATCACACGGCTCTCCGTTCCCGAGATTCGCTCGGCCCCGGACACTTGCCGTTTGCCCGACTCGACCGAGATCGCCTCTGTCCTCTCGGCCTTGGCCGCAGCGGCGCATCGAGATCATATGTTCACTGACGTCCGGTTCCTCCAACGGCTGTCGAAGGAACATCGTGTTCTCTTCGTTGGGAAATTGCAAGGGGCATTGAAGGACGAGTACAAGCGATTCGTGGAGATGTGAGATGAGTTATCATCTCACAGCTCGAACACTGAGAGCAACCAACTCGCACGCGACCACGGTGTGGGACGAGATCGTTCCTCCCTATGCCCTCAACTCGCGCATTCTCGAGATCGTCTTTCGCTGCGTGAAATTCAAGTGGACGGACGACATCCCAACTATGGCGACGGATGGTGAGTTTCTCTATGTCAATAGCAAGTTCTGGGGCAGTCTCACCAACGACGAGCAAATCGCCGTCCTTCGGCACGAAGGGAAGCATATCCTCTACGATCATTGCCTTCGTAAGGAATGGCGCGATCCGTTCGTCTGGAACATCGCTTGCGATATGGTGATTAATACTGAGGATACAAGGGCAAAGTTCAAGCTTCCGAGCGGGGCTTACTTCCTCCCGAAAGAACTCGACACGCCAATCCTCCCCTCATCGGAGACCGTTTACGATTGGCTGGTGAAGAATTCTTCGAAAGAGGAGTTCCGTATCGATCTCGACGTTCTCAGCCCTCCGGGGACGGAAGGCGCCGAAACAACGCAGAAGAAAATCGCCAAGGGGTTAGAGGCTGAGTTCGGCTCGTCGAGCGGAGAAGAAGCCGGGATCAACACGGCCGAAGTCTTCAAGCACACGCGCGATTTGCTTGACGAGATCTCTCACATCCCATGGAGGGAATTGCTTAATCGCTTCTTCGCGCATAAGGTGAAGGCCGATTACAACTGGATGCATCCGAATCGAAGGTTCCTTGCAGGCGGCCAATACCTCCCTTCGAACACGACAACAGGGCTCTCGAACGTTGGAGTGGCGATCGACGTGAGCTCCTCGATGGACAGGGATACAGTCAATAGGATCGTGGAAGATGTTGCTCATCTTCGAGGGGCTCTTCAAATTGAAGAGCTTCATCTCATCGCCTTCAACACGCGAGTTATGCACGATCTCACATTTAGGCTTTACGATCCGATTGACTTCTCTTTCTTCCCGATGGGAGGGACATCGTTCAGCTGTATCTTCGAATGGGCTTCGGAGAAGAAGGTTGATGTTCTATTGATCCTCACGGATGGTGAGGCTGGACCTCCAAAGACTTACGACTTCCCGCCCGATCGAGTTATCTGGTTAATCTACGATTCACAACTCTTCCCCGAACCGGGGCGAGTTTACCACGTCAACGGGAGTATTGTATGATTAAGAGATTGATCGCCGCACTTCGTTATCACACGCTCACGGCGCGAGTCACGGCCCGTCGAGCGAAGATCCTTCGTCTCGAGCGGAAGAAGTATCGTATAGAGGCCGATCTCCGCGAGCTCGACTCCTCGATGACGAAGCTCCAACTTCATCAACGCCGAGCATTCTCGAAGTATCTCATGCTCAAACCCTGGACTCCGCCCAAGGGCAAGGGCGATGACGTTCCTTTCTAAATGAGCAAACGAACTCAGCGCATCCTCAAGAAGATGGCAAAGCGCTACGCGCAAGCGTCAGAGGTCAACCGCGTTTTCAGTTTCACCTGGAACGCAGGAAAACGTTGCTTCATCTTCAAATATCCAGGGGACGTGGACAGGCGGATCGACGGACCGGAAGCGGTTAAACTCCTCACGATGATAGAGGCGGCGTTGAAGGAGTCTGTGAAAGAAGATCTGTTTGCCGGGAAGACAATAAGTTCCCACGAGGGGCGGCCGTGGACAATCCTTCTTCCTAAATAATGAAAGAACCCGGAATGATAAGCTTCTCCCCTCTCTCCTCGCAGTGGTACTACATCTGCAAGGACAACAAACTCGACCCCAAGCTTCCGGCACCGGCTTGGATGTCAGACAAAGCGCGTTCGATCTGTCCCATTTGCCAAGAGGAAATCGGCTGGAACAGCGAGTACGTCGCGACTGGTAAGATCGGAGAGGTGCTTAAGCATTTACGTTGTCTTTAAGGAGAAAGAAGTGGCACGACGAAATGGAAATTGGGTAAAAATCCTCAACGGTGTTTCAAAACTCGGCACAGCGACTGCGCCGGAACTGGCGAAGAAACTCGACCTCGACGTTCACGCCGTGTCGCAGTCCCTGCGCTACCTGTTCAATGCAGGCAAACTCGCCCGCGAACAGCAGTTCGGCACCAAGCGAGGCCTGCTCTACCGCTATCACGTCAAGCGCCGGCGAGGGCGTTCTGCCCCCACGGTTGACAAGCGTCCTACGCAGGTGGACCTCGTGCTGCAAGGCGAGCCGAAGAAGCCCAACGGCACCGGCATCATGCTCGCTGTCGGTAAGCAATACTTCGAAAGCGTTGACGAAGCCTTCTCATGCTATGAGAAACTCGGCGCGCTCTTCGAGCGGATCACGAAGCTATGAACCTCGACTATCTCTGGGGTTTCTTCATCGGCTCGGCAGTTGGCTATTTCTTCGGCTACAATGCTGCCCTTAAATGGGCAACAAACGAGATCAAGCAAGTACGCGAGCAGATCCAAAAAGCCTTAAAGGGGGGTCTCTAAGTGACTAAACGCGGGCGGAAGCCTTATCGTGTACCGAACACCTCAATCACGTTGAGGCTTCCCGTCCACGTCTTGACGTCCCTGGATGCGCTCCTCATCGATCCAGTCTACGGGAAGGTCCCTTACTCCAACCGATCGGAATTCATCACAGCTCTCATCGTGGCCGAGCTCCGAAGGAAGGGCCTTCCCGTCAGTTCCCCTAAAATTGGGGTTGACAGTTCGAACCCCATCACCCATAATGAATGATTACGGAGAACACTATGGACCTCGACCTTGCGCGTAAGCGCATTCTCGCCGGCGAACAACTCACCTTAGACGAGCATCGGCAGTTGCTCGAAGCATGGCGAGCTCGCCGCGCGAACATTTCAACGGAAAAGCGATCAAAGGCCAAGTTACCGCCGAAGGCCTTATCGCTTGACGATCTGATGTCAGACTTTGGAGCCAAGACCAATGACGACAGCAAAGACGCAGTGGAATCCTGATTCAGTTTCTTTCCCCCCGGTAATCGACAACACGATTCGGTCGTCTTGGGTTCGGTGTAAGAGAAAGACCGAGTTCGAGTTCTTCCGCAAGATCGGAACGAAGGGGATGAACATTCACCTTCATGCGGGAGCGGCGTTTGCGAAGGGGATCGAAGTTGCTCGGCGGCATCACTACAGCAGTATCGTTACCACCAACAATGCAGTCGCCTTCGGCTTCGAAGCCCTTACTAAAGCCTACGGCGACCGTGAGCCTGAAGGCGATGAAAAGAAATCATACGCCAGGATGGTCGATGCTTACTGGACGTATTTCGAGACCTATCCCCTCGATCAAGACGCTATCAAGCCCTTCACCACGGCTACCGGCGCGCCAGGGATCGAGTTCTCTTTCGTCTGCCCGATTGACGGAGTTAAGAACCCGGACAACGGCGATCCTCTCCTCTATGGAGGAAGGTTCGACATGCTCGGCCAGATGCAGGACCGGGGCGAGGTCATCATCGTTGACGAGAAAACGACCAGCCAACTCGGCCAGTCGTGGTCCAATCAGTGGCTTCTCGACGGCCAGTTCATCGGCTATACCTGGGGCTGCCAGCAGAATGGCTATCAGCCCGTCGGCGCCTTGATCCGCGGAGTCGGGATCTACGCGAATGACTGCCGGATCGCGCAGTGTTTCGTTTCTTTCACTGAAGAACAGATCCAGTCGTGGTACGAGGCCCTTCGTTACGATGTAAAAGAAATGATTAACTGCTACCTCGCGCTGAAGAAATTCGGTCCAGAGAGGAACCTCCTCTACGGAGCCTACGATAAGTCCTCCTGCGCAGCGTATGGCGGCTGTCCTTATCAATCGCTCTGCGTCGCTGGCACTAAAGGCTGGAAGAACTGGCTCAACGATTACGAAGAGCGCATTTGGGAACCGGCTGCACCGCGGCCAGCGCCCCTCGGGCAACAGCTCGCTGCCAACGTCATCAAGCCATGATGTTCCACTTCAAAGGTGAGTTCGCCATCTCCGGTGCAGTCAACGTCGAGCCAAGCGATCGCGGGTTCTACCCCGCGTATGCTTGGTTCTGTCCGTACTGCGTGAAGATCTGGATGCGATTCTCGCCCGTCAACGGAGCCGAAATACACCACCAAGTCTTCACGCAGAAATGCGCCGCGCATCCTTGGCCGGCGAGGGGCGACTACCTCCTCGCCGGGACACTCGACGTCGAGTGGGATGCCGAGTACACTCGAGCGACCGAAGAACTCCTTCTTCCCTATCACAACTATCTCTGGGCAACCCATGACGATTCCATTTCCTAAAACTTTGCTGCTCGGCGGCACGGGGACAGGCAAGACGACCTCCCTCCGCACGGTCCTCGACACTTCCCCAAAAGCTCGCCTTTTCGGTATCTTCACCGAGCCCGGCATGGAGGTTGTCGCGGACTTGCCAAAAGATCGTTTCTTCTGGCAGTACATCCCTCCGTCAACAGTCGACTGGGTTACAATGGCCCTCACTGCCCAGAAGATCGGCAGCCAAGACCAAGCCCAACTGGCTAAGATGATCGACCCCGATCGGCCGAAGTTCAACGAGTTCGTCAAGGTCCTCTCCGGCCTTGCATCGTTCATCGACCAGCACGGCCACAACCACGGCTGCGTGGACAAGTTCGGCCCCGAGGATTTCCTCGCGCTCGATTCCCTCTCCGGCCTCAACGTCATGGTCATGAACATGGTAGCCGGGAACAAGCCGGTCCGTTCTCAAGCCGACTGGGGCATTGCGATGAAAGCAATAGAGAACTTCATCACGAGACTAACAGGCCTCAACTGTCCAGTCATTGTCATCGGCCACGTCGAGCGCGAGTTCGACGAAGCCACGGGCAATTCGCTCCTCATGGCCTCAACTCTCGGAAGGAAGCTCGCACCGCTTCTTCCTCGATTTTTCTCAGACGTTATCCTGACGCAGCGGCAGGGTACGAAGTTCAGTTGGTCAACCGCTGCAATTAACGTAGACCTGAAAGCAAGGAACCTTCCTATCGCAGACGGCCTACAACCTTCGTTCGTTCCACTCATTCAATCCTTCAAACAAAGGACCAATCAATGAGCTCGACCTTCGATCCTGACCAGTTCCTCGAAGCTACCTTCAACGAAGCGTCCCGCACTCAGCCGCCGGAAGTCCCGCCGGGCGAGTACGTTGCCCAGATTCGCCCCGGCTCTCTCTCCTATCGTACCGCCAATACGAAGGATGGAGAGAAGCCTCTTGTCGAATTCTACTGGGTTATCTCGGACGCCAGCGTTTCGTCCATCACTGGCCGGCCGGAATCGTCCGTTCGTCAGACAATCTGGCTCAACCAGAAATCCGACGGCTCGATCGACATCGAGGGAAGCGATTCCCTCGGGCGTCTCCGCACTGCTGTTGGTCTGAATGAGAAAGGTCAACCCTTCGCATTCAGAATGTTAGAAGGGAAAACGGCTCGCGTCCGAGTTACTCAGGACATCCGCAAGGACACTGGCGAGCCTCAGTCGCAAGTGAAGAGCGTCACCAAGGCGTAACCCTTCATGAGAGCATCTCCTCATTCTTGGCCGATGCCGCCCTCCCGTCGTGAGATGCAAGGAGGGCACCACCCACAGAACCGCAATGAGGATGCAATGATTACCCCAGAGGAACTAGAGAGCGCGGCTGCGGCACATGATCGTGTAGCGCAGGTACTCGCCGCAGCGTTCCCAGCAAATCACCCATGCCTACTCGATTGGGCGAAGGTAGGGTTCGCGTTGCGAGGCGCAGCAGAGGAAGTGCGGGAACTGAAGCGCATGTACGATGGTAGTAAGTCATGGAATCAGCATTTGATAGATCAATGTCCATATTGCTATGAACGCGGGACACTGCCGTGCGTTCTCCATGGTGGCGCTCCATCCTATCAGGTGATTCGAAAACCTGACGGAACGTTCCGATGCACATGCCCTTACTGCGGGGAGGATGCTGACAAAATCCGAAGCCTTGAGCGGCAGATCGCCGCAATGGAGGCCAGCCATGAATAAGTCTGATTACGTCCGTGGCGCTGAGCAGACTCGCTTCCATGAGTGCCACTGGCCAGGGTGCGGGAAGCAAGTTTCGCCAGCGATGTGGGGCTGTAAGCGGCATTGGTTCATGCTGCCAGCGGTTTTACGCGCGAAAGTTTGGAAGGCATACCGCCCCGGTCAGGAAGAGGATCTCGACGTATCCGATGCTTACTTTGCAATCGCGCGAGAAGTCCAACAGTGGATTGCGACTCACGGAGGCCAGCCATGAGTAACGTCACCCCCGAGGAACTAGAGAGTGCGGCTGCGAAATTGCGCGAATGGTGGCGTCGTCCATGGGACGCCCCAGAGGACTGGGCGCGAGTTCGAATAGAGATAGGCAACACTGCTGACCTCCTCCTCCGCGCAGCAGAGGCAGTTACAAGCCGCGCACCAAAACCAACTGGCCTGAGTCTCGGAGCGGCCCTCGGACAGATAATCGCGAGCTATCGAGACAGCGAACCTAAGCGGTGTGCAGAGGCGCTCGTGGAGATTATCCACCAGGTGCAGTTCCTACAGAACGAACGAGATGGACTAGTAGAGAAGCTGGATAAATTGATGCGGGATCGCAAAGAGGCCAGCCCTGATGCCGAGAAACGACAACGCGACTTTGAAAATGTCCCGACTTCGGTCGATTACGACAATGATTGTGCTCCAGATTGAGGCTAGCCATGATGCCAGAGACTAAATGTATCTACTGCGGTAAGGACGAATCTTATGAAGACACAGAACTGCGTCCCTACGGACCGAACGGAGCGTGGCTTTGCTTCGAGTGTATGGTTTCAGATCCTGCGAAAGAGGCAGAAGCCAAGCGTAATTTTGTCGCACAACTTGAGGCTTGCGGGCCAGTTGCCTATACCGACGGTGACAAGACCGGGGTCAGGCCGTTCGATCCGAAGAAGGATCATTAGCCATGATGCCCGATAGCGCACGACTGCGGGAGTTTGCGAAGAGGATCACGGTCGATGACGAGATCGTTGAAACCCTCCTTGCCATGGCCGACCTCCTCGAAACGCATGTGCTGGTGCCGAGGGAATTCTCAAAAAACGCCTATTACCGGTTGGTACCTCAGATCGGTTATATAGGCAGTTCATACCCATACTTTGCGAAGCATTATTGGCCTGCGATCCTCGCCGCCGCCGAATCAAAGGAGAAGCCATGATCCGTGACCCGTACAGTAATACTCAGATCCGCTCCGTGCACCGCCTGCCTCGCCACGAGATCAGCCGGCCGGTCTGGACGCGAAACAAGTTCGAAAGCGAGCCGCTATGGCCGATGGTCGTGGCGGCAGTGTTCGTAGTCGTTCTTTTCATGTTCGCAATTGGAGTTGACCAATGGTAATGAGAGCCATATCCGTAACGTATTCCCTCGAATACACCCTCAACCACCCCCGATCTACGTACTTTTTCGACATGACCTTCAACGAGATCTGCGCCCTTGAAGGCGACGAGGAAACCGTCCGAGCCGCTCTCGTGCAGGCCCTCTCCGAGGGCCTTGTCGATGTAACTGTCAACATCAAAGAACAGGATCTTCCAGATGAAGTTGCCCTTAACATCAATCAAGATTGACAACCCGCGCCAGCGTTCTTCTCTCGAGCGAGAGAAGATCGAGGAACTCGCCGAGTCAATCTCCCGCGTTGGCCTTCTCCATCCTCCAGTCGTCCGAATTAAAGACGGTGAAGCCTTCCTCATCGCCGGCCAGCGTCGGCTTGAAGCGATGAAGCACCTCGGCTGGTCGGAAACCGACGTCCGAACGATGCAGGAACTCGTCGATCCAGTCGATATCTTCGAAGCCGAACTCGACGAGAACATTCGTAGGGTAGACCTTCACTGGAAAGACCGAGTCCGAACGATCGCGTATCTTCAACGCTTGCGCGAGTCTCAGCACGGCCGTCAACCGCTCTCGGCAACTGCCGCTGAAATCGCCCGTGACGGCGATCGCATCCAGACAATCACCGAAGAAATCCGCGATTCTCTCATCCTCTACCAACACCTCGATGATCCGAACATTGCAGAAGCACCCACTGCGAAAGAGGCATTCAAGGCCCTCCGCAAAAAGGTCGAGCGCGAGCACTATAACACTCTCGCCTCACAGTTCGATATGTCCTCTACGCCGCATACGCTGCTGCAAGGTGACGCTTTTGAAATCATGCCAACCTTGACAGCTGAATCATTCGATTGTATAATTACCGATCCCCCGTACTTTATCGGAGCCGACTCGTTCGGATCTCAGTCATCAACAGGGCATAACTATGGTGATGATCCCAGAATGGTGGAAGGATTCTGTTCTCGATTCTTCCCCCTTACTTTTAGACTTGGAAAACCGACAAGCCACCTCTACGTCTTCTGCAGTATTGTACACTTCACCCATCTCGCAGCCAGTGTGGTACACTGCGGCTGGAACGTCTGGCCGCGACCTCTCATCTGGTACAAACGCGGAGGAATGCTCCCGAGACCAGACCACGGTCCTCGTTATACTTACGACGCGATCCTTTATGCGACGAAGGGTGATCGCCGCATTCTCCATGTACGGGATGACGTCCTTACTTACCCTAACGTCGACAAGCCAAGACACGGCGCCGAAAAACCAGCCTCGCTCATTAGAGACCTTCTTGAACGATCATGCCTTCCAGGCGATGTTGTCCTCGATCCGTTCATGGGTACTGGTACGATATTCCCTGCATGTAACTCCTTACGTCTCACTGGAACAGGAATCGAACTCAATACGGATAACTATTCCTTGGCCGTTGGAAGAATTTCCGAACGAGTAGAAGAATGAAAACAGCCCTCCATCTTGGCTGTGGCCAAGCCACGATCCCCTGTGACGAAACAACCTTCGTCATCAACCTTGACCTCGCACGTCCTCGTGAAATGTTGCCAGGAACGGAGTTCGTCCAGCACGATCTCGAATCCGGAACTGTCCCTTTCGCAGACGACTATTTCGACTGCATCATCACTTCCCACACTCTCGAACACATCCGCAACCTCCTTCCCCTCATGCAAGACTGCTATCGCGCCGCGAAGCACGATGCCCTCTTCTACGTCAGAGTTCCCTTCGCCCTCTCCGAAGGCCAATTCTCCGACCCTACGCACGTCCGGTTCTTCGTCCCTTCCACTTTCTGGTCCTTCAGCCAATCCTACTACTGGCGGGCCGATTACGGCTACCGCGGTAACTGGGAAGTCGAAGACATCTTCGTCACGACTCGCAAAGACGCCCCTCTTATCATCCACCAATACGACGAAATCCACTGCCTCCTCCGTGCCGTAAAGCCCTGCCCGCCTCCTCCCGCTCACGCTCCGACCCCCTTCGAAGTCGACTACATTTCCGACGATCAGTACGAAAGCTTCATTAACAAGATCATCAGAAAGCTCGACGCATGCGGCCAGGAAAATGTGAGTTAAGAGGCAATCCAAGTCCTAAATTCATCTGCTTAGGCGAAGCACCTGGACGAGAAGAGGAAGTGTCCGGGGTTCCTTTTGTCGGGGCATCTGGGAAAGAACTCGATCGGATGTTGGTCGAAGCTGGTCTCGACCCGGCCGACGCTCTCTTCGCCAACGTCTGCAACTATCGGCCTCCGAACAACGATATCTCAGAATGGATAGTTAAGAGGAAGACTCCTCCGGGGCCGTTATGGAACCTCCATAATGGTTACTGGGTTCACCCCAACGTCTTCGAGGGGCTAGGCGACCTCTACCAACTCCCTGACGCTCCTATAATCTGCTTCGGCAACACGCCACTCTGGGCTAAGCTCAATCGCACTGGCATCACAAGCTGGCGCGGCAGCCAGTTCCCCTCCGGCTACTTCCCAACCTTCCACCCTGCAGCGATCCTCCGTCAGTGGTCTTGGCGCCCGATCGCCCTCCGTGACCTACGTCGCTTCAAGGGATGGATGGATGACGGATTCCCTGATGGCCCGTCGCGGACGTTTAGCATTCCGCTCTCAGCTGATCATACCCTTCGATACTTGGCAGAGCTCGAAGCTCAAGGAGGCCCTGTCGCAGTTGACATCGAAACCCGCGGCGGCCAGATCGCCTGCATCGGTTTCGCCCCTTCTGGCACAGAAGCTTTCTGCGTTCCCTTCATCAACTTCCAACGACACGAGAACAGCCACTGGTCTCATAGAGAGGAGCAAGAAATCATCTTCCGAATCGTATGCCTCCTATCCAATCCAGACGTCCTCGTCCTCGGCCACAATTTCTCTTACGACATTCAATACCTCGGCCGCCAGTGGGGCCTCTGGCCGCGAGTCGCTTTCGATACGATCGTCGCTCAGCATCTCCTCTACCCAGGAATGCAGAAATCGTTAGCCTTCATCTCGTCAATGTACAGCGACCATTACATCTTCTGGAAAGACGACGGCAAGAACTGGGACCCTAAAGAACCTCCCGAGCAGCTCTGGCAATACAACTGCATGGATTGCATGAGGACCTTTGAGTGCTATGAGAAGCTCGCCCCCATGCTCACAAAGGCCAAGCTTCTCTCCCAATTCGACTTCCAAATGAACCACCTCTATCCCCAAGTCAACAAGATGAACCTCCGGGGAGTCAAGGTCGACACCAAAGTCAAGGGCGTACAATCCCTCCAAGTCCTCGACCTCATCGCCAAGGCCGATGCCGAACTCTCGACAATCCTCGGCGAAAGCCTCAACGTTCGTTCGCCCGTACAGACGAAGGAACTCTTCTATGACCGATTTGGATTTAAGCCTCGACGAAGCAAGCATACAGGTAATATCGCAGTTGATGACGCTGCTCTTGCATCATTCGCGGAAGAAGAGCCGCTGGTCAAATGTGTTACCGACCGGGTCTCGGCGCTTAGAAGTGCGAATGTCTACCTCTCAACTTTCCTCAACGCACGCCTTGATAACGATGGACGTTTCCGGTCCAATCTTTCGACAGTAGGAACAGAAACGTTCCGTTTTAGCTCATCGGAGAATCCTTATGGAATCGGCCTCAATCTCCAAAATTTACCTAAGGAAGAAGTTGAAATCTACACTGGCTTCATCCTTCCGAACATACGTGAATTCTTTATTCCGGACGCTGGCTACCTCCTACTCGACATCGACCTCGAACGAGCGGACGCTCAGGTTGTTGCGGCGGAAGCTGGCGATGAAGCGCTACTGGCCCTCTTCGCCTCGGGCGCGGACATTCACGCAGAGAACGCCAAGGCCATTGGGTGTACTCGGCAGGAAGCTAAGACGGGCGTCCACGCGGTCAATTATGGGGTATCTGCGCGTACTCTAGCGAGGGCACTCAGGGTATCAACCAAAGCCGCCGAGCAGTTCATAACCCGCTGGTTCCTTGCGCATCCGCTCATAGAACGCTGGCATGACAAAGTCGCGGCCCAGCTCAAACAAACCCGTACTGTCTACAATCGTCTTGGCTATCGCAAGATCTACACCGATCGCCTCGACAACCTCTTACCCCAAGCCTTGGCGTGGATTCCTCAGTCCACCGTAGCCTGCGTCATAAACCGCGCCCTCGTAAACATAGGAGAACGCCTACCCGAAGTAGAACTCCTCATCCAAGTTCACGACTCGCTCGTTCTTCAATTCAGAGGAGGCCCGAATGAGGACAACGTCGTCAAGGCGATCAAAGAATGCTTCCGCATTCCAGTCCCCTACAATCCTCCCCTCATCATCGGCTGCGGCATCCAAGGGAGCACCCAATCATGGGGAAACCTGACAAAGCTCCCGTTCTAGATCTGGATGAAATATTGACGGAAAGAACACCACAATTAATTCCTCCGTCAAAACACTACACCAGGAAGATTCCACGAGGTTGGATTAAGGGGTTTATTGACTTCGCGTCTTACGGAGAGGCTCCGACGAAGATGCTCTTCTGGACCGGCGTCGCTACGGTTGCGGGAGCCCTTCGCCGCCGAGTCTGGATCGATCAGAAATACTTTACCTGGACTCCCAACTTCTACATCATCCTCGTCGCCAAGCCTGGGATCGTGTCGAAATCAACCACTATCAACATCGGAATGAACCTCCTACGCGAGGTCCAAGGAATCAAATTCGGCCCGGACGTCATCACTTGGCAAGCCCTCCTCCAAACGATGGATCGTTCCTCGGAAGAATACATCGACCCCCAGGGTAACAAACAAGTCATGTCGGCCGTGACCGTGGGCTCTGATGAATTCGGCACGTTCCTTAATCCTCAAGACCGAGAGATGATGGACGTCATGGTTTCCCTCTGGGACGGCAAACGCGGCGTTTTCAATAAGATAACTAAGACATCAGGCCAAGACGTTATCGAAAACCCTTGGATCAACGTCATCGCTTGCACTACCCCCTCATGGATCAGTCAAAACTTCCCCGACTACATGATCGGCGGCGGGTTCACGTCCCGCTGCATCTTCGTCTACGCTGACGCTAAGAGGCAATATGTACCATACCCAGGCTTGGTGGTCCCTGCTGATTTCGACCAGCAACGACAGGATCTCATCGATGATCTTGCCCACATCTCAAATTTTTACGGAGAGTTCCAATTGTCTCCAGCAGCAGTACGCTGGGGAACTAACTGGTATAGTCAGCATTGGTCACAGCGGCCATCTCATCTTGACGGCGCTGAGTTTGAAGGATACGTGGCTCGAAAGCAAACTCACATACACAAGCTCGGAATGGTACTCTCCGCATCTTATCGAGATTCGCTTATCATCGAAGAAGATGACTTGGTCGAAGCTGAGTCGTTCCTCCTTGGGATGGAGCATGAGATGCAGAAAGTTTTCTCCGGTATCGGCCTTTCGAACATTACTAGACTATCTAAGATTATATTCGATCTTACCCGCGCGGGACCCAAACCAATATCCTGGCTATATCAGCAAGTCTTTCGTCTTGCTTCTTACGAAGAATTCACTAAAGCCTTAACCTCCGCCGAACAAGCCGGCTACGTTCAACTCCTCGCCGACAAGTCCGGCCAACGTTTCGCAGGACCAAAGTAATGGGCCTTCCGGAGTTCCTCGCTCAGGCCGAAGGCGCGTGTTGCGCCTGGGCCTATCTCGTCCTCCTCGAGCGTAGAGAGAAGACTATCCCCTCGGCCAAACGTCTTGGAATCTCCAAACGAACATTGCAGAAATGGAAGAAAAAGGCCCGCGAAGGGGCCTTTAAATGCGAGCACAGCCGGGAGTGCTTCCTCAGTAAGCTTCCCCAACCTCCCGCGCAAGGCCGCGATACGATTTCTGAATTGGAACGCCGCGCTCGCTCGCGCGTTGTTGTCGCCGCCTCGCGTCGAGGGAACGGCGGCGGACGTCAGCGGTAATTCTCATCTGCGGATGCGGGACTTCGGCGTTGAAATCTTTAATCTGCTGAACAACATCCTGCCTAAATTCACTATCTTTATTCACCTCAGCATTCCAATACTGCGACAGAAGGATCGAACGCCGATGCTGCCAATACTGGATCTCGTCCTGCATTTCAAATCTGCGCTCGCGTTCTCTCGTAACGATAGCGGGCTGGAACCCCGCGGCTGCTCCGGCACGTTCGAGAGCTGTAAGATCGCGTACCATATCCCTCTCGCGGTCGATTGTCAAGAGACTCCCGTCACGAGCCCGGACACCGTTAATACTCCACTGAGTCGCCCTGAGTATATTTCCCACTCCGCCTGGCATTCCTGTCGTATAGCGCTCGAGACTGGACCAGGGCTGACCGTCGTTGTAGAGGGTTGCCAAACTGTAACGGACGAAATTGCCAGCTGGCCCAGCGAGCGCCAAAGCAAGTTTGCCCGCATCCTCATAGACACTGCCGCGGAGATCCAGCGCTTCCGTTCCTGGAACCATCCGGCCAAAGCCAAGAGAGCGTGATACATCAAAGCCTCCGATATTGCGGCTCAGCCCGTACATAACCTCAGCCGGATCTCGACCGACAACATCTCTATAAGTCTCTCTAATCGCCAACCGAACTGGACGACCGAAGAGCTTTCTCCAAACGAGGTCCATTATGTCGAGTATATTTTCGAATCCTGGCAACCCTTCTAATCCTGCCAGCAGCAAAGTCGTCAACCAGAGCTTCATCGTATAGCCGAAGAACCAAGATCGCGGGTTCCTACCAGCTTGAATAGCTTGCCTCCGAAGCCCCAATTCATACCCACCAAAGGCATGGAAAGCCATATGCTGAGTGAAAGACATGAACACGAAAGCCAGACTTTTCCGGCCGCGCATAAACTCGGGTCTGGCCCCGAGGCTATAGTCGTTCTGAAGGAGATTCGTGGCCTCAACAGCTTTTCCATACGCTACTTCGTCGGTAGCTCCCTCAGCCTTGGCTGCCCTATACTCGGCCAGAAATGTAGTGCGCCGGGCCGCGAGTTCAGATGCCCTAAACGCCCACATCCCTGTCGATATGCCGTATTTCTTCGCCTTTGCAGCATACTTCCCGACAGCAGTTGACGAGAAACGACGCGCCACCGCCCCGGCTGTAGCCTGACTCGCGAGATAGAAAGCATAGCTTTGCTCCAGTACTCCCTCCTCCATCGCGCGCTGCATTGCAGCCTTCTCTGAAGGGTTCAACTTACGCTGATTCCAAATACGCGCATCCCGCAGGGCCGCCTTCCAAAACTCAACATTTCCCTTCAACGTACCCAAGCGCGTTTGCAACGCACTCCAAGTCGTAACCATTCCATAGAGGTTCAAGAACGCTGTTTTATAGTTACCCCAAAGGAAAGTCAATGAAACGAAAGTCCTCAGTTTATAATACTCAGTCGCCGGGTTCATTGTATGGTCAATCGTTCTCTCGGCGAAATTCAGTAACCCTTTCCTCGAAATATATTCTTGACTGCCCTCCAGACCTTGTGCCTGAATGGCTCGAACTTCTCCTCTCAACGCGCGGAGAGCTAAGTTCAGATTCCCTCTCCATTCTATCTTGGCTAAGGCGTTACTATTATGCCAGAAGAACGCGCCCATCGACCTCAAGAAATCGTTACTCGCGCCGGTAAGCTGAAGATACCTCTGCTCATAGGACTTAAAAGTCCTATCCTGTTTCACCGGCTGCATAAGGGCCATCAATATATTCGTCTGATCCTGCGTCAGGCCAAGCTCCGCCGCTGCCATCTCTGCATAATCCGATGGAAGCATCATCAGCACGGCAGTCCGATCATCCAATTTAATAGGCACGATCCTTTGACTACCTTTCAAAGTCCTCTTCAACTGCGGCCCTCTATCCTCCCATTCAGTCTGCGATTCAAAGGCCTCTCGATGAATCGGCCGCCAGACGCCTTTCGCATCCTTCTCCTCAACCTGCCAAATCAACGACCCGAACCTCTGCTGCGGCAAGAAAGGCTTCTCCCTATAATCCTTAACTCTATGAACGAGCGCCCCAACTTCCTTCGCCTGCTTCACAATCGCGGCCGGGCCGAGTGACGCATAGCGCTGGATAATCCTCTTCGCAAAGACATTCTGCGCTTCCATTAACTGCCGCAAGAACGTATTCTTCGTATCGAGATAGAGAGCAACCTCCTTCTTCCCAGCTTCGTCCGTAGCATCAATCCCGAATTTCTTCAGCTCGATCATCGTCTGCGGCCCGAGCTCATGCACCCAACCAGCCGGCTTATTCGGATCAGGATTCGGAACTTGTTTCAACACCGTCCAATGAGCTCCGCCCTCGAACTCAGCCCGCATCGCCTTAATCACTCGATCCATCGACGTTGGCCAGGACGTTTGCCATTGCGACAGGAGGTTCTCTCCCGCCGACATCAACCGCTGCTTCGACATCGTATACTGCCGAATCATAGTTGTAACTGCGCCGAAGCCTTCTGACTCAGAATGAAGATGCGCGAGTTGCTGCCCTTGCAGAAACGTATACTTCAACGAATCCAACGTATGCGAGACCGCCCGCGATATCTTATTATCCTTAAACGTCCTTCTCAATTTCCCCGTCAGCCTCTGCGCATTCGCGCCTTCCGGAGTCGACAAGTCGTAATTGAAATCGGCTCCTCTACTGAACGTCACATTCGTATCGAGCTTAACTTGCCACGGTTGCATAGCGAGATAGAGTGTCGTTACCTCACCCGACGGTAGACGAGCGTCAAACATGATAATCCCGTCGTTATCAGCTCCAATAGACGCAAGCCCTTCCCGCAGTACCTCGTTAAAATTCCTACCCTCTTTCATCCTAATATAAAGAGGATTCCTAATATTCAAATAGACTCGATTGATCGGAACGTCCGCAGTTTGCTGCGAAACAAGCTCCGCATAATGCGCTTGCCAAGTGTCGAGTTTGACGCTGAGTTCATGGAGCTCTTTGAGTTTCTTATCTATGACCTCTTGTCGTAAGAACATAGCTTGACCCGTAGCCAGGTCAAGGTTCAAGGCCTCAGCTTGCGTCTTAATCCATTCGATCTCCTCCGCTACGTTCGCGGTTATCGGCGTCATCTCTCTACGTGAAGCCTCAATCGATTTCGCTGCCGCCTCCGTCGAAGTCGCAATGTAGAAGAACTGCGCCAGATCCTTCAACCCATGAAATCGGCCAGATTCCAGAAAGAACGACTTCGGCAGCGCTGGAGCAAATACCTTCAACGGTTCATTTGTAACAGGATCAGCCACGACCGTACTATTAACCGGAACGTTCAGAACTTCATCCGTCCCACTGACGGCCTTCGGCGCTTTCTCCGTCTTCTCCCAATCTCCAAAATATCGCTTGGCAAACCGCGAGCGCAGTCCTCTAGTCGTCCAGTCCTTCTTTGCAAGATCCTGCACGTCAGGCCGTTTCGCCTCTTCCTCCGTCAGACCAGCTGTCTCCGCACTATGACTCTCAGGATTGACAGCATAGTAACGCTGCAGCGCCCGCAGCCTATTCGCTACCTTCTCCTTCGTATCCTGAATAAACTCTTGCTCAAACCCATTCGCATCGAGGATCTCTTCTAGCCTCCCCGACAGATTCGAAGGCATATGCCATTCGATATAGTCTCGAATATCCGAAGCCCAAAGCCGAGTATACTGCGCGAACTGCGATCCCCCAATCGAAGACATCGACCTGACTTTCGGATCGAGATAGGCCTTAAGCTCATTCCCTACCCAGTCTCTAAGAGGAACGTCCTCCTCGCCCTCTGGGCCGAAGCCTAGCGAAAACCCAGTATCAACCGCAACGAGGTTTCCTGTATCCGTATCGCGTTTAAGGTTTTCCTGTTGCCCTTGCCCCAGAGCTCGATTCGGCGGCCCGATGATATCAGGATTTCCAATCAACACGCTCGCAACGTAGTTCCTAATCCACTCGTCCTTATGCCAGTCGGCACTCCAAACAACCGACAGGTCATTATTCCAAACCGAAGCAATTCCTTTCGGCTCATTCGTCTTCTCGTCCAACCAGAGCTTCGACTGAATCGTTTCCAGTCCAAACAATTCATAGAACCGCTGAGCGGCGAGCTCAGCCATCGCGCCCCGGTACGGAAGCACCTTCAACGCCATCTGCCGTCCGTCTGGCAGCGTCGCCTTATACGACCTATTAATTCCGCTACTCGCATTCTTCCCATAATGCGTCCCAGGCATCGGCCGGAAAGTCTCGAGCTCTCTCGCTCCTCCCGTATCATAGCGAATCACGCGGGCCGCGAGATCATTAAGAAGATTGGCCGCCTCCTGCAACTTCCCTGCCGCAAGGGCCTTCATAACCGCCTGTCTCGCGGGCGAGCCCCTAGGCAGATTAAGCGACAGCAACGCCTTTATCAGATCCTTCTGCGTAAAGGCGTATTCCGGTTCCACCGGCTTAAGCTCTTCCGGTTGTCCTACGGCAATAGCCGCTTCCCTCTTAACTTCCGTCGCTTTCTCAATCGCGGCCGTGATCTCGTCCGGAGTCGCTACTCGCGGTGCCGGTTGCTGTCGGACGGCTGCTCCTCCTCCTTTAATCGGGCTGAGTCCCCCCGCCTGCCCAAGATCCTCCAGCCAGTTCCTGAAATTATCACTTGGAGCAATACGGCCTTCTGCTTTTGCCCAACGGAAGAATTGCCTAAGCATTCTAAGGGCTGCTTGGAAGAACTTAGCAAGACCGGATTCAAATTCCCCTTTATGGAACTCATAGCGCGCCGTTTGCTCCGCGAAGTATTCATCAAAATTCAGGAAATTTTCATAGAACGCCTCGTAAGGCATTCCACTATTACGATAGAACCTTTGATAGAAAGCTTCGATCGCTTGCCGAGCCGGTTGTTCGGGCGTGATGCCGATATCCTCTAGCCATTTATAGCGATTCTTCGCCCGTTCGGGGCCGTGTTTCTCAGCAGCTTTAATTCCCTCATCCGTCATCAGCCGCGAGACATCCTCCATCCCATAGATCAGCCCGCGTGCAACCTTCCCCGGTCCGAGCCATGTATCAACGAACTGCCCAGCTGTCATCCTCCCACTATCAATAGCATCCCGCAGGGCTCTCCAGTCATCCTGCAGGACTTGCTGGAATTCGATATTCCTCCTCTGAACTTCCTTCAACAGCGCATGCCCCAGCTCGTGCGTCAGGGACGAGTACGTCTCCATCTGCGTGACTGGGTTATACCGCCCAGGATCACGCTGATCAATATTAATAGCCTCTCTCGGAACGATATAGTGAACGCCTTCTCCGAGTTCAGCATGATAGGAAAGATCAGCCCTCAACGGGGCCGATTGATTCCCTACGACAATAGTCTCTCCCGGCAAGAATCTCTGCCTAAACGCTTCAACGAAATCGTGCGTTTGCTGCAGATAGACCTCCGGCCTCCCCGCCGTCGGAAACCCTACAGTATACGTCCCCGGCTCGAGTTCAGCCTGTTTCAGCGTCAAGTTCTCCGATCCTACCGGCCCTCTCAGAATCGGCAAATCCATGACCGAGGCTGAATCATTCTTATTCGCATATCGAACGAGATTCGCCTGGGCCTTCGGGCTGCGGCCGACATCCGCAGCCCCGACCTCTTCTTCTTCCAGTGGCGCTTTCGGGGCCGCACGTTCCACGGCTTCAAACACACGTCGGGCGCCTTCACCAATACGAGCTTCCGTCTCCGGATTCGGCGGAGCGTCAATCTTCTCCGCAACTTTCTGCAGAATCTCTGCAGCTCGTTCATCCTCCGTACTCGTCGGCGGAGCCGCTTTCGCTAGCTCCGCTATCGTATCTATCGTCTTGTCATTAAGCGCAGCGAGAGCTGAATCCATCTTAGCCTTAGCTGCCACCAAATCAACTGGCTGGCCGAGTGAGGCCAAGTCTTTAGCTGAGAGGAATTCTTCAATGATGTTCTCTGCATCGGCTTTGTACTCTCTAAGCTCTTGCGGCAAACGGCGAGGACTCGTGCCAAGGCCACCGCCGAATAGACCGCCAAGGAGAACTCCGGTTGCACCCCCGATCCCTGCCTGATAGAAAACCTCCCCCCATGACATCTCCGGTCTATGCGTATACTTCGAATTAATCGCTTGCAGTCCTTCCTGAAGCGCCTCCGTCCCTCCTTCATAAGCCGTGAAGGTGATAGCGGCTTTCAGCGCAGACGACCCGTACCTCGCCGCAGCGAAGAATGGAATCCCTTCCAGAGCTCCTTCAATAATCCCCTGTTGAAGAGCGAACGCCGCTGCCTTCTCAGAAGGAAGGCCAGCTTCTCTCGCCTCTTGATACTCCGGGATCGCGGTTGCAGCCGATCCAGCTCCAATCCCAACCGCAGCGCCTAGCGTAGGGGCAAGTCCTGCTATCCCCAAAGGGGCCGCAAGGCCAAACGTCGCAATTCCCGCCGCTGTCGCCGGAGCCGAAACCGCAGCCGAACCGATAATATCGGCCGCGACTCCGCCTCCAGGAATCATCGTCTTCTCAATCTCTTGCCTGAGCAACTGATTATGCGCCTTAGACTCAACAACCTTTCGTCTCGTAGACGTTATCTCCTGCGCAAGCCAGTGTCCTGGATTCGCCTGGATATAATCGTCCGGCTCCATCCCAGACATATCACGGGCTGTTTGTTCGAGCTGATCCAATCGCGGCTCGTTATACATCTGACTCATCAACGGAATCGCCCGTGAGAGCTGGTACGAACCCAGAGACCACTGCTCCGGAACCCGACTGAATATCTCGCCCCAAGAGGGCTTACCAATTACCTCAGGAGGAAGCGAAGGCAGCTCCCCCCTGAACGGCATCGATTGGATCTGTGCCGGAGCCTGCAGAGCCTCTTCTGGAAGATCAAAAGGCTCGTCGAGAGGAAGCGGATCAGCCATCAGGGCGTTTGGTTTCCATAATCAATCTTACCGGAAGAACGATTACTCGGCTGTGCTTGAGGAGCAGCCGTCTGCCCTCGTTGATAAGCCGCAAGATCGTCCCGCGACAGTCTCCAGACTTGCCCGTTGAACTGATAGTAAATCCACTTATCATCCTGGGCAAACGCCTGGCCGTGCCTGGTTCCTGGAGGTGCGGTCATGCCAGGAACGGCTTCTTTCCTAACGGAAGCCGCCGGAAGCGTCTCCGGCCCTGGAGCAGGGCCGAATCCGGCCAGCTGTTCAATCTGTCTTCTCGTCTGCGATAGCGTATCCTGAATGACACGACGGGCGTTTTCGTCAGTCGTGAATTCGAGTTCCTTCACAAGATCCGTTTGATACTTCCGAAGGAAGTCGAGCCTTCCTGTCTTATCCCTCTCCTCCGTGCTTGCTCCTGCTCGTTTCTTCGCGTCAAGGCCATACGTTTCAATAAGCTTAGCTTCTTCAGTATCCCTCCGGGCTCTGGCTCGAGATGCCTCTCCAGAAGCGCTGGCCTGTCCAGCTTGCGCCTCGCGAAGTCGAATCCCGGCCTGAGTCTCTCTCGCCCCGAACTCCTGCAACAGCCTATTCTCGATTCTCGCCTTAACCGATTCAAGCTTCGTTTTTTCAGTAATCGTAGTCGCCCGCTCAATCTCAGCATCAATCCGATTGAGCTCTTGCTCCAACTTCCTCTTCCTCAGCGACCGGGTATCCTTCATCTCGGCCGTCTCTTGCTCAGTCTGTTCCGTCGCGGCAACAGCCTGCCTCGTCCTCGCTTGCGCAGCTCCGACAGTGGCTTGAGATTCTTGGGCAGCCCTGTCTTGCTCCACAATATTTTGCCTTCCCATTCCTTGGGAAAGGCCGAACACGGCCAGCGACTTCCCAATCTGCCCCGCAGCATTTCCCGGTTGCAGCAACGTAGCTCCCGCCAGCATCAATGATTGTTGATTCACTGGATCAGCAAACCAATTCGCCCATCCTTGTTTATTGGCCGAGTACTCCTCCGGAGTCGCCGGAGGTCCGCCAAGCGGAGTCTGCGGAGCAGCTCCCGGCGCCATCGGCGCAGCTTGCTGCTGTCCCCCTCCAAGAACTTCATCTAACGTTGGCATCTTATCTCCTTCCGGCGAGAAGTTCTGCAAGAGTCGGATACCGCCCAACTGGCGGGGCCGAGTACTGCCCAAACTGAACATTCCTCGACGGCACGACTCCCGGCGTTCCAGGCAACGGAGTCCTATCTGGACTCATATACCGTTCTAGCACAGCCGCCTGCGGCGCATTGAGGAAGGCATTAGGCTGTTTCTGCGCCTGTTGCGGTTGTTGTTGGGACTGAGGTTGGAGAACCTGACTCAAATCTCCGGGCATTTGCAGTCCCTGTTCCTGCTCCTTCGGCATCAGTCCTTGCCCAAGAGCTCCTTGCCCCATAGGAGAAGGAGGAGGAATCTGCGCAGCCATGATCCCTGCCAGCATATCAATCGTATCCGGAGACGGACCACCGGGCTGAGAGAAGGCTCGGAGCAACTGATCAAGATTAAACCCTTGTGCCATTTATCGACTCCCGAAATAACCCAGCAAGCCGCCGAGGACGGCCCCAATCGCGGTTCCGACTCCAGGGTAGCCACTCCCTATCTGCGCACCTGCCGCGGCGCCAGCTCCGGCACCTCCCAGAGCTCCTCCTGCAGCACCAAGCAGCGGACTCGTCCCAGGCAGTTGCGCCGTACTCGTACTCGTCGACGATCCCGCCCCGTAGATAATATTAGCCAAATTCTGCAGCGCCAGCCAATCCTTATTCAAATCCCAAATCCGGCCTTCCGCCGCGTAGTTCTCTTGCGCCTGCGCCTGCCCCTGCTGCGCATCTCCGACGGCCGATAGCGTCTGCGCCGGGAAGAGCATCGACTGAAGCGTCTGCGGCGTGAGTGCCAACGTTCGGGCGAACGTATCGAGACCCTGATTATATCCAGCCGTCGCTACGTTCGCAGACGTGTCGCCAATCGCAGTCGCCAATCGCCCGCCGAGTACGCCGCCGAGAATCTGATCCCTACTCGACGGCCCGGACAGAAGGCTATCCGTCCTCAACTGCGAGAACGCTCCGCCTGGATCAGTATACTGCTGAATGATCGGCCGCGTCGCAGCGTCGATCGTTGCCTGCAGCGCCGGATTCGACTGCGGATACAGCACAGGGCCGAGACCGAACTGCGTCGCCTGATTCGCCGCATTGATAGTCGGTACTGCTCCAGCCGCAGCTCCAACAGCCGCTGTTTGCCCAGCCTGCTGCAACGGATTAAACGGAACCGGCTGAGCTCCGGGATACCCACTCGTCGATAGCTTACCCGCCGTTTGACCATACGTACTAAGGCCCAAGTTCATTACCTGCGAACGCAGCGCCGCTTCTTCCGGCGAATAGTTCTGAACTGTCTGAGTAGTAGACTTTCCACCACCGCTCATAGCCGTTCCTTATTGAGTCATCGTATCGCTTACACGATACGAAATCAGTCTATACTGTTCTTTGAAACCAAGATTCAGCAATCGCGCCATTCCGGGCCGAGTCAGACCTTCGATAAACTGACAATTATACAACCTCGCAAAATGCTCTAACATCGGAAAGAGGGCTGACCATTCTTTCGTAGCCTCTCCTCCCATCAATAGGATGTTAAGGCTATTAAACCTCGGATACGAACAGATCTCCGTCACAAGCGCGGCGCGAATTTTATCACCTTTACTGACGCACCATAAATTATTCTTATTGAATTCCAAGTTGAATTTAATCTCCTCCAACCCAAACTCGCCTCGATTAAACTCAATCGCCTTCGCGAGCAGCGGCCTGACGCTATCCCAAATAGCATCAATTCGGTTCGAGGCAGCGAGCCAGCCTTCGTTTCCATTTTCTAGCAGCACAGTGCTCATAGCTTCGTCCAGCTCCCACCTAAGTAGACATAAACACCTCGGCCGGAACCGGGGTTCCAGTCCGTTCCGTCCGCCCCGACAACCATCCATTCTCTCGGCTTCGCCGGGGCTTCATGCAGTTCCTCGAACTCGCGGGCCGTTCCCGTTTCAAAGGCAATCGATATCCTCAACAATTCCTTATACACATAGGCCCGAAGTGCCTCTGGACTATCTCCCGAAAACGGCTCTGGAACGTAAACGCCACCGGGGGAGAGCTTAGCCACTAGAACCGCCCCCTTGGCCGGATGTCAAGATCATACCCTTCCATACGCCAGTCGATCGAGGTCGTGCTGGAGAAGCGAAGGGAATGCAACCGCCCTGTTGCTATGACTGGAATAAACTCAGTCGTTCCAATCACAAAGTCAGCCGCGGGTTCCCAGTTAATAGCCTGATTCTTATCAAACTGCGTACCGATTTCTACCTTAACAACTCCACCAAGCGTGCCTTCAATCCTGGGATAAATCCCGCTAACTTGCTTAACAGTCACTAAATCCGGAGGCCCTTCTCTCGTCAATGGAATACCAATTCCTACTCGTTCGACGAAGGCGCTATAACTCGCTCCCGCGAACGTCGCGCCGTTGTCGACAGCTCTAAGCCCCGGCGATCCCGGCATCGCGGCTAAGCCTCCCCTCTTCACCAACGAGAAGGTCTCCTCATCCCACACGCTCGTATCCGTATTCCAGACGGCCGTGTCGCTGTTCCAGGTTCCTGGTTGTGCAGCGTCATCCACTATCCCCGCCGCGATGAAGGAGAAATCGTCTAGCTCTCTCACCGCTGTCGTGTTATCCAGATATCTCCAAATCACCGCCGTATTCGGCAGCGAAGCCCCGGTACTGGGAAAGCAGATCCAGATCTCTTTCCTATTAAAATTATGCCAGACGAAACTTCTCTGATAATTAGTCGAATCGATATGTCTAAACAACCAATCCCGTAAACGGGATTCGAGCGGAGAGGCTACTTGTGTCCCGTCATGGACGTAGAAATCGCCGAAGCCGAGCACGGCATGTCTACCATTCTGGAAATCGGCAATACAACGAGACGACAGCGCGCCGTATCCATCCAGAACCTTATAATAACGAACCACCCGTCCTCCGGGAATAAACTGCATTCCCCAGACTTGGTCCGTCTTATACATCATAAAAGCGTCGCCCATCGGCAAGCCGTCAACCACGGCCCCGTCAGTATCCGACAGTTCAAACTCAACAGCATCCAACGTAGGCTCGGCCTCGTTCCACAAGCTTGCCAAAGATCCGGCCGAAGCGGGATGACTTACTTTCACCATTTGAGGAAAGACCGTGGAACTCTTCGTAATATTCATCGCTACGAGAACTTGCTTCCACGGGCGAATAGCCTGGCAAACCCAGCCAGCATTCCACTGATTAACTCCAGTCGGAAAGTCCTGAAGTGCCTGCGCGGCACTGACCGGGCTCCAGTACTGTGGAATGTCTCGCCCGTTCGTCAAGACCGGAATACCCCCAAGATTGCCGCCTGTCCACAGTACATTAAGCGCGGCCGTGTACGCTCCACTCGTCCTTGTAATATCCGTATGACTCGTTCCGTCCCAAGCATAGACAGAAGTCGCCCCCGCCTGAAGCCAGAACAGACTCGGGCCGACTACGATCGGCAGCAGCCAATACGCCCCATTTCCAGGAGTTCCAAATACTCCAGTATCTCCCGGAGTCTTCTCCACATAAGCATCCCTAAACCGCACGTTTACTCCATGCGTCCAAGCGTTCGGCGGCAACTCGTGCGGAGGCCGATCGTAGATGATCCCGATTTGCCCGACTGTATTAACAGGAAATCTCATTTGACTTCGACGAGTCCTTTTTCATGAAGCTCGAGGATCGTTCGTTGAAGTAAAGCGCATCGCTGCGTATCTCTAAGCGCTCGTCCCTCCAACTGTCGAAATTCTTCAAGAGATACGAATTCTCCAGGGGTTCTAGCAGCTCCTTCGCTATTACAGGTGGTGATGGGCACGAGACTGCTATCGGGACGCTCCGGGGCTCGCTGGCGCAGCTTGCGCTCAGCAAACACAGCGCGATTAAGCAACTGTTTCGTCTCACGAAGCTGCTTGGCGAGAATAATCTGATTATCACGATTCCTCGCCTCCGTCTCCCTTTGGGCCTTGGCGCCGAGAGCAGCCGATTCGTCCCGGAAGTTCTCGTAGTCCAGCTTGCATTGCTTCGTCTCTGCCTTCGAGTGAGCCAGCCGCGTGGATTGCACTTTCAGACTCGTGACCAGACCCACTATCACTAGCAGAATCCCCAATCCGCCAATCAGCATTAAGCTGATCGCGCCGCGCTCGCTCATTCACACTCCCACCGTCGCCAGGGCGAACAAGTAACCCGCGACAGCACCAATTATCAGACCCAGTACTCCAAATACAGTATGTTTTCCCCACCGGGCATATGCCGCCTTCATTTCGGCTTTCTGCTTCTCGTAGAGCTCGTTCACGATTTGCTGGGTCGTCTCTTTGTCCAGAGCCATGATAATCTCCTAAAATAGAACTTCTAACTAACTTCAAACAAGCAGGACACTTTCTGATGATGTCATTTAACAACTGGTCCCTCGTAAAAGGGGCGACAGCAGAGGGCGAGTGGTTACACTCTAGCTCGTAGCCACCCGTAGACAAACGCTTCTTGTGAAACATCGGCTTCCGCCAGTTCGACATATCGCGCCCCTTGCAAGCAATTGATGGCCTTTTTTACTACTTCCAATCCTTCATCGCCCCTCCGTTTATACAGCATTCCTAGAGCGTCTAGAGTCATCGGCCCCATCGCGCCATCGACTGAAATATCCATCCAATCCTGCCCGGATTTGTTAGTCGCATTCAGAACACGTTGGAGGAACGTCGTGGCTCGCCCGACGCCCATGTTGACGCCGATCTCGAACATCTCCTCGGCCAGCGGGCAGCTCAGAACGGAAACGGGCGTGAGCTTCAAAAGATCCCAATACTGTTCTTTATAGATCTCTTTCGCTTTGTCAAGAGGAAGATTCTCCATAGCTTCCGTATAGCCGTTCGCCCGAGCAACTCGTTCCGTGATGCCGTAAGCCGTCTTTCCTCCTCTATCGTAAGGGTTATTCGAATACCCTCCCTCGACAAGGATCAACCGTTCGAAGGCGTCGTCGAAGCAGCTCATGCTGAATCCTCCTGGCGAGCTTCGTTATACAGTTTGAACACGTATCCTTGCAAGAGGGCCAACGGACCTGTAATCGCCCCAATCATCGCCGCGAGGTCAATCCCCGTTCGCTGCGTCGTCAGCGCCGAATCGCTAAATCCCATAGCCCAGATAAATACATGAGTTGTCAGGGCCATCATCCAGAGCATCAATGCCCGGCGGACGACTTTGTGCTTCTGAAATGCTTCTACGATAGTCATGGCACTCCCGCGGGCGCGCAGCGTTTCTCGACATTTAGCACTCTAAACTCCAAAATCTGCATTCGCCCTTCCATTACAGCTATCCGTTCACCTCGTTGAGCCAGCAGCTCAGCATTCTGCCTAATCTGCAGACCTTGACTCGTATTAAGATCCCTAGTCAAATTCCATACCCAAATTGACAAACCACCAGATATAGTCAACAGCGCGCTTACGACAGTTATCCAAGTAACGAACCTTCCGTTGCTTACAGAATCGCCCTCTGGTTTCATTTTTTAACCATGTTATTAATTTGTGTGTTCTTTCACCCATTAAAATGGTCCCGACTGCCACCTTAAACTAACCGCTCCTACTTGTCCTTGAAGCCCGTTGAAACTTCCAGAGAGGAATCCCCCGTTGCCTCCTGTTCCGAAGCCCGATCCGTTGTTTCCTCCTGGATTGGTCGCGATGATGAGCGCTCCCCCTGCACCCACAGCGCCGTTAGGAGAACCTCCGGCACCTCCGGCACCTCCAACTCCTCCGAAGCCCCCGCCGCCTCCGGTCGCCGCCTGTTGAGGAAAGCCTGGAAAATTAATGGATGTAGTGCCTCCAAGAGCTCCAGACGTAGCTCCAGCACAGTGTCCTAGGTATATTCCACCTGCAGCACCGCCCCCGACAGTCCAACTGATAAAAGAACCAGCACCAACGCCTATCGCAGGAATATCATTCACGCCCCCGGAACCGCCTCCACCTCCGGCCCACCCTAGATTGTCACAAAGCCACATTCCTCCTCCACCACCACCCCCACCAACCAGACGAATATTCGAAACCGCTCCAACTAAAGGAGGAATGACCAAGAATCCTGAAGCTGTCATATTCAGAAACCCGCCATTCTGTCTGCCCATCAGCGACTTAAACGAAATCGCTGATCCGCTTCCCCCAAAGTCAGCAGCTCCCCATAGACCTTCATTAGCTCCGTGTCTGTAAGCATCGAGCGAAAATCCGAGGCCGAACTCGTTGTGGAGATCCACCATCGAAATGACGCTATTAACTGGTAAGGTCATTGACTTGTTTCCTCAGACCTTCTACCTTCTCTGCAAGTTCTCGAATAGCCGAGATCAGAACTGGCACGAGCTTCTGATAATCAACCCAAAGCATCTTATCGTCCACTTGCCCTTTAGGATCAGCTATTTCTTGAACAGCTTCTGGATAAATGCGCTGTACGTCTTGAGCGATGACGCCAATCGAATCTTCTCCAGGATGGTCTGCGAGAGGGTGGCTGTTCCAGGTGAATCGGACCGGGCGAATAAGCTCACAAATCGCTTCCAAACCCCCTTCAAGAAGTTTAACATTGTCCTTTAGTCTCTCGTCTGAGTAGAAAGCTATTACATTTCCTCTTGTGTACATATTACCAGAAGGGTCAACTAGCCAGTCGTAAGAATTCCCGGAGAAGGTTACTTGATAATTAGCCCCTCCTTGGGTCCCCACAACCCACGTTCCTCCGGACGCCTGATATAAATGGCGAGCGCCAGAGGTAAGACTAGAATCCCCAGTTACAGAATGGGCCGCGAGCGTCTTATTAGATAACGTCTGCGTTCCGGTTGTAGTAACAACTGTATTCGAAGTCGTCCCTTCGTGAAGGCGCAAGAGCCTAAATGTCGTCCCTGTGCAGAAGAGGAAAGCCGGCGTTCCTTGAAGCAAAACGATACTTGCAGAACCGTTAACGAGATTTCCTGACGAAACAGCCGTATTTCCTGCTTGGGGATCGATCCAGCAATGCCAACCGTTTCCAAGTGTAGCGGCGGAATCGGGCGTCAGCGTTACGGTAGTAGTACAGAGTTGAACGGTTCCATTATCCGTAGCAGTGAGGGCGGCGCTCAAGCTCTTCGTCTTGCAACGACCATCTCGCCCGTCGAGGCCGGGCCACGTAGCCTGCAGCACGGTTTTCAATAGTCGAAGCTGATCATCTCCCTCGGCCTTTTGATCCAAAGATCCACTAGGAGAGGCTGCGTTCAGCCCGGCTATATTCGTCGTAGATTCGACTGCCATTAGTTCTCTCCACCCATCACGTACTCACGATTGATATGTTTCTGGGCCTCGTGAGTCGTAAACAGATTATCCCATTGTGGGCCGATCTCGGCTTGAAATTTCGAGGCGAGTTCGGTATCCTGTAAATGCTGGCCGGCAAGTCTAACTCCCGCCTGGGCCATTAGCAGATTCGGTATATTCTTCAACCAACGATTCTCTTGAACATCGGGAAGTTCAAGAAAGCTATCATCCCTTTGATAATAACGCATCCGCAGTCTGTACTCATCTGAAGGGATCGGCCAGAGATTGAAGTACTGATTATCAAGACTGTAATAGGCCGGAACGCCCTTATCCGTGCCGTATAAATCTTCCAGAACTTCAAACGATTTCTTCTCCATCCTGTCCCAGTCTCCGGAGGCTTCATTCCAAATCCAGAGCGTTCCGTCATCATACTCCTGGAGAAAATCGGTCGGGAGTGGAAGCCGCTGTTCGTCAACTATAACCGTGACGTAAGCAAATTCCGACAGCAAGAACCAAGGGCGAAACCGTCCATTAAGCTCGAGATCGTTCTCCTGCGCGAGTTGGAGCTCTAGTCGGATCGTATCCAGCATATCAGTCCGTTTGCCTAGCCTATTTGCCAGCAAAGTCACTACGTCCTGTTTCTTCATAGCGGTTTAGACTCCTCTTCCCAGACAGTAGTTACTGGAATTTCTTTCCTCCATTGCCCAGGATAATCCCGCAACAGCCCAGATATACTGGCAGACGCGAGCAGGGTAGCTTCGAGATTAATACTCCGATCGAAGAAACTGGAAAGTCCTGCCAGACTGGCGCTCATCTTTATACCAGTTGTAAGATTGGGGACTACAGAGGCTTCAGCTACACAGGCAGCATCCAGAGCTATAACTTCAGCATAAATATCGGCATTGATTGAAGCATTTCCAAGAACAGTCGCAGAAAGAGAACTTACTGACCCTAACGTAGCATCTATAGAGGCTTCGCCAAAGAGTTGAGATTGTAGAACAACCCCAGTAGTTAGATCAGCAGCGATCGTGGCTGAGCTGAATAGCTGAGTAGCAAACGAAACTTCATCGGTTAAGAAAGTATTCAGCACACTTGCCATACCGTCTAATCCGGCGGCAAGGGGAATGCTCGTTCCTAACGCAGCTGTAACTGTCGCTCTGGCTGGAAGATACGCACCGAGACCAAAGCCATCATCCCAGACGACCACGTTGCCGGGATAGATCTTAGGAGCCCCAACAACCGATCCAGAATACTGCAACACGCTTGTATTTGCATTGACTGTAAATGTCGGTGTCGGAGTTCCTGGATCGGGATAGAATCGAGCTATAAGGATGTCACCGTCTAGATCAGCAACGAAAGAAGAAAGATCCTTACCCTCGACGGAGCCATCGAAGAAAGTTTGAGTTGGAATAGTAGATACTATAGGAGCTCTATTCGGACCTGAGGCAGTAATGGAAGCTTGACCGCTGAGGTTCGCGCTGAGCCTAATTCCGGTAGTCAACGCAAAAGATGCGCTCGCGGCCGCCGACAGTCCAGCAGTAATTAGGGTATTTTCACTTAGAGTAGCTGTACTCTGCGCAACGAGCAGCGCGGAAAGTCGAGCGGCTATAGAAAGATTCGCAGTGACAGACGCAGTTGCCTGCGCCATCACGGTCATCGGAGCGACCTGGGTGTACGAAGCAATAGCCCATCGCCGCTCTGGAATTGATATCCCAGAAACCTCGGGCCATACGCTCGGCCAGAGGCTTGCTATATTCAGTGCTGAAATTCGTTGTGCCCTCGTAGAGAGGGTTGTATTGTAGATATAAAGCGGGAAGGAGTTAATTGCTTGTGATTGATCTTCCAGCGTTATACTAGAATCCGCAAGGGGGAAGCACGGTATAAAATCTTCACCGAAGGAAAGAGCGGCTGCCCGTTCTTCTCTTGAAGTGAGCTCTAGCCGCTCGTAGAATAGTACTGTTTCTTCGGCTGAAATTACAACACTGCCAGGATCGGCTTGAATAATCCTACTATAGCCAAACGTTGCGTCTGTGCCGGTAATAGTAACAGCACCCGGATCTGCAGTAAAAGCTCCGCCATACTCTAGTCCTACGTCGGTGCCAGTTATGGTTACGGAACCTGCTTCTGCTCCAATCAAATAGCCATAAGCAAGACTTGCATCAGTTCCAGAGACGATTACGGAACCGCTCTCCGCCGCGATTGCGTAATCGGGCCCAGCCTCGAGCGCAGCGTCCGTCCCTGTAATGGTGACGGAGCCGCTTTCAGCAGTCAGGATACGATTGCTTGTTAGTGTTGCGGCAGTCCCTGTAATCGTTACCGCGCCAGCAGAGGCATCTAGTGTCCTATCTACGTAGGAGGTTGAATCCGAGCCCGAGACAATAATGCTACCCGGATCGGCATTGAGCTGTTTATTTGCCCAAAGATCGGCCGCCGTCCCGGTAACGATAACTGAACCAGGATCAGCCTCAATCACCCGTCCGAGATAAAGGTTGGCCGGCGTTCCAGTAATGGCGACGGAACCAGCTTCAGCATCTAGAATATCGCTGTAATGAAGCGCGGCGTCTGTGCCGCTGATAGATACAGCGCCGGCTTCCGCGTCCATTACTAACCCGCGTAGCAAAGTAACATCTGTGCCTGATATAGCAACTGCGCCACTTTCGGCAACTACTGCGCGGCCGTACTCTACTCCTGCATCGGTTCCTGTAATCGTAATGGAACCGGCTTCCGCGTCGAGCTCAGGATTACCCCCGGCGGCAGCAGATACTGCAAAGCCAGACGCTACCCACCCGTCGCCGCTAGCATTTTGCGTCCACGAGCAAACGGTATTCGCTCCGGTCGCTGTCTGGTACTGCGCGCTCGTATCGAGGTCACTGCCGATATTCTCGGCTTCGTAGATCAGCGTGCCTGCTTGCGTCGTTGGGTTGGCGCTGTTGTCGTTGCTGCATAGCGACACAACGATGTTACCCGACGCAGAAGCAGCGACGGTGAGCGAAGGATCAGAAGTTGTATTGGTCGCAGTAGACGCCGCACCAAGCGTAAGGTTGGCGTCTGTGAAAGTAACTACATGGAGCGAGCTTTGGACGGGCGAGTACCCGCCGTAATCGAACGTGATGTCGTGTGTGCCGGTGCTAGGATTATCCAGGCGATACCAGACCACGGACGCCCAGATTCCGCCATCATCAATTCCGCTGCTCGCGACCTTTGTGAAACTCTCGGTCGTATTCCATGTAGGCGGGTCAACGACACTATCGACAGGTGAAGCAGCACCCCAAGCGACACCTACCAGCATCAAATTGGCCGACGTGACCGTGAAGCTGCTAACGGTCAACGACGTTTGGCTTACACCACTCGTGCCGCTAACAGCTTCTGGCGCGAAGGCCATTATTGCGTCCTGATGTTCTCCGGGAACGGCAGTGCCCCCGGAGCCACTCCGCTTCCCGTGCCGTAGCACAGTTGCGGAAGGAAATGAATCACGTTCGTGCCGCTGAAGTTGGTGCTGTCCTGACTCATCAGGTCGAAGCACGCCTTTGCTGGGATCTTGTTTGCGTGCCCACCGAATCCGCTGATGTTGCCGCCCGACACATCAGGCCCGATGGGTGGATAGGCGATCGATCCAAACCACGCTGGCCTCGTGCTGCCAAGATAGAAGCTCGCCGGCAGCGTCTCGGTACTCGGAACGGATTGCGGGTAGTTCGTGATCCCGGTTGGCACTTCGCTCGTGCTCGAGCAGGTCGTGCTCCATCCGGTGTTGCCTGAATTACCGCACCACCGCACCGCATTCGTCACGTCGTCCCAGTTCCCCCAGCGGTACAAGGTGCGCTCTACGTTCGGGTCATTGTTCACCGTTACACCTGATCCGGTCCCCCTCCAACCAAGCTCAAAGATGGTGTTCTGCCCAATCTGCTCATTGACCTGATAGCTGGTCGTGTGCCCGGTGTCGCTCACGTTCCCAATGACGTTGTAGAAACGCGCGAGCGAGTGCAATGCAAAAGGCGCTTGGTCCTGCCAGTTCGCCACGGCCGGATTGTTCAGCGTGCCATCGGATAGGTTGCGAAAGAGAGTCAGGAAGAAGTGAGGCGCATGGATGATGTCGCTAACGAAATTCGAGAAGTCGTTGCCCTCGTACAGATTGAAAGTCGTCAAGCCGTGCTCAACTACGGTGGCCGTCCTTACGTTATCCGAATAGTTATAGGCAAACACGCTCCCATGTGTCGTGCTGTTAGGCACGAGTCCAATTGGACAGTTGTGCAGAATGTTATTCTGGAAAAGCAGTCCAGTCGTAACGTGCGTAGACGCGCTGTAGTATGAGATGATCTCGGTGGAAGAACCCCCGTAGATGTAACTGTCCACGACAGAAGCACGAACCGCGTTAACCGTAAAGAACCCGCGCCATTCAGACCCACTCGCATCGGTCTTGATAAGACGCACGCCTTTCACCCACACATTCGTCCCGTTAATGATGTAGAGACCACTGCACCCAGAGCAGGGGGTCATGTTGATGGTGAGATCCTCGACCCCAGAATTATTGATGACGTTACTTGTGTTACCCCACCAAGCCCCGGGGGACCTACCGGAACGGAATACCGGGTTAATAATTCCAGGTGTGATAGTCACGTTGTTGCTAGTACAAGCCGCCCCCGGTGTAGAGGTTCCGCAAGCAGTGACCACATGGCCTTCGACTAGCGACCGTCCGCTCCGCGCATACGCCGCAGCACCAGCTTGATTGGAACAAGTCGTAGCTGCTGTGTCGCAGATGTAAACATCGCCCGCAGCCGGATACCCGTCAGCTGTGTCGTCGAGCTGATCGAGCCAGATTGTGCTGCCAACGGTCAAGTTTGTGTGGACATTGAGGGTAATGTTAGTCGTACCCTGCGAATAGCCCGCGCTCCAAACCGCAGTATTATCTGGGCTATCAACCCCGATGTTAGAAGACCCTTGACAAATATTAAAGACGCGACCATCACCGATGTGACACCCCTGCCCAACGTTCCCCGAAATGTTGAGAATGGTCTTATCGGCACCTGCACCACGTAGCGTTACGTTGGATTTGTTGAGAGTGATGCCCGCTGAAAGCGTGTAAGTTCCTGCGGCCAGGAAGACGACTTGTCCCGACGGGCATCCCGCTATGGCGCTGTTGATGGTTGATGCGCTTGCGCTAGACGTGAGTGAAGAGCAGATCGTCTCGCGCTTCGGGATTCCGCCGCTAACACCCGCCGCGGTCCAGTCCGTTGCCCTCGGGGGATCAATAATCCCGCTCCACAACTGACCGAATGCCAGAGATGGAACGAGCATGAGAAGGAGAAGGCTAGCTCTTGACATAGGTATATGGCACCTTTTCTGACTCATCGCCTGATACGCTTTCGCGGAACCAGATATTCAGGTAATGAGTCCCGACAGAAAATCCCGACGTGTCGATGAAGAGCTGATCATTCACTAGATCGGTCACAACCTCGGTATCCGACGTTCCATCGAGATAGAGTTCCTGATAGACCCCTTGGTCAGCTCCTGATAGCGTCGAATCGCTGATGATGTGCTCGCCGCCACTAGATCCACCATGTTCCAGCGTAGCAGCCTGGCCCGTGAGGGCCAAAGTTCCAGATTGGGCATCCAGCACATACGCAGCTTTAATACCGTATCTCAGCTCGATGACCATTTCTTATCTTTCGTAAGGAGGGTAGGAAGTTCCGACTCCACCTTTTGCGCCCCAACATGACCAGGTTCAGCAGTCAGGATTCTATGCTTACGATAGCATTTAATGCATATCGCCCGCAGATTATGGTTGTCGTATTCTATAATTCGAAGGTTATCGACGATCCCACAGCACTTCAGCACATCTGCGCGATGACGCAGATGTGCGAAGCGCTCTCTCAAATCCTGACCGGTAAGAAGGACAATCATGTTACTGTAAACATACTCGTGCCGAAGTTGATCGTGAATGTCTCACCCCCAGCAGGGGTAATGGCAGAACCGTAGTTCCACCAGCCGATCAGCGGATCAAGTGGGGATGTCGGCGTAGTGTTCTGGAGGACGACATACTGAAAAGGCCCGAAACCGGCCCCGGTCGAGGTCAGCACGATATCCGTCCCGACGACAGAGGTCACTGCGCCTGCCCTCGACGTATCGTTCTGCGTATCGGCTGGTGCCGCGTAGCCGTTTTGATTGGTAATCTCGGCCAGATCGGCCTTTACCGAGTCGCCCGCCGCTGACGGGACTGTATTCGACAGATAGCATTCCAGCGTGTGGCCGGCTGCCTGAAGCTGATGCACGCCCTCGGCAAGATGCTCACTAAGCACTTCGAATTTATTAAACGTTGCCATTCTTAACTCCAAATATTACGGGTGAAAGTAGTCCCATCATCTGAATGGGACGCCGTAGCAATTGTTGCATCGTCAGCAGAATTGCGTAACGTCTCGGTCGTTCCGGTTGAGGTCATCTTGTTAAGGCTCTTTGCTAGCATCCAGCTGAGAGCTTGAATAACAGTCGATGACCAGTTCGGAGGACCGCCGGGTTCAGAAACTGTAAGGGTAGTTTCAACAAGATCGACTTGAAGCTTATCCGTACTGATTAACGAATCCGCGACGTTAGCAGGGAGAACTGTATAATCCTGCCGAAGCGGCAGAGCTCCCGAAACGTTCGCCGTTACGATAAACTCTCCCAACGTATCAACGTTGCCTGTCGTTAGTTCAAGACTGTAATAGCCATTAACGACATGAGCCATGTCGTTAACACCACCGCTGGCCGTGATGGTTAGGTTCGTTGCAGTGACTGAATTCTTATAGATATCTAAATCTATACCTGTCACCGTAATAGAAGTCATTGGTGCGAGAGTCGTACTGTCGAGAAATGGCCCGACAAGAATGCTCTTCGCAGTACTTTGTTTCAGGATTTTCATGCGTTGTTCCTCTCCATCATCATGCGGAGAATTAGGGCCTTCGGGGCCACTGTTCCGGGAGAATTAATGTTAAAGGCTGTCCCTCGGCAGGTTCCAGTAGTAGTGCCTGTAACGGATACGGAGATTGAAGTTTCTCCAGCAACTGTAATCGCGCCGATTGCCCCGTCTATGTTAGTTTTTTGGTGGAGGAGTTCACTCGCTGGAGAGGTCCACGCTACAAAATCTTCTGATCCACCACCAGTAGTCGCCATCGCGGCTAAATAACCAGCACTGCTGCTGCCAGGCCAGGAAAGGAGAAACTGGTTGGCAGCGTTATCAGCGTTGATGACGTTAGAAACAGGCACAGTTTGATGGACGCCCGTCCATTCCGCTATTAGAAATACCGGCGTGCAAGATCCAGCATACGTAACAACTGCATCATGCGTGCCAGTGGTAGGAGCCGCGAGATGAAACAGTCTATAGTTTCGAATTCCTCCAACAACAGCCTGTGCGTTGGCCGTCATCGCTATGCCATTATAGGTTGCGCCTGTGATACTCTCTAACGCGCCCGTTTGAGTGGCGAAAATAGCAAGTAAACGGTCCGTACCACCGCTGACAGTGAAGGAAAGTGTCCTGCTGCTTCCGGGAATGCCGCCTGCAGCATTCGCTGAAACGAATGTAGGCATTTACGGCTCCTGCCAGTACCAGAAATTGGTTGAGAACGTCCGGCCAAACATATACATACGCCGGTTAACAGGGTCCCATACCGTCCGCTCGCCGTGCGGAATTTGCGGCTGATGCGTTGGGTACTCAGGAGTCAGATCCTCCCAGAGCAGATCCCAGGTTGCCGTGCTCGGCGTGTAGGCTACAAGCTGGAAAACCCGCGCACCGGAATACGACAGGATAATCGGGATCAAAAGCCTAGTCCCGGTCCAGCATAGCGCGCCAACCGTGTACCCGGATTGATTAAGCGCGGCATAACCTAGTTGATATTGCTGCGTAGCAGAGGTGTAACTCGGCATCGTGTAGAGCGACGAAGGCGTGACTGGGTTCTGGTCGACAAATATCCACTGATGGTTATCGAGATGCCAGTAATGCAGCTTCCCGTTCCACGGGCAATGCCACCACATCCGTCTGCTGGCAGCATCAACGCGGTACTCGACCCTGCGTCCAAAGGTGCCGAAATCCGTGCTCCCATAGGGCTCCGTCTGGAGTCCAGTTCCTGGCCCTTGACCGCTCTGGTTGTATCTGTCAACCGTCTGCGCATCGAAGTCCATGTGCCACATCGTAGGATCAGAACCATTAGCCCACTTGATGACGCGCTGCGTGCCTGAGTCGTAGTCGCCGTGACCGCTCGGCTCGCCGCCGCCCATAAGATAAGGCGTCCACTTGTTTCCCCAAGTACGAGTTACCGGATCAAATTGCGCTTGATAGCGCACGTCCGGGTTAGTCGTCGCGCTGTATGAAAAGTTGAAGCCAAAGGCGAAGCAAAACCTATTAGTGGCTTCGTTCCATACCCAAGTGTAGCAGTCGCCCGTTGGCGGCAGCTCAGAGAACGGAACTCCAGCGTAATCATCGCGATCCTGAATCATCTCCCACGAATGGTCTACTGGGTCGAGCGCGAAGATCATGCGCCCGCCGTCCTCGGTAGAGATGAGGTCTCCGCCAGCCTGATAGATCCTGTTGTCCCAGGTACAGTATTCCCACGATGCTTGCTTGAGCGACGTGACGCCCGCGTTAATCATCAATGCCGGCGCTGCAAACGTATTCCAACTTCCCACCCCAGAGGAAATGCTTGGGTTAAACCTCCAGACGTTCTGCGTCCAGCTCGGATGGATAAGATAATAATAACTACCGTGCTTGAAGAAGCGTTTCCAAACTCCTTGTTGAGCAGGAGCTGGAGGCTCCGGGCTAGTCGCTGGGGCAACCATCTCCCAAGTAAACCCTACCTCTGGCGTTGCTTGATAGAGCACGCCCTTGCCGGTAGTTGGGTTTCTGCCGTAGAGGACGATCTTATCGCTATCTTCGTCGTAGAAAGCACCCAATCCCTCATAGGAAACGACAGGATGCCCGTAGGAAACGTCGGCGGTCGCAACACCTAAGGAAACCTCGTTAGCATCAGGAATGTTGAGATCCATCATCTGAATCCCAACCGTGGTGATGTCTTGGAACCAGAGCGTGAATAGCCTTCGGTTCACGTTGTCCAAGCATACCGTCGCACAGAGATAGTTCCCCCCAGGAATTGGTACATTGACCGCCGAACGCCCTGTAGGATTCACGTAGGTATCGGTTGCTGGATCGTATAGATACCAAGACGAGGTCCTGCGATACCACACACGTTCTAGAACAGGGTCCCACACAACCTGTCTTGCAGATCCTTGGAGGTCACTAGGATAGGGAACAGGGGTCTTCGCTTCCCATGCGCTTGGGCCTGGCGCTGCGCCAGGATTCCAGAAAAACGCAAGCGTTGCTGGTGTGCTGGTAGCTACAACGTTTGTACCGTTCCACTCCATTACTCGTGGAATACTCTCCCCGGCGCCAGACCACCAAATCCCACCAAGAGAGATAACCCGATCCATCGTCGGGATGTATTCAACGGAGTTATAGGTATGCATCGAGGATGGAGAACCATCCAAGTACACCGGGCTGACCTGCTCGCCAACTTGCAAACCTCCAATCTTGATCGGAGCGGTGGGGTAGTTATTGACGAACGGCTGCGGCATCTCCCACTGATGGGTTGTGAGATCGAAAGTTAAGACCTGATTTCCAGCCCAATCCGCATGTCCTCCCCAACGCGGTGCAACGAACTTATTGCGCGCCGTGTCTACGCACCCGGAATTCCAGGCGGCAAATCCCCTCTGCATATCACCACCAACTCCGGTGATGGTAGTAGGAAGACCATAGCTAGCGCACAGCGTCGCCCAGGCACTAGACAGACTCGTGCCTGGAAGCTCCTCCCATCCTGCTGGAGCAGGACCCGGAGCAGCGTCCGATACCTGAATCGTAAACGGCGCTGAAACTGCGATCGCCATTAAGTAAATACTCGAAGTTGGCTTGTACCATCTCCAACAGCAAGCGCCGTGATAATTCCGTCGTCAGCTACGGAGATGAGCGTAGACGGCTCAACGAGACTGTAGTGAAGAGGGCTCGAATGTGAGAAAAATTGACCGATGTTGTAAGTACTGCCGACGGCCATTTGAATTTCAGATGGAAAGTCGGGGCTGACTACAATAGATTCGGTCGCTATGATTCGAATTGTTACAGTTGTCTCTGCCATGATTAGTTGTCAATCTGGAAAACGAAAGAACCCGCCGCGAAGGATGGAGCGGCATCACCGTTGTTCACGGTTTTTGACTGAGCCAGGGCGCCCCAAACCAGAAGGTTTCCGCCCGTAACCGAGTCATAGATACCTATGTGGGTAATCGTACCCCAGTTCGCGGTAGGAACCCCAAACGTAACTGGCCCGTTATTACTAGTCTGGCCCGATGTCCCTGTCGAGGCTGCGGTTGAGCCGGCTGACTGCGTACCGGCGAAATTCGCCAGAGTGCAGTTTACCTGAACTCTAGCGTAGGCTGTGCCGGTGAGCGATACTTCTGTGCCGCCCCCGGCATCGCTTGGCGCCGAAGTCAGTAGACCGAAATAGACACTAGTAGGCTGAGCGAAAGCCTGCCCCCTCAGGGTAAAATCAATGAGTTTGTTTTCGAGATAATCTGACAGCGCTGCCATTTTTTAACTCCTATTCCATCGTAACCGGGCGAAGGTTGACGGCGGCTTCAAGCTCTTCGACCGCCTCCGAAATCTTCTCCCCGACGTGATCGTGAAAATACTGGAACTGGCCGATGTGGCCGACGAGCTTCGAGAGGTCGTGATCGACGAAGATCGGAATGCCAGCTTCGCGGGCCTTTCGAGAGAAGTATACGTCTTCACCTAGATATGTCTTAGTCTCTGGCAGATAGGGCATGAGGAAGAGAGGAGGCTCGATCATCCCGAAAACGCGAGTGTTAATGAGCATCAACCCTGTACCCAATACGGCGACCTGTTCGAGGCCGGACGACTGAGGATCCGTGTAGACGTACTTTCCGTCAAGGCCCACGGCGCAAGGCCGGGCCGGAATTTCCTTCGTTACGATGTTGGCCCCGACGATGAGCTTATCATGCCGCACCAATCTATGAACTGTATCGGGGGGAAAGGCTTGATCCGAATCTACGAAGAGGATGTGAGTCGCACCTTGCAGGATAGCGTCAACGACGAGCTGCTGCCGCGAGCTGTGAATCAGGGATGACTGCTTATTGAGCAACATCGGAGCCCTCGTCTTGCGATAACGCTTGAGAGGAACCTTCTCCAATCCCATCTTCACGCCAACAGCGAACAGATCGACGGCGAACGCCGCGTGGAGCATAATGCCAGAAGGAACACAGATCGCGAGGGCGAACGTGTCCGTCTGGTGGAGACGGTTGAGGACCCTGGCCAAATCGGCCAGGGTTGTTCCAGAACCGTCGTTCTCTAACTCACGGGGCTGCACCGGAAGATTTCCGCTTTGCTTTACGCTCGCGGGAAGGCTTCCAGCCTGTCTCACGCATCGTGCCGTAGACGTAAGCGTCAGCACGGTCGCCAGACAGGCCTTTAGCCTTTGCCTTCCGCTTGAGCTCGCGCTCGAGCTTCTTAGGCATGGTGGCTCCTATGCGAAGAAGTTCGACAGGAACCCGAGGGTCTTCTCGTGCCTAACCTCGAGACCGCATTCCGTCAACCACTGCCCCTTGTGTTCGTCAGCATCGTTCGCCTGAATTTGATCTTGCGAGATCGTGTCCTGGAGGTAACGATACTTCAGCGCCGAGGGATCAATGATGAAGGCGCACTTCGTATAGCCTGGCATGACGTTCATCAGCGGGTGAGTGCGGAGATAGAACGTTCCTTGTGGGATAATCCATCTCTGCAACTGCATACCGTAGAGCCTGACGACTTCATCCGTTCGGACCTGCATTCCCGCCTTGGCGAGCTTGTTGAGGCTCGTGAGGAAGGAGTTGCCGCAGAGCATCAGCCTTTCGTTGCCAGAACCGGCGTCGAAATCGAACACGGACTGGACGGCGGTGAGAAACGTTGCCTCCGTGGCCGTTGTCGTGAAGCGAGTGACGTTGGTTGAAAGGAACGATCGAAGGCCGCCGGTGTACCGGAGAGGCTGGCTGTTAGAACCAGTCGACTCTGCACGACGGCCGAAGAGGAACGCCAGTTCCATTGCGACGGAATGATCGAACATCCGGCGCTTCTTGGCGTTCTTCAGCGGGTCGCCCGTGCGGAGGCGAGTTTGCTTCGTGGTCCGGGTGAGCTCGTATGACGTTTTGAAAATCTGAGTGTAGTTGAAGAGCTTCGCCGGGCTCCGGCCAACTGCGTTCGGCGAGGTCGAGCCTTCCGAGTACGCATTGCCGATCTTCGCGATGTACGTGCTGGTAGTGATAGTCGAAACTGTCGTTCCGAACGCAGCCCGTGTCACGTTGATGATCGTTGAGGTTGTCGCCGCCGCGCTGACGATCATGTATTCCCAAGTCGTGTACGGGTCGTTGTCGGCATTCGCTTCGGCGGTGAGAATATCACCGGGGACGAAGGCGTAAGCGTCG